>Ga0136627_1000219_pt1 | contig 19701 bp, 18 predicted proteins | sample AntDrymUQ4892206_2_FD_104652 | JGI IMG/M metagenome (GOLD analysis project Ga0136627, IMG submission 104652) | Polar desert sand microbial communities from Dry Valleys, Antarctica - metaG UQ489 (22.06) | ecosystem: Environmental > Terrestrial > Soil > Desert | place: Antarctica: Dry Valley... | reverse complement strand
GCCATCAGCAGCTCGTCGAGCGAGGAGGACAAGCCGCGCTTGAGCAGCACCGGCTTGCCGAGCTTCCCGGCGACCTCGAGCAGGGCGTAGTTCTGCATGTTGCGCGCACCGATTTGGATCACGTCCGCGTGCGCCGCCACGAGCTCGGCGTGCGCGGCGTCCAACAGCTCCGTGACGATCGGGAGGCCGGTCGCCTGCCGCGCCTCGACGAGCAGCTCGAGTCCCGCCGTGCCCAGGCCCTTGAAGGCGAACGGTGACGTGCGCGGCTTGAAGGCGCCGCCGCGCAGCATGCACGCGCCCGCCGCAGCCACCGTGCGGGCGACGCTCAGCGTCTGCTCGCGCGACTCGACGGTGCACGGCCCGGCGATCAGCGCGAACGTGTCGGGCGCGCCGATCCTGTGGCTGTCGACGGAGAAGACCGTCGGCTCGTGGTGGGCCAGCTCGGAGGAGGCGAGCTTGTAGGGCCGCGAGATCGGCACCACGCGGTCCACGCCGGCCATGCCCTCCAGCCCCAGCTCCCGCACCCGCTCGGGGTCGCCGATGGCGCCGATCGCGGTGGTCAGCTCGCCCGGCAGCACGAGCACGTGCACGCCGGTGGTCTCGAGCCGCTCGCGGACCGCCTCGATCTCGGCCTCGTCCGCCTCCGGTGTCATCACGATCATCACAAGCCGAGCTCCCGGACGCCGAGCTCGTCGGCGCCCAGGTGGTGCGCCAGCTCGTGGCGCACGGTCCGCGTGACCTGCGCACGAAGCTCGTCAGGGTCGTCGCCGAAGTCGCGCCGGAGGGTGTCGCGGAAGATCACGATCCGGTCGGCGACGTCGTCGCGCGCGACTCCGTCGCCGATGTAGAGACCGTAGGCGTGGTGGCGCCGGCCCTTGTCGGAGATCACCACGGCCACGTGGTCGAGGGCGCGCAGCAGCAGGTCGGGCAGGTCGTCGAGCGCCTCGCGCACCAGTGCTTCGAAGTCCTCGGGGTTACGGGGGTCGAGCTCCATGAACTCGATCTCGTCGGGCTCGGCGGCGAGGTTCTCGCGCGCAAGCCGCTCGCTGTTGCGCACCAGCAGCTCGAACTCGTCGTCGTCGGCCGGATCGGTGTAGTGGGCGAGGCGGCCGGTGATCGCGCCCATCACCATCCCGAGCAGTCCGACGGCGGCCACCGCGATGGCGAGCGTCTGCGCCGCGCGGACGAGGAAGCTGTCCGACATCCCGTTGGCGACGGTCGCGATCAGCACCGCCACGCACAGGCACAGCGCGGCCGACGCGACGATCCGCCGTCCGCTGGACCAATGTGCGAGCATCGGGAAGAGCGTAGTCGACGGGCGTTTGTCGGTTACCAGACATGGGGATGCTCGTGCCATGGGCATAGGAACCTCCATCTTCTTGATCGCCGTCGGCGCGATCCTCTACTTCGCCGTCGACGCGAGCGTGTCCGGGCTGGACATCGCCACGGTCGGCCTGATCCTGATGATCTGCGGGATCATCGGGCTCGTCCTCTCGTTCTTCCTCATGAACTCGTCTCGCCGCGGGCCGGCCACAGACCGCACCGTCGTGCGCGACCGCGAGCCGTAAGCGGCCTGACGGTCGGCCGCCGGCGCCATCCGGCGGCCGACCGTCAGATCAGAGTGTCGTCCCGGTCAGAGCCCGGCGGGATGCCGCACCGTATAGCCGCGAGCGGAGCGCATGTCGGGGTGCCAGCGCGTGTTGGCCGCAGCGCGCCCGCTCGTGTCGAAGCGCAGGCCGGCGACGACCATGTAGGAGTGGCCGGCGTTCGCGTAGGTGGTCACCCATTCGCCCTTGCCCGCGCCGCCCCAGCTCATGAAGCCGGTCGAGCTCATCGCCCGCTCGAGCAGACCGGCGCGGTGCAGCGCGTAGGACATCGAGCCGGAGCAGTCATAGCCGGTGTCCTTCCACCTTCCGTGGCCGCCTCCGTACTTGTAGGGCATGGCGTGGATCTCGTTGCCGGCGGCGATGATCGCCTTGACCGCCTGCGGCGCCCCCGCGGGTGCGATGGCGAGGCCGTCTGAGCCGATCCTCGCCCGCTCGCCCGGTACCGAGCGCTCCGGCGCGGACAGCGCCTCGGTCTCCGCGTTCGGTGCGCGCTCGCCGCTCTCGACCGCCGCACGCAGCCTCGCCGCCTCGCGGATCCCCACCCGGCCGTCGACCCGGCGGGCGTTCGACGCCTCCCAGGCACGCACCTGCCGGCGGGTATGGCGGCCGAAGTGGCCGTCGGCCGCGGTGGGCAGGCCCCAGGCGGTCAGCAGTCGCTGCAGGACGCGGACGTCCGGGCCCTTCATCGGCCGCGCGAGCGTTCGAGACCCGAAGCTGCGCTCGGCCGCCGCCTCGGCGACCGGCATGAGCACGCATATGGCCGATACGGCCAGCGCGATCGTTCGACGGCGTGACAACAAGTCCCCCTTGTTCTTTTCGGAGCGCCTACGGGGTTAGCTGTCGGGCTCGCGCGGAAAAGATCGCGCTACGCCGTCGCTGCGGACGGCGATTCGCCCCTGGGCCGGCTTTCCGGCCCCTTGGGTCCCCCGCTCCCCCGGCGATCGGCCGCCGGAGGATTCGGCTTATGTCACCTGCGGCGCGCAGCATACAACGCCGGCCCGTTGCGAGTCGCGCGGTCGCCGAGCTCCGAGCGTGTAGCGTCCACCGTCGATGGCCCATCCCTTCCATGCCGCCGACGTCGACGTCGATGCCGAACGCGCCGGCGAGCTCGTCGCGGCTGGAGACGTCCAGCTCGTGGACGTCCGCGAGACCTACGAGTGGGACGCCGGCCGGATCGCCGGCGCGCGTCACATCGAGCTGGAGCGTCTCGCCTCAGAGGCCGACTCGCTGGACAAGGCCCGTTCCGTGCTGTTCTACTGCCGGGTGGGCGCCCGCTCCGGGATGGCGGCCAACGCCTTCCGCCGCGCGGGTTTCGACGCCTACTCGATCGACGGCGGGCTCACGGAATGGGACCGGCGGGGACTCCCTCTGGAGCCGGAGGACGGCACCGTCGCCGACCACTGATGCTGCCGGGCGCGGACGACCGAGGATCACGACGTCGACCACGACCGGGCACGCTGAACGAGCGAAGGGCGGCGGCGCGAGCATCCTGATCGCGCCGCCGCCGTTCAGCGAAATCCTTCCGCGTCCCCTCCGTGAGTCGGGACTGCCCCGTTCCTAGGCGCCTCCAGCGGACATGAGCGTCTCATCAACGACGGGCCCGGTCGATCGGACAAACGTCCAGAAGGACGGACGCCGGACCTTCGGCGTTACGAGCGCCCTGCGGACAGCAGCGGCTCGCGCATCGCCTTCGTCTCCGGCGCGCGCCGGTATGGCTGCTGATCCTCCTCGTCGGTCTCGTGGTACACCGACTCGGCGTTGACGGCCCACAGGTCGTGGTCGGCGCCGCTGACGATGTTGTCCACCGCACGGATCGCGGTCAGCATCGAGTGGTCCGAGTTGTTGTAGCGGTGCAAGCCGTTGCGCCCGACCTGCTGGAGGTTGCCCAGCGTGTCGAGCCAGCCGCGGATCGTGTCCACGCGCTCGGAGTAGTCGGCGTCGTACATCGGATAGGCGAGCGGCACCCGCGTCACGAAGCCGCGCTCGACCTTCTCGCGCGCCACTAGGCCGAGCTGCGCGAGCTCGTCCTTGGCGAGCTCGACCAGCTGCTCGTCGTCCATGGTCCACAGGTCGTCGCCCTGGAAGCAGAAGTACTCGAGGCCGACGCACGCCTTGGACTGGTCAGGAACCATCCACGGGCTCCAGGAGCGGTAGTTCTGGATGCGGCCGACCCGGACGCCGGGCTCGTGGATGTAGATCCAGTTGTCGGGAAACAGGTCCTCGCCGTCGATCACGAGCGCGACGGTGAGGAAGTCGCGGTAGCGCAGGCCACGGGCGGCGGCCTGGACCTTGCCGCCGGCGGCGGCGCCGGCGAGGCCGACGGTGGCGCGCAACGGCAGCGAGGAGATGACCTCGCCGGGCTCGATCCGCTCGCCACCCGCCTCGAACGCCACGATGCGGCCGTCGCGGACCTCGAGCTTCTCGACCGGCGCGTTGAGCCGCACCTCGCCCCCGTTGGCGATGATCTCGTCGGCCATCGTCTCCCACATCTGCCCCGGTCCGAAGCGCGGGTAGTGGAACTCGGAGATCAGCGACTTGATCTTGTTGCCGCGATTTCCGAAGAAGGCGGCCTTGGCGGCGGAGAAGAAGGAGAGGCCCTTGATGCGCTGGGCCGCCCACTCCGCCCGCAGCTCCGTGGTCGGAACGCCCCAGACCTTCTCCGTGTACGTCTTGAAGAAGTGGTTGTAGAGCCGCTTGCCGAAGCGGTTCGAGACCCACTGCTCGAAGTTGTCTTCGGCGCCCTTCGGCTTGACGGCGGCCCACAGGTAGGAGAGGAGCGAGCGGGTGAGCTCGACGGGCCCGAGCTTGCGGACGACGTCCATGCCCTGCAGGGGATAGTCGAGGAACTTGCCGTTCCAGTAGATCCGCGACATGCGCGGGCGCTTGAGGAACTCCTCCTTCATCACCTCGTGCCAGAGGTCGTCCACTTCCTGGGACTTCGTGAAGAAGCGGTGGCCGCCGAGGTCGAAGCGGTAGCCGTCGCGCACCTCCGTCTTCGCGAGGCCGCCGACCTGGTCCTCGGCTTCGAACACGATCACCGGCCGCCCCTGCTGGGCGAGGAGGTAGCCCGCGGTCAGCCCGGCCGGGCCGCCGCCGAGCACGGCGACGGGCTTGCGCGCGGCGCCCGCGCCGCGGTGCTGGAGCGTAGGGCGATCGAATTCGACTGTCGACATGGCTCTCACCATGCCCGCGAACCTGCGCGCGCGGACCCGTTCCTAATCGCAGCTAACACGCCTTAACCACGGCCGATACCCTCCGCCGGGTGCTCATGACCGCGGCACTCGAGATCCTGCTCGTCGACGACGACGACCCCCTGCGGGAGATGCTGTCGCGCTCGTTCGTGCGCGAGGGGCACCGCGTGACGGCGGTCGCCGACGGGCAGTCGGCGCTCGAAGCGGCGGCCGAGCGCCCGTACGACATCGTGCTGCTCGACGTCGCGCTCGGCGCCGGTCCGACCGGGCACGACGTGGCCCGCATGCTGCGCTCCCGCCGCGACGTGGTGCCGATCATCATGCTGACGGCGCTGGATTCGGAGGCCGATGCGGTCCAGGGCCTCGAGTCGGGCGCCGACGACTACATCACCAAGCCGTTCGGGCTGGCCGAGCTGCGCAGCCGCATCCGGGCCGTCCTGCGCCGCGCTCAGGGCCGCGTGGTGGAGGGGAGCCTCCAGGTCGGCCCCGTGGCGCTGGACCGCGACCTGCGGCGCGTCAGCACCGAAGGGGCGACCGTCAAGCTCACCTTCTCGGAGTTCGAGCTGCTCGGCTGCCTGATGAGCCGCCCGGGGTACGCCTTCAACCGCCAGGAGCTGCTGCGCGCGATCTGGGGTGACAGCGCGTATCGCGACCCGCGCGCCATCGATGTCCACATCCGCCACTTGCGGGAGAAACTGGAGCCGCGTCCCGAGGAGCCGAACCTGATCCTCACGGTGCCGGGCACGGGCTACCGCTTCCGCGAGGCATGAGGCGCCGGCTCCCGGCCGGCCTGCGCTGGCGGCTGCTGCTCGCCCTGGTGGCGACGAGCGCGGTCACGCTCGGCGCCACCGCCCTCGTCGTGCTGCCGCCGCTGCAGGACCGGCTGCGGGACCAGAGCGTCGAGAGCCTGGAGACGGCAGTCCTGGACACCGAGAGCGCGTTCGAGGAGGTGTTCGCCCGGCTGGACAAGAGCGGCGCGCCGCTGGATGCCTACGAGTTCGAGTTCTTCGAGCCGTCGGACCTGCTCAGGACCAGGAGCCCGAACGCCCGCGTGCTGGTGCAGGATGACTCGACGGTCCCCAGCGACCCGGAGGAGGGGCCGCCCGGCTTCCTCTACGACAGCGAGTTCTCCGACGAGCTCGCCCGACCGCTGCACATGGCGAATCGCGGCGCCTACGGGCCGGTCACCGAGATGAACGGCGCCTCGGTGCTCGTCGCCCGGCCGCTCGAGGTGGACGGGCGGCTGGCCGGGGTGGTGGTGGCCGAGCGCGAGCTCAGCGAGGTGACCGCCCTGGTCGATCTCGTCCGCACCCGCTTCCTGATCGCTGCCGGGGTCGGCCTGTTCATCGCCGCCCTGCTCGCGATCGCGCTCTCCTCCACGCTGCTGCGCCGGTTGGGGCGCTTGCGCGCGGTTGCGCTCCGGATCACCGACGAGGGACCCGACGCGCCCACGCCCCGCGACGAGCGGCGCGACGAGGTGGGCGACCTCGCACGGGCGCTCGGGCGCATGCAGGAGGAGCTGCGCCGGCAAGAGGCGGCGCGGCGAGCGTTCGTCTCGACCGCTTCGCACGAGCTGCGCACGCCGCTGACGATGCTCCAGGGCACGATGGAGTTGCTCGAGGAGGACATCCGCAGCGGCCGGCTCGACGAGCTGGCGGCCCTGCGCCAGGTCACCGACGCGCGCCGCGAGCTCGACCGCCTCTCCGCCCTGTCGGGTGAGCTGCTCGACCTCTCGCGCCTGGACGCCGCTGTGCCGTTGCGCTCGGAGCCCGTGGAGCTGAGCGAGATAGTCCGCGCCGTGGCGGCTGAGTTCGAGCTGCGCGCCCGCGGTCGCGGCACCTCGGTGGGGGTCATCCTGCCCGAGGGGCCGTGCTGGGGGCGCGGCGATCCCGATGCCGTCGCGCGCGTGGTCCGGATCCTGCTCGACAACGCGCTGCGCCACGGTCCGCGCGGCGCGCCGGTGCGGGTCGAGGCGCACTCCGCTGCGGGCGGAGCCGTGATCACCGTCGCGGATCAGGGCGCCGGCATTCCTGCCGAGGAGCGCGACCACATCTTCGAGCGCTTCCACCGCGGGAGCGCGGCGGGCTCGGCGGGCGGGTTCGGCCTCGGCCTCGCGATCGGGCGCGAGCTGGCCCGCCGCATGGGCGGCGACGTCGACGTCGATGCCGACGCCGCCCGCGGGACGCGCTTCGCGCTCACGCTGCACGCGGCGCGCTCACCAGCCGACGGCCGCTCGGGCCGAGATCGCGTCAGCGCTTGACGTAGACCCGCGCCCGCACCGGGTTGGGACTGGACGGCAGCGGACTGGCGGGCTCGATCGAGATCAGGGCGAAGCGCGGATCGTTGGAGACGTGCTGGAGCCACTCCTCCGAGCGCAGCCTCACCTGCTCGGTCCACGGAGCGCTCCAGCGCCCGACGGCGTAGATCGTCGGGACGATCAGCGCCAGCCGCCGCCCAGGCGCGAGCGAGTCGAGCACGGGCCGGAGGTCACGCGCGGGCGAGGTGGCGCGCAGCCGCTCCACGCCATCGCGCCAGTCGGCCACCCCGACGTCGGGCACCGGGCCGGTCAGCGAGGCGTAGCGCAGTCCCTCGGGCAGGTAGTAGTGGAGCACCGGGACCTGCTCGGGCCAGGTGGCGACCACGAGGTCGCCCGAACGCAGCGAGGGACCGATCGACTGGGCGACGGCGCGCACGTTGCTCTTCACCTCCGGCGCGCCGTCGAGCGCCCATAGCGCGGCGACGAGCAGCAGCCCGAGCAGCCCGAGCCGCCCGGCGTGCGCCAGTCCGGCGGCGGTGAGCAGCACGAACGGCGCCACGCCCACGGCGAGGTAGCGGTTGGCCCAGGCCGGCGCGAGCTGGGAGCCGATCCAGGCGAGCACGATCGTCAGCACCGCCATGGCCAGCAGCGCGACCACCGCCCGGGCGGGCGCCGTGAGCCGCCCGCGCTCGCGCCGTGCGAGCAGCGCGGCGAACCCAACCCCGCCGGCCAGCAGCACCGCGATCTCCGCCGCCTCGCCCAGGATCCGCGAGGGCACGGAGGCGAGCGCGGCGAGCGACGGCGCCTTGGCCCAGGGCGCCCCGGTGTGGGCGGCTTGGTAGAGCAGGCTCGGGACCCACGGGGCGTAGAGGAGCACGGCGCAGCCGTAGGCGAGCGCGCCCGTGCGCAGCAATCGCCGGCGCTCCTGGCCGCGGGCGCGCCACACGAGCGCCAACCACGCGACGCCGCTCGCAGCGCCGAAGAACAATGCCCAGTTGTGGGTGTAGAGCATCGCGGCGAACGCGGCGGCGAAGCCAATCGCGGGCGCCGCCCGGATCCCGCCTCCGGCCGGTGGGTCGGCGGTGAACGCCTGGAGCCAGCAGGTCGTGCTCACCATTCCGAGCAGGATCACGAGCGCGTACATGCGGCCTTCCTGCGCGTACTGCGTGATGAACGGGTTCACGGCGGCGAGCAGTCCCGCGACCCAAGCGGTACGGCGACCGAAGAGCGTCCAGCCCGCCCAGAAGGCGACGGGCACGCACAGCACGGCGAACAGCACCGACAACCCATGAACGCTCTCTTCCGAGCGGCCGGCGACGCCCATCCAGAGGTGCAGCAGCATGTAGTAGAGGGGCGGCGAGCCGTCCTGGCGCAGCACGCCCGGTATGTCGGCGAGCGGCCGGTCGGCGATTCCCACCGAGAGCCCCTCGTCGATCCAGAAGCCCACGTCGAGCTGGCGCGTGCGCAGCAGGACGGAGACGGCGAGCAGCACGCCGATCCCCAGCGGCGCGGCGACCCGCGCGTGGCCGGCCGCCCGTGCCCGCAGCTCCCACGCCGGCCGCGAGGCGTAGGTGGCCATCGGCATCAGTTTACGGCGTCCCGCCGCGGCAGTTGCGACCGACGAACCAGCGCCGGTTCTTGTTGATCTCCGGGAAGCGCGGATCGTGGCCGAGCGCCGAGAAGTGCCCCGCGAGCACCGTTCCCGGCGGGCTGGCGAAGATGCCGACCTGCGCGGAGTGCACATGCATCGCCCAGGCGACGGCCTGGACCTCGAACGGCGGGGCGTACACGGGCCCGCAGCGCAGCAGCGCCTCCGCGCCGCCCGAATCCGCCACGATCGGCGGCAAGCGATCGTAGAGCTCGGATTCCGCGCGCACGACGTCGAGGTCGAAGCGCAGCTTCTCCACGTCGGCCACCACGAACGGCGCCACGCACGCCAGCAGCACCGCGGCCAGGGCCGCGGCGCCCGCCCGCCCGAAGCGCACGACGGCGTCGCCCACGAGGTCGACCCAGCCGGCGCCGGCCAGGACACACACCAGCGCGGCCGGCAGCGCGACGTAGCGAAGGTTGCCGGCGAATCCGGCCTGCGTCATCGCCGCCACGGCGACCATCAGCGCCGCGGCGACCGCGCCGAGGGTCAGGCGCACGCGCTCGCGCGCGTTCCACGCCCGCGCCAGCGCGATCACCGCCCCGAGCAGCACGGGCGCCATCAGCACCGCGCCCGAGCGCCGGAACGTCTCCAAGAAGGGAAAGTCGGCGAACGCAGCCGAGTCGGGGTTGGGCTCTCGCGCACGCTCGGCGGCCCGCATCCAGTCGCCCGAGCCGAAGTACTCCGGCACGAACCACAGCACGATCGTCAGCCCGCCGCAGCCCACGACGAGCAGCCGCGTCCGCGGCTCGCTCCACATCAGCCAGAGGCCGTACGCGAGCAGGAACGGCCACAGCTCCGGTCGCAGCAGCCCGGCGGCGACACCGAGCAGGAAGGCGTCGCGGCGCCGGCCGTCGAGGTGGCGCTCGACCGCCCACAGGCACAAGCCCACGAGCAGCCCCTCGGAATTGCCGCGCGCGAAGTTGCGGATGAACTCGTCGGCCAGGAAGAGGCCGGCGGCGGCGATCAGGCCGGCCGGCCAGCCGGCCAGCCGCGCCGCGAGCCGGTAGGTGTAGGCGAACGCGAGCAGCCCGCCCGCCTGCGCAACAACCAGCCAGAGCTCCGGTGCGGCCGTCTCGCCGGCGAGCGCGAACGGCGTCGTGAACAGCACCGGCAGCGGCTTCCACGAGGGGCCCGAGCGGGTGTCGAGGTTCCACTCGGTGATCTCACGACCCCAGATGACCCACGCCCACGGGTCGTAGGTCGGACCCGCGGGCAGGAGGTGCGCAAGCGTCGCGAGCAGTATGCAGCCGAGGACCAGCCCCTGCCACGGCCGCGGGGCCGCGGAGGGCCTCACCGCAGCGCGAGCGCCGAGCGCATCGCCGCGGGAGGCTCCTCGGCGAGCTCGACGTCCGCTTCCGGATCGCCCCACAGCGCGAAGCCGCGGTCGAGCGCCACGAGCGGCACCTCGCAGGCGGCGGCCAGGTCGCGCGCACGGCGCTCGAGCAGCATCTTGTCGCCCGACAGCAACACCCGCTTGGCAGCCTGCGTGGTCTCGTCCTCCTCGACGCCGAGCTGCAACTGGTCGGCCTCGAGCTCGTAGAGCCCGGCGGCGCCGAGCGTCGCGAGCAGCTCGAAGCGCGCCGCCCGCCCGAGGCCCGGCAGCGCAAGCCGCTCGAAGACGCGAGCGAAGCGGCGATGCGGCGACCAGTCGGCCTCCCCCCTGAAGCCGGCGGCCTGGGTGCCCGAGCGGTCGGCCCATTGGCGGTAGGCGGCGATGGCTCGCGCCTGCGCCCCCGGCACGTCGGGAACCTCCCCGTCCGCGAACCGCGGAGGGGCGGCCGCGACGGCGTCCTGGCGCTCGGGCGCATCCGGCCCGATCAGGGCCAGGAGGAACGCGAGCCAGCTCGCCTGCTCGCGATCGGGCTCCGCGGCCACCGCCTCGTAGGGGCCGGGCGGCTCGAGGCGCTCGGCCGCGAGGACCAGCGCACCGGCCAGGCGCTCGGCGTCGGCCGTCGCCCGAAGCCCCGGAACGAGCGGGTTGCGGTAGCCGTCGTCCTCGGCGCGGGCCAGCTTGCGCGTGACGAGCCCACCCGCGCGTGGAGAGGTCGCCCGCCGCGCGCGCGGAGCGGCCGGAGCGCGCCGGATCCCCGCCGGACGCGGCGGCGCCTCGGCGCGCAGCTCGGCCTCCAGCTCCTCGGAGCAGATGGGGCACTTGGCCGTCATGCGGTTGTGGCGGCAGAACAGCGAGGTCATGCGAGGCGGCAGACGCTAGAACATGCGACACGGGTGAGCAGCGTCTCGGGGACCACGCGCCCGCCGCGGGCAGGCGTCAGCGTGACGCCGCGCCGGCGCATCCGCTCGCCCTCCGGCCGGTCGGGCCGCAGCTCCCAGCGGCGCACCACGGCGCGCAGAACCTCGCGGAGCTCCATCGTCGCGAACGCGGCTCCGATGCACCGGCGCACGCCGCCGCCGAACGGCAGCCACGTGTACGGGGCCGGGGCGCCGTCGAGGAAGCGCTCGGGGCGGAAGGCGGTGGGATCGGGCCACAGCTCGGGGCGGCGGTGTGCGAGGTACAGGCAGGGCGTCACGTGCACGCCCGGCGGCAGGGTCCACTCGCCGATGCAAAACGGCTCGACGACCTTGCGCGGCGTGATCGACAGCACCGGCCGCACACGAAGCACCTCCTGGACGGTGGCGTCGAGATAGAAGTCCTCGTCCTCGCGCAGCCGGGCGGCGACGTCCGGGTGCCTCGCGAGCCGCTCGAGCGCCCAGGCGAGCGAGGCGGCGGTCGTCTCGTGGCCCGCGGCGAGCAGCGTGACGACCTGATCGCGCAGCTCGTCCTCCGTCGCACCAGCGGCGATCAGCTCGTCGAGCACGGCGGCGCCTCCCGGCCGCCGGCGGCGGATCGCGGAGCGCAGCAGCGCGTCGACCCGCGCGACTGCCCGCAGGAACCGGCGCCACGGCGCCGATCCGCGCGGGGCGAGCGACAGGGCGACGAGCCGCGACAGCGATGTAGCCATGTCCAGCGCGGCCCGGAGCTCCGCACGCAGCTGGGGATCGGGCACGCCGAGCACGACACGCAGGATCACGTCGAGCGTCAGCGCCTGCATCTTCGGCAGTGTGCGCAGCGGCCGCCCGGGCGCCCAGCGGGCGACCTCCGCCTCGGCCAGCGCCACCACGGTCGCCCGGTGCGCCTCCATGCGCTTCCCGTGGAACGGGGGCAGCATCAGCTTGCGCCGGCGCAGGTGCTCGTCTCCGCGGGCGAGCAGGATCGAGCTGGTGCCGACGAACGGCTCGAGCACGGTGGAGCTCGCGCCGCCGTCCAGCTCACCCGCCGGTGCGGCGTACACCCGCTTGACCGTCTCGGGATCGGAGACGAGGACCATCGGACCGTCGGCCCACAGCGTTCGCAGCGTGAACGGCTCGCCGTAGCGTGCCGCGCAGCGCCGCAGGAGATCGGTCGGCCGCGCGATCCACTCCACCGTCTGCAGGGCGGCTGGGGCGGACGGCCCCGGCGGAAGCATCGGCCGAGGGTAGCGGGACCCGGGCAACGCCGCCGACGCCGAGGACGCCGCGCAGCAGGGTCAGGCCGGCAGCTCGAAGTGACGCCCGGCGATGTCGAGCACGACCGGCTCTCCCTCACGCGCGGCCACCGTGAGCGGCTGCCCGGGGTCGCTCGTCGCGAACGTGGCGGTGGCCACGGAGCGCCCGCCGAGCGCCCGGGCGAGTGCGAGCACCGAGTCGGCCAGCAGTCGAACGCTGCCGAGCGGCGCGGCCACCTCGCCGGTCTCCGGGTCGGCGGTCAGAGCGCTCGCCGGCACGGCTCGCAGGTCGGCCAGCGCGAGCGGCGCAACGCTCGAATCCGGTACGACAGTACGGATGGCGTCGCCTTCGGTCACCTGCAGGCTGCCGTCTTCGAGGCGTTCGACCAGCACGGGTGCCGCCGCCTCGCCCTGGTCGAGCAGGACCATCACGCGCTCGGCCCCCGTGCGCGTCGCGAAGTCCTGGACGGTGGCGAGCGCCACGGCGAACCGCCTCACGCCCCGCAGTGTGGCGGGCCTGCCGCGATCGGCGAGCGGGTATGTGCCAGACGTGACCGGAACCTCTCCCGACGGAGCCCTCGACGGCTACCGCTCCACGACCTACGACGACGCCGTCGCGCCTGACGGCAGCGTCCGCCCGCACGCCCGCGCCGTGATGGACGCCGTTCTGGCCCATGACCTCGGCGAGCTCGGCACGAGCGTACGCGAGGAGGTCGCCGCCCTGGGCATCCGCTTCGAATCGGTCGACGGCGACGACTCCTGGCACGTCGACCCGGTGCCGCGGGTGATCACCGGCGAGGACTGGGCGCGCGTCGAGGCGGGGCTCGCCCAGCGCGTCCGGGCGCTCAACGCCTTCGTGGCCGACGTCTATGCGGAGCGGCGCATCGTCGCCGAGGGCATCTTGCCCCAGCGCGTGCTCGACACGGCGGACTACCTCGAGCCGGGAATGGACGGCGTGCGACCGCTCGACGGCGTGTGGATCGGGATCGCCGGTCTCGACGTGGTCCGCGACGACGCCGGTGAATGGCTGGTGCTCGAGGACAACCTGCGCACTCCCAGCGGGATCGGCTACTGGCCGGCCGCGCGACAGGCGACGCTGCGCCGGCTCGACGTCCCGGCACAGGCGCGCCCCCGCCCGATCGACGGCCTCGGCGCCGCGCTGCGACGCGTGTTCGGCGACGGCCACGTCGTCGTGCTCACCGACGGGCACGGCAACTCCGCCTACTGGGGGCAGAAGTGGATCGCCGAGCACCTCGGAATCCCGCTCGTCGAGCCGGACGACCTCGAGGTCAATGGCGACCGGCTGCGCCATGCGGGCATTGACGTCGACGCGGTCTACCGTCGAACGAACGCTGACCGGATCGACACGGGAGTGGGCGCGTTGCTCCACCCGGTCCTCTGCGCGGGCAGGCTCAAGCTGATCAACTGCTTCGGAACCGGGATCGCGGACGACAAGCTGGCCCATGCCTACGTGCACGAGATGATCTCCTTCTACCTCGGCGAGGAACCTGTTCTCGACCAGGTCGAGACGTTCGACCTCGGGGAGCCGCGGACGCTCGAGCGCGCGCTCGACGTCTTCGACGAGCTCGTCATCAAGGATCGCGGTTCCTACGGCGGCCTCGGCGTCGTCGTATGCCCGCACGCCGAGCGCGCCGACGTGGAGGAGCTGCGCGAGCGGGTGCGCGCCGCACCCGGCGACTACATCGCCCAGCGGTTGGTCGGCCTCTCCACCCACCCCACCGAGATCGACGGCACGCTGGTCCCCCGCCACGTGGACCTGCGACCCTTCGTGCTGATGTCGGCTCCCGACCAGGTCGAGGTCCTCCCGGGCGGGCTCACCCGCGTGGCGCTCGACGAGGGCGCGCTGGTCGTCAACTCCTCGCAGAACGGCGGTGCGAAGGACACCTGGATAGTGCCGTGACGAGGCTGCCGGCCTGGGCGCAGTGGAGCCCGGCGACCGCTGAGGCGCCCTGGACGCTGGGCTTGGAGGAAGAGGTGATGCTCCTCGATCCGCGCGACTGGTCGCTGGCGTCGCGCATCGACGAGGTGCTGCCGGCGCTGTCGGGAGCGGTGGCCGCACGGGCGGCCGCCGAGACCCACGGCTCGGCGCTCGAGCTCTTCACCCAGCCGCACCCGACCGCTGCCGCGGCGGCCGCCGAGCTGGCCGGACTGCGCGCCGCGCTGGCCGCCGACCTCGCGCCGCTCGGGCTGCGGGCCGGGGTCGCCGGGACCCACCCGTTCGCCCAGTGGAGCGACGTCGAGGTCTCGACGGGCGCCCGCTACCAGTCGATCTACGACTCGATGCGGGAGCTCGCCCGGCGCGAGCCGACGTTCGCGCTGCACGTGCACGTGGCGCTGCCCGATCCGGAGGCCGCCGTCCGCGCGCTGCGGGGCCTGCGGGTGCATGTGCCGCTGATGCTCGCCCTCGCGGCGAACTCGCCGTTCTGGCAGGGTCGCGACACCGGCCTCGCCTCGGCCCGCGTGCCGGTGTTCGGCACCTTCCCCCGGGTCGGCATCCCGCGGCCGTTCAACTCCTACCCCGACTACGTCGAGGCGATCGACGTGCTGCTGCGCTGCGACGCGTTCCCGGAGCCGACGTTCCTGTGGTGGGACGTGCGCCTGCAGCCCAAGCTGGGGACGATCGAGGTGCGGATCATGGACGCTCAGACGCGCGCGGCCGACAACGCAGCGCTGGCCGCGCTGGTGCAGTGCGTGGTGCGCCTGGAGGCGACCGAAGGCTACGCGGACGAGGCGATCGCGTGCCGCCCGGAGGTGCTCGACGAGAACCGCTTCCTCGCCACGCGCGACGGCATGCGGTCGCAGTTCCTCGATCCGGAGTCGGAGTCCCGTCGGTCGGCGCACGACATCCTCGACGAGCTGCTTGCGGCGTGCGCGCCGCACGCGGCCGAGTTGGGGTGCGAGGCCGAGCTGGCCGCGGTGCCCGCCCTCGCCGCCGCGCCCGGCGACCATCGCCAGCGGATGCTGGCCGGCGTGAGCCAGGGCGACGCTGTCGGGCCGGCGCTCGGCATGTTGGTCTGCGCGCTCGCGAACGACTTCACCACCGGGCGGCCTCAGTCCGCCGCGCTGGCCTGACCGGCTCGCGGCCGACCGTCCAGGACCTGGCGGCGTCCGCCGTGTCAGCGCCGCCGTCGCCCCCGGCGCCTCACACGGCGAGGGCCAGCTCGTCACCGCATGCGAACGCGACGGCCTCGGACGCCGAGAGACGCTCGAGCACCGATCCGTCCGCGCACCGCAGCTCCGCCCAGACCCGGCCACGCGGGGCGTCGACCTCGAAGTGGAGCTCCAGCTCGGACTCGAAGAGCTCCCGAGCCCGCCTCCAGGCGACGTCGATCTGCTCGAGGACCTCAGGCGGCGGCCCGGCCGGCAGATCGTGGGTTGTCGCGTGGAAGCGGGACATCGGGTCGAGTCCTTTCAGGAGTGGAGCGCGTTGCCTCCATCACATCGGCAGCCCTGTTCGCCCCCCCGATGGGGTGGACGCCCCAAGCTCAAAGGCCCGGCGGGTGGCGGGCGACGAAGCCAGCGGTGGTGCGCGTGCCGTTCTGCCAGCGCGAGCCCGTCTCGCGTGCGCCCGAGGTGTCGAAGCGGATGCCCGCCACCTCCATGAACACGTGTCCCTGGTGCGAGTAGACCGTGACCCACTTGCCGGGTCCCGGCTCGCCCCACGACATCAGCGGGCCCGACGCCAGCGGGGAGTCGAGGAAGCCGGCGGACGCGAGCACGAACGACACCGAGCCCGAGCAGTCGTAGCCGGTGTCGACCCACTCGCCGTGACCGCCGCCCCACAGGTAGGGCGTGCGTGCGATGACATTGCCGGCCTCGATCATCTGGCGCACCGCATCGGGGGCCTCGAGCGGCGGCAGGGCGATGCCATTCGGCAGCGCCGTCGCCTGCTCGACCCCGTCGCCCGCGGTGTCGGGTCGCGAGAACTCGGCCTGACCCGAAGCCGAGGTCGCCCGGCGGGGCTTGGGCGCCCCGGTCGGCGGCGCCGCCGTGGTCGGCCCCTCGGGCCGCTCCGTCGACGCGCCCACCGCGCCGGCCACCGGCTCGACGAGCTTGGCCTCGTGGCCGGTGGGCAGCGGAGGCAGCTCTGTCTGCGGGCGGGTGGTGAACGTCGCGCTGCGCTCGGGCACCTCGATGCCTTGGGTCTCGCCCTCAGCGGACAGCGCGAGGGCGAGCGCGATCACGCAGGAGAGCACGATGAAGCGGCGCACTCGACGTGGGATCGGCGCGCGGCGGATTGCCCTGTCTACGTCAACAGCGGCATCGAGGGGAAGGTTGCCGGGCCTCGATCGCTCGATTACGACTTGGCGTCGCATACCGACGCGAAGTCGTAATCGAGCTGCCAACAACGCTTCGGGCCCTCCTCCTCGACGCCGCCGTTGACGGAAACCCCAAACGGAGGGCTAGACGGCCGCGATCGCCCGGCGCAGATCCTCCACCAGGTCCGTGGCCGCCTCGATCCCGCAGCTCAGCCGCACGAGGTCGGCCGGCACCGCCGCCCGGGAGCCCTCCACGGACTGGTGGGTCATCGCCTGCGGCACCTCGATCAGCGACTCGACGCCGCCCAGCGACTCGGCCAGCGCGAACAGCTCCGTGGCTGCGACGATCCGCACCGCCTCGGGGTGGCGGAAGCAGACCATGCCGGAGAAGCCTGGCCAGCGCACGTCGCTCACTTCGGGCTGCTCGCGCAGGAACGCGCTCACCGCGCGGCCGTTCTCGGCATGCGCAGCCATCCGCAGGTGCAGCGTCCGCAGCCCGCGATGCACGAGGAAGCAGTCCAGCGGACCGGGGACGGCGCCGATCGAGAGCTGCACGAAGCGGATCGCCTCGTGGCGCTCGGGGTCGGACACGACGACCGCGCCGCCGACGGTGTCGGAGTGCCCGCCGAGGTACTTCGTGGTGGAGTGCACCACGGCCCCGGCACCGCCCTCGAGCGGGCGCTGGTTCACCGGCGTGGCGAACGTGTTGTCCACCGCCACGAGCACGTCCGGGCCGACCGCCTCGACGACCGCCTCCAGATCGACGATCTTGAGCGTGGGGTTGGTCGGCGTCTCCACCCACACGAGCCGCGTCTGCGGGCGCAGCGCCCCGCGCACGGCCGCGATGTCGCTCTGGTCGACCATGTCGTACACGACGCCGAAGCGCGCGAGGATCTTGTCCATCAGGCGATAGGTGCCGCCGTAGAGGTCGTCGGGGATGACGACGTGATCGCCGGCGGAGCAGACCGCGGTGAACAGCGCGTGCGTCGCCGCCATCCCGGAGGCGAACGCCGTGGCGTGCCCACCCTCCAGGTCGCCGAGCGCGTTCTCCAGCGCGCGCCGCGTCGGGTTGGCGGCGCGCGAGTAGTCGTAGTCCTCCACGAACCGGCCCGGGGCCGGCTGCACGTAGGTGGAGCTCTGGTGGATCGCGGGAACGACCGAGCCGTAGCTGGGATCGGGATCCAGCCCGGCGTGGACTGCGCGGGTGCCGAACTCGGTCACGAGACGAGCGCTTCGAGCAGATCGGCGCGGGTGACGATGCCCGTCGGGCGCCCATGCTCGGTGACCAACAGCGCCTGGCGGTCGCCGGACAGCAACTCGACCGCCTCGCGCACCGGGTCGGCAGCGGCCACCGCCGGGAACGGCGCCTCCATTACCTCGACGATGCTCGTGCTCATGATCCCCGGGTTGTCGGCGGCGTGCTTGAGGAGACCGCGCTCGCCGATCGAGCCGACGACCGTGCTGGGATCGGCATGGGAGACGACCGGGAGCTGGGAGACGCGGTGCTCGTGCAGCAGCGCGATCGCGTCGCGGACCTTCTGCTTGGTCTCCACGACGACGAGCGGCGGGATCTCCCCCGCGGCCTGCTTGGCGTGTAGCACGTCCCCGACGCTGCGGTCGCTCGAGCGCTCGAGCATCCCGTGCGAGGCCATCCACGTGTCGTTGAAGATCTTGGACAGATAGGCGCGCCCGCCGTCCGGGAGGACCACCACCACGAGCGCGTCGGGATCGTCGATCTCCGCCGCCACCACGAGCGCGGCGTGGACCGCGAGCCCGCACGATCCGCCGACCAGCATGCCCTCGGTCTCGGCGAGCCGGCGCGTGGTGAGGAAGGAGTCGCGATCCGAGACCCGGACGTAGCGGTCGACGAGGCCGGGGTCGTACGTCGTCGGCCAGAAGTCCTCACCCACGCCCTCGACGAGGTACGGGTGGACTTCGTCGCCTGAGTAGATCGAGCCAACGGGATCGGCGCCCACGACGGTGACGTCGGGATTCTGCTCCTTCAGGTAGCGCGCCATCCCTGTGATCGTGCCGCCCGTGCCGACGCCCGCCACGAGGTGGGTGAGGCGCCCGCCGGTCTGCCGCCACAACTCCGGCCCGGTCGTGTCGTAGTGCGTCTGCGGGTTGGCCGGGTTGTGGTACTGGTTGGGCTGGAAAGCGCCGGGAATCTCTTCCGTGAGACGGTCGGCGACGCGGTAGTAGGACTGTGGCGACTCCGGCGCTACGTCGGTCGGCGCGATCACCACCTCGGCGCCGTAGGCGCGCAGGAGATCGATCTTCTCGCGCGACATCTTGTCCGGCATCACGGCGATCACGCGATAGCCCTTCAGGCGCGCGGCGATCGCGAGGCCGGTGCCCGTGTTGCCGGAGGTCGGCTCGACGATGGTGCCGCCGGGACGCAGGCTCCCGTCGCGCTCGGCCGCCTCGATCAGGCGCAGCGCGATGCGGTCCTTGATCGAGCCGCCCGGGTTGAACAGCTCCATCTTGGCCACGAGCTGGGGTTTCACGCCGGCGCCGATCCGGCCGAGGCGGACCAGCGGCGTGTCGCCGATCGTGTCGAGGATCGAGTCCTTGATGTCGGCCTGACGGTCGGTCGTGGGCGTCGACGGCATGGCTACGAGTCTAGGCGCCGCAGACGTCCGGCATCGGGCGGGACGCGCCCGTGCTCCGGCCGCAGATGCCGATGTGCCCCGGCGAGGAGAGCAGACCGATCCGAGTGTCGACGCGCGCGTCTCGCGGGTCGTCGCCCGCCACGGGCACTCGCTCATGCGCATCGCCCAGCAGTGGTCCTTCTGCGCCGACGATGCGCTGGACGCCTATCAGCGCACGCTGGAGATCTACGTGCGTCGCGTCGGCACGGTGGACCAGCGCACGGAGATCCACTGGCTCAAGGTCGTCGTCAAGCACGAGGCGCTGGCCGTCCGCCGCCAGCGCGCAGAGGCGGTTCCCGTCGACGGGTTCGACTTCGACGGCCGCGTGGACGAGGAGCAGCGACCCGTCGACGAGCTGCTGGCCGGCCAGGAGCGGGTCGAGCGGTCCGCGGAAGCCCTGCGCCGGCTCAAGCCCGACGAGGCGAAGGCGCTCATCCTCAAGGCACAGGGGCTGTCGTATCAGGAGATCGGCAGCTCGCTCGGTTGGACCTACTCGAAGGTCAACCGGTGCATCACCGAAGGCCGCGCGCACTTCCTGGAGGTGTTCGCCGGCATCGAGGCCGGCGAGGAGTGCGATCGCTT
>Ga0136627_1000218_pt1 | contig 19727 bp, 17 predicted proteins | sample AntDrymUQ4892206_2_FD_104652 | JGI IMG/M metagenome (GOLD analysis project Ga0136627, IMG submission 104652) | Polar desert sand microbial communities from Dry Valleys, Antarctica - metaG UQ489 (22.06) | ecosystem: Environmental > Terrestrial > Soil > Desert | place: Antarctica: Dry Valley... | reverse complement strand
CTTCCGCACGCTCGTTGCCGGCGCGGTGTTCGGCGTCGCCGCGCACGCCGCCATCCTTAGCCTCTACGTCGAGCCGACCTACACGTTGGGTGTGTCGTTGCTGCTGGCTCTGGCGATGGCGGGGGCTTCCGACCTACCCACGTCGATCTGGCCGTGGCGCACGAAGGATCGCTCAAGAGACGCGGCCACCGTTTTCGTCCGACCGTTCGTAACCGACTGAGAAGTGCATAGTCGACGAGCCATCCAGAAGAGTCTCAGGACGACCTTCGATCCGGGTCCGCGCTGGTGGGCCAAGCGTGCCCTGATGCGCGGAAGACAAGCCCTGCACGCGCCGGCTTTGCTCGGAGGGGGGTGTCTCGATCGCCCGATCTTCGTGATCGGCGCGCCGCGCTCGGGCACCTCTCTGCTCTTTGCGATCCTGCGCTCCTCGAGCCGGCTCGCCCACTGGCCCGGCGAGGCGCACGAGGTCTGGGAGGCGCATTACCACCCCGCCCTGAGGAACTGGGACTCCAACGTCCTCGACGCCTCCGACGTGACCGAGCAAGCCGCCGCCTACATCAAGAGGCAGTTCCTGCTGATCGCCGGATCGAGACGCCGTCTCATCGACAAGACGCCTCGGAATGCGATGCGCTGCGCGTTCATCGAGGCGCTGTGGCCCGACGCCCGTTACGTCTTTTTGCAACGTGACGGCCGGGATAACGTGAACTCGCTCATCAACGCGTGGCGGACGCCCCGTTACAGGACCTACCGGCTTCCCGAGCCCCATTCGATTCCAGGGGTTGACCCGGCGTGGTGGAAGTTCGTGCTCTACCCGGGATGGCGCGCCGATGCGAGCGGCCCCCTTGAGGTCGTGTGCGCCAAGCAGTGGGCGACCTGCAACGAGCACGCGCTCGCGGCCACCAAGACCATCGACCGCGGGCGCTGGATCGAGGTCCGCTACGAGGATCTCGTGGCTGACCCAGCCTCGTCCATCGGCCGCGTCATGAAAAGGCTGGAGTTGCCCTACGAGGACGGCGTCCGGCGTAGAGCCGAGGCGACGACGACCACGCCGATCAACGTCGTCACGCCGCCCGAGCGAGGGAAGTGGCGCAAAGAGAACCCGGGGGCCATCGAGTCGGTTCTGCCGCTGCTGGCGCCCACGATGGAGGCCTTGGGCTACCCACAGGCTTGAGGCGAGCCTCTACAAGTAACCGAGATCCTTGAGGTGCTTGGCGACCTCGGCCTCCTCCTCGGTGTTCATTCCCGACTCCGGGACCGTGCCCGAGGCCTCCACCTCCTCGATATACCTCTCGAGTTGGCGAGCGATCTCTGGGTAACGCGCAATGAGGTTGTGCTTCTCGTCCGGCCCCCGCCCGCCCTCGTTCAGCTCGTAGAGCGCGGGCTTCCCACCACCAGGCTTGAGCAACTTCCAATCCGCGCTTCTGGCCCCCGAGATGCGCTTGCCCTCGAGCTTGACTCCAACCGCCTCCATGTAAGCGGGTTCCTCGGGCAGGGCATCGCCCTCCATGAGTGGTCGCAGGGTTCGCCCGTCGAGGCCGTCCGGCGCCGGGATCCCGGCGAGATCGGCGACGGTGGGCAGAAGATCGATGTGCCTGACCTGGTTGGAGATGGTCGAAGGTGAGATTCCAGGGCCGGAAACCATCAGGGGGACTCTGATGAGGTGCTCGTGCAGAGCGAAGCCGTGGCCGACCGCCTGCGCCGAGAGCTTGCGGTCGAGGTAGGGGAACCAGTTCTTCGGCTTGAGCACCTTCCTGGCTTTACGGCTGACCCTGTACACCAGCACCTCGACTTGAGTGTCGGGGTACTCCTCGCCGTGGTCACCCGACAGCACGGTGATGGTGTTGTTGGGGAGGGCTTCGAGGACCGGCCCGAGCCGCTCGTCGCTGGCCCTCACAACGGCCTCGTAACCCGCTCTGTCCCACTGTTTCTCGTAGGTGGGAGGTGGCCGGAAGGGTCGGTGAACCTCCCAGATGTGCAGCAGCATCAGCCACGGTTCCGAGTACGCGGACATGCGCTCGAGGACGTCGGTGGTCCAGCCGAAGAAGGGGGCCCGGTAGTCCTGGCGATGGTGAACCTCCTCGAAGCCGCGGAGCACTCCCGTTTGCGGCAGCAGGGGGCCGGTCACCTCCGCGTGGGTGTGGTAGCCGGCTCGCCCGAAGGCCTCGGCCATGGTCGTCACGGCGCCGGACAGCCGGTAGCCCTGCAGGCCACGCACCCCGTGCTTGGGCGGGTAGCAGCCGGTCAGTATCGATGAGAACGACGGCGTGGTGGTGGTCGCCGTGCAGACGCAGTGGCGAAACGAGGCGCCGCGCGCCGCATGGGCATCGAAGTTGGGCGTGTCAATGTGATCGCCGAAGATAGCGTCTGCTCGCAACGAGTCGACGAACAGCATGAATACGTTAGGGGGCTTCACATGCGCTCCTGTTCTTGTCCTGTTCTCGGCGAGGCAGGGACGAGGCGCATCTTAGCGGCAGCGTCCGAGCGCCTGGGGCGAGGGTCGCAGCGTCGGTTTCAACCAAGAGGGCGAGACCATGTTCGAGAAGTTGTTACCCCTGGCGGGGATTAACGCCGGATCACAAGCGAGTCTCAGCTCATTCGTCGAGGCACCTTGCCACCTGGCTCTCAGCGGTCTCTGGGAAGGCTGCCTCGAAGATCGGTTCGTCGTAGCGGGAGCGGTACTGCTCGGGGATGTCTTTTCCCTCGACGATGTTGTCCCGGATCGGATAGCGGATGACGAAGTCGGCGACGTCCTCTTGAGTGATGCCCTCCGCCTGCAAGATCTCGTCGTCAAGCCACATGCCCGACGCCGAGCCCTGGACGAACGGCCCGTCGGGGTCCTGGTCGAAGTGCTCGGCGATGTCCTTTTCCAGCTCGGACATGCTGATAGGCCAGCCGCGCGCCTCCTGAGCGTCGGGCTGTTGCCCGTGATCGGCCGTGACGACCATCGCCCAGGCGCGCTTGCCGACCTGCTTATCGAGAAACTCCGTGAGCTCTGCCAGTTGCGCGTCGGTGTCCTCGAGCACTACCGCGACCTCACGATTGAGCATGTTCCAATCGTGCCCCGCTTCGTCGAGTTGCTTGTAGTTGGTGAAGAAGAGATCGGGGATCTCGTCTGCGCCGTATCCCTCTCGACGCATGAGCGTCTTGATCACCTTGGTCTGGTGCAGAGTCCATACCGAGGTGTGCCTGCGATCACGCGGGCTGTCGAGGATCTCGCGCCCCAGCCAGGCCTGGTCGCGCCTTCCGTCGCGCAGGTCGACCTCGTCGATGGTCTTCTGTAATCCTCCGATACTGTTCACGTAGTCGGGCGCGTAGTAGACACCCGGCGTGGTGCCCAATTTCTCTTCGACGTCGATGAGCACCGCCATGTCCTCGTCACCGCCGGGCCAGCGCGCTCCGTGACTAAGCATCCCGAGGTGCCAGCTCTTGTACGCGAGCAGCCCGATCTGCGCCTGATTGTCGACGGACAGGTCGTAGGCGTCGCCGAGCATCGGAACCTCGACGAGGTCGGCGACCTTCCCCCCGAACGAGTTCACGCTGCGCCCGTTGTTGCGCTGGATGATCTCCACCACGCCGTGGCGGTTCGGCAGGACGCCCGTCCCGATCGTGGTGTGAACCGGGGGGGTGACCGATGGAGAGGAGCCGATCGTGGCCCCCTCCAAGGATGCGCCCGCGTCTATCAGGCCCTTCAGCTCCGGCCAGAAGTCGGGCCACGCCTCCAGCACATTGGTGCCCCCGCCGTCCCAGGCAACAACAACGACCACCTTGGGTGGCTCCGCCCGCCGCTCTTCCGGGACGAGGATCTCATCCAGGACGCGACCGTCGGGCGTGGGGAAGTCGAATCCGATCAATTCGCCCAGCGTGGGTGCGATGTCCGCGAGCGTCACCTCCCGCTCGAGTGATACCGGCCCTACGGGACGGATGAATCCAGGTCCGTAGAAAACGAGCGGGACCTCGGCCAGGTAGTCCCATGGGCCTGAGTGCCCGGTTTGAATGAAGCCGCCGAAGAAGTTCGGGATCCTTGGCGCCCACAAGACATCGGGCGAGCGCTCGGGGAAGTGTCCGCGCATCATTCGTCCGAAGATGACCGGATCCAGCCCGCACGACCCGTCGAGCCAACCATCGGGGGGCGATGCCACCTCGTCGAGCTCGACCGGGGTGAAGACGGGCTCAGGGAAGGCCTGATCGGGACGCCCCGATCCGCCGTTTGTGTCCTGGCCTTGCGTGCATGCCGCGACCACCACAAGGATCACGAGCGCGAGCGCGACCACGCCCCTCTTACGCATGCCGCCCCTAGATCGCTCAGGCATCCTTCGAGGGCCAAACCTCTTCTGGCCTGTCCTCGACTATGAGGTGGGCCACATCGATGCCCATCTTCACGGCATGGTCCATGTTCCCGATCTCGTAGCGCCACGAGCCGAAGCGCCCGCGCGAGTAGATGTCGTGCTCCATCAGCCAGGGATGAATCGCCGCAAGGGCCGCGTCCCGCTTGAGGGTTGGAACCGGGTATGCATAAGACGCGTCTTCGATGTGCATCGACGCCACCTCGGGGGTGCCCTCGACGACACCCGTCCGGCGCAGCGCTTCCTCGACCTGCTCGGCGAGCCCGTCTCGCTCTTGCGGTTTGTAGCGGGAGTAGGAGATCTCGGTCATGTACGAGCAGTAGCGTGAGGTGTCCGCGTCGGGCACGTTCGCGGGCGAGTACTTCGCGAAGTTCGTCGCCCGATAGAAGGGAACGTCCTCCGAAGGAAAGTACATCCACGACTTGTCGTCCTTGAGCGGCGTCTCGTAGCCGATGCCGACCACAAGGACGCCGTTGTGCTCGAGGTCCTCTGCCGCTCGGCGCACACCGTCCGGACAGTGCACGAGCTTGGACACGAGGATGTCGATAGGCATCGTCGACACGAGCGAGTCGTAGCTCTCCGTGCCGCCGCCGGCCATGGTGACGGTCTTGCGCTCGGCGTCGATCCAAGCGATGTCCCGGTTGTATTCGATACGCTCACCGAGTTTGGCCGCCAGCCTGCGATAGATCTCGGCGGTCCCGCCCACCGCCGGGAACGCGAAGAGATTGTTCGGTCCCCACGCGGCATCGTCCTCCTGGAAGATCAGACTTCGCAGGGCGCGCTTGTGGTCGACGACGCTGACGCGTTCGGCGATCCAGTTGGACGCCATCCGCTCCGGAGGTGTGGCCCAGACCTTGAAGTTGTAGGGCCGCATGAAGTGGTGGGTGATGCCCCCGCCGAACATCGACTCCATCCACTGTGCGAAGTCCTGACTCGAGTCGCCTCCGGGTGCTTCGATCAATCCGAGGATGCACTCGTACGCGGGCTCGGGGGGAAGGTGACGCAGATTGTTTTGGAAGGGATAAGGCACCCACCGACCGCCGAAGCGGATGTACGACGAGCGCTCGTGATGGTAGACGTCGTCGCCCATCACCTCTTCGAGAAGCGTGTCGAACTCGCCGTAGTGACTGAACACGACGTGACCGCCGAAGTCCCACGTGAAGCCCTGCGGATCGACCACGGACCCGGCGTGGCCTCCGGCCACGTCCTGGCGCTCGGCCAGGAGCCAGTTCTCGTGGCCCATCCGGGTCAGCTCGCGCGCGCAGCCCAGGCCGCAGGGCCCGGCGCCGATGATCACGATGCGCGGTGTATCCGCCATGAAAGCTCTCTTCTCTCCGATCTTTGTTCGAGCCAGGGAACCCTATAATGCTGCCCCGTGAGCAATCTGCTGGCTACGTCCGAGGTCCTCGGCGTTCCGATCGCACGGTTGGATCCTGCGAGAGCCCTTTCAGAAGCGCAAAGGTTATACGAAGACGACGCCCCGGCGACGGTGGCCTACGCCAACGCGCACACACTCAACCTCGCTCTGGAGGACCCCTCCTACGCGGACGTGCTGCGACGGGCAGATCTCGTACTCAACGACGGCAAGGGTCTGATGCTGGCGGGCGCGATCTTGGGCCACCGCTTTCCCGCCGACCTGAACGGCAATTACTTCACCCCGATGCTGCTCGACCGCGCCGCTGCGCATAACTGGTCGGTGTTCATCCTGGGTGCGCGACCTGGAGTGGCGGAGCGGGTCGCCGCCACGCTGCGCGCCAAGCACCCGGGTCTTGAGATCGCGGGAACGATGCACGGGCACTTCTCGCCCGACGAGGAGGCCGAGGTCGTCGCCCGGATACGCGCCACGAGACCGGGGCTGCTCCTGGTCGGAATGGGCAACCCGCTTCAGGAGAAGTTCCTGGCCCGGTGCCTGAGCGACAGTGGCGCGAGCCTCGGGCTCGGGGTCGGCGCCTACCTGGACTTCCAGATCGGAGAGGTGCCGCGCGCGCCTAGCTGGATGAACCGGATCGGTCTCGAGTGGGTGCATCGCCTGTGGCAGGAGCCGCGCAGGATGTGGCGCCGGTATCTGATCGGCAACCCCAGGTTCGTGTGGCGCGTCCTCAAGTCGCGTGTGCGTGGCGGAGTACGCTCGTTGCCCTCATGAACGACAGATCCCGAGCTAACTCCTCGTTCATCATCGCGACGCGTAACCGTCCCGGCGAACTGTTGGTGACGATCCAGAGCCTCGCCGAGCAGACGGTGCTCCCGCGCGAGCTGTGCATCGTCGACTCGAGTGAGGACACGCCGGCGCGCGCCGAGATCGAGGCTCTGTGCAAGGCGTCGGGGATACCGCTCGACTATCACCATCCTGCGCCCAAAGGCCTCACGGTTCAGCGCAATGTGGGCATAGATCGAACCGCCGGCGATCCCGTGTTCTTCATCGACGACGACGTCTGGCTGGCCCCCGACTGTCATGAGGCCATCCTGAAGGAGTACGAGCGCTGGGGTCTCGAGGTGGGGGGCATCCGGGCCACCAACCCGAACCCCGCGCGGCCGCCTTGGATCTCGATCGCGTGGCGCAAGATATTCGGAATCGGAGGGTGGTGGCCCGAGGCCAGTGGCAAGATGCGTCCGGGCTTCTGGGTCGAGGGTGTGTCCGAAGCCGCGGGCGTTCGCAAGATCGAGTACATGACTGGATGGTTCATGTCTTTCCGACGTGAGGTCCTGGATCATGAGCGCTTCGACGAGGCGCTGTCCGGATACGCGCACAAGGAAGACGTCGACATGACCTACCGGGTGGCGCAGCGTTACACGTTGCTGCAGACGCCCAAGGCCAAGTGCGAGCACTTCCAGACGATCACCGACCGGCTGTCCTCGCATCGACTCATGAGAATGAACCTCGCCAACCAATTCTACCTGCACCGCAAGAACATGCCGCAGACCCCCAAGTACAAGCTTGCCCTGTGGTGGGGTCTTCTGGGACTGTTTGTTCTCAACCTCGGCAGGGCGGCCGGCAAGAGAGACCCCGGCCTTGTCACGGGGATGATCGTCGGCGCCTGGGAGCAGAGCCGTGGGAAGGGCCTGGTCGACCCGGCTCTCGAAACCGCGCCGTGAGCGGGACGACGGGCACCGCTCACGGCGCCAAGAAGCGTGACTACTGGTGGACCGTTCTCGTGGTCGATCCGGTCGCTCTGCCGGTCGTCCGATGGCTTGCACGCAAGAGGCTGCTGAGCCCAGACCAGGTCTCGATACTTTCCTTGGCAATCGGAGTGGCCGTCGGCCCGGCGTTCGCAACTGCGACGCGAGCGGGCCTGATCGCCGGAGCGGTGTTGTTCTACGTGTCGTTCATGTTCGATTGCGTGGACGGCAAACTCGCCCGCGCCACCGGCGTTTCGAGCTCCAAGGGAGAGCTCTTGGATCGCCTCGGCGACGGCGCGCGCCGAGCGAGCGCGGGTTTCGGCCTTGTCGTCTATCTGTGGCGGACCGGCGAGCACGCCGACTTCCTGTGGGCGGCCGCCTTCGCCATACTGGCGGCTTACTTCATGGAGATCTCGGGCGGCGCGGAGCGAGGCGAACCCAAGGGCTCTGTCGCGCGCGCCCTTGCGAGGCACCGACTCCTGCCGAATCCGGGGATGCCGGATGTCTCGGCGCTCGCCTACGTCATCGGGCCCCTGACGACTCTAGTGGTGCCGGCGTTGTGGGTGGGTATCGTGTTGGTCGTGATAGGGATAGCGCGCGTGATGCTCAAAGCCGTGACCGCATGACGGTGACGCCATGACCAAGACACTTCTTCTCGGACTCGACGGGGTCACGTTCTCGATTCTGAATCCGGCATTCGAGGCGGGACACATGCCCAACCTCAAGGCGCTCTTCGAGCGCGGGACTTCTGGAGTGCTGACCTCGACCGTTCCTCCCTACACGCCTCCGGGATGGACCTCGATTTTCACCGGAGTCAATCCCGGCAGGCATGGGATCTTCGGCTTCACGCTGGGCAACGCGCAGCGCAAGGAGGGCCTCGTGAGGCTCGACCGAGTGAAGTCTCCTGCGATCTGGAACGCGGCGAACGCCCAGGACGCGCGCATCGGCCTATTCAACATCCCGATGACCTTCCCGCCTCCCGTGGTGGACGGCTGGTCGGTGGCGGGGATGCTCACACCCGAGGGCGGCGGACAGACACCGCAGGACTACACCCATCCGGCGTCGATAGCCAAGACGATCGCAGACGCCGTGGGCGACTACGAGATCGATATCGAGGTCAATTACGACGAGGACTGGAAGTCCACCGCGATCACCGAGCGCCTCGCGCGCAATCTAGGCAGGAAGCGCGCGGCGCTGCGAGCGTTGCTCGAGGCCGACGGCGATGTTCCGATCCTGTTCACCGTCTTCGAGGCACCCGATCGTCTGATGCACGTTCACTACAAGTACATCGATCCCCGCTGCGAGCACTTCTCTCACCCCGAGGCGGGTCCCATACGCGAGCGTGCGTGGACCTTCTTCGACGAGATCGATGCCGCGATGGGCGACTTGATCGAGTGGGCCGGCCCCGACGGCCACGTCATCACGATGTCCGATCACGGTTTCGGTCCCAAGGACAAGGCCGTCAACGTGAATCGCGTGCTGCACGAGTGGGGACTGCTCGGCATCACGGGTGCGGGGTCCCTCGCCGGGTCCTCTGCGCTGCGCAAGGCGGCGCGCAGGGTCAAGAAGGTCGCCCCCAAGTCCGTGTGGAAGAAGGCCAAGGGCGCGGCCCACTCGACGATCGACTGGTCGGCCACCAAGGCGTTCTCGTCACCCAACCCTCAACAGGGCATCTACATCAACCTTGAGGGACGCGAACCCCACGGGATCGTTGCCGCCGCCGATTACGACAAGGTGCGAGACGAGATCATCGAGCGCTTCGGGGAACTCGTCGACCCGGACGACGGCAAGCCTGTGCTCGACCACATCCACAAGCGCGAGGAGGTCATCACCGGCCCGGTCGCCGACGGCGCCCCCGATCTCTTTCCTGTATGTCGCGACTACACCTACGAGCTGTCCGACGGACTCTTCTCGCCCTCGATCCTTACCGACTACCGGCAGCTTCCCCGAGGCTTCCACCACATGGACGGCGTCTTCGGCATTGCGGGCCCCGAGGCCAGGACGGGAGCCGGCGCGCGCGCCTCTCTCTACGACATCGCGCCCACCGCATTGCACCTGGCCGGGCTCAAGATCCCTGAGATGGACGGGCGCGTGCTCGAGGAGTTCCTGACCTCGGATCGCCAGCCGGTGATCGAGGACATGGACCTCCCCCTCGCGGGTGAGGGGGCCGAGGCCGCCCCGTACTCGGCCGAGGAGGAGGCTCAGATCGAGGAATCGCTGCGCAATCTCGGTTATCTCTGAGCCGCGCCACTGGGCTTAGTGGCCCGCCGCGCAAGTAGCCGACGCATTCGAACGCCCCTGCATCGCCGATGGCTGCGTTGCTCGTCGCTCACGTACCTCCAGGTACGCTCGACTACTCGCGCCTTGCCCTCGACGCGCAGGGACGCTCTCGGTGCTGGCGTTACTTACGCGACAGACCACTTAGAGATAGCCGAGTCCCCTCAGCGAGTCCTCTATCTGCTTCTCCTCGGCCTCGGAATATGGAGAGGTGGAGTCGCGGGGGGCCGCGGTCGGTGCCGAGGTGCTGCGGGGGGGGCGCTTGGACAGGGTCGTGGCCTCGAACGCGCCCTCGAGCACTCTCCCGTCCAGTCCCGCGGGGATGGCCACGTCGCCCAGGTAGAGCATGGTCGGCGTCACGTCCATAACCGAGCCTCTCAGTGTGGAGGACGGCTTGACTCCGGGTCCGGACACGACGACGACGCCGTCCGGGTGATGGACGCCGCGCGGCAGGTGGCTGAGATCGGTGAAGGGCTGGGCGTGAAAGAGCTCGTCGTCGAGCTCGAAGCGATGATCTCGCATGACGGGGAGCAGGTCGGGGGCGCCGTCGAGAGCATCGCCCTTGAAAACGTCCTCCGAGAAATGGACGCGATCCGTCACCGGCTCGCCGGTGGGTCCCCGCAAGGCATCGAAGCGACCTGCAATGTCCTTCTTCAGAGCCTCTAGGTCGGCCGGATCAACGACGCCGTAGCGCTCCCTGCCCTTGAGGTTGGCGAACACGCCCTGCTGTGGAATCGGGGACGCGAAGGCTCGGGTCTTGTTCCAATCGATCGCCGCAAAGGTGCGGTTCTTGGCTTCACGGGCAACGCGCGCGGGGAGCAGGCGCTTGGCCAGCGGGACGGCTTTGCGCGCTGCGGCGGTTTGCATCAGCCGTGCGCCGGGCTTGAGCTTGAGATAACCCCAGCGCTGGAGCAACGTGTTCGTGTGCACGCTTGCTTCCCATGCGGTGAAGCCGTGATCCGAGCACACGATCGAGCCGCCGTTGTCGCCGGCGTAGTCGTCGAGCAACCCCACGATGCGATCCATTGCCTCGTAACAGCGGACGATCTCGGGCCTGATGGCGCGCCCGGTGGCTGAGTCGTACATCGAATCCGAGGGATCGAGATAGCGGTAGTAGACGTGCTGCAACCGGTCCGGAGTCTCGAGGACCGTGAAGAGCACATCGGGAGGGTCGAGCTCGAGCAGTCGATCGAGCACCGTGTAGCGCTGCTGCAGGACGGCGACGGCGCGTTCGCAGAGCGCGGCGTCACGCCAGTCACGCTCCCAGTCGGCGCTCATGTCCACGACGTAGTCGGGCGCCCACCCTAGGATCTGAGCCTCGAGATCGGCGTCGCCCTTGTCCCAGGAGGCGAACCCCCGCTGGCTTTCGCCCCAGCCCGGCGTCATCATTCCCGAGACCATCCAGCCGTCAAGCTGCTGGGGCGGATAGGTCAACGGGACGTTGTAGATGCCTGCCCGAAGGCCTTGGGCGTTGGCCATCTCCCAGATCGTGGGCGCCTCGATTCTGCCCGCGTGCGCGAGCTGCCGGCGTTCATACTGAGCGTGACCCTCTATGAAGCCGTAGATTCCGTGCCGACCGGGGTTGACGCCCGTGATCGCCGAGGTCCACGCAGGAGGGGTGTAGGTGGGAACGGTCGAGTCGAGCGTTCCCCATGCTCCACGCGCACGCAGGGACGCGAGTCGCGGCATGGATCCGTGCTCGATAAGGGGCTCGAGCAGGCGCCACGCAACTCCGTCCAATCCTATGACCACGGTCCGCGGGCTCATCGTCTCACCCTAACGGCCCACCTTCACCGCAAGGGGATCCTGAACGGCCTGCGCGGATACACAAGGATGGCGCGCCTGATCTTGTAGCGCATGTGGCCTCTCACCAATTCCATCCCGCGCTGGGAGAAAATCGTCTCCCACTCGTCCAGCAGCTTCGTGACTTTGGCGGGACGCGGGCCCCCCTCCCATTTGACGTTCACGCCGTCCACCCACGCCGCCACGCGCTCGCCTAGCGCGCCAAGTGGGAAGTCGGTGCGACCTACCTGGTACGCACGCTGCGCGGTTAAGTTGGGCTGCACTCGCCACCCGAGCTCGTCCGGCGTGACACACAACGTAAGATCGTCACGAAAGAAGCACACCCGCTCGGTGCCGAGCGTCTGCTCACGCTCCCTGAGCGAGTCCTCCAACTCGTTGAGGGTCATTCCGCCCACCTCGAATCCGCTTACGGTGACGCCGTGATGCACCTGCCCGGCGCTGAGCCCGAACTCGACGATGAGAAGGAAGCCGAGTCCCCCCAGAATTGCCCCCGCCATCAGAAGCAACCTAGTCGCCATAGGCACGCTGCTCATCGTTTGCGCATCACTTGGGCGGTGTCGAGGACTCCAGACAGCGTGACGTGCCAGAGGGCCTCGAGGACGATCTTCGGACTCATCTTGGAGACTCCGACCGCGCGCTCGGAGAAGGTGATGGGGATTTCGGCGACACGCCCTCCCCGCCTTACCAACCGGCGCGTCAACTCGATCTGGAAACCGTATCCCTCGAAGTGCACACTCTCGAGTTCGAGCAGCGGAACGATCTGGGCACGGTAGGCGCGAAATCCGGCGGTCGCATCCCTGACCCCCAGCCGAAGCCACCAGCGCACGTAGAGGTTTGCACCGCGAGAGAGCAGCCGGCGCACGAGCCCCCAGTTCTCCACGGCTCCGCCGGGCACATAGCGGGACCCGACCACCAGGTCGGTGTGCTCGAGGGCATCGAGGAGACGCGGGACGTCGGCCGGATCGTGACTGAGGTCCGCATCCATCTCGACCATCGCCCAGTAGCCTCGTTGAAGCCCCCACGTGAATCCTTCGATGTAGGCGGTCCCGAGGCCGAGTTTTCCGGCTCGCTCGATCAGAAAGACGTCGTCTCGCTCCGCAGCGATGTGCTTGACTTGCTCCGCGGTGCCGTCGGGAGAGCCGTCGTCGACGACCAGCAAATGCGCGCAGTCACCGACCGCCTCGAAGAGTCGGCTAACGACGATGTCGACGTTGTCACGTTCGTTGTAGGTCGGGACGACGACGAGGGCCCGACGCCCCGGCGGATCCTTGGGCATCGCGTCACCCTACCGAAAGGCTTTCGACCACTTAGACTCCGCGCCATGGCACTCGAAGTTCCACCACCGGACCTTCTCCAAGCCCAGGCGCCCTCGAAGACCAGCACCCTCATCTCGCTCGTGCTGTTGGTGCTGAGCGTCGGGTTTGCCACCGCGGGACAGCTCACCTTGAAGGCGGCTATGAACGAGGTGGGGCGCATCGGCACCGCGGAGGTGTCGGATGCAGGCTCCACGCTGCTGCGCGCGGCGAAGGAGCCAAACCTGTGGCTCGGCCTGGTGCTGTTCGGCGTCTCCTCGCTCTTCTGGCTCGTGGTGCTGTCGCGCGTCGACCTCTCGCTGGCCTATCCGATGGTCGGCTTCTCTTACGTCGTGATCGTGGTGCTCGCAGCGTTAGTGCTCGACGAGAACGTCCCACCTCTGCGCTGGGCGGGCGTCCTGATCATCGCCGTAGGGATCGCGCTTATCGGGATCTCCTCGAGAACCGTCTCGGGCTCTTAACCCTGCCGGAGCGCCGACTGTCTGCAAACCCAATCCGGAGATGCTTCGTCCTACGAATGACCTCACGGGTGGGTCGGGAACCAAGGCGCGTTCACGGTTGCCGTCTCCGAAGATCCATGTGATCTGGTCCTTTTACAGGTATATGTCAGTGTCAGAGCAATATCCGTAGGGTGAGGAAAGGGGCAGAGAATGTCTACTGCTGCACGAGGTACGGGAACCGACAAGACGCCGGGTCAGTTGTTTGCGCTGGTCTTTGGAGCCGTGTACGTACTGATCGGGATTCTGGGTATGTTCATCACCACGAGCGTCGACGAGACCGGAACGCTCATCGTCTTCGACGTCAACCTGATTCACAACATCGTTCATTTCGCCGTGGGTGCGCTATTGCTGGTCGGTTCGCGCACCGCCGCCGGCGCAAAGACGGTGAACCTCATCATCGGTGTCGTCTACCTATTGCTTGCGCTTCTGGGCTTCCTGGAGGTCGGTTTCCTGGTCGATCTGCTGACCGAGATCAACCTCGCGGACAACCTGCTGCACCTCGTCACCGGTTCGGCGGCGCTCTACTTCGGTACCGCCGGCGCGGGAGTTGGAACCACGACAGCGCGCGCTTAAGCGGTCACGTAAGCTCATACGAGAGAGGGGCCTGCCGAAAGGCGGGCCCTTTTTTTCGCGGCTACGCCTTGGTGGCGGCCTCGAGGTTGTCGACCGCGAAGACGAGCTCGGTCTCTCCGCCGTTGCGGTGAGCCATGTAGACCGATGAGATCGAAACGCCGGCCTCGGACAGCCTCCGGCAGTAGGTTCCCAACTCACCCGGACGGTCGTCGAGAGTCACCGTCAGGACCGGCCTGCTCCCCTCGACCTTGAAGCCGTGAGAGGCGAGTATCTCCGCCGTTTCGTCCCCGTCGTCCACCACCAGGTGGATCACGCTGCGCCCATCGTGGCTCGAGCCCGCCAGGGTCTCGATGTTGACGCCATGCTGACCCAGGAGCTCTCCCAACTCGGCGAGAAGGGTCGGACGATCGTCGACGGTGACGATGATTTCCTCCAGCATGAAACCAGGGTAAACCTTCGAGGCCGCCGGCGCGACGCCGCTCGGCGGGCCGGGGGGGATCGCCGTCAGTGCGCTCCTTCGGCGGACATCACGGCCCTGAAGGTGCGCCACAGGATCCAGATGTCCAAGGTTAGCGACCAGTTCTGGATATAGAAGAGGTCGTAGCGCACGTAGTCGGCGAAGCTCGTTTCGGCGCGACCACTCACCTGCCACAATCCCGTCATGCCCGGCTTCACGCGCAGCCGGTTGCGGACCCACTCGTCGTACTGCTCGACCTCACTCGGGAGTGCGGGCCGCGGGCCCACCAGGCTCATCTCCCCTCGCAGGACGTTGATCAACTGAGCCAGCTCATCAAGCGAGTAGCGCCGGAGCCATCTACCCGTGTTCGTGATGCGCGGATCCTCCTTGAGTTTGAAGAGCATGCCGGGTCCCTCCGAGAGATGCTCGAGCTGCGCGAGCTGTTCCTCGGCGTCGGCCACCATCGTGCGGAACTTCCAGCACACAAACGGTTGACCGTCACGCCCTGCTCTGACTTGTTTGAAGATCGCTGCTCCTTGCGAGTCCCGCCGGATCCACACCGCAATACCGATCAACAGGGGCGCCAGCACCACCAGCAGCGTGAGCGATCCGAGGATGTCCAGCGCGCGCTTGATCGTCTGCTGCAGCCGGCTGATGCCGGTCCGTCGCACGTACAGCAGCGGCACGCCCGCCACGGACTGAACCGTCATGCGGGAGGCGAGGAGGTCGACCGTCCCAGATGTGATCTGAAGGTCGACGTCACAATCCTGCAGTTCCCAAAAAAGCTTGTTGAGGCGCGTCGTCTCGAACGCGGTTGCTGCGATGAGCACGAGGTTGACGTTGCTGCGCGCGACGATCTCTTTGACATCGGCGACCGCCCCAAGCACTTTGTGACCCTTCTCGATCACATCCCCCGCTGGACGGTCGTCGTCCAAAAAGCCGATAATCTCGTAGCCAAGCCACCCTTCTCGCTCCAGCGTCCTGGCGACGGTTCGGCCCTCGTGGTTCGCTCCCAGAACCAAGGTGCGGGTCGCATCGCCTCCTCGGCGACGCAGAAAGTGAAGCGTTTTGCGCACCGCCAGCCTCTCGCCCCCCATTGCGACGAAGCCGCAGAACATCCCCAACAGCGCCCACCCGCGCGCCATGTTCATGTTCAGCGCCGAGTCGCTGATCAGCAAAACGACGGTACCTGCGACGACGCCGTGAAACACTTGTTTGAACTCGTTCACCGGACTCAGCACCTGGCGAGGTTCGTAAAGACCGTAGAGCCAGAACAGCGCGAGCCAGGTCGGCACCGAGACCAAGGTTAGGACCGGATAAGTCCAGCCGTTCTGGAGCGCCGGCGCGGTCCCCATGATCTCGAAGCGGATGATCGAGGCGCCGAAGAGAGCAACCATGACCGCCAGTGCGTCGATGAAGACGCGCAGCGCGATCCGCAGAGCGCTTTGCCGCTGCATGGGTCGCCGGTCGACGGCCGGCGTCTCTGCGGGAAGCTTGTCGACGGTGCTAGCCATGTGACGTTGTTGTCCCCCGGCCCCGCTCCCCAGACGGGCAGCGGTCCTCTCGGTGATACCTAGAGTTAGATGATAGGGGGCGCGGGACTCTGGGGGCCGATTCACGCGAGCGGCTCGTGCGATGTTGGTCAACAGCCGTTGGCTGAGCCCCAGATCCGACGAACGAGCTTCAAGGCGCCGGCTTCGTCGAGATTCGCCTCCTCGATGATCGTGAAGCGCCCGGGGCGGGTCTCCGGGGACTCGAGAATGACCCTCACCACGTCATCCTCGGTCAGCCTCAGCTCGCGCGGGTGGTGGGGGAGACCGACGAGAGCGAGCTGGCGACGGAAGGCTCCGAAGTCCTCCCCATAGAGAGCGACGGAGACGATGCAGCCGAACGCCACCTGAGCCCCGTGTAACGCCCGGCCCCCGAAGAGAGCGTCGATGGCGTGGCTGATCTCGTGCTCGGCTCCCGACGCCGGGCGGGAGGTGCCCGAGATGATCATCGACATGCCGGACATCACGAGGGCGTCGGCGAGGTGGCGCAGGAACTTGGGATCATGGGCGAACTCCGACGCGTCGCGGCTCAGATACCCCTGAATCATGTCGAACGACTGTGCTGACAGGTCCCAGGCTCGCTGATCGGTGCTGGCCAGGCCGCGCTCGGAGGCCAGGGCCCAGTCCCGCAGGGCGAGGGGGTTGGCCATGAGGTCGCCCAATCCGGCCCGCACCGACGCAACCGGGGCCTTGACCAACGTCGGTATCGAGAGATACACGGTGCGCGGCGGAATCGCCCCGAGGCTCTGCGTCATGCCCGAGTCGTCTGGAACCACCGCCACGGGTGAACAGATGCCGTCGTGACTCAACTGAGTGGGAACCGCAATAAGCGTGAGGCCGGCGCGCGCCGCGGCGAGCTTCGCGACGTCGAGGACGCGTCCTCCGCCGACGGCCACGACCCCATCGGCTCGTGAGCGTCTGATGTGTGCCCCGAGCTCGATCGAGTAGTGCTTCGTCGCCCCCGAGGGGGGCGTGACCGTCGCCCCCGCCGCCGCGGTCCTAAGGGCGAGCCGCTGCCCGTGCATCGAGCTCACGACAAAGGGGGCCTGGATTCCCACCTCGCCCACTTGCGCAGCGAGATCCACCGACGCGTCCGACTCATCGTCGCTGGCCTCGTAGACGAAGATCTGGGGCGAGTCCAAGAAAAGGTTCTTCAGCGAGACGCGCTAGGCGGGCTGGGGGTGGCCGTCGAACGAAGCGCGATGCCGTTCGATCACGTCTAGGGCCGCAGCAACGTCCTCGGGAGTGTCGATCTCCGCGTATTCACCTGGGCGTACCTCGGCCGCGCGCGCCATCACTTGCCCGAGCATCTGCTTGTAGACGTCCTCGTAGTAGATATCTGAAGTCCTCTGCCACTCGATCGAGGTCGCGAGCTCCCGGTACAGGGCTTGTGCGTTGCCCCGCAACAGGGACACCCCACAAAACTCACCGGCACTGAACTGCATCTCGAGGTCCTTGCCGATGTCGGTGACGAGGCGACCGTCGAGCCGCACCCGCATGTCCTCCTTGTCGAGCCCGTAGCGTTGCTCGACCGCTAGGACGAGATCGCCGTCGGTCGCCGTCACGCGCTCGTAGACGTCCGGGTTGACCACGACATCGCAGTTGACGATCATCAAGTCGAAGCTGGGCGACTGATCGAGGGCGAGGCGAGCGGAATGGAAGTTTCCCCACGAGGCGTAGCGGGGGTTCCGGACGTATGTGACGTTGGCTTCGCCCCAGTGCTCCGTGACGTAGCTCTTGACGGCCTCCGGCATGAACCCCGTTACCACCATGAGGTCGTCGATCCCGGCCCGTTTCAGGCCCTTGAGGATGTAGTGCAGGGGAGGTTCATGGTCGCCCATCGGAATGATGGTCTTCGGCTTCTCGCCTCCCATGCGCACCCCCCGCCCCGCCGCTAGGACTACCGCTCTTAGCTTCGCCACGAAACCTCCACTACGGTGTCGGTTTTCAACGGACGCTCGTAGGTCAGCGTTGACCCCTCCTTCTTAAAGCCCGGCGCTTGGATCTTGCGCGCCTCTGCGGGCAGCCTGAGTTTTATCAGAAGCTCCTCGGGATGGAATTTCGCTTGGCGCTGCACCATCAGACGGTAGACGGTGCGGTCGCCTCGTTGCTCCAAGACGTCGGGACTGCGGTAGTCGACCGAGAAACTGCCCCTCTCTCGCGGCGGGATCTGCAGGGTTGCCGACCACACCTTTTTCCCCCGCTCACGGTGCGTTGGCGGGATCGCGCCCGACCAGGTCGCGAGGCCAGGCGGAGTGTCGATGCGACCGTTGCAAGAGCGATCGAGTGGAACGGGACAGAGCCTGCCGGCGCGAGCCGTCATCAGCTCCGCGCCCGGAGGGACGTAGAAGTTCAGCATCGGCCTGTGCGCGGTCTTGGAGTCGCCGAGCACCCAGCGCGGCTGCGGCTGCACCACGTCGTTGCTGATTCCGACAGAAGTCGAGTGGATGGCGTCCTCGCCGTCGATGGTGACGTCCATCTTGTTGATTTGGCTTGCGAAGTAGTCGAGCTTGTTGCCGCCTACGTTTTGCTCCACGACCTGAAAGTAGTCGCCGCTCTCGATCTCTGAGATGCCGCCATCCCACTTCATGCGCTCGATGAAGGCCTGCTCTTCGGCATCGCTCATCCAGATCTGCATGTTCTTGTTGGCCAGCGAGGTCCCCATGCCCTGCACCAGCCGGGTAGGCGCCTTGGGATCGAACATTTTGGTGAAGAGATCACTTACGACGTTACCGAGGAAGTTGCGGCGATGAGCCGGTATGGGGAACCTCTGGTAGGCGCGGTTAAGGAGGAGGTGTACGGCCGTTATGGTCCGAAATTGATAGGGGCCGCGGCGAAAGGGACCGATGCCGGACATCAGGTCTTCGATCACGACTGGGTCTAGCGCAAACACACCGTCGACGTTTGGAAAATCGGGGCAGGACCTCTCTCCGGTCGGCACGCAACGTTGGGAACTCCTTTCGCCGTAGTCCACGGCGAGGCGAGCCGAGAGCGGCCAGTCGGGCGACCAGTTCGAGTTACCGAAGCGCTGGGCGTCGCTGAGACCTCTGACGTACCAAGCATCCTTTGGAAGGGGGATGTCGATGGGCTCGCGCTCCTGGTCGAGCTTGTAGATGGATCCGGTCTTGTCGCTGGCGAGCTCTGGCTTGCCGTCGTCGATGGTCAGGAACTCGAACTGGAGCATGGCCCCGCCCGCACCTCGCAACTCCGCCGAGTTCTGAAAGGCGAGCATGTACGTGCGGGGCTCATCGGCCCCCAGGATGCCGGGCAGCAGCTCGATTCCCGCCTCAGCGTCCCCGAGGACCTCGTCGCTTGCGCGCGCTTGCTCGATTCCATCGCTGATGGGGGCCCGCAGCCTTTTCGGGAGGTTGGCGAGCCTGACCTTGCTGAACTCGTCTGCCGCAGCGTTGACGTCGCTGCGGACCTGCTCGACCACCTCGCCCAGGTCCTCGACGCGCTCGATCAGAATGATCGATCCCTCGCCGTCGGGACTCTTGCCGATGATCCGGTCCGGGCCCTTGAGCGCGTTCAGGCCGATGTCGAGCGTGCCGCCCGCGGCATCAGTTGCGTGGGCGGTTCCCACGACGATGTGGTCGAGCTCGCCCAAGAGGCCGTCGACGCTATCCGACAGCGTCGCAAGGTCCATCAGGGGGCCGGCCGCCTCCAGACCCCTGAGTGCCTTCGCCGCTCCCGCCCTGGCCGAGAAGGTGTCGAAGACCGCAGGCCGAAAAGTCCCGGCGGTCAGCTCTTTCTGCGCCTGGTCCAGATGGAAGCGCGCCTCGAGCAGACCCGTG
>Ga0136627_1000217_pt1 | contig 19787 bp, 20 predicted proteins | sample AntDrymUQ4892206_2_FD_104652 | JGI IMG/M metagenome (GOLD analysis project Ga0136627, IMG submission 104652) | Polar desert sand microbial communities from Dry Valleys, Antarctica - metaG UQ489 (22.06) | ecosystem: Environmental > Terrestrial > Soil > Desert | place: Antarctica: Dry Valley... | reverse complement strand
GGGTTTTCTCGAGCGGCAAACGCATGGCTGGATCTACCGCTACGAAAAAGCGAAGACCGAGGAGATCCCCGAAGCCGAACCCCTCACCGAATGGCTCGCGAAAGACATTCCCGAAAGCCCGTCGCCCACCATCGTCCACAACGACTTCAAACTCAACAATCTCCTCCTCGACCCGGACGACTTCACCGAGGTGCGGGCCGTCCTCGACTGGGAGATGACGACCGTCGGCGACCCGCTCTTCGACCTCGCGGTGTCGCTCTCATATTGGGTCGAACACGACGACCCGAAGGAGATGCGCGAAGTCCTCCCGACCGTCGTCTCGACCTCGCCGCACTTCTTCACGAGGCGGGATTTTATTGATAGGTACGCTGAAAAGAGCGGGCGCGACCTCTCGGACATGGGGTGGCACATGGTCTTCGGGTACTTCAAGCTCGCGGTGATCCTCCAGCAAATCTACGCCCGGTGGCACGCTGGGCAAACCAAAGACCCCCGCTTCGCCAACTTCGACGAGCGCGTCAAAAACCTCATCGCCCACGCCCACGACCTCTCGCAAAAGGGCGGAATTTAATGACCGTCGGAGTCGTCGGAACCGGAACGATGGGCGCGGGCATCGTTCAAGTCGCCGCCTCCGCCGGACACGACGTAATCGCATGCGACCCCTCGGTGGAGTCTCTCGAAAAGGCGCAAACATATGTCCGGCGAGGCCTCGAAAGTTTCGAGAAGAAAGCCATCGTCGAGGATGCCGCATTCGCATACGAGCGAGTCCGGTGGACGGAGAATATGGACGATTTCGGGGGCGGCGAAAACATCGAGGCGATCATCGAAGCCGTCCCGGAGAAGCTCGCGCTCAAAACGGAAATTTTCCGGAAACTCGACGGACTTCTTCCTTCCGGTTCGCTCATCCTCACGAACACGTCGTCCATCTCGATCACCGAACTCGCCGCCGCCACGAAGAGGCCGGACAAGGTGTGTGGAACCCACTTCTTCACCCCGCCGCCGCTCCATGAGGGAGTGGAGATTCCGCCCGGCCTCCTCACGAGCGACGAGACCATCGAGCGCGTGAAGCGGCTCATAAAGTCGTTCGGAAAAACGCCGCTCGTGGTGCGAAAAGCGGTTCCGGGTTTCGTTGCGAACCGCTTCCTCATGCCGCTCATAATCGAGGCGTGCCGCCTCCTCGAAGAAGGAGTCGGGAGCGAGGCGGAAATAGACGAAATAATGAAAAAAGGACTCGGTTTCCCGGTCGGCCCATTCGAGATGACCGACATGATCGGCCTCGACGTCGCCCTCGACGTCATCGAATACGTCCACGCCGAACTCGGCGAGTCTTTTTACACGCCGCCCCGAATCCTCAAAGAACACGTCCGGGCCGGAAAGCTCGGGCGGAAGAGCGGCGAAGGTTTTTACGTGTACGGCGACTCGGCCAAAAACTGACAAGCTGAAACGCGGCAAGCGAAGCGCGCCAACCAGCGCGACCGAAGGGAGCAAAACATGGGCCGACTCGAAGGAAGGGTGGCGTTCGTCACCGGGGCGGGGCGAGGTATCGGGCGGGCGACCGCCGAACGCTTCGCCCGCGAGGGGGCGCGTGTTTGCCTCACGGATATGGATGGGGAGGTCGCGGCCTCGGCGGCGGCGCAGCTTGTGGACGAGGGAGCCGATGTTTTCGCGGCGAAGGTGGACGTGACGAGCCGCACCGAGGTCGAGGAGGCGGTTCGGAAAGCGGTGGATCGGTATGGGCGGCTCGACATTCTCGTGAACAACGCGGGGATCACACGGGATAATCTCATCTTCCGCATGTCCGACGACGAGTGGCGGTCGGTTTTGAACGTGCATCTCGTGGGCGGCTTTTTCTGCGCCCGCGCCGCTCAGAAACACATGGTCGAGAACGAGTATGGACGGATCGTGAACGTCTCGTCGGTGTCGGCGCTCGGGAACCGGGGGCAATCGAATTATTCGGCGGCGAAGGCGGGAATTCAAGGTTTCACGAAGACGCTCGCCATCGAACTCGGGCGGTACGGCGTCACGGTGAACTCGGTGGCTCCGGGCTTCATCGAGACGGAGATGACACGAGAGACGGCGGCTCGGCTCGGCGTGGACTTCGAGGATATGGTCGCGTCCGCCGTCGAGGATATTCCCGCCGGACGGAGTGGAAAGCCGAATGATGTGGCGGCGGCGATCCTCTTCTTCGCCTCCGAGGAAGCTTCATTCGTGAACGGGCAGGTTTTGTACGTCGCCGGCGGCCCGAAAGACTGACGCCGAGTCCGGCTTATTAGCATCGTGAAGTCGTGAGACCGCTCCGCCTCGTGAGGTCGTATTTCCCGAACTCACGAAGTGAGCGACTCGCGAAGCGGCGCATCGCGGAACGTGCGGCGACGCGCCTCACGACCCACCGAATGTGGGGCTGTTCACCCGGACTCGGTATGGCGAGTTTGGTACGGAATCCGGGGGATTTCTCCGTCCGGGAAGTTCGTCGGACTCGCTTCCGCTCTTTCTTTTCGGGCTATGAATTTTCGGGTTCGGGGAGGTCGGTGTTTTCGACGGGGAGGATCCACGCTTTCCGGGTGAGCGCGCGCTTTTATTTGGCGAGATCCACGCTCGGGTCTATGAGGGTTTGCGGCTCGCGCCCGTTGAGCGAGGCTCGCACGTCGGCCCGCGCTTCGACCTCGTCGTAGAGGACTCCGAGGGCGGCGAAATGGAGGTGCATGCCGACTCCCGGCCACGGTGAGATCCACTCGAAGCCGTAGTATTTGAAAAAGAACGGCGGCTCGATGTACAAAGTCCGGATCCAGTCAAACGAAAAATAACGCCATGCTTCCCAAACCATGATCGCCCCAAAAACAATCCGGAAATACACGAGCGAAGCAATGTCCGCCCGCTCGAAGAGAAGCCAGAAGAGCTTCGTCGAAAACGCGCCGTTCTCCCTCGATGTCGCCGAACTCCCCGTCACATTCCATCGTATCCGAAGCGAATGGTCGGCGTGTGTCCGGCGGTTGGAGTTCGGTTAGATTTCGATGCGTATAATCCTCCCGTGCGACGAACTTTCGAGGGAGGGACATGACGGAGGAAAACGGCCTCACCGACGAGCAAATAAAAGACCTCACCCGCCACTTCGACGAGGACATCACGTTTTCGAGGCACATGCGGGCGAAGGTCGAAAGCGTCGAGCCGGGAAGCGCGACACTATACATAGACGTCGAAGACTTCCATCTCAACGGAGCCGGCTCCCTCCACGGCGGCGTGTACGCCTCGCTCATTGACAACACCATGGGCCTCGCCCTCATCTCCAAAGTCGGAGTGCGGACCGCCACCATAGATTTGAATGTCCATTTTCTCGGAGCCGTCAAAGAAGGCCGGATAACGTGCCGCGCGGAGATAGTCAGCCAAACACGCCGCCTCGCCACGATGGAGTCGAAAGTCTTCGACGAAAAAGAAAATCTCGTCGCGCTCGGGGTCGGGACGTTCCGGATCTTCGAGAAGAGAGGCAATCCGCTTGTTTGAGAAAGTTGGGTGTGATGGACGAACGAAACGCTGGCGCGAAGAAGAAACGAACGCCGCCAAAAAGCTGACAGGCTGAAACGCTGACCAGCGCGACCGAAGGGAGCAAACAATGAACTCACTCGACCTTTTCCGACTTGACGGGAAAACGGCGATCGTCACCGGCGGAGGCCGCGGACTCGGGCGGTACATGGCCGAAGCATTGTCGGACGCGGGGGCGAACGTCGTCGTATGCTCGCGCAAACAAGAGCCGCTCGACGAGGTGAAGGATGAGATCGAAGCTCGCGGCGGACGCGCCCTCGCCATAGCCGCCGACGTCACCGAGCCGGAGGAGGTCGAGAAAGTCGTCTCCTCCGCGGAGGACACCTTCGGTTCGGTGGACGTTCTCGTGAATAATTCCGGGGCGACGTGGGGGGCGCCGACGGAGGACATGCCGCTCGACAAGTTCGACCATGTTATGCGGGTCAATGTGCGCGGGACTTTCCTCATGAGCCAGGCGGTCGGGAGGCGCATGATCGAGCGTGGTTCCGGCGGAACCATCGTAAACATCGCCTCGGTGGCGGGTCTCGTCGGGGGGAAGCCGGAGTATATGCAGACCATCGGATACAACTCCTCGAAAGGCGCCATCGTCTCGATGACGCGCGACCTCGCAACCGGATGGGCGCGCCACAATATAAACGTGAACGCCATCGCGCCGGGGTGGTTCCCGACCCGGATGTCGGGCGCCACTATCGAGAAGTTCGAGGAAGAGATGCTCGCGGACATCCCGCTCCACCGCTTCGGAAGCCCGGAGGAATTGAAAGGCGTCATCGTCTTCCTCGCCTCGCCCGCCGCCGCGTACATGACGGGGCAGACCATCGCCGTGGACGGCGGAACGACGGCGTGGTGAGGAGCGGTTTCGAGAAACCCCGTCCCGGACGGGACGGGGTTTTCGGATGAAATTATTCCCCGGAAGCCTCGCCTTCCCGCCCGGTGAAATCTTGCCGGATCCGAACGGGGATTCATCGGTGGACGCTTCGACCCCCCGCCTCTCACCACTCCCCGGAGCGAAGCGACCCCCGGCTTTGCGACCGGAACTCGCATGAGCTTCTTTTCACGGATCTTCGGCTCTTCCCCGATGAAACTCTCACAAACCCTCGGCGCATACCCGCTCCCGAACGGAGACGTTTCCCCGCTCCACGTCTTCTTCACCGTCGAGAACGCGAGCGGGGAAGAGGTCGAGATCGCTTCCGTCCGGGTGAGTCCGAAAGGGGAGGATGCCCCACTCGCCGAAGGGGAAATAAAGGGCGAAGTTCCCGCCCGGCTCGCGGCGAAAGAAAGCGCCCGTTTCGAGGTCCGGGCGAAAACCCTCGCGAGCGCGGCGAAGAACGCCGGACATTCCGGGACTCCGAGGCTCTCGTTCGTCGCGACGGATGGAGAAGGAGTCGAGCATCGCCACGCATTCACGCTTCGGGTGGACGAGTATCTCGCTTTGAAGGACGAATGACATTCACCGTGAAAGGAAATTCGCATGGGTCGGGGCCGCGAAGAGGTTCGGAGGGTCGAGGTGGTGTGCAAAATGTGCGGCGCGGAATATACCGGAGAGGTCGTGATGGCATCGCGGGCGGTTCCGGGTGTGATGGGGCCGGTCGGAGAGGTGGTCAAAAAAGTCGTGGATAATTGTCCGGAGTGCGGCTCGTATGCCGTGCGGCTGAAACGGGCGTGATATGAAATCCGGGTGGCGGCCTCGGGTTTCGGGAAAACAAACACGCTTCTTTTCGCCCGCTTTCCATCCGCGAGCTTGACACGCTTGTTCGCCGGGAGCATCATTCCCGCGACGTGGAGTGATTGTGTTCGCGGCGAGGATGCGGGTATGAGCGTGGGTGGCTTTCGAGGAAATTTTCGGCACGTCGAGCTTTCCGCTCGCTTCGCTCGATTTTTTGCATGGTTCGCATGAGGGAAGGCTCTCGCGCTCGGACGCATTCGCGAAAGGAGAGTGGATGATGGAGGCGAAAAAGGCGGGCGGAACAACGTATCGGGCGGCGGTGAAGGGGGATGCGCCCGTGATCGCCGCGCTTTTCAGGATTTCCTCGGATGGGGTCGCGGACTATATTTGGAGCGGGATGGCCTCCGAGTACCCTGGCCTCACGCCGCTCGAGATCGGAGCCGTCCGCTATTCGAGCGAAGACGGCAATTTCTCGTATAAAAATTGCGTCGTCGCCGAACGGGAGGGCGAGGTCGTCGGGCTTCTTTGCACGTTCCCGATCCCGAAAGACGCCGAACCCTCCGACACGTCCGATCCGGTGATGGAGCCGTACGAGAGGCTCGAGGCTCCGGGGAGCTTTTATATTTGTTCGCTCGCCGTCTTCGACGGATGTCGCGGCGCGGGGATCGGGACGGAGATGCTCGCGGCCGCGAGAAGGCAAGCCCGAGACCGAGGCTTCGATACGCTCAGTTTGCTCGTCTTCGAGAAAAACGAGGGGGCGGTGAGGCTTTACGGGCGTGAGGGTTTTCGGGTCGCGGGCCGGGTGGCGGTCGTGCCGCACGAGAAGATACACCACACGGGCGACGTGCTTCTCATGGTCGCGTCGCCCGACGAGGAATAGTCCGACGAAAGGAGAGACGGAATGGCCGAAAAGACGATCACCGCCGATGAAAGGCGCGACGCGCTCGTCGAGAAGATCTTCGCCGACTCGATCGCGTTCATGGAGATTCTCGGCGTGTACCTCGGCGACAAGCTCGGCTTGTATGCGGCGATGTCCGACGGAGCGTGGATGTCCGCCCCGGAACTCGCCTCTCGCGCCAAAGTGAACGAAAGATACGCCCGCGAATGGCTCGAATTTCAAGCCGTGTCGGGGGTTCTCGACGCGGAGTGCGATTCCGTGGAAGACGATTCCGTGGAAGACGATTCGGCGGAGCCTTTCGGCCGGAGGTATCGCATCCCCGAGGGACACGACGAAGTCCTCCTCGACCGCGACAGCCTCGCGTACGTGACGCCGCTCGCCAAGCAAATGGTCGGCCTCGCTCGGCCTCTTCCCGCGCTCATCGAGGCGATGAAATCCGGGGGCGGAGTTTCGTTCCCCGAGTATGGTGAGGACATCCGGGAAGGCATCGAGTTCGGGAACCGGGCGATGTTCGTGAACCTCATGGGCGAGTGGATCTCCGCCGTACCCGACCTCCACGAACGCCTCTCGTCGTCCCACTCCCCGGCCCGAGTCGCGGACATCGGGTGTGGCTCGGGATGGTCGAGCATATCCATCGCGAAGGCATACCCGAACGCTCGCGTGGACGGCCTCGACCTCGACGGGGACTCCATCGAAGCCGCCCGCCGAAATGCCGCGAGCGAAGGTCTCGAAGACCGTCTCTCTTTCCAGCTTCGCGACGCTTCCGCCCCGGAGCTTTCCGGGACATACGACTTCGCCATCGCCATCGAGTGCATCCACGACATGAGCCGCCCGGTGGAAGCATTGCGGGCGATGCGGAGCCTCGTCGGCGAGAGCGGCACGGTCGTCGTGGTGGATGAGAGGGTGGGCGACGAGTTCGTCGCGCCGGGGGAGGATGTGGATCGCCTCTATTATGGTTTCAGCGTCCTCCATTGCCTCCCCGTCGGAATGTCCGAGAAGCCGTCAGCGGAGACCGGGACTGTGATGCGGACGGACACGCTCGGAGGGTATGCGCGGGAGGCCGGGTTCTCCGAGGTCGAGGTTCTCCCCGTCGAGAACGACATGTGGCGTTTTTATAGGCTGCGCTGACAAACCCTTTCGACGGGCGAACTTTATAAACTCCGCCGGGCCTCCGATTTTCGAATTCGGAGGCCCGGCTCGTTGTGGCATAAATATGGGGAATCGGCGTAAAATACGAACAATGGCACGAGCGGAGAGTTCGCGGATTTTGTGTGTTTTGTGTGGAGAGGAGGGATGTTTTTGGGATCTTCGGCGTATTCGTTCCTTCTCTTTCTGACGGCTGTTTGCGCGGCGGTTCTCGCTTTTTATACGTGGCGGAGGCGGAGGGTCGCCGGAGCGTATTCGCTCTTCGCTTTCATGGTCGCGGTGAGTTTATGGTCGGTCGGGTATGCGTTCGAGATCCTCGCCGCCGACATCCCGATGAAGATTTTGTGGGCGAAGTTTCAATATTTCGGGATCGTCGCGATTCCGCTCGTGTGGCTCGATTTCGCCCTCCGGTATTCCGGTCGCGGAGGGTGGCCGTTCCGGTACGGAGTCGCCCTCTTCGCGATTATTCCCCTTGCCACTCTCGCGCTCGTGTGGACGAATGAGTTCCACGGTTTCATATGGGCGTCCATCGAGCCGACGGATTCCGGCGCCCTCGATCTCGTCCGTGGGTCGTTTTTTTGGGTTTTCTGGGTGTATTCGTATGTCCTTCTTCTCGCCGGGGCGGTCATACTCGGGCGGGTCGCGCTCCGCTCGGCGAATCTTTACCGGAAACAAAGCGCGCTCCTCCTCGGCGGGGTCGTCGCGCCGTGGGTCGGAAACAGCGTGTACGTCCTCGATCTCTGGCCGGGTTTCGATTTCGACCTCACGCCCGTCGGATTCCTCACGAGCGGTGCCATGTTCTCCTTCGCACTCTTCCGGTTCCGGCTTTTCGACCTCGGCCCGGTGGCTCGGGAAGCCGTCGTCGAAGGCATGGAGGACGGCGTCGTCGTAGTGGACGGCGAAGGCCGCATCGTGGACGTGAACCCCGCCGCATGCCGCATCCTCGCCCTCCCCGAATCGAAGGCCGTCGGAGCCTCCGCCTCCGCCAACGTGCCGGGATGGGACGACGGGCCGGGCGAGGTTTCGCTCGGCGAGGGCGAGGCTCGCCGCGACTATGAGGTTTCGGTTTCGCCGCTCGCCGGGAGGCGCGGGAACCTCGCCGGGAGCGTGGTCGTGCTTCGGGATGTCACGGTTCGCCGGGAGGCGGAGCGGCGGCTCCGGGAGAGCGAGCTTCGCCTCGGGGCCGTCGTGCGAAACGCGCCCGTCGTGCTTTTCGGCCTCGACGGGGCGGGGCGGTTCACTTTCTCGGAGGGGAAAGGACTCGAAGCTCTCGGGGCGGAGCCGGGCGAGGTCGTGGGGAAGTCGGTGTTCGAGGTATATGGGGATGTGCCGGAGATCATCGAACATGTCCGGCGCGCACTCGGCGGGGAGGAATTCAATGCGGTGGCGGATGTCGGTGGGATTTGTTTCGAGACCCGGTATTCGCCGCTTTTCGATGGGGAAGCGGGGGCGGTTTCCGGGGTGATCGGGATAAGCCTCGACGTGACCGAGCGGGAGCGGGCCGAGGCCGAGCGCGAACGGCGGGCGGCGGAGCTTTTCCGCTCGAACCGCGAACTGGAGCAGTTTTCGTACTCGGTGTCGCACGACCTCCGCGCCCCCCTCCGGAGCATTGACGGCTTCTCGCAAATCCTCATCGAAGATTACGGAGACACCCTCGACGACGCCGCGAAAAACTATCTCGGGCGGGTGAGAGGGGCGTCGCAAGGAATGGGCGAACTCATAGACGACCTCCTCGAACTTTCGCGGATAAACCGGGTCGAGATGCGGTGGGAGACGGTGGACATGAGCCGCCTCGCCGAAGAAGTCGCCGAGAACCTCCGAGGCCGCGATCCGGGGCGCGACGTGCGCTTCGACATATCCTCCGGCCTCGTCGCGGAGGGGAATCCGAGACTCCTCAAACTCGCCCTCGAAAACCTCATGGAAAATTCGTGGAAATTCACCTCCAAAAACGAGAATGGCGCGACCATAAAGTTCGGGCGAGAGGGTGAATCCTTCTTCGTGCGCGACGACGGGGCGGGCTTCGAGATGGAGTACGCGCACAAGCTCTTCGGAGCTTTCCAACGCCTCCACGACTCCGAGGATTTCGAGGGAACCGGGGTCGGACTCGCGACCGTCGCCCGCATCATCCACCGCCACGGCGGGGAAGTGCGAGCCGAGGGGGAGGTCGGAAGGGGCGCGACGTTTTTCTTCGCTTTGTGATGTGAGGTTCGGGGCGCATCACTCCGGGGAGTCGGGAGGTCGCTTCCATATGCGTCCGGCGCGAATCATCGAGTCGCGGATCGCGAGTCGTATTTTCCTCGATTCGCGTGAAATGCTTCGCTTCGCCGCCGAAAACCGGACTCCGTTCGGCGGACTCCGAATGAAGCGCGCGTCGAGTTCGGTATGGTACCGGAGCCGGGGAAGATTCCGCCCCCGGATTCCGGAGGAGTTCCGGCGGATATGGTATCGGTTCGATCCGGTATAAACTATCCACCCGCTCGATCGTATCCGCCCGAAACTGTTCACTTCATCCTCGAAAGAAGGCGCTTTGCCCGAACCGAAGACCATAAAAATCATAGGCGGTGGACTCGCCGGATGCGAAGCCGCGTGGCAAGCCGCCGAAGCCGGATGCTCCGTCGAACTGTGGGAGATGCGCCCCACGAAACAAACCCCCGCCCACAGAACCGAAGACTTCGCCGAACTCGTATGCTCGAATTCCCTCGGCGGAAACGCCCTCGAAACCGCCTCGGGATTATTGAAAGAGGAACTCCGCCGACTCGGCTCCGTCATCCTTCGGTGCGCCGACGAGAACTCCGTCCCGGCGGGGGGCGCGCTCGGGGTCGGACGCGAAGAGTTTCCGAGAGCCGTCACCGAGACGGTGTCGAGCCACCCGAACATCGAAGTCGTGAGGCGCGAGGTCGAGGAAATACCGCCCGGCCCCACCGTCGTCGCAACGGGGCCGCTCACCTCGGACGCGCTCCACAAAGAGGTCGAAAAGTTGTCGGGCGAGAACCTTTATTTCTACGACGCGGCCTCCCCCATCATCCACCGCGATTCCATAGACGACTCCATCGCCTTCATGGCCTCCCGATACGGAAAAGGCGAAGCGGCGTACATAAACTGCCCGATGGACGAGGAGGCGTACTATAAATTCGTCGAAGAAGTGGCTCACGCCGAACTCTCGCCCATAAAGGACTTCGAGGAGGATCTCTATTTCGAGGGATGCCTCCCCGTCGAAACCATCGCCCGCCGTGGAAAAGACACACTCAGTTTCGGCCCGATGCGCCCCGTCGGACTTCCCGACCCGAGGACGGGAAAAGAGGCGTATGCCGTCGTTCAATTGCGGCAAGATGACACGGAAGGGCGGGTTTTCAACATCGTCGGTTTCCAGACGAGGCTCAAATGGGGCGAGCAAAAACGGGTTTTCCGAACCATCCCCGGCCTCGAGAACGCCGAGTTCGCCCGCATGGGCGTGATGCACCGGAACACATATCTCCCGTCGAACAAAATGCTCGACGCGACGATGAGGATACGAAACTCGGAAGCCCCGCTCTTCTTCGCCGGACAACTCACGGGAGTGGAGGGCTATGTCGAAAGCACGGCGATGGGGTATATCGCCGGAGTGAACGCGGCGCGGGCGGCGAGGGATGAAGAGCCGGTAACCATGCCCGTCGGGACGATGATGGGGGCATTGGCGAACTATATAACGACGAAGGAAGGCACCCTTCAGCCGATAAACTCGAACTGGGGGCTCGTCGCCCCGATCCCGAAAAAGGAAAACGGACGGCGCGTTTCCAAACAAGAACGCCGTCGGCGGCAAGCGGAGGCGGCGCTCGCCGCTCTCGATGAGTTCATGGGGGCGGCGACGCTCGCATAGTCCGCGCGGCTACAATTTCGCCGCCGCCTCTGTCCGAAGAGCCGCGTCGAGGATCGTCTCCACGAGGTCTTCGAGCGAAAGCCCCGCCGCTTCCGCCGCGAGCGGCAACGTCGAGGTCTCGGTGAAACCGGGTATCGTCTTTACGTCGAGGACTTTCGGAGTCCCGTCTTCGAGGATGGCGTCCACCCGTGCGAAGCCGGAGCATCCGAGCGCGCGGTACGCCGAAAGCGCCGTCTCTTCGAGGGCTTTCGTTTCACTCTCCGAGACTTCGGGTGGGATGGCGAAGTCGGTGGCGCCCGGCGTATATTTCGCCTCGAAATTGTATGCGCCTTCGCGAGGGCGTATTTCGACGAGGCCGAGGACTCTCGGCTCTTCCCCGGCGGATTCGATGATGGACGCCGACACTTCCGTCCCCTCGACCCATTTTTCGAGGAGTATTTTCGCGTCGTATCCGAGCGCCTCATACACGGCCTCGAAAAGCTCCTCGGGCTTTTCGACGCGGGAGAGGCCGAAGCTCGAACCCTCCCTCGCGGGCTTCACGATGAGCGGGTAACCGAGAGATTCCACCGCCGTGTCGAGGGCGGCGGCGGCTCCCATCTCGTTCATCGCCCGCCGGAGGAAGGTTCGGAACGGCGGAGTCTCGATGCCCGCCGCTCGCATCGCCCGCTTCGCGTAGTCTTTGTCCATGCAACGGATGGAGGAGAGTGGGCCGCTTCCGGTGTATGGGAGGTTCAAAGTTTCGAGGAGGGCTTGAACGGTTCCGTCCTCGCCGCCGGAGCCGTGGAGGCAAATGAACACGGCGTCCGGGGAGAGTTCCATGAGCGTTTCGGTGGTCGCCTCTTCGATGTCCATCGGGTGTACTTCGTGTTCGAGGCGCTCGAGGGCGTGTTGAACGCGCCGCCCCGTCACGAACGACACGTCGCGTTCCATCGAATGTCCGCCTCGGAGAACGGCGATCCTCGCCATATTCATCCCTCCGTTCCGGTCGCGGGTGAGCGTCGTTTTTGCCTCGCGCCCCGCTTCGTGCCGCGTTCGAGGTCGCCCCGAAGCTCGATTCTCTCCCGAACCACTTCCGCGAGGATCTCGACGCCGCGCCGTATCTTCTCACTCTCCACGAACGAGAAATTGAGCCGCATATGGTTCTTTCCTTCGCCTCCCGCGTAAAATCCCTCGCCCGGAACATACGCGACGTTTTTGGCTATTGCCCGAGGAAGCATCGCCGTCGAGTCGAGATATGAAGGAAGCGTCGCCCATACGAAAAGCCCGCCTTCGGGGTGCGTCCAATGCACGTCGTTCGGCATGAACTCGGCGAGGGAGTCGAGCATCGCGTCGCGGCGTTCTTTGTATATGCCGTTCAGTCGGGCGACGTATGCTTTCCAGTCGGCGTTTTGGAAGAAGGACGAGATCATCATTTGCGAAAGGTTCGACGAGCAAAGATCCGCGCCCTGTTTCCCGACGTTTATCTTGTGGAGAATCCCCGGCTGCGCGTGAACCCACCCGAGCCGTACTCCGGGAGCGAATATCTTCGAGAACGTGCCGAGATAAACCACCCGGTCCACATCGCCTTCCTCCTCCATTTCGAGGGCGGCGAGGGTGGGGAGCGGCTCCCCCTCGAAGCGGAGCATCCCGTACGGATTGTCCTCGATGACGATGAGGTCGAACTCTTTGGCGAGGTCGAGGATCTCCCTCCGACGGTCCTTCGCGAGCGTGACACCCGCCGGATTCTGGAAGTTCGGAACCGTATAAAGGAACTTTATGTGGAGACCTTGTTTCTTCGCTTTATTCAAAGTCTCGCGGGCGGCGGCGGGGATCATACCCGCCCGATCCATCGGGACGTGCGCGATGCGAGGCCGATACGCGGCGAACGCATTCAATGCCCCGGCATAGCTCGGCCCTTCACAAAGGATGGCGTCGCCCTCGTCGAGGAAGACCTTTGCGACGAGATCGAGGGCTTGTTGCGCCCCGGTCGTAACGAAGACATTTTCCTGATTCGCGGGTGTCCCCTCCGCTCCCATGACTTCGACGATGACGTCTTTTATGGATTCGAGGCCGCCGGTCGGACCGTATTGGAGGGCTTGCGCGTAGTCCGCGGACATGTTCCTCGATATCTCCCGGAATGCTTCCTCTCCGAACGCCCTCGTGTCCGGGAAGCCTCCGGCGAGGGATATGATGCCCGGCCGAGACAACGTTGCCATCAAATCTCGGGTGGCGGCGGTTTTCATGCCTTTGACTCGGGTTGCGTACAAAAAGTCGAAGCGGTCGAGGTCTACGAGCGGCACATTTTATCCTTTGTCGTTTGGGATTATGGTTTCCACGTTCGTCCATCCGAGCTTTTCGGAGAGGGTTCGCCACAACTCCGGAGCCATCTCGAAACGGCTCGCCGACGATTTCCTCCCTCGCGCCGAGACGATTTTCAAGTCGTCGTTTCCGAAGGTGAAAGCCCCTTCGTCCGCGACGGCTCCGATGGCGTATGCCTGTTCGACGAACGAGTCTCTTTCGAGGGCGGCGCGGAGTTTTCCGGCGGTTCCGGCTTCGATGGTCGGGGCGAAGAAGTATCCGCTCGTGACGGCGTAAAGTTCGTTCGAGCGAAGCACGAGGTCGTATGAGAGGCCGCCGGAGTCTCCGCACGGGACATCTTCGAGGATCGTCTCGAAGGAATGTTCTTTGGCGAAGGAGAGGAGGCGGTGGAAAAGAGAGTTCCACTCTCCGAGTTCGGCTTCGGTCGGTTCGTCCGAGTCCGAGGCTTTCGAGAGAAGATCGTCCCACACGTGCTTCGGGAAGACGATGTTCACTTCGTTTCCCTCGCCGGAGTTGGCGGAGATCCAAATTTCGCCCCCGAGAGATTCCAGCTTGTCGAGGCTCTCCACCCGGACTTCGTGCATGTGTGCGACTGTACCATAAAGGCGGCGCGTGGTGAATGGCGACGGTTCGCGCCCTTCGCGGCGGGCGTATAATTTCCCTCCGACGGCGCGTATGGAGGTTCGTATGACGGAGACGAAAACGGAGACGAAGGTTCGGGTGGAGCATCCGATGACGTTGCGGGTGCCGAAGGCGGGGTTCGCGGTGGACGACGATGATTGGCTCTTCGAGTTTTGCCGGATCAACGACGAGCTTCGCATCGAGCGGACCGCGGAGGGAAATTTGAAGATCGAGATGCCCACCGGAGGAGAGACGAGCAATCGCAATTTCGAGTTGACAACGCAACTCGGCATATGGACGAGGCGTGATGGCACCGGCAAAGGATTCGACTCGAACGGCGGATTCATCCTTCCGAACGGCGCGCTTCGCGCCCCCGACGCCTCGTGGGTGAGCCGAGACCGACTCTCGAACCTCACCGCCGGACAAAAGCGGAAATTCCTCCCCCTTTGCCCGGACTTCGCGGTCGAACTCCGCTCCCCCTCCGATGCCCTCGAAAAGATCGAGGCGAAAATGCGGGAATACATCGAAAACGGCGCGAGGCTCGCGTGGCTCCTCGACCCGGAGGAAAGAAAGGCGCACATATACAAAGCGGACGGCTCGGTCGAAATCCTCGACAACCCGGAGAGTTTGTCCGGCGCCCCCGAACTCCCCGGCTTCACCCTCGAGTTGAAATCTGTGTGGGAGCCGGAGTTTTAGCCCGTATACTTCTCGAGGCGCCGATGAGACCGGGGATCGAGAAAGGACGACGGAGAGGCGAGGCTCCGCACAAGAAGCCCGGCTCCCTCCGCTTCGCACCCCAGCGGCGCGTCGGTGGCTCCGGTACACTTTCCGCTATGCGGGCGATCTTCGTGACCTCGAACGAGAATAAACGGCGCGAGGCGGAACGCATCCTCGGTGTGAAGCTCGACGCGGCCTCTCCCAACCTCCCGGAGATCCAATCCCTCGACTTCACCGAGGTCGTCCGGGCGAAGGCTCTCGCCGCCTACGAAGCGCTCGCCCTCGATCTTCCGCCGACCCCGATCATCGTCGAGGACTCGGGCGTCGTCTTCGAGGCATGGAACGGTATGCCGGGCGCATTGACGAAGTGGTTTCTGAAAAGCGCCGGGAACGAGGGGCTTCTGAAAATGCTCTCCTCTTTTGATGACCGCGCAGCCCGCGCCGTGTGCGCCGTCGCCGTCGTGGACGGGACGGGCGACGGGATCGAGGTTTTCGTCGGCGAGGTCGCGGGGAGGGTGGCCGAAGAATCTCGGGGGGAGGGCGGGTTCGGGTGGGACTCTATTTTCATTCCCGACGGAGGTTCCCGGACGTACGGTGAGATGGGGGAGGCGAAGAACGCGGACTCGCATCGGGCGCGGGCTTTCCGCAGAGCGGGAAAGTGTCTCGCCGGGCTGTGAGTGCGGCGCATAGAATGTGTTTATCGGAGCGATAAAATCCGCGTATGAAAAGTTCGATGATGGTATTCTGTCGGGAAGATTCGATCTCCAAAAGGGAAGGGGCGATCTCGTGAGCGCAGCGGAAAACGAGAAGAACGGCGATGTACAAAGCACTTCGGAGGGTTCGGTGGCGACGAGCGGCGACCGACTCGTTGATTTGTACCGCGAGATGGTTTTGATACGGGCTTTCGAGGACGCATGCCAGCGTGGCTTCCGGCAAGGGAAAATAGGCGGATACCTCCACTTATACACCGGGCAGGAAGCCGTCGCGACGGGCTTCCTCGCGGCATTCCGGGAGGGCGACAAAGTCATCACCGCATACCGCGACCACGCACACGCGCTCCTCCTCGGGGCCGACCCGAACGAGGTCATGGCCGAGCTATACGGGCGCGGCTCCGGCCTCGTCAAAGGCAAGGGCGGCTCCATGCACCTCTTCGACGTGGACAACGGCCTCATGGGCGGATATGGAATCGTCGGCGGGCATATACCGCTCGGCGTGGGGTTCGCGTACGCGCAGCGTTATCAGGAAACCGACCACATAACCCAGCTTTATCTCGGGGACGGCGCCATAAACAACGGGGCCTTTCACGAGGCCGCGAACCTCGCCGGACTGTGGGGAAACGACGGCATGTGTCCGTGCCTGTTCATTTTGGAGAACAACCAGTATGGGATGGGAACCTCCGTCGAGCGGGCGACGGCGCAGACGGATCTCACGGTGAAGTTCGACGCGCATGGCATCGAGCATGAGAAGGTGGACGGCATGGATCTCGAAGCCGTCATCGAGGTCGCCGAAAGAGCTTCGGAACACGTCCGCGAAACCGGAAAACCATACGCCGTCGAGGCGATGACGTACCGGACGGTGCCTCATGGGGCGGCGGACTTCTTCGAGAAATACCGGACGAAGGAAGAGATCGAGAAATGGCGCGAGCGCGACCCCATCGGCCTCCTCGAAAAGAAGCTCATAGAATCCGGAGCCGCCGAGGAGGAGAAGCTCGACGAGATAAAGGACGAGGCGAAGGAGCGGACCGCCGAGGCCGTGAAGTTCGCCGACGAGGCCGATCAGCCATCCATTGACGAGCTATACACGGACGTTTACGCGGGCGAGGACGAGTACATGGGGGAGAAGTAAAAAATGGCGGAGAACGGCAACGCGGAGAATACTGAGACGAAAACATACCGGGAGGCGCTCCGCGATGGCATGGTCCATGAAATGGAGAACGACGAGTCGGTCGTCCTCATGGGCGAGGACATCGGGGTATACGGCGGAACCCACCTCATCACCGACGGGCTTTACGACGAGTACGGCCCGAAGCGTGTGATGGACACCCCGATCTCGGAGGGCGGTTTCACGGGGGCAGCCATCGGGATGGCGATGCTCGGGATGCGCCCCGTCGTCGAGATGATGACGTGGAACTTCTCGTTCCTCGCCTCCGACCAGATTATTCAGAATGCGGCGAAAGTCCGGTATTTCTCCGGCGGACAGGTGAAAGTTCCGCTCGTCATCCGCGGCCCGAACGGCGGCGGCGTTCAGCTTTCCGCGCAGCATACGCACAGTCTCGAAAACATGTATGGGCATTTCCCCGGACTCAAAGTCGTGTCTCCGGTGACGCCGAATGACGTGAAGGGGATGATGATCACGGCGATCCGGGACGACAATCCCGTGATCTTCCTCGAAGCGGGCGCATTGTACGGAACGAAAGGCGAGGTCGGAACGGGCGACAACGCCGTGGAGTTTGGCAAAGCGCGCATCGCCCGCGAGGGAACGGACGTGACGCTCATCGCGTATGGTCGGCAGGTGAATCTTTGTCTTCGGGCGGCGGAGGCTCTCGAAGAGGATGGGGTGAAGGCCGAGGTCATTGACCTTCGTTCGATCCGTCCTTTCGACGAGGATGCGCTCGTCGAGTCGGTGAAGAAGACGCATCGGGCGGTGGCCGTACAAGAACAATGGCGGTGGTTCGGGGTGGCGAGCGAGGTGGCGGCGATCATTCAGGATCGGGCTTTCGATTATCTCGACGCCCCGGTGATTCGAGTGAGCGGGGCGGAGGTTCCCGCTCCGTATGCGCGGAACCTCGAGCTCGCGGCTTTCCCGAACGAAAAGATGGTGGCGAACGCGGCCCGGCGGGTCATGTACATGGAGGAAAAGTAGATGCCCGAAGTGATCATGCCCAAAATGGGCGACGCGATGGAGGAGGGAACCCTCCTCAAATGGCTGAAGTCCGAGGGCGATGAAGTCGCGGTCGGCGACCCGATAGCCGAGATCGAGACCGACAAAGTAACCCTCGAACTCGAAGCCGAAGACGCCGGGACTCTCTCGAATTTATACGCCTCCGAAGGGGATGAGATCCCGATCGGAGAAGCCATCGCCTTCGTCGCGGGCGAGGGAGAAGAGGTTCCCGAGAAGGGTGGGGAATCCGAAGCCGAGTCGGAGGAAGGCGGCGGCGATGGCGGCGGAGAGGCCGCGACCGCGACGGCCACGGAGTCCGACGAGGGTTCCGGCGACGGCGGCGAGGAATCGGGCGACTCGGGTGGCGAGCCACGGGCGAATGGGCGGGCGAGCGACGGGAACTTCCGGGCGTCTCCGATAGTCCGTCGCCTGGCGCGGGAGAACGAGCTCGACCTCGGGAGGATCGAAGGTTCCGGCCCCGCCGGACGAATCGTCGAGCGCGACGTTCGGGCGGCGATGGAGCGCGGCGACGCGAAGGCCGGGGCGGACGGAGGGGTCGAGGAGTCGGCGGCGGCGGAGTCCGCGCCCGCGACATCTTCCGCTCCGAAAGAGGCGGAGGCTCCCGCTCCGACGGGCGCGGATGGGACGGAGATTCAAGAACTCTCCCGGATGCGCCGCGTCATCGCGACGCGGATGGCGCAATCCAAACAGGAAGTCCCTCATTTCTATGCGACCGCCGAGGTCGAGATGGACGAGCTTATGTCGCTCCGAAAGAGTTTGAACACGAGCCTCGAAGACGAAGGCATAAAGCTCTCGGTCAACGACTTCGTGATGAAGGCGTGCGCCGTCGGCCTCAAAAAGTTCCCGAACTTGAACGCTTTGTGGACGAGCGCGGGTCTCGAGCTCCACGAGAAGGTGAACATGGCGATGGCCGTCGCCCTCGACGACGGACTCATCACACCCGTCATAAAGGACGCGGGGGGCGCGACGCTCTCGACGATATCGGGGGCGGCGAAGGATCTCGCCGGGAGGGCGAGGAGCGGGGATCTCAAACCCGACGAGTATCAGGGTGGGACGTTCACGGTGTCGAACATGGGCATGTTCGGGGTCGAGAGTTTCACGGCGATCATAAACCAGCCGCAGGCGGCGATCGTCGCCGTGAGCGCGATCGTGAAGCGACCTTCCTTCGACGATGACGGAAACGTCGTCCCGAAGAGCCTCATGAAATTGACCCTCTCGGCGGACCACCGCATGGCGAACGGCGCGGAGGGCGCATTGTATATGGCGGAGGTGAAGCGGCTCCTCGAAAGCCCGATGCTTCTCGTCGTTTAGCCGCGCGATTCTTCGATGACTCGCCCCCGGCTTTCGCGCCGGGGGCTTTTTTTATGGCTCTTTGGCGAATCCGGCTTGCGTGAAGTGGTGGTCGAAGGCGAAGGCCGTGGCGAGGCCGCGCTCGGTCATTATGACGAAGGATATGCAGTCTGTGAGCGAGTACCGTTTGTCGTGGTGGGCTTTGAAATAGTCGAAGCCTTTGTGGAAAAGGTCTTCGTCCACGTGGATGAGATCCACGGAGGGGCTGTGGAGGAGTCTTTCGCCGACCTCGACGGCTCGTTCGTGACGCCCGCGAGCGTTGAGATACGTGACGACCTCATCGAAGACGTATGAGGTCGTTACAAGTTGCGGCTGCGGGATTTGTCTGGTTCTCACGTTTTCACGCCAGTGGGCGAGTGCGGCGTCGTGGTTTTGGTCCCGCCGGAACTCCAGCGCGATGAGGTATCCGGCGTCGAGGAAAGCCTCTCTCATTCGAGCCGGAGTTACGAGTCTCGCTTGGGGGAGCCGTACAGATAATGGTCGTGATTTATAGAGCCGTCGGAGATGTCGTCGTCGAGGGGATCCTCACCTAAACCGAGGATCGGGTCTTCGGCGGGAAGCACGAGAAGCCTTCCCGGCTCTTTGCGGATCTCGACCTCCTCGCCCGATATCCCTTCGAGCATCTCCCTCGGTATGAGAACCCCGTCCTTCGTAACCTTCGCTTTCATGGCGATAATTTTATACGCCTCCTCGCTCGCGACGGCCTCTCCGAAGAGAAGCGCGACGAGAATCGCCGCCGGGGCGAAAAAGCCGAAGCCCCCGGCGGCGAGTCGTTTCGCGTATTTGTCGAAGTATGCCCGCAT
>Ga0136627_1000216_pt1 | contig 19874 bp, 23 predicted proteins | sample AntDrymUQ4892206_2_FD_104652 | JGI IMG/M metagenome (GOLD analysis project Ga0136627, IMG submission 104652) | Polar desert sand microbial communities from Dry Valleys, Antarctica - metaG UQ489 (22.06) | ecosystem: Environmental > Terrestrial > Soil > Desert | place: Antarctica: Dry Valley... | reverse complement strand
TTTCGTCGTAGCGCCTCGTGCGCGATTCGACATTGAAAGCCCCGATGACGCGACCCTGATAGCGCATCGGGACCGCCAGGGCGCTCTTGATTCCCGGCGCGTCGGGTTTGTAATGCTCTGCCTCCGAGACATCGGGAGCGACGATCGGCTCGCCGGTGACAAAGGCCCGGCCCGAGATGCCCTCACCCGGGCGCAAGAACTTCTCCTCAGGCTTCGGGTAACCGAAGGACCCCACACGCGCTAGTCGTCCGTCGGTGGTGGGCAATGCCAGAGCCACCGCGTCGGCGTCGAACAGCCGCGCGAGGCCTGCGGACATCGACGCGAACGCGTCCTCTTGCTCCGCACGGGAGAGACCTTCGGAGACTATGGCGGAGGCGGCCGCGAGGGTTCCGGTCAGTCGATCGTGAGAACGGCGTGCAAACAAGACGCCCGCGGCGACTCCGGCAGTGACGGTAACCAGCCAGGCCACCGCCTCGATGATTTCGAGCCGCGTCTCGAAGAAGTCCATTTACCCTTTTCCGGTGGCCCGACAGGCGACATCGAAGTCTTCTGGCGGACCACTTAGGTGTCGTCGTCCGAGTCCCTCGGCTTGTTCTTCCTCTTTCCCCCGTCCCCGTCATTTCCACCGTCGTCTTGCCCCTCGGCGTCCTCGTCGGCATCATCGTCGGCGTCCTCACCGGGGACCGGCTCCAGGCTCTGAGGATCGAAGGGATCGTCGGCGTCGTTGGGACAGTCGATTTTCTCGGGACCCTTGTTGATAAAGGCGTCGATGTAGTCGCGCGCGACGGCTTCGTCGAAATCGTCGAGTCGCACCAGTTCGCCCCACGAGGTCAGCGTGATCGGCGTCTCCGTTCCTGAATAGGGCGCTGCGATGGTTCGTTGATCGAACTCGCCGACGAGGCTCTCGATAGCCCCGATGTCGTCCACCTCGACCTGCTGTGGGTCGTAGAGGACCCCGATCGCACCGTGCTCCAGCGAGTGGACGAAAAGCTCATCCTCGATCTGCGCGGAATGCACGCCGCACGGCGCAACGCTCTGTGAGTGTTGGCCCGTCACGGGCGGAGTCATCGGGTACTCGATGGGACCGACTTCGTGGCCGCCGGATTCCGTGAAGGTCTGGACCTCGAAGCCGCCGATCTCGGATGGCGTCTGGTTCCGCAAGAAGAAGAAGTAGATGGCGGCGACCATCAGGGCGGCGATGACCATCCCCCGCACGAGTCGCTCTCGAAAAGCGGCCCGACGCTGAGCCTTCGCCGCCGCCTCTCGTTGCCTACGTTTCTCCTCGAGGCGCTCCCGGCGCTTCTCGTTCGGATCGACGCCCGGCGGGCGTTGCTGCTTCCGCTTCTTGTTCTTCTTCTTGGCCATGAGAGAGGGAGGCTATCGTGGACTTCACATGGACGAGAGCTGGCAGGTGGTCTTGGTCGCCGCCCTGGTCGTCAACGCGGCCCTCGGCTTCGGCTACCGGCTCTACCGAATGAAGTGGGGCGGAGCCCGCGCGGACGTAGCCGGGCAGGCCGTTCTGGGCGTCCTGCTGGTGGGGCTGGCGTCTGCGCTCGGGCTGGGGGCCGGATGGACGCGCTGGCCGGCGCTCGTCTACGGCGTGTTCTTCGGGGTCGTGGTCATGCCGCTTTGGGTCCTCGCCGTGCTCATCCCTAGTCGCCCGGGACCTCTCGACCTCTCGTTTACGGCCGCCTACTGGATCCTGCTGGCGGTGATAGCCGTGGCGGCGCTGGCCCTCTAGCGGTCCGCCGGCGAGGCTACGCGCTGCGGGACAGGAGTCCCCAAGAGGTGAGTTTTCGAGCCAGCTCGTCGGCCGATGTCTGGTACAGCAACGCAAGGGACATGAGGTCGTTCTCACGAATGGTCAAGACCCGGCCGTTGAAGTCGCCTCGCTGAAGCTGGATGGCCGACATGAAGCGGGAAATCGGGTCTCTATCGGCCGCTGGGAGCCGTTCGAGACCGTCCAGGTCGAGCACCACCCGTCGCCTCGACTCGGTGTGGACGGGAATGGCGTCGCCCGCCTCCGGTAGGAGCTCGGAGATGGGAACGTCGTAGAAATCGGCCAGCTCGTGCAGGCGACCGACCGTGACGTTGCGATCGCCTCGCTCATAGGCGCCGATGACGGCGGCCTTCCACTCCCCCTTCGAGGCGGCCTGGACATCCTGGAGCGACATCCCCTTCTGCTGACGGATCTTGCGAAGATTCTCGCCCAGTGCCTTTGCGTACTCCCGAGCTTCCACGGACGGCCCTCCCTCGCTCATTGGGTGTTCTCGATTGGCTTGAGGTTGATTGTCGCTCCACGCCACCTCGCTAAGGTGGATTCTCGACACGCAGAGTGACCTTCTCTCCACTCTACGTCGATTTCGGCAACCCTGCGTGTTCGGAGGCAACTGAGGCTGGGACGGGCTCAGAACCCGTAGACTCAAACCATGCGACCAATCTGGAAGGGCTCCATCACCTTCGGGCTAATCAGCATCCCCGTGAAGCTGTTCTCCGCAGTTCAGGAAAAGGGCCTGAAGTTCAACATGCTCCACGACGAGGAGGCGTGCCCCGAAGGAGGGGGGCGGATCAAGTTCAAGCGGGTCTGCAGCGCCTGCGAACAGGAGGTGGTCTACGACGACATCGTCAAGGGCTACGAGTACACCTCCGGTCACTACGTGACCTTCAACCAAGATGAGCTTGCCGCCCTCGACGTCGACTCCATCAAGGCAATCGACGTGGTCTCGTTCGTCCCTCTGACCGACATCGATCCCATCTACTTCAACAAGACCTACTACGTCGCGCCGGATGCGACTGGGATCAAGGCCTACAAGCTTCTGGCCGATGCGCTCGAGGCCGAGGGCCAGGTCGGTATCGCCAAAGTCGCGCTGCGCGAGAAAGAGCATCTCGCCACGATCCGGCTAAAGGACGACGTCTTCGTGCTCGAAACGATGCACTGGCCGGATGAGATCCGCGAGGGTGAGTTCGAGGAACTCGATAAGAAGATCGACGTGCGCGACAACGAAGTGAAGATGGCCCGTCAGCTCATTCAGCAACTCTCCGGCGAGTTCGATCCCCGGGAGTTCCAGGACGAGTATCGCCTCAAGCTCGAGGAGTTGGCGAAGCAGAAAGTCGAGGGTCAAGAGGTTACGGTGGCCGCCGAACCGGACGAGGAGCCCACCAAGGTCGTGGACCTCATGGAGGCCCTGAAGGCCTCGGTAGCCGAGGCAAAGAAGAACAAGGATGCCTCGTCCTCGGGGTCGAAGAAGAAAACCACCAAACGGCGGGCGTCCGCCTCGTGACGACAGCATCGGAGAGCAAGACCTTGGAGACAGTCTCGATCAAGATCCCGGCATCCCCCGAGTACCTACAGGTGGTGCGGCTCGTGGCCGCGGGACTCGCGGCGCGCATCTCGTTCACCCTCGAGGACATCGAAGATCTCAAGATCGCAGTAGACGAGCTCTCCGCCTACGTCACCGGGGCGCACGGTCGCAACGGAACTCTGCATGTCGATTTCACGCTCGACGGCGATCGCATCGCTATCAGGGGGGCCGGTCACTTCACCGAGCCCTACGAGGTCCGAGCGGACCTGACCGAGTTCTCGCGCATGATCCTCGAGACGGTGGTCGATTCGGCGGAGCTCGGCGCAACCGACGGCGCGCCTGTCTTCACCCTCGTCAAGAGCAAGAACGCATGACTGAGAAGACCGCCCAGGCGAAAGCGTGAGCCACCGCGCCATGCTGGACCGAAGCGAGGTCCGCCGTCTTTTTCGCGATTATCAGGAGTCGGCCGACGGGGACCGGCTCCATTTTCGGGAACGGTTGGTCGAGCAGTACATAGGCCTGGTCGAGTTCCTCGCTCGCCGGTTCAGGAACCGAGGAGAGCCCCTCGAGGACCTGGTCCAGGTCGGAACCATCGGACTGCTGAAGGCGATCGAACGCTTCGACCTCGAACGAGAGGTCGAGTTTTCGACTTATGCGACACCAACCATCGTGGGCGAGCTCAAACGGCACTTCCGTGACAAGGGCTGGGCCGTGCGGGTACCTCGGCGGCTCCAGGAGTTGCATCTCGAGCTCACCAAGGTGGTCGGTAACCTCGGTCAGGAGCTGGGCAGGTCCCCCACCGTGGCCGAGATCGCAAAGGCGGCCGGCACCACCGAAGAAAACGTGCTCGAGGGTCTCGAGATCGCGCAGGCCTACAACTTCACATCGCTCGATGCGCCGATAGATTCGGACGACTCCGGTTCAACGACCTTCGCAGACCAGCTCGGCAGCGAGGACGACCAACTCATAAACCTCGAGTACCGCGCCGCGCTGGCCCCCGAGATGGCCAAGCTCCCCGAGCGAGAGCGCCGCATCCTCTATCTACGATTCTTTTCTGGCATGACCCAAAGTGAGATCGCCGACCGCCTCGGCATCTCACAGATGCACGTCTCGAGGCTGCTCAACCGAACCCTGATGCGACTGCGAGAGGCGCTCGAGGTCTGAGGCTCGCCCTCCTTACCTGAGGTCGCGTCAGACAGCTTCCACTCGAGCCTGCGCTTCAGCGATCGTTCGCTCGTTTACCCACAGACCCATCGAGACCGACACGATCACTACCGCGAGCCCTCCCGCCACGAACGGGACCCTCAGGCCGAAAGCATCCGCAAGCAAACCCCCCACGACCGCTCCCACCGCGCCCATGCCGTAGCTCAACATCCGAAAGCCGCTGGTCACTCGTCCCATCAGCGGGTCGGGGGTGAGAACCTGGCGCAGCGAGCGACCGATGACGTTGAAGATCCCGAGCGCGAGGCCCTCGACGAGCATCAAAGCTCCCGCAACCAGCGCGTCCGAGGAGAGCCCGATCCCCGCGGTCGCCAGTCCGCCCACGGCCAGCGGCCACAGCATTCCCCGGCCACGGCCTATCGTGCGCGCAACGCGCTCTCCCAGGAAGCTTCCCGCGACACCACCGACCGCGGTCGCACTCACCAAGAGACCGAAACCGACACCGGTGAGGTCCAGGATCTCGAGTGAGAACAGCACCAGGATCGCCCACGATCCCGAGGCGATGTTGATAACGCCGAGCCCGGCGGCGGTCGCCCTGAGAACATCGTGACCTGCAAGCCAGCGGAGACCCACCTTTGCGTCCTGCTACACCGACGTCGTGACCGACCCCTCCGACCTCGGGGTGAAGTCCCCGTTGATGCCCTGCAGCAGCGCCCCGCTCGTCGCGAACGACGCCGCGTCGACCACGAAGGGACCCCACATCGACAAGCCGAACAACAGACCGCCGATGGGCGGGCCCGCAAGCTCGTTGCCGACCAGTTGCGCCGCGCCCAGCCGGCCGTTCGCCGCCTCGAGCTTGCCCTCGCTCACGATCCGGGGAACGAGCGAGTACAGCGCGCTGTCGACTAAGACCTCACCCGCACCGACTAGAAGGGCGACGACGACCAGCAGGGCGATGGACTCGAGCTCAGCGAGCACCGCAATCGCCAGCGCGGCCAACAACAGCGTGCGGGCGAGCTGCACCCTCGCCATGAGCGCTCTGCGGTCGACTCGATCGACGATAGCTCCGCCGAGGGGGCCGAACAGGAGCCAGGGAAGCCACACCGCACCTCCCACCATGGCCACCGCCAGGGGATCCCTGGTCATCGAGGCGGCCAGTAGGGGAAGAGCCGTTACCCGGATCCCGTCGCCCACCTGCGAGACGGCCGAGCCGGCCCAAAACCGCCAGAACGTCGCCCCCAGAGCGCTACGAGTCATGCCCCAGGCTCGCGCATCCACCCGCGGGCGCGGTTCCCGCTCGATTCTCCTGCCTGGCCGGTCGGGTTTAGTTGGGGGCATTTCGAGCCGATTCATAGGGCAGCGGAGAACCCTGGGAGGATCTCGTTGCCTCTGCGAACCATCGGACCTCTGAAGGCTATGTGTCATTCCAACCCTGAGCAGTGCGGGGTCTAGGTCCTCATGCAGCGCTACGTCTCAGTACTACTGGCGCTGATCGCTACGATCGCGCTCGGGGCTTGTTCGCTCGAGCCCATGGACCTTCGCAACGAGCGTCCCCTCGCGCTGCGCTCCACCATCCATGCGTCGGACGGCTCCACCCTTGCCCGGCTCTACAAGCAGAACCGCTCCTACGTTGCGTATAAGAAGATCCCCGATCCGATGGTCGACGCGATCATCTCGGCCGAGGACTCTCGGTTCTTCAGCCACGGCGGCTTCGACCTCAAGGCCATAGGGCGCGCCGCCCTCGCCAACCTCGACGAGGGGTCCATGGTCCAGGGCGGTAGCACCATCACGCAGCAGTACGTGAAGAACACATTCTTCAAGGAGGCGCCGAAGACGTTCGAGCGCAAGGCGCGTGAGCTTCGGCTGGCCATCGAGGTCGAACGCCGCTACTCGAAGGAGGAGATCCTCGAGCGCTACCTCAACACCGTGTACTTCGGAGAAGGCGCCTATGGTCTGCGAGCTGCGGCAGAGACCTTCTTCGGTCACGGCGTCGACCAGCTCGACGTAGCGGAATCGGCGCTGCTCGCTGCAGTTGTTAAGTCCCCCACCTCTTACGACCCGCGCTCGAACCCCAAGGGAGCGAAGGAGCGACGCAACTACGTGATCGGGCGCATGGCGGAGCTCGGCCATATCGAGCCCCGCCGCGCCCGCAAAGCGAAACGGACACCCTTGGGCGTCACCGCAACCACGCCTCCGATTACTCTCCGCCAGCCCTACTTCGTCGAGGCGGTCAAACGTGAGCTTCTCGACTACAAGCGTCTCGGGCGTAGTGAGGATTCAAGAGCCAAGGCGTTGTACAAGGGGGGTCTCTCGGTTACCACCACGCTCGACCTCGACATGCAGCGCGACGCGGAGAACGCGGTGAAGTCCGTGCTCAACCAGCCAGGCGATCCGTCGGCCGCGGTCATCGCACTTGACCCCGACACCGGCGAGATCCTCGCGATGGTCGGCGGAGCCGACTTCAGCACTTCACAGGTCAACCTCGCTCTCGGAACATCCGGCGGAGGCTCAGGCCGGCAACCTGGGTCGGTCATGAAACCGATCGTGGTGGCTGCGGCACTCGAAACGGGTATCGGCTTGGATGAGACTTACGACTCCGGGCCGCTCAGCGTGACGATTCCCGACGGGTCCACCTGGACCGTGGGCAACACCGAGGGCGACGCCAGCGCCCCCCTCCCGATCGACGAAGCTCTCGTCGACTCCGTCAACGGCGTCTTCGCCAGGCTCTCGCTGGATCTGGGGCCCGGCGCGATCGTGAACCAGGCCCATCTCATGGGCGTTACGGCCGACCTGCCCGCAGTTCCCTCCATCGCCCTCGGCTCTACCGAGGTGAGCGTGCTCGACATGGCCTCGTCCTATGCCAGCCTCGCGAACGGCGGCACGGCGATCGAACCAACGACCATCCGGTCCGTCGAGCTTGACGACGGTGAGGTGATTCGCCCCCAGCAAAAGGTGACGCCCGGTGTGGTCGCTCCCGGCAACGCCTACCTCATCACGAAGACTCTCGAGCAGGTCATTCAGCGCGGCACGGGCACGGCAGCGCGCATCGACCGGCCTGCCGCCGGCAAGACCGGCACGACCAACGACTACGCCGATGCATGGTTCGTCGGCTACACGCCGGATCTCGTCACCGCGGTGTGGGTCGGCTATCCGCAGGGGCGCGTGCCCATGACCAGCGTGCACGGCATCCGGGTCGTCGGTGGCTCCTTCCCCGCGGAGATCTGGCGCACCTTCATGGCCTCGGCGTTGGCGGGCACACCCGTCAGCGACTTCCGGCTACCCCGCAGCGAGCTGGTCGAGGTGCGCATCGACCCGGCAAGTGGGTTGCTGGCTGCACCGTGGTGTGAGGGAAAGACGAGAGAGATGCTGCGCCAGGAGGTGCCGACAGAGACCTGCCCGCAACCACCGCCTCCCCCTCCGACACCGAGCCCTACACCGACGCCGACTCCCAGCCTCTCCCCGTTACCAACGCCGAGCACAACACCGTCGCCCGTCCCCTCGCCTTCTCCTCCTCCCACTCAGAGCGACGAGCCCGAGAAGGACCAACGGCCCTAACGGCGATCATGTGCCCTGAGCGCACGCGGATCGCTCTAAAGAAAAAGGTAGCGACCCATCGTCTGCGTTCGCCTGTGCTCAACTCTTCAGAGGAATGCGAATCTCGCTGCGCGTGCCCCCGTTCGACGACTGGGTGAAGGCGCCGCCCAGCTCCCCGATCAGTGAGCGCACGATCTGAAGCCCGAGCCTCGTGCTCTTGGCTGGATCCTCGGTCATGCCGACGCCGTCGTCCCACACGACCACGACGAGCTCGGAGCCCTCTCTTGCGAGCTCGACTCCGATGGCGCCGCTGCGCGACTCGGGGAAGGCGTGTTCGATCGAGTTCTGAATCAGCTCCGTTACGGTCACCGCGAGGGGGGTGGCCAGGTCTGCGCCGATGGGCCCCGTGCGGCCCGACATCTTGACCTCGATCTGGGCATCGGGTGACAACAGACCGTCTGCGACCATCCGACAGATGCGGCTCGCGACGTCGCCGAACTCGGCGACGTCCTGAGGCTGCTCGGACAGCGTTTCGTGCACGAGCGCGATCGAGCCCACTCGCATGACGCTCTCCTGCAGCGCCAGTCTTGCTTCCTCGGACGACACTCGGCGGCCTTGCAGCCGAAGGAGACTCGCGATCGTCTGCAGATTGTTCTTCACCCGATGATGGATCTCGCGAATGGTCGCGTCCTTGACCGAGATCATCCGCTCCTTCTGGCGGAGCTCGCTGACGTCGCGCGCCAGCACCAGCGCGCCGGTAATGCTCTCCCTCTCGATGAGCGGCAGAACCCTCAACCTAGTGTACGAGTCACCTCTGGAGAGTTCGCCGTCGAGCATGGTCTTGGTATTCAATGCCTCGTCCACCGGTGTCGCCCCGAGCCCGAGATCGTCCAGGTGGCGACCAAGCACGTTCTGCTTCACGCCAAGCAGATGTATCGACGACAGCGCGTTCGGTGATGCCCAGGTGATGGTGCCGTTCTCGTCGAGCACGAAGAGACCGTCGCTGACGCGCGGCCACTCCTGGGTGACGGGAGAATCCCTGTAGGGAAAGGTTCCCTCGCAGATCATCTGACTGACGCGCTCGGCGCACTGCAGGTAGACCTCTTCGAGACGGCCTGGCCGGCGAGAGGTCGCGGGGCTGCCCTCCTTGGTCACCACCGCGATGACTCCATCGTCGAAACCGACCGGCACCGCATCCATCCTGATCGGGATGCCGTCGACCAGCACAGGGTCGTCTTGCATCCAGACTCGGCCCTCTCGAAAGGCCCGCTCGACTATGGGTTGTTCGGGCTGGGTCACTCGGACGCCCACCATGTCTTGCGGGTAGAGGGTTTGTGACGTGAACGGCCGCAGCTGGGCGGAGATCTCGAACAGCTCCTGGCCCATGACGCGCACGTAGAGCAGGAGATCGGAGAACGACAGGTCTGCGAGAACCTGCCACGAGAAACAAAGCGTCCTGAGGTGCTCACTCTGACGCTTGTTCAGCTCTGAGATCTTGCAGATGCGGTCGGCAAGGGTAGCCATCGCCCGATGCTACGGTCGGCGACCGCCCTTAGTGGTGGGCACGATGAGTAAAGTTCCGTTTTGGGGAGTGAGAAACAAGCATGGCAAGGCCGCAGCGAGGGAGCGTATCCGGAGGATACGTGACTGAGCGAGAACGATGCCAGGCGCGGCTTTCTCGCCGCCAAAACGAATGAGTATTTGTGGTGCGGGCCACTTAGGGTGAGCAACGACGCCGAGCCCGATCACCACCGACAAGGAGACTTGCAGCGTGCGCCTCGCGATCCTGTCCGACATCCACGGCAACCTCCTCGCTCTCGAAGCCGTCATGGCTGACCTCGAGGTCGAGCAGCCCGATCACGTCTGGTGCGGGGGGGATCTCGGCTGGAGCGGACCATGGGCGTCCGAATGCATCGCCCGGGTGCGCGAGGCGGGATGGCCCACCGTCAAGGGCAACACCGACGTGTGGATCACCGGCGACCCGCAGACCGTCGAGTCCGAGGACGAGCGGGCCACCTTCAAAGCCATGGCCGAGGAACATGCCGTTTCGGGAGACGACGCGGACTGGCTCGCGAACCTACCTCTCGGCCACACCGGCACGGGTTCCGTCCTTCTCGTTCACGGCACGCCTAACTCGCCGTTTAGGGCGCCGATGCCCGACGATCCCGCACCGGACTTCGCCGAGTACGAGGACCATGCCTCGGTCGTGGTCTATGCGCACGTCCACCGCGCCTTCGTGCGTCGCCTCTCGGGAGGCACGCTGGTGGCCAACACGGGTTCGGTCGGGCTCCCGATGGACGGCGACACCGCAAGCTACCTCCTGATAGATCGCATCGGCGCGGACATCTCGCTGCGCCACCGCCGCGTCGCCTTCGACCGGAGGGCGGGCCTCGCCGAAGCCAAGCGCATCGGAGGCCTCATCGGCGAGCGCTTCGCCGAGGCGCTCGGTCCCGCCTAATGGCACAAAAGACTTACAGCGTGGAGGAAGCGAACGAGCTTCTCCCCTACCTCTCGCCGACGCTCACGGAGCTGCGGGACAAGTTCATCCGCGCATCCGACATGCGAGCGGAGGTCGCGCGCGAGGCGGGGACCAACGGCGGGGCGACGAAGCGCGCCGGGTTGCAGAAGACGCAGGCGCGTATCGCCGAGCTTCTCGCCCGCCTCACCGAGTGGGACATCGAGCTGCGCGACATCGAGGCGGGCCTCGTGGATTTTCCGGCGGTCGTGGACGGGGGCCCGGCGTGGCTGTGCTGGAAGCTGGGTGAGGACCGAGTCGCCCACTGGCACCCGACCACGAGCGGCTACTCCGACCGCCGCCCGCTGTAAGCATCGATCGATCTGGGACGAAAATCAAGGGATCCCGTTCGATTTTGCCTGAGTCCTAGAGGCCGAAGGCGTCCAGGAGCTCGTCCGGAGTGGCGGCCGACTGCAACAGCATCCTGTGCGTCGGGGCGATGAAGCCCTCGGTGACGGCGTGGTCGAACAGCGCGAGCAGCGGCCGGTAATAGTCGGACGCGTTGACGAGCCCAACCGGCTTGTCGTGGATATCGAGCTGCGCCCAGGTCAGCACCTCGCATAGCTCCTCAAACGTGCCCATGCCCCCCGGGAGTGCGATGAAGCCGTCGGAGAGGTCGGACATCAACTGTTTGCGCTGGTGCATGGACTCGACAACGCGCAGGTCTGTGATGTCGAGCTTGCCGATCTCGCGCGCAAGAAGGTCTTTCGGAATGACTCCGATGACCTCGCCGCCCTCGGCCATGACGGTGTCGGCGAGGACTCCCATGATCCCCACGGACCCGCCCCCGTAGACCAGTCCAAGCCCTCTTCGGACGAGGGCTCGGCCCATGTCGGCGGCCGCGGCTGAGTAGCCCGTGCTCACGCCGGTGCTCGATCCACAGAAGACGCAGATCCGTCCCACCGCTAGTGACCCTCGAACTCCGGCGGACGCTTGTCGGCCACCGCCCGCATGCCCTCGGCGAGGTCGTCGCTCGCATAAGCCTCGGCGACCAGCGCATCGACCTCGAGCGCTGCTCGCGGGTTGCGCCCCCGCACGGCTCGCTCGTCGAGAACGGTCCTGATGGCCTGCTTGGCCCCCCGAACCGACAGGGGGGCGAGCGCGGCCATGTCCAGTGCAAAGCGCTCGGTTGTGCGTTCGAGGTCTTCGGGCTCGCACACCTCGGTCGCCAGACCGAAATCACATGCCTCGACACCCGAGATGGTGCGACCGGTCATCAAGATCTCTTTGGCCCGGGCGCTGCCGATCAAATCCACAAGTCGTTCGACGTTCTCGAGGTTGACCACGACACCGAGGCGCGACGATGGGATGCCGAGCCGCACATCGCCCGCGACAACGCGGAAGTCGCACACCGTCGCGAGCTGGAGCCCCCCGCCGAGCGCCGCTCCATGGACGCGTGCGATCGTGGGGAGGGGGTGGCGCGCGACCGCCTCCAACATCCGCTCGAAAGCGGGAAGGAAGTCGACGCCCCTGGGGCCCGAGACCGCGGCGAAGTCGGCGCCCGAGCAGAACACCGGGCCGGCGCCGGCCACGATCACGACCCTGACTGCGGGATCTCGCTCGGCGCTCTTGAGTGCGTCGACGATCGCATCGCACAGCTCCAGCGACAGGGCATTGCGCGCCTGTGGGCGGTTGAGCAACACGGTGACGACGGGTCCGCTGGTTGCCAGCTCGACCAAGCCCATCTATTCGGTGACGGCTATGACGTCGCCCTCTTGGACGACGCCACCTTCGGTCACATTCACTTAGGACACGATCCCGGCAGCGGTGGCCTCGACCGGAATCTCCATCTTCATCGACTCCAGGATGCAGATCGTGTCTCGGTCACCCTCGCTTGCTCCATGGCGGGCAAGGCTACACAACTCGTCGCCGTGTCCGGAGTCGGTTGAGTGGTCGTTCAGTCGGGCTCTAGGAGGCCACGCTATGCTGCCGCCGGGATGAAACCAACATGAGCGTGAACGTCGTAGACCATCCGCTGGCCACGCACCTCCTGCTGGCGCTGAGGGACCGAACGACTCCCCCTGCCCTCTTCCGGACGATCACTAAGCGACTCACCACGGTGCTGATGATCGAGGCCACGAAAGACCTGCCGACTGCGACCCGGACCGTGAGCACTCCGCTCGAGGAGGCGAGCGGCAAGGCGCTGGCGCACCCGATCGTTGCCGTTCCGATTCTGAGGGCCGGCCTCGGGATGCTGGACGCGGTCGTGGAACTGTTTCCCGAGGTGCGGGTCGGATATCTTGGCCTCGAGCGCGACGAGGCCACCTTCCAGCCGTCCGAGTACTACGCCAAGCTGCCCCCTCTCGACGACGCCACGACGTTCGTGCTCGACCCGATGCTCGCGACAGGAGGCTCTGCCAGCGCGGCGCTTGAATCAGTGAAGAAGGCGGGCGCCGAAACGATTCGCATGGTGTCGATCGTGTCAGCGCCGGAGGGCGTGAAAGTGCTACAAGCCGATCATCCCGACGTCGACATCATCACCGCAGGCCTCGACAGAGAGCTGAACTCGAGCGCCTACATCCTTCCGGGGCTAGGCGACTTCGGAGATCGCCTCTTCGGCACCCAGCCGTAGCGGTCGCTCGTCACTCTCGATCAAGAGTCATCATCATCATCGTGGCATTAAGACTCCTCGCTCAGGAGCCTCGGGCGAGGGTGACCTTCCCCTAGTTGGAACGATCCTCCGACAATCCTCAGCGTCCATCTGCTTCCGGCAACAGCCCTTCTGACTCTCTGAGGATTCAGTCCAGGCGGAACATTGTGGAGATTGCATTGCGGCGGTCCGGGCGGCTGATCGTGTGCGTCGCAACCGGACCGTCGGTCCGCAACAGGGCGATGCCGTTAGATCCCTCCGAGCGATCCTCGAGAGGATCGCTCATTGTCGTCGAGATCTCAGGATGTCGAGAACGGCCTTGGAGTCGTCGTCGGACACCGTGATGGATCGAGTGGGAGGGGAGGTTCCTCCCGTTGCGCGGCGTACGTTCTCCTCGCTCCGAATGAGAGCTTCCTCGGCGGCCCGCAGTCGAATTCTCAGCTCCTCCTCGCGCGCGGTCGTGGCGCTTAGCTCGTCCTCGAGCTCAGCGATCCTGGCTCGCAGCATCTTCGCTTCGGCGTCGAACGCTTCGGCCTGAGCGGTGCGCAAACCATCGTCGCGCGCCAGCTCCAGAAGGCGGTCGACCATGGCTCGTCCGATCTCATCGTAGGTGAACGAACCTCGCTTGCTTTGACGACCCGGAAGGCTGGCCTCGGCATCCTCAAGCGTTACGGAATCGGTCGAAACCACGGCGATGACCGTGTCCCGACCTCGGCGGCCCCGTTGTACGACGTTGATGCGCCCGAGCTCCTCGAGTAGCTTCACGGCCTCCGCAGTCCGGACCGAGTTCAGGCCGGCCTCAGCGGCGACGTCGCGCAGCCTTCCCTCGAAGGTCCCACCGTGGGACGCAGCAGACAACCCCAAGAGCAGGCGGCTCGAAAGCTCATGCAGATTGGTTCGGGCCATGGTAGATGGGACCCCGCAGGAGAAAGCGATAAGGCTGATCGAATCCTATACAGGCGCAGCTAAGACTTCAAAGTTGCGGCCGCCGCCGTGTCTCAGTTTCGGACTGGATTCAGACAACGTTCAGCCGACCGTGGCTTTACGGACGCTCGTTAAGAGAGAGAGAAAGAGGTTAGCGATTCTCGTGAAGCAGTGCGGAAATTCGGGACCGGAGATCATCGGGGCAGGGATGGCAGCCTTTGAGACGAGCGACGATCGTCCCGACCTCACGCTCGAGACCCACGCGCTCGAAACAGGGCGCGCAGTCCTCGAGATGTTGTCTCATCTCGTGGCGTTCGGTGGTCGATAACAGCTCGCCGTCGAGAAAGAGATAGGCGCGCTCGAGCGTCTCGCGACAATGCTCCTTCATCCTTTGCGTCCCTCCGCCGTATTCGCCGAGGCTCGCAGGTGTAGATCGAGTTCAGGCATTCCCTATGTCCCCCGTGTTCGACTGCGTTCGCTTCTCTGGGCTGGACTCGACTGCATCGCCCAACCGATCCTCAGCTCTGGCCGCTCGCCGAGTCCTTCACGATTCCCCGGTCTCGGGCTACCTCCCACAACCGCTTCTGCAGCGCTTTTCTTCCCCGGTGAAGGCGCGACATCACGGTTCCCATCGGGACGTCCATGATCTGAGCCATCTCGGCGTAGCTGAAGCCCTCGATGTCACTCAGCACGACCGCCAGCCTGAACTGCTCTGGAAGGTCGTCGATGGCCTCGATGATGTCGGAATCCACCAGCGAGTCGAGCACGATGGACTCAGGTGTGGAGTCGAACTGGGAGTCGTGGTTCTTCAGCTCCCTGTAGAGGTCGAACTCCTCGACCTCGTCGGAGCTCACCTTTTGTGGCTCTCGCTGACGCTTTCTGTAGGTGTTGATGTAGGCGTTGGTGAGAATGCGGAAGAGCCAGGCCTTGAGGTTCGTGCCCGCCTCGAAGCGTCCAAACGCCCGGTACGCCCGCATCATGGTCTCCTGGACGAGATCCTCGGCGTCTTGGGGGTTGCGGGTCATACGCAGAGCCGCTCCGTAGAGCGAATCCAGCATCGGCAGGGCGTCGGCCTGGAACCGCTGACGCTCGTCCTCTGTGAGATCGACCGGGGTAACTTCAGCCACTCGTCTTGTCCCCGCCTAGGCTCGACAGCATCGTGGATTCGAACGTGAACATCAGCTCGGACTTATTCTTGTACCCGGCGATAGCGATCTCGACCAGCCGGTTCATGAGCTCGCGGAAGCTCATGCCCGACGCCTCCCAAAGGTAGAAGGCGAAGCTTCCGGGGACGGTGTTGATCTCCATGACCCAGGTTTCGCCGCTGGCCTCGTTGACGAAGGCGTCAATGCGGGCGACCCCCGCCGCGTCGATGGCCCGAAACGCGCTCACGGCGTTGTCCTGCACTTGTTTGGTGAGCTCGTCGGAGAGGGGGGCCGGGATGCGTCGCTGAAGGCCGGCCATGCCCGCGCCGCCCTTGCCCTCGGCGGGCTCCTTTGCTCCCGACTTTCCCGCCCGCAGGTACTTGTCCGAGAAGGTGAGGAACTCCTCCCAGGCGACCGGCTGCTCGCACACGGACGCCGTGGGCTCGAAGCCCTGCCCCCCCAGCACCGCACAGTTGATCTCGCTGCAACCCTCCATGGCGGTCTCGACCAGCAGGCGGCTGTCGTAGCGACGAGCGACGTCCAGCGCCTCCGCCAAGCCCGAGCGCTCGCGCGCTTTGCCGATGCCCACACTCGAGCCGAGCCGTGAGGGCTTCACGAAGGCCGGATAGCCGATGTCTCGTTCGATCTCGTCGAGCACGGCGTTCTCGTCGGCGACCAGCTTGGAGGTCTCGACGACGACGTGAGGCACGACCGAGAGCCCCGCGGCGGTGAACACCGCCTTCATCGTGATCTTGTCCATGCCGGCGGCCGAGCCGGTGACGCCCGAGCCCGCGTAGGGGATGTCGGCCAGCTCGAGCAGGCCCTGGAGGGTTCCGTCCTCGCCGAAGGTGCCGTGGATGGACGGGACTACGACGTCTAGGGGGATGCGGCGGCCCTTGCCGAAGCGGCTCGATGCGGGAGCGAGAAGGCCCCCATAGCCCACGCTGGGAGGAATGAATGCCTCCTCGCCGGCCGTGGACCAGGTCTGGTTCTTGTAGACGTCGAGGTCGTTGAGCCCGGCGCCCGTGTACCAGCGCCCCTCCCGGGAGATGTAGATGGGCACGATGTCGTGATCGTCGCCGAGCACGGCCATGGCCTGATGGGCCGTCACGACCGAAACGTCGTGCTCGACCGAGCGACCCCCGAAGATGACTCCAATAGAAAGCCGTGCCAGTTCTATCCTTTCCCGCGCTCATCCGTATGATCGCTGCCCGAAGGAGCATAAACGGGGCATGTGACACCCCGACCAGGCACGTAGGCGCCTCTGGAGGCCTGCCCTCCGCCTGCGGGACGGGCTTCCTCTCAGACCTCGTAGTGGTCGGGGAGGTCGTTCTCGAACAGCACCACCGCGCCCGGACGCAGAAGCCCCTTCATGACCTCCTGGGCCTCGGCGAGGGTGTCCACGGTGACGACCTCGGCCCGACCCGAGCGCTCTGCCCCGGCAACAAGCGAGGCGCGATTCACCTTGGCCACCACTATCAGCGTGTCGGCCACTCGTCCCGCGTGCTCGCCGAACTGCTCGTTGGCCTCGGCCTGGAGCTCGCCGAGCTCGATGATGCCCGGCGTGACGACGATCTTTGGGGTTGCCGGCATCGCCTCGACGACCTCCAGAGCGGCGGCCGCCCCGTCGGGGTTCGAGTTGAAGGCGTCGTCGATGACCGTGACACCGCCGGCGCCGCGAATGATCTGCAGCCGGTGCTCCACGGACTGCAGTCTCCGCATCGGACCCACCAACTCGGCCAAGCTCCTGCCCGCTTCGATTGCCACGGCCGTCGCGGCAACGAGGTTGCCGATGGCGTGGCGTCCGAGCAACGTGGTGCTAACCCGGACGCTGTCCTCGGATCTGTTGTCGAGGAGGGTGAACGAAGTTCCCTCCGGCGTGATCTCGACGTCGCGCGCGGTGACGTCGGGGCGGCCCGCAGTCTCGAGGCCGTAGCGGATCACCTTGAGCCTCATGGTGTCGTCGGCGAGAGCACGGACCTCCGAGTCATCGGTGTTCATCACCGCCACCCCATCGGCGGCCAATCCCGCGATGATCTCGTACTTCGCTTTGCGAACGTTCTCGAGCGACCCGAAGCTCTCGAGGTGAGCGGGCCCAATGGCGGTGAGAACCGCGATGTGCGGCCTGGTGAACCGCACTATCTCGGCGATGTCACCAGGTTGCTTGGCTCCCATCTCGACGATGAAATAACGATGATGGGCTTCGAGGTGTTCGTTGACGGTGCGCACGACGCCCATCGTCGTGTTGTACGACCCGGGAGTGGCGAGCACTTCTGCGTCGGGCGCAATCATGCTTTCGATCGCGAACTTGGTCGAGGTCTTGCCGTACGAACCGGTTACGCCGATCACGAGTGGCTTGACCTCGTCCAGCTTTCGCTGAGCCCGGTGCATGTAGCGCGTATTGACGAATCTCTGCACCGGGATTAGCGCCCCATCCGTGAGCACAAGAACGTAACTCGATCCGAAAAAGACGAGCCCCAGAGCAATGCAATAGGCAATGACGTCGGCCGGCCAGCCTCCTAAGAAGAGGTGCCCCAGCGCCCACGATCCGAAGACGGGTAGCACCGAGAAAACGATGCCTACGACGAGGATGCGCCACGCGCGCCCCGTCATCGCAAGCGGTTTCTTGGCGGAGGCGCCGCGCATCCACAGCGAGCGGTCACGGTGTGCACGCGTCCAGGCAAGGAAGTTCGGCCGTTTGTAGCCCTCGAGTTGAAAGACGTGAAGCGCACGTCTCAGTCTGAAGAACTGAAGCACGCCGAACAGCGGCAGCCCCACGTAGATGATGATGTTCAGCAGCGTCGAGTATCCGTAGAAGGGATCGGGAAGGTTCAAGTCCCGGCCCCCAGAAAATGCCTAACGATCGTGCAGAACCGATCCGGCTCCTCGAGATACGCGAAGTGACCTGCTCCCTCGAACTCGATCAGCGCTGCATCCGGAATGAGGGCCTCCATCCGCTTGCCGTGCATGAGCGGCACAGCCTCGTCTGCTGTTCCCCACAAGAGCAGCGTGGGGGCCGCGATATTGGGCAGTAGGTGGCCGATGTCCTCGTTGACGACCTTCACCAGAATCGGCCGCATCTCGCCCGCGTCCTTGTAATCCTGGGATGCGATGCGGTCGTAGACCGCTTGGCGCAGCGCTCGCCCGGGGGGGCCCAGGGAGCCGGCGTAGCGTGCTCCCCTGCTCGCGACTCGTTTCGCGCGCGCCTGCAGCGACGGCGGTCGCCGTAACCCCGACGCTCCCTGAGCGACCAGCTTGGTCACGAAGTCGCGGTGGGTCGCAGCGAGATAGAGCGACGTCTTCGCACCGAAGGAGTGACCAACAAACGGAGCCGACTTGACTCCGATGGACTTCAGCACATCGCGCACGAACTCGGCGTAGTCGGGCGTACCCCACACGCCCCTGGGGGCCGGAGACTCGCCGAAGCCCGGGAGGTCCAAAGCGACGACGCGTGTCGATTGAGCCAAGCACGAGATGACCGGCGCCATCGATTCGATGCGCCCTCCCCATCCGTGCAGCACAATGACGGGATCTCCTCGCCCGGTGTCGAGCAAGCGCACTCTCTGAGAGTTGACGTCCATGACCGTCGTTGCGTCCACGGCCCGAAGTATCCACGCGATGCCGGGCGCGCACGAACAAGAGCTTGTTCGTGAACTCGGGAAAAAGAACAGCCCCGTAAGGGGGGTTACGGGGCTGTTGGTTGGGGTGGATGAAATTAGTGGCGGGCGACGTAGCTCTCGCAAGCCTCGATCAGGTCTGTAACGGCCTTGTGGACCGTGTCCTGATACTGGCTGGTGGAGCGGGCCTCGAGAATCCTGTCGAAGGCCTCTTTGTGAGCGGCCCGCAGTACGTCGTCGCGTCTTTCGATGTGGCGCTTTGTGACCATGATCTGCTGTCTGCCCATCTGCTCCGCCCCCTTGTGCGGTCGATTCGTTTTTCCTTACTCCAATACTCGGCACTTGGGGCGCGCGGTTGTATACGCAGAAAGACTTATCTTTGCTCTTCTACCCGGGCGGCGGTTAGCGCCGGCGCGGAGCCCTGCGGGAGCGGCGATGGAACTTCGCTTTGGCGTTTTTGCGCCGTTTGGGCGCAGACGGGGGGGCCGGTCGCTGAGCCTGGGCCTTCTCGATGGCCTCGATGACCTCTTTCGTGGACGAATCGTCCGTTTCTCCGGCGTTGAGCAGCAGCTGGAAGAGCACGCTACGCTCGAACTCGGCGACGGATGACGCCACTTTGTGACGGGGGCCGGTGGGTGAATCCCACTCGGCCACGATCCGCTCGGCATGGGACACGCCCACTCGAAGCGGCGTCTTGCCAACTCTGCCCTGCCAGATCAGCTCTCCTGGTTCCACGGTGTGCACCTCATGATCTCGAAAAAGAACGAAAACCACTCGTTAAAGGGGGAGAGCCCAGAGTACCGCCTCGGTGGCCGAAGCCTTTCAGGCGGTGTTCGCGCGACGGCGGGGAGGGCAATGGCCCTCCCCGCGTCGATCCTTCGATACCTGGCTACGTTTGCTCTAGGTGTTACGGGAGATTCAGCACCTCGAGAATGGCGTTGAGGATGTTCCTGATGACCCCCAGCAGGCCACTTCGGTCGAGCAGACCGGCGACGGCACAGAGAAGGTTGCCGAGGAGGTTACCCGGCCCCGGCTCTCCGGTGATGTCCAGAACGACCCTGTTGAGCTGAATACGCAGGCCCAGCA
>Ga0136627_1000215_pt1 | contig 19874 bp, 21 predicted proteins | sample AntDrymUQ4892206_2_FD_104652 | JGI IMG/M metagenome (GOLD analysis project Ga0136627, IMG submission 104652) | Polar desert sand microbial communities from Dry Valleys, Antarctica - metaG UQ489 (22.06) | ecosystem: Environmental > Terrestrial > Soil > Desert | place: Antarctica: Dry Valley... | reverse complement strand
GGGGGTGGCCGTCGCGGCGCTCGCGGCGCTGAGCAGGCTGCAGCTGTCGGAGGCGTTGAGGCGGCAGCTGGGCGTCCCTCCCGGTCCGCTGACCCTGCGCCGCGCGTGGCCACGCGGCGACGACCGTATGGCGCTGGAGCTGGTCACTGCCGGCGGGGTCATCCTCGCGGGCCAGTCCTTCACCCGGGCGGATGCCACGTCCGACAACCAGCGGGCGGCGCGCGTTGCCCGGCGCAGCCAGACCACCGTCCCGACTGCGACGGCCGTGGCCCTGCCTGGGACCGGTGTGGTGCTGCAGGCCGGCGGCGCGGACCGTCGCCTGCCGGCCCTGGCCACCGTCGTGGCCGACCCGGCGGCCACCCTGGTGGCCCACCGCCCCGAGCGCCGGGCCGTGGTCCGCCTCGACTCCGACGCCGCCGACGAGGTCCTGGCCGCGCCCCTCGAACCCAGGTCCGGCGAGGCCGCGGGGGTGCGCTACGCCAAGCTGGTGCGCCCGGGCCGCAGCGGCGGGCTCGTCAAGACCGCCCAGGCGGCGTTCACTCTGGCCTGCATGCGCACCCCCCGAGTTGTGGCCCACGACGCGACCCGCGGCCTGGTGGTGTTCACGGCCCTGGCCGGAACCAGCCTTGAGGTGCTGGCGGCTCGGGGTGACGCCGCTGGGACCGCGCAACAGCTGGGCTTGCAGCTGCGTGCGCTGCACGTCCGACCCGCCCCGGCATCCCTGCCCCTGCGCGACGCCGCGGCGGAGGCGGACTGGAGCATGGTGTGGGTCCGGCGGCTGCGCCGCTACGATCCCTCGGCCGCCGAGGCGGCCGAGACGGCCTCGGTGGTGGTTCGTGAGCTGCTGGCCGCACCGCCGGTGGGCATGGGCCCCGTCCACGCCGACCTGCACGACCGCCAGGTCCTGCCCGGTCTCGACAACGGCGTCGGCGTGCACGACCGCCAGGTCCTGTCCGGTCTCGACAACGGCGTCGGCGTGGTGGACTGGGACACCCTCGCCCGTGGGGAGGCGGCGCTGGATCTGGCCAACCTGCTGGTGCACCTGCACCTGCAGCTTCGGGTGCTGCACCGCCCCTGCCGCCGCCGCAGGCAGCGGCGGCGGCAGGGGCGGCGTTCGTCGGCGGGTACGCGCCGGCGCCCGTGCTGCGCCGGCGCGTGACGGCCTACGCCGCTGCGATCCGGCTACGGCTGTTCTGCCAGTACGCGTTCCGCCCGGCGCTGGCGGCCGCCACCGCAGCGATTCTGGACGACCTCGCCGCCTCGCCCGCGGTGATGGCCGGGTAACGGTGCCGGCGAGGGCTCCTAGGCTGGTTGGCGATGGCGGCGAGAGCGGCGATGCGGATCGGCTTCTTCGGCACGCCTGCCGCCGCCGTACCCGCGCTCGAGGCGTTCCTGGAGGCACCGGACGTCGAGGTCGCGGCCGTGGTCACGAATCCGGATCGCCCCAGCGGTCGAGGCCACCGACAGGCAGCGCCACCGGTCAAGATCACCGCGGCCGCCGCCGGAATCCCGGTGTGGCAGCCGCAGCGCGCCCGCGGGGTCCGCGACGACCTGGCGCGTCTCGCGGTGGACGCCTGCGCGGTGGTGGCCTACGGGGCGCTGCTTCCCGTCGACGTCCTCCAGGTAGGCGGGCGAGGCTTCGTCAACCTGCACTTCTCGTTACTGCCGGCGTGGCGGGGGGCGGCGCCGGTGACCCATAGCCTGCTGGCGGGCGACGCCGAGACAGGCGTGACCTGCTTCCTGCTCGAGCGGGGCATGGACACCGGCCCCGTGCTGGCGCGGCGCGCGGTGGCCATCGGCGACGACGAGACCGCCGGTTCGCTGACACAGCGGCTGGCGGTGCTCGGTGCTCCCGTGCTGGTCGAGGCGGTCGAGGGGCTGGTGGATGGGTCGCTGCCGCCGCAGGCGCAGGATCACCAGCGCGCCACCTACGCGCACAAGGTGACTCCCGCCGACGCGCGGCTGGACTGGGTGGCGCCCGCAGCGGTGCTGGAGCGGGCCGTCCGCGCCTACAACCCGGTGCCGGGGGCATGGACCACGCTGCGCGGCGAACGGCTCAAGGTCCACCATGCGCGCCTGGCCGAGGCGGGGTCGACCGCCGGGGCTGCGGTGCCCGGCCAGGTGGTCGCGGTGTGCCCGGCGGGACCGGTCGTCGCCTGTGGAGGTGGGGGGCTGGTACTGGTGGAGGTGCAGCCGGCGGGCAAGCCGCGCATGGCCGGCAGCGCCTTCGTCAACGGATACCGACCGCAGGGGGAGTACCTGGGTGACTGAACCCAGCGCTCCAATGTCAGATGCTGCCGGCATGTCACCGTCCGCTCCGCCGCCAGGCGCTGCCTCGCGGGCGGTGGCGTGGCGAGTGCTGCGCCGCGTGCACGCCGATGGGGCTTGGTCGGGCCCGGCGCTGGACACGGCACTGCGGCGGTCAGGGCTGGAGGCACGTGACCGGGCGTTCGCCGCCAACCTGGCCTACGCCACCCTGCGGTGGGAGGGCACCCTGGACTGGGCGCTGCGCAGCGTGGTCGACCGGCCGTTGGAGCAGGTGCAGCCCGAGGTGCTCGACGTCCTGCGCCTTGGTGCCTGGCAGCTGCTCTACGGGGCGGTGCCCGACCGCGCCGCCGTCGGTACCGCTGTGGATGTCGCCCGTGCCGAGATTGGCGTTGCGGTCACCGGCTTCGTCAACGGCGTGCTGCGCAACCTGAGCCGGCGCAAGGACGGGCTGCCATGGCCGCCTGAGCGGGACGAGCGCGGCCTGGCTTTGCGGACCGGTTACCCGCCGTGGGTGGTTGCCGAGTGCCGAGCGCGATTCGGAGCCGACGCCCGCGCCGTCCTGGAGGCGGGCAACGACCCCCCTGGGGTGACGCTGCGCGCCGTGGCCGATCGCGACGCCCTCGCCGCCGAGTTGCGCGCCGGCGGGCTCGAGCCGCAGCCGGCTGCGCTGGCACCCGAGGCGCTCGCCGTCCGTGGCGCCGATCCCTCGACGATCCCGGCGGTGGCGCAGGGCCGGGCGGTGGTCCAGGACGAGGCCTCGATGGTCGTCGCCCGCGCCCTGGCCGCTGGCCAGGGCGCTCGTTGGCGAGCGCTGGACCTGTGTGCCGCTCCAGGCGGCAAGACCACGCACTTGGCGCAGCTGGGAGCCACGGTGGCGGCGGCCGATCTCCGCCTCGCAAGGGCCCGGCTGGTGGCCCAGGCCGCCGACCGCACCCGCGCGCAAGTGGCAGAAGCCGGCAACCGAACCGCAGCGCAGAGCCCGAGCGGGCGGGTGCTCGGCGTCGTCGCGGCCGACGCCGCGCGACCGCCGTGGAAGCCCGGCACCTTCGACGGGGTGCTGCTCGACGCCCCCTGCACCGGCCTCGGCGTGGTGCGCCGCCGACCCGAGCTGCGCTGGCGGCGGGAGGCCGGTGACGTCGAACGGCTGGCCACACTCCAGCTGACCCTGCTGGAGGCCGCGGCCGAGCTGGTGCGACCCGGCGGGGTGCTGGTCTACAGCGTGTGCACCTGGACGGTCGCCGAGACCTCGGGGGTCGTCTCCCTGTTCGCCGCGCTGCACGGCGACCGCTTCACTGCGCAGGACACTGCGGCGGCGGGCGGCCTGGACAGCGGACCAGGTGCGGGGGTGCAGCTCGACCCGTTCCACCATGGCACCGACGGGATGTACCTGTGCCGTCTGCGGCGGCGGTCCTGACCGGGACCGGTACCCTCTGGTGCATGCCGGAGACCATCCTCGTGGCCGACAACGAACCCGACATCCTGCGGTTCGTGGAAGCCAACCTGCGCATGGAAGGCTTCGAGGTGGCGCTGGCGCTCGACGGCGAGGAGGCCCTGCGCAAGGCCATCGACGAACGGCCGTCGCTGGTGTTGCTCGACGTGCTGATGCCGCGGCTGGACGGCTTCGAGGTCTGCCGGCGGCTGCGAGCGGACCCGCGCACCTACCAGATTCCGATCATCATCCTGACCGGGAAGTCGTTGACGGTGGACAAGGTCGTCGGCTTGACGGCGGGCGCCGATGACTACGTGCTCAAGCCCTTCGACCCGATCGAGCTGGTGGCTCGCGTGCGCACCACCCTGCGCCGCGCCTCCGACCTGCGGTCGACCTCCCCGCTGACGGGCCTGCCGGGCAACCACCGCATCGACGCCGAGCTGCGGCGGCGGCTGGCCGACCGCGAGCCGCTGGCGGTCCTGTACGCCGATCTCAACGACTTCAAGTCCTTCAACGACCGCTACGGTTTCCTGCGAGGCGACGACGTCATCATCCTGACCGGCGACCTCCTGGTGGAGGCGCTGCGCGAATGCGCGTCGAAGGGGTGGTTCGTCGGCCATGTCGGCGGCGACGACTTCATGGTGGTCTGCCGACCCGAGGAGCTTGACGGGGTCTGCAGCTACGCCGTCGAGCGCTTCGACGAGCGGGTGCACAAGCTGTACGACCCGGCTGACCTTGAACGCGGTTACGTCGAGGTGCCCGACCGCCAAGGGCAGCTGCGGCCGTTCCCGCCGGTGACGCTGGCGGTGGGGGTCGCCTCCACCGAGAAGCGGGCCTTCGCCGACCATCGCGAGATCGTGCAGGTCGCCACCGAGATGAAGGCGTTCCTCAAGGAGCATCAGCGCAGCACATCCGCCTACGCCGTCGACGGCCGCGCGGCGGAGGCGGAGTAGGACCCCGCGGACGGTGGCCCCGAAGGGTGCGCACAAGGGCTGCGACGTGCCGGGTGATGAGGCCCTGATGCGTCGTGCGCTCGTGCTCGCCGAGCACGGCCGTACCACCGTCTCCCCCAACCCCCTGGTCGGCTGCGTCATCGCCCGCGACGGCGAGATCGTCGGTGAGGGGTTCCATGCACGGGCCGGGGGCCCCCACGCCGAGGTCGTGGCCTTGCAGTCGGCAGGGGACTCAGCCGCTGGTGCCACGGCCTACGTCACGCTTGAGCCGTGCGCCCATTCCGGTCGGACGCCACCGTGCACGCAGGCGTTGGTGACCGCCGGGATCAGGCGGGTGGTCGCGGCGCTACCAGACCCACATCCGGTTGCCGGGGGCGGCGCCGACCGGCTGCGGTCCGCGGGCGTGCGGGTAGACCTGGGTTGTTGCCAGGAGGAGGCGCGGCTGCAGAACGTGGTGTTCCTTCACGGCCTGGTCACGGGCCGGCCGTTCGTCGTGATCAAGGCTGCCGTCAGCCTCGATGGGCGGATCGCCGCTGCGGACGGCACATCGCAGTGGCTGACCGGCGAGCAGACGAGACGGCGGGCGCATCAGCTGCGCGCCGCAGCCGACGCCGTCATCGTGGGCTCGCAGACCGTGCTGGACGACGATCCCGCCCTGACGGTGCGCGTGCCCGGCTACGACGGTCCACCGCCCCTGCGGGTGGTGCTGGACCGGCGAGGACGGGTGCGTGGGGGCCAGCAGGTTCTCAACGCCGCCGCGCCGACGTTGCTGCACCGCGGTGGTCTGGACGAGCTGCTGGCGGTGCTGTGGGCCCGAGGGGTCCGTAGCTCGCTGGTCGAGGGTGGCGCCTCGGTGGTCGCCGCGTTCCTGCGCGCCGGTCTGGTCGACCGGCTGGTGCTGCACGTCGCGCCCGTGCTGTTGGGTGCGCGGGGCCGTCCGCTGGTCGCCGGCGACTGGCCGGCGACACTGGCCGCTGCAGCGCGGCTGCGCCTGCACGACGTGGAGCAGGTCGGCGACGATGTCCTGTTGACCTACACCCCCCGGCCCGCGACCGAACCTCCCGCCACCGACGAAGCCGCGCACGCTGTGGCCCAAGTCACGCACGCTGTGGACTGAGGTGGAATAGAAGACCGAGCCGCGCACGCTGTGGCCCAAGTCGCGCACGCTGCGGACTGAGGTGGAATAGATGTTCACCGGGATCGTCGAGGAGCTGGGAACCGTGGCCGCCGTCGAGCGTTCGGCCGGCGCCGGCGTGCTCACGGTGGCGTGCTCCACGGTGGTGGCAGGCGCTCGCGTCGGGGACTCGATCAGCGTCAACGGCTGCTGCCTGACGATCACCCGGCTGGAGTCGACGCCGGGCTTTCGCTGCGACCTGATGGGCGAGACGCTGTCGCGAACGGCGCTGGGTGCCTTGATGCCGGGAGCGCCGGTCAATCTGGAGCGGGCGTTGCGGGCGGACAGCCGTCTCGGCGGTCACCTGGTACAGGGACACGTCGACGGTGTCGGCGAGGTGCTGGCCGTCGAGGCGCGGGAGCAGTGGACGACCATGCGCGTGTCGCTGCCCGCCGCCCTCGCGCCGTATGTGGTCGACAAGGGGTCGATCACCATCGATGGCACCTCGCTGACGGTGACCGCCACCGAACAAGACGCCTTCAGCGTCGGCCTCATCCCGCATACCCTCGCGGTGACGGTGCTGGGGCAGCGCCGTATGGGCGACGCGGTCAATCTGGAGGTCGACATCATCGCCAAGTACGTCGAGCGCCTGCTACGCGGTGGCGGCGCTTCTGTCTACCGAATCGAGGAGTGACTCCGGTGTCCGAACACTTCGCCGCCATCGAGGACGCGATCGCCGCCATCAAACGTGGCGAGATCGTGGTGGTGGTCGATGACGCCGACCGCGAGAACGAGGGCGACCTCATCATGGCCGCGGAGGCGGTCACCCCGGAGGCCATCGCGTTCTTCGTGCGCCACACCTCCGGTGTCATCGTGATGCCCATGACGGGGGAGCGGCTCGACCAGCTCGAGCTGCCGCTGATGGTCCCCGTCAACACCGAACGTCACCGCACCGCCTTCACCGTCTCGGTGGACGCACGCGCCGGGGTGACCACGGGCATCTCGGCTGTCGACCGCGCCGCCACCATCCGCGCCCTGGTGGACCCGACCACCAAGCCGGCCGACCTCGCCCGTCCAGGGCACATCTTCCCGCTGCGCTACGCCGAAGGTGGCGTGCTCAAGCGTGCCGGTCACACCGAAGCCGGGGTCGACCTGGCGCGCATGGCCGGACTGGCTCCCGCCGGAGTGCTGTGCGAGGTGGTCAACGACGACGGGTCCATGGCACGGCTGCCCGAGCTGCGCCGCATCGCCGACGACCACGGGCTCCTGCTGATCTCGATCGCCGACCTCATCGCCTACCGCCGCCGGCATGAGCGGCTGGTCCACCGGGTCGCCGAGGCGGTGATCCCAACACCATTCGGTCCCTTCACGGCCGTCGGCTACGAGTCGGCCTACGACGGCCATCACCACATCGCGCTGCTGCGCGGCGACCCGATCGGCAAGCCTGAGGTGCTGGTGCGCATGCACTCGGAGTGCCTGACCGGTGACGTCTTCGGGTCGTTGCGCTGCGACTGCGGTACCCAGCTGCACGATGCCATGCGCAAGATCGCCGAGGAGGGCGAGGGCGTCATCGTCTACATCCGTGGCCACGAGGGTCGCGGCATCGGAATCATGCACAAGCTCCAGGCCTACAAGCTCCAGGACGGCGGCGCCGACACGGTGGAGGCCAACCTGGAGCTGGGCTTCCCCGCCGACCTGCGCGACTACGGCACGGGCGCGCAGATCCTCGTCGACCTCGGCCTGTCGACGCTGCGGCTGCTGAGCAACAATCCCGCCAAACGCGCCGGTCTGGAGGGCTACGGGCTCGAGATCGTCGAGCGGGTGCCGATCGAGACCACCCCCACCGACGAGAACCTGCGATACCTGCAGGCCAAGCGTGACAAGCTCGGCCACGAGTTCGCCTCGCTGGTCGAGCCGGGCGCCAGGACCACCACCACTGAGCAGTGAGGACCGTCCTCAGGTAGCAAGCGATAGGACACGTCGATGGTGAACGTCCACGAGGGTGTGCTGGACGGCAGCGGCCTGCGAGTGGGCCTGGTCGCGTCGCGCTTCAACGAGGTCATCGTTGCGGCCCTGGTGGACGGCGCCAGCGACTGCTTGCGCCGTCACGGCGTCGCCGACGAAGACATCGAGCTGGCCTGGGTGCCGGGCGCCTTCGAGCTGCCGCTGGTCGTGCAGCGGCTGGCCGCCAGCGGACGCCTGGACGTGATCGTCGCCCTCGGGGCGGTGATCCGCGGACAGACCCCCCATTTCGACTACGTGGCCGGTCAAGCCGCCGAGGTTGGGCGCGTGGCGCTGGCCACCGGAGTACCGGTCACGTTCGGCGTCCTGACCACCGAGACCGTCGAGCAAGCCGCCGACCGTGCCGGCGGCAAGTTGGGCAACAAGGGCTGGGACGCGGCGATGGCGGCGATCGAGACCGCCCGCTTGCTCGCCGACCTCAAGTAGGCCCGCCTGGCGCAGTCCTGCGCCCGTCCTCCTACAGCCGGACCCGCCGCCAGCCGACACTGTGGACAGCCGGCTGCGCGTCGCGTCGGGAAGCAGGAGAGTCTTGGAGGCCATGGACTGGTTCGTCGGTGTGCTGTGCGGCGTGTTCGGTCTTGCCTTCGGCTCGTTCGCCAATGTGGTCATCCACCGGGTCCCCGCCGAGCGCTCCCTGGTGAGCCCTGCCAGCACTTGCCCGGCCTGCGGCAGCCGTATCGCCGCGCGGGACAACATCCCGGTGGTGTCGTGGCTGCTCCTGCAGGGCCGCTGCCGCACCTGCCGACATCCCATCGCCGCCCGCTACCCACTGGTGGAGCTGGCCGTGGCCGCGCTGTTCGCGCTGGTCGGCTGGCGCGTCGGCGCCACCTGGGCACTGCCCGGTTACCTGCTGTTCGCCTGGACCCTGGTCGTGGTGGCCGTGATCGACGGCCAGACCCGCAAGATCCCCAACCGGTTGACCTACCCGTTGACCCCCATCCTGTTGGGTTTGCTGGTGGCCGCCGGTCTGCTGACCGGCCAGCCGGGTTGGGCGCTTCGTGCCCTGCTCGGCGGGATCGTCGCCTTCGCCGTGCTGCTCGGCATTGCCCTGGCCAGCCCCAAGGGCATGGGCATGGGCGACGTGAAGCTCGCCGCCTTCATCGGCGTCGGACTCGGCTACCTGAGCTGGGGCCACGTGCTGCTCGGGATCTTCGGCGGCTTCTTGGTCGGCGGGGTTGTGGCGATCCTGCTACTGGGCAGCGGCCGGCGCGGTCGTAAGGACCTGCTGCCGTTCGGGCCCTACCTGGCGATCTCCGCACTGCTGTCGCTGCTGGCCGGCGAGACGCTGATCACCGGTTACCAGCGACTGGTCGGTCTCGGCTGAGCTCTGCGGGGGGTTTGCCGCCGGCGCGCACCGTAGGATTGCGCCATGACTGATCCCACTTCGCCCGACCAGCCCTCACCCGAGGAGATGCGGGCCTACCTCGAACAGCTGCGGGACGCTGACGCCGTCGCTCTGGCCGCCGAGGCCTACAACATGCTCGCCGCCGGTGCGCAGGTGAAGCTGGGCCGGCCCGATGCGCGGATCTTGATCGACGCGATGGGAGGCATGGCCGAAGCCGCGGGGGCGAGGCTTCCCGCGGAGCTGGCCACCCAGATGCGCCAAGGCGTCGCCCAGCTGCAGGTTGCCCAGGTGCAGGCGGAGCGCGAGGAGGCCGGGGTCTCCGGCGGGGCGGCGGCCGAGCCGACTGTTGGCACGCCGGCCGACCAGGCGACGCCGTCGCGCCCCGGGGCGCCACCATCAGGGCCCCAGGAAGGCGCGACCAACCAGCGCATGACCGACCGCCTGTGGATCCCCGGCCGCGACCCTGGTCCGGGTCGTCCGCCCGGCTGACACCCGGCGGCTGGCACGGCTGCTGCTAGGATCGGTGCGAAAGCCGCGGCGCGATGCCGCCGCACGAAGACTCGCCAAGTGGGAGCGGCCGTGTTCCCCACCCCGCGGGGCGGTGGTCCTGGCAGGACCACCGGCGCCCAGCTGGGTACACAGCAGATCCTGGGTGGTTCGGTGTCGTTCACCGCCAACGCGCCCTGGAACCGTGCGCGCATGAAGGCGCGATCACGGGTTGTGCAGGCCGCTGCCGCCGCGCAGCGGCCTTTTGTCGTTGCGGGCGGGCGGATCACGACAGGAGACGACGTGCCGAAGCAGAAGACCCACTCGGGCGCCAAGGACCGGTTCCGCGTCACGCGCACCGGCAAGGTCCTGCACCGCAAGATGAACAAGAACCACATGCTCGAAAAGAAGACCGCCGCCCGCAAGCGCCGCCTGGCGGGGATGAGCGAGCTGACCGGCGGCGACGCCGCCCAGGTTCGCAAGCTGCTGCGCGGCAACTGACCACCTCGTTCGTCAAGGAGAGCACTCATGGCCCGCGTCAAACGAGGCGTGCACGGGCGCAAGCACCGCCGCACGGTCTTGGATCGCGCCCGCGGATTCCGTGGGGCACGCAGCCGCCGTTACCGAATCGCCAACGAGTCGGTGCTGCATGCGATGCGCTACGAGTACCGCGACCGCCGGCGACGCAAGAGCGACTTCCGCAAGCTGTGGATCACCCGCATCAACGCCGCGGCTCGCCAGGAGGGGCTGAGCTACAGCCGCTTCATCAACGGGCTGAAACTCGCTGAGGTCGACATCGACCGCAAGGTGCTGGCCGACCTCGCCGTCCGCGACCCGGCGACCTTCAAGTCGCTGGTCGGCGTCGCGAAGACGGCGCTGAGCTAGCCCCACGCCGGCCCGCCGGGCGCGCCCATGGCGTTGATCACCAGCACGGACAACCCGGCGGTGCGTGCCGCCCGCCGCTTGGCCCGACGCCGCGGCCGGGTGCGTCGCGACGAGGCGTTCCTGGTGGAGGGGCCGCAGGCGGTCGGCGAAGCCATCGGCCACCTGCAGCGGCTGTTCGTCCGCCAGGCAGCAGGGGGCCGCGTCGCCGAGATAGCCCAGCGCGCATCGCGGGCCGGCACGCAGGTCCTGCAGGTCGACGATGCGGTGCTGGCCAGCCTGGCAACCACCGTCGCCCCTCAGGGGCTGGTGGGCGTGGCCACGCTGCACCATCCCGACCTGCCGTCCGTGCTCGCCAGCGCGTCGACGGTGGTGGTCCTGCACCAGATCCGCGATCCGGGCAACCTCGGCACGATCCTGCGGACCGCGGACGCTGCGGGCGTGGACGCGGTGGTGTTGACCAGGGGCAGCGTGGACCCGCGCAACCCCAAGGCGGTGCGGGCCTCCGCCGGCTCGCTGTTCCACCTGCCGGTGATTCGCGATGTGGCCTTCACCACCGTCGCCGACGCCTGCGCGGCGGCGGGGCTGCGCCTGTTCGCGGCGGCCGCCGACGGGCCGGTTGCACACACCGCCGCCGAGCTGGACGGTCGCGTCGCGGTGGTCTTCGGCAGCGAAGCCCACGGGCTCGACGCCGACGTGCGCCGGCGCTGCGGCGATGTGGTGGCGGTCCCGCTCTCGCGCGACCCCCGCGAGGGCTACCGCGGGTACGCCGAGTCCCTCAATCTGGCCGCGACCGTGGCCATCGTCACCTATGAGGTGGCCCGTCGGCGGACTGGACAGTGCACCGACCTTCCCGCCGAGGGGTAGAACACGCCCATGACGGACCTTGCCGACGGCGCGGTACTGGATCTGCTGCCAGATCCGGTCGTCGTCGTGGGCGCCGACGGCCGCGTCGTGTTCTGCTCGCGGCTGGCCGGTCGGCTGTTGGGCAGGGCCGCCGCCGAGGTGGTCGGCGAGCCGGCGCGCGAGGCCCTGGTCCTGACCGACGACGCGGGCGCCAACTGGTGGGCCCGGCTGCGACCGCTGGAAGGCGACGCGCGGCTGCGCCCGCGCCTGCCGATGGTCGACCTCAGCCTGCTCACCGCCAACCGGGGGCCGCGGCCCGTCACGCTGACCGCGGCGCGCAACAGCGACGAGCACGGCCGGCTGACCTACCTGGTGCTGGTGCTGCGCCGCGCCGACGCCAACGAACGGCTCGACGCCGCCCGCAGCGACCTCGTGGCGACGGTCAGCCACGAGATCCGCTCGCCGCTGACGTCCGTGAAGGGCTTCACCAAGACCATGCTGGTCAAGTGGGATCGGTTCACCGACGACCAGAAGCGCCACATGCTGGCCACCATCAACGAGGACGCCGACCGCGTGACGCGCCTCCTCGGCGAGCTACTCGACGTCAGCCGCATCGACGCGGGACGGTTGCAGCTGCGCCGTCAGATGGTCGATGTGCCGGCGGTCGCCGCGCGCGTGGCCGAACGGCTGCAGGCTGCGGAGACCGACAGCGAGGTGAAGGTGGACTTTGACGAGGTCGAGATCCCCGAGCTGTACGCCGACCCCGACAAGGTCGCGCAGATCTTCACCAACTTGATCGAGAACGCCTTCAAGTACGGTGCGGGACCGATCCACCTGAGCGCCGCGGTCGCTGACGAACACGTGGTGTTCACCGTCAGCGACCACGGTGGCGGGGTGCCCGAACAGTTCCTGACGCACATCTTCACCAAGTTCTTCCGGCGCACGGGGGAGCGGCGCAGCGGCACGGGACTCGGCCTGTACATCACCAAGGGCATCGTCGAGGCGCACGGCGGGCGGATGTGGGCCACCAGCCCGCCGGGCAACGGTGCCAGCTTCCACTTCGCGCTCCCACAGGGCGGGCTGGAGCTGGCCGGCATCGAGATCGCCAGATCAGTTGGCCCGACCGCAGCGCTGCGCGAGGACAGGAAACGATGAGCCAGGCACTACCGGCCGATCCCGAGTCGCTGCTCGACGAGGGGCGCGAGCGGTTCGCCGCCGCCCCCAACCTCGACGAGCTGGACGCCGTCAAGGCTTCGCTGGTGGGCCGACGGGGTGCGCTGACCGCCGTGCAACGGACGTTGAGGAAACTGGATGAGCGGCAGCGGCGCGATCTCGGCGCCCGCATCAATGCAGTACGCGCCGCGCTGGCCGAACTCGAGGAGCAGCGTCGGGTGGTCCTGACCGACGAGCGCGACCGGGTCGTGCTGGCCGCCGAGGCCGTGGACGTGACGCTGCCGGCGCGCACGCCCCGACGCGGCAGCCTGCACCCCGTTCACGAGACCATCGAGGCGATGGTCGACGTGATGGCCAACCTCGGCTTCACCGCCGTCGAGGGGCCGGAGGTGGAGACGGACTGGTTCAACTTCCAGGCGATGAACATTCCCGTGGACCATCCCGCGCGCGGGATGCACGACACCATCTACGTGCAACCGCCCAACCCCGCCGACCCGCCCGGGTCGGTGCTGTTGCGCACGCACACCTCGCCGATGCAGACCCGCACCATGCTGGCGCAGGGCCCGCCCGTGTACATCGCGGTGCCGGGACGCACGTATCGCCAGGAGACCGCCGACGCGACGCACCTGCCCGTGTTCCATCAGATGGAGTGCCTGGCCGTCGACGAGGGGCTGTCGTTCGCGGACCTGCGCGGGACGCTGGCGGAGCTGTGTCGCGGCCTGTTCGGCCCCGGCGCGCGGATTCGCATGCGCCCCGATCACTACCCCTTCACCGAACCTTCGGCGGACGTGGACGCCTGGGTGCCCGCCGTCGGCGACTGGGTGGAACTGCTCGGGTCGGGCATGGTGCACCCGAACGTCCTGCGCATGGCCGGCTACGACCCCGAGCAGGTGAGTGGGTTCGCGTTCGGCATGGGCGTTGAGCGGGTGGCCATGTTGCGCCACGGCATCGACGATCTGCGCTTGTTCGCCGACAACGACTTGCGCTTTCTCTCCTCCTTCTAGCCAACCGGCGGCGCGCTGCGCGGCCCTTTTCGGAAAGCACCGTTGTGCGCGTACCGCTGTCCTGGTTGCACCACTTCGTCGATCCCGGCCTGTCCGCTGAGCAGCTGGCTTCCACGTTGACCCTGGGCGGCTTGGTCGTCGAGGCCATCCACCACCCGACGGCGGGCACCCGTGGGGTGGTGGTTGCCCGGGTCGAGGCGATCGAGCCGGTACCTGCCAGCAGCAAGCTGTGGCTGGTCGACGTCTACGACGGTGGCGAGCATCACGAGATCGTCTGCGGGGCTTCCAACTTCGCGGTGGGGGACCTGGTGCCGGCCGCGCTGCCGGGAGCCACCTTGCCGGGAGGGGTTCGCATCGAGCGCCGCACCATCCGCAACGTCGTGTCCAACGGCATGCTGGCTAGCGCCCGCGAGCTGCGGGTCGGCGACGACCACCGCGGCATCTGGGTGCTGGACGCCGATGCACCGCTGGGCGCGGACCTGGGCGAGTGGCTTGAGCTGGACGACGTGGTCCTCGAGCTGGAGATCAACCCCGATCGTGGCTACGCGTTGTCCATCTTCGGCGTCGCCCACGACGTGGCGGCTCTGACGGGAGCCGAGTTGCGGCTGCCCGAGCCTCCGTCGCTGCCGATCGGCACCGCGACCGGGGTCGGTGTCTCCATCGCCGACCCGGACCGGTGCCAGCGCTTCTCACTCACTCGCATCGAGGGTGTGTCGGTCGGTCCTTCGCCCGCGTGGTTGCAACGGCGACTTGCGGCGGCAGGGATGCGGCCGATCTCCAACGTCGTCGATGCGACCAACCACGCGATGCTGGAGACGGGCCATCCGGTCCACGCCTACGACCTGGCGCGGCTGGCCGGCCCACGCATCGATGTCCGGCAGGCCGCCAGCGGCGACACCGTCGTCACGCTGGACGGCGTGCGACGCGAGCTTGATCCCGGCGACCTGGTGATCGCCGACGCCTCGGGCCCGGTCGGGCTGGCGGGGGTCATGGGCGGGGCCAGCACCGAGGTCGACGAGACGACCACGGACGTGCTGCTAGAGGTCGCCGCCTTCTCGCCGGCGGCCGTGCTGCGCACTGCTCGACGCCTCAAGCTGTTCACGGAGGCGTCCAGTCGCTTCGAGAAGACGGTGCCGCCGCAGACGGTGCTACGCGGAGCAGCGTGCTGCGCGGCGCTGCTGACCCAGGTCGCCGGCGGGCGGATATCCGCCGCCGCCGATGTGTGGCCCCAGCCCGCGTCCCGGGAGGTCATCGGTCTGCGCACCGATCGCGTTCGCCGCCACCTCGGCATGGACTTGCCCGACCAGCGGCAGGCCGAGTTGCTGGAATCAATCGAGTGCAGCGTGTCCGGGGCGCAGGACACGGCCGTGCTGGCGGTCACCCCGCCGGACTACCGTCCGGACCTGCGCATCGAGGTGGACCTCGACGAGGAGATCGCGCGCCTGCACGGCTACGAGCAGATTCCCGAGCGGGTGCCCTGTAGCGGTCGGGCCGGCGGCCGTCGCCCTGCGCACGCCGCTCGCCGTCGCGTGCGCGAGGCGCTGGCTGGCGCCGGCTGGACCGAGGCCATCACCTTCCCCTTCATCGGCCCGGACGATCTCGACGCGCTCGGGCTGCCACCCGACGACCCGCGCCACCAGACCGTCGCGCTGGTCAACCCGCTGTCACAGGAGGAGTCGCGGCTGCGCACATCGCTGTTGCCGGGCCTGCTGCGCGCGCTGCGGCGCAACGTCAACCGCCAGGCCGCCGACGTGGCGATGTTCGAGGTGGGGGCGGTGTTCCTGCCGCCGACTCCCCAGGAGCCGGGGGCTGACGGCGGAACGGACGGCATCACCCTTCCTGCCGAGCCGTTGCTGCTCGGGCTGGCGGCGTGCGGTGACTTCGAGGGGCCGCGCTACGACCGCCCGGCTCGCCCTGCCGACCTCGCCGATCTCCTTGGTGCCGCCGACACCGCTCGCGGGGCCGTCGGGCTGCCCCCACTGGAGGTGGCGGCCGGCACCGAGCCGGGTTACCACCCCGGCCGCACGGCGCGGCTGAGCCTGGACGGGACCGCGATCGGCGTCGTCGGCGAGCTGCACCCCCGCACCATCGCCGCCCTGCAGCTACCGGCGCGCACCCTCGCCGGTGAGCTGCGCCTGGACCGGCTGACCGCCGCGGGTGTGCATCTGGCCGCCGCTGCCGTGCCGGATACCCGGCCGCCGTTGCGCTTCGACGTCGCCGTCCTCGTCGCCGCCGACGTGCCCGCCGGGGCGGTGGAAGCAGCGGTGCGCGAGGGCGCGGGTCCCAGCCTCATACAGTGCCGCCTGTTCGACGTGTTCACCGGCCCGCAGCTCGGCGAGGGACGCAAGAGCCTGGCCTACGCCTTGCGATTGGAGGCTGGGGACGGCGCGTTGACCGACGTGGACGAGCAGGCCGCGATCACCTCGATCGAGCAAGCCGTTGCCAGGCGCGTCGATGGGCGGCTGCGCCGCGAGGACTCGGTTGGCGTCGCCGTGCAAGATCAACGACGCTGATCCGCCGGCGGGCACGGCAGGCTGTGTGCCACAGGATCTCCAACGAGCGTGAGGTGCAACGTGAGCGACGACGCAACCGGCACCGGCGGACCCCTCGTGCTGGTCGTCGAGGATGATCGTGGCGTCCGCGACCTTATGGTCGACATCCTGTCGGTCGAGGGCTTCCGGGTGCGCACGGCAGGCGACGGCCTCGAGGGACTGCTCAAGCTGCGGTCGTTGCACCCCGCCGCGGTCGTCCTGGACATCATGATGCCTGACGTCGGTGGTCTGCGGGTCCTCGACCAGCTGGCCGCCGAGCACGCCGACGTGCCGGTCATCGTGGTGACGGGCAAGCCGCAGGCGGCCGAAGAGGCCCGCGCGCGGCTCGACCCGCGCAACGTCTTCGACAAGCCGTTCGACCTCGCCAAGTTCACGGCGCGAGTGCACGAGCTCACAGCGAACGACACAGGAGCCGGGTCATGACCAGCAAGCGCGACTTTCTCGACGCCGACTCGCTGAGCCCGGCGGAGCTCGGCAAGATCCTCGACCTCGCCGACGAGCTGAAGGCTGACCGCCGTCAGCGCGACGACCTGGCGGGCCGCTCGGTCGGAATGATCTTCGAGAAGCCGTCCACCCGCACCCGCATCTCGTTCGAGGTGGGGATCCGCGAGCTCGGCGGCGCGGCGGTCGTCCTCAGCGCGGGCGAGCTGCAGCTGGGCCGCGGCGAGACGATCGAGGACACCGCCAGGGTGCTCAGCCGCTACCTGCACGCCGTCGTGGTGCGCACCTTCGCCCAGACGCGGCTCGCCGCGCTGGCCCACGCTGGCTCGATCCCCGTCATCAACGCGCTGAGCGACTTCAGCCACCCGTGCCAGGCGCTGGCCGACCTGCAGACGATCCGGGAGCGCAAGGGCACCTTGGCGGGGCTGAAGCTGGCCTACCTGGGAGACGGCAACAACGTGGCGCACAGCCTGCTCCAGGCCGGCGCCCTGGCCGGCATGCGCGTGGTCGTCGGCTGCCCCGACGGCTACCAGCCGGAAGCAGCCGTCGTCGACGGGGCGGCCCGCATCGCGGCCGGCACTGGTGGCAGTGCCACGGTCACGACGGACCCCGCTGAGGCGGCCGCTGGAGCCGACGTCATCTACACCGACGTGTGGACGTCGATGGGCCAGGAGGCCGAGCGGTCCGCCCGCCTCGAGCGACTGGCCGCCTACCAGGTCAACGCCGAGACGCTCGCCGCGGCCGCACCGGACGCGATCGTCCTGCACTGCCTGCCGGCGCACCGCGGCGAGGAGATCACCGCCGACGTGCTCGACGGACCCTCCAGCGTGGTGTTCGACCAGGCCGAGAACCGGCTGCACTCGCAGAAGGCGCTGATGCTGTTCCTGCTGACCTGACACTTGGGAACGCCGACCGCTCGGGCGTTGCATAGTTATGCAGCGGCCGGTATGGTCGCGGCATGGGTGTCCAAGTCGGTGTGGTGGGCGGCTCCGGTTACGCGGGAGGCGAGGTGCTCCGCCTGCTCAGCGCCTCTCCGGCGCTGGCACTGCGGACCGTCGCCGGGCGGGCGAGCCGGTCGGCCGCTGGCGGAGGTGTTTGGTCACCTCGGCCACCTCGGCGGCCTCGTCGAACCGGCCGAAGCCGGGGTCTTCGAGGATTGCGAGCTGGTCTTCCTCGCCACCCCGCACGAGGCGAGCCTGGAACTGGCGCCGCCGCTGGTGGGCGCCGGCATCCGCGATCGCCGTGGCCCTCGGCGCGGACAAGATCGTCTACCTCACCGACGTCCCCGGCCTGTACACCGACTTCGCAACCCCCAACGCTGCGCTGCTGTCACGCGTCGACCTCGACGAGCTGCGGCGGCTGCTGGCCGGCGGCGGCCTCTCCGACGGGATGGTCCCCAAGGTGGCGGGGATCGTGGCCGCCATCGACGGCGGCGTCACCAGCGCCCACCTGCTCGATGGCCGCGTCGACCACGCGCTGCTCCTGGAGATCTTCACCGACGACGGCGTCGGCACGATGGTGACACCGTGACGGCGCCGGTGACCGCGGCCCCGACCCTGGCCGAGCGGGAGGCAGCCGCCCTGCTGCCCGTGTACCGCCGTCGACCCGTCGAGTTCGTCCGGGGGCACGGCACCCGGCTGTTCGACGCCGACGGGCGCGAGTACCTGGACTTTCTGTCCGGGCTGTCCGTCACGTCGCTGGGGCACGCCCATCCGGCGGTCACCGCCGCGGTCACCGCCCAGGTCCAACGCCTGGTCCACGTCTCGAACCTGTTCTTCACGGCCCCACAGGTCGAGCTGGCCGAGCGGTTGGCCGCGACGCTGGGCTGGCCCGACGGACGGTCGTTCTTCGCCAACTCCGGCGCCGAGGCCAACGAGGCGGCGCTGAAGCTGACCCGCCGCCACGGCAAGGGCCTCCACCCCGCCAAGGTCAAGGTCGTGGCGCTCCAGGGTGGCTTCCACGGCCGGCTGCTGGGGGCCCTGCTGCTCACCGGCGACCCGGCCAAGCACGCGCCGTTCCAGCCGCTGGGCAGCTGGGTCACCCACGTCCCCCACGACGACGCCCAGGCGGTCTCGGCCGCGGTCGACGACGACACCTGCGCGGTGTGGGTGGAGGTGCTCCAGGGCGAGGGCGGCGTCCGACCCGTTCCCGCCGCGGTGCTGGCGGCCGCTCGCGAGGCCTGTGACCGCCACGGGGCCCTGCTCGTGGCTGACGAGGTCCAGACGGGCCTTGGCCGGCTCGGGGCGTGGTACGGCTGGCAGACAGCGGGGGTGACGCCTGACGTCGTCTGCCTGGCCAAGGCGCTGGCCAACGGCCTGCCGATCGGCGCGATCGTCGCTCGGGGCGGGGCTGCCGGCGCCTTTGGACCCGGGGACCACGCAAGCACCTTCGGGGGCGGACCTGTTGTGACCGCCGCGGCGAACGCGGTGCTGGACACCATTGACACCGAGGACCTCGTGGCCAGGGCCGGCGAGATGGGTAGGCGCTTGACGGAGCGGCTCGACGACCTCGGCGCGGACAGCGATCTCGTCGCGGGAACCCGCGGCAGGGGGCTGCTACAGGCGCTCGTGCTCGCCGCCCCGGTCGCCGGCGAGGTCGTCGCCGTCGCCCTGCAGCGGGGCCTGGTGGTCAACGACGTGGCGCCGGACGCGGTGCGGCTGGCTCCGGCGCTGATCGTCGACGACGACGACCTCGACACGATGGCCGCCCGGCTGGCCAGCGCCCTGGCGCAGGTCGAGCGGGAAGGTGCCGGTGTTTCGTGAACCGACCGCAGCGCCGGCGCCTCGTGCGTGAGCTGGTGGCGGCCAACGCCGTCGAGTCCCAGGCAGAGCTGGTGGCGCTGCTGGGCCGGGCCGGGGTGCCCGCGACCCAGGCAACTGTCAGCCGTGACCTCGATGAGCTCGGGATCACCAAGGTTCGCGGCGCCGACGGCCGCAGCGCCTACGCCGTGCCGGAGGCGGGTGAACTGGCGCAGCTGCTGCGCCAGTTCGTCGTCGCCATCGACGCCAGCGGCAGCCTCGCGGTGGTGCGGACGCCTCCCGGCGCTGCGGCCGCCGTCGGCTCGGCGATCGACGGCGCCGACCTGCCCGACGTCCTCGCCACTGTCCAGGGCGACGACACGCTGCTGGTCGTGGCCCGCGAGGGCGTCGGTGGCCGTGCCGTCGCGGACCGCCTGCGACAGCTCAAGGAGCCAACCGCGTGACCGCCGCTGCCACCCCCCGCCTGGTCCTGGCCTACTCCGGGGGGTTGGACACCTCCGTGGCCATCCGCTGGCTGGCCGAGCACAAGGGCTATGACGTCGTCGCCTGCGCCATCGACCTCGGCCAGCAGGGTGAGGGCGGCGGCGTAGCCGCCGCCGG
>Ga0136627_1000214_pt1 | contig 19918 bp, 16 predicted proteins | sample AntDrymUQ4892206_2_FD_104652 | JGI IMG/M metagenome (GOLD analysis project Ga0136627, IMG submission 104652) | Polar desert sand microbial communities from Dry Valleys, Antarctica - metaG UQ489 (22.06) | ecosystem: Environmental > Terrestrial > Soil > Desert | place: Antarctica: Dry Valley... | reverse complement strand
TGCTCCAGGCTGTGCCACTCGAAGAGCACCTCACCCGTCTCGATGTCCAACTCCTGGGCGATACCGTCCAGAAGCGCCCCTTCTTTTGGTCCGCCCAATGGGGAGAGGTCCATCGGCACCCTGCGGTAGATCGTGAACAGCGCGGTGTCGCGGGTGGAGATCAGGAACTCGTGGTGGTCCCCCGCAAGGCCGTTGCCCGCGCGGAACCGGGCCACCTCGCGATAGGAGTCGTCGAAGATCAGGTACTCGCCGTTCCCGTACCCGCTATGCATGCCCTGCCACCAGGTGAGGACGGGCTCGCCCCGATATCTCTGCACCTTGAAGTCCATCGCGTCCTGGTCCTCGTCCCGCACGGGACGCAGCCACACCGGCCGCCCTTCGTTGTCGAGGATCATCGGCCCGTCCTGGGCGGGGTAGCTCTCCTCGGGGCCGTTCTTCGCGGCGGCAAAGACGTAGCCCGGCGCCGCGCCGCGAGCCGGCGTGGTCACCTCGACCGGGGGCGGGGAGAGGTCCGGTCGCGAGCGGAAGGCCCATGTCCGCCCGACCCGCCCGGGGGAGGCGGTCGCCCGGACACCGGCGTCCGACTCGCAGCCCGCCAGGCCGAAAAGCGCGAGCCACGCGCCGCCGGCGCCCGCAACCTTGACAAAATCCCTCCGCGTCAACTCCCTGCCCAACCCTTTGCCACCTCCATATTCATCCGTCCGCGTGCCTGACGTTATCGGCAGCCGCTATCTTATTACGAGAACCCACAGAACACATGCGCGGGCCCACAGACGATAACGGCCCCGGCTTGATCTTTGATCGCCCGACTCAAGGCGAACTCGGTGTGGCTCGTGCCTGGCGACGCGGAGGGCCTCGCCGCCCAATCCTTCGTCGGCTGATGACGGGATTATTATGGAGCAGGGACACCCGGCCACCGCCCGGGAGATCCCCGCAAATGAAAGGAGGAGATCCGCGGCGAGGGCCGAGAGACTTCGGGTACACCCGCTTCAGGCAAGGAAGGATCTACGGAGAGGACGGGCTCGCCAGCTGAGAGGTAGCGCTGTGGCTCGGCGAAGACGGCCTCGTCGTGGAGCACGGCGGGGACACGCTCTCGCGCTACGACGTCTCTCTCCCGGTGCCCGAAGCTCGAAGACGTGAAGATCCCCGGCTGCCGCGCCGAGGATCTGGCGGGGGTCGTGATCGTGGGGCTCATCCTCTTCTCCGCCTGCGTCGCAGGCTACCAGTCGGTGACGAAGCTGATCTACGGCTCGGAGGTCTCGAACGTGGGGTGGGTCGGCAATAAGATCGGAAGCGCCGCCCTCGTGGCCGACGGTCAGCACGCCCGCGCTGATGGGTTTACGTCGCTCGCGGTCGTTGCCGGTTCTCTGGGGGTGGCGCTCGGTTACCCCGTCCTGGACCCGCTGGTGGGGCTCGCGATCACGGCGGCGATCCTGTTCATCGTGAAGGACTCGGCGCTTTCGATGTGGCGGCGGATGATGGACGCGGTCGAGCCGGAGATCGTCCGGTCCATAGAGGAGGCCGCCGTCGGCGTCCCGGGCGTCGAGGGGGTGCGGGCGGTCAGGACTCGCTGGGTCGGCCACCGCGTACACTCGGAGGTCGAGATCGGGGTGCCCGAAAGCTCGAGCGCATCGGAGGTTGCGAAGATCAGGGAGAGGCTCTTCGCGGAGGCAAAGCGGGCGGTGCCTAAACTCGAACGGCTCGTGGTGGAGGCCTTGCCCCGCGGCTGACCCGTCCGATGCCGGTCCCGAAAACCCCCCGCGCCCCGCGTACCCCGCTCGGCCAGCCGTGTTAATATTATCTCAACGTATCTACGATCATTGAGGTGTTTGGATGACTGATGACCGCTGCGACCTGCTCTGCCTGGACGCCCCGCGTGCCGAGGCCATCCGGGAAGGGCTGCTTGGCGAGGAGATCGCCTACGGGGCGGCCGAGCGTGCGAAGGCGCTCTCCGACCCGACCCGCCTGACGCTGGCGGCGGCCTTGCGGGAGGCGGGCGAAGCCGGGCAAGACCCTTCGGGCGGGGAGCTGTGCGTGTGCGATCTGGCCTGGATCTCCGAACGCGCCCAGAACCTCGTGTCGCACCACATGCGGATGCTGCGCTCCCACGGGCTCGTCCGTTCCAGGCGGGACGGCAAGCTGGTGATGTACTCCCTGACCGACGAGGGCCTCTCGCTGCTCTCGGCCGTGTTGGGTGAGGCGTCGCGGGAGGTGCAGGAAGCGGGGGCGCGCGCGTGAGCCGCCCGAAGAAGATGCTGCCGATACTGGGCCAGACGCCCGAGCCGGAACAGGCAGCCCCGGACCCCGAGGCCGATGGCTGCGCGGACGACTGCTGCTCGGGCGTCGCGGCGGAGGCTTCGGCCTCGACGCCGGCGACGCGTCAGAAGAACCCGGAAGTCCCGGAAGGGGGCCCTGTCGGTGGCGGCTTCGAGAAGACCGTCGTGCGCGTGGAGGGGATGGACTGCGCGAGTTGCGCGGCGACCGTGGAGAGGCGTGTGGCGGCCTTGCCCGGGGTACGGCGGGCCACCGTGAACTTCGCCGCCGGACGGCTGGACGCCGAGCACGACGTCGGGCTTCCGACCGGGGAGATCGAGGGGGCTGTCAGGGCCGCCGGCTATGGGGTGGCGAAGACCGGGGAGGCCGAGGGGCCGCCCTTCTGGCGCACGCCGAGGGCGATCTCCGTTCTCGCCTCCGGCCTCCTGTTCGCCGTCGGCCTCGCGCTCTCGCTGGGGTTTTTGGGCGCCCCGGAGTTGGCGCGTGTCGGCGTCTTTCTCGCGGCGATCGTGGTCGGGGGACTGCCGATCTTCCGGGCTGCCGTGGTGGGCTTGAGGGCCCGCCACCTGGACATGAACGTTTTGATGAGCGCGGCCGTGGTCGGGGCCGCTGCTATCGGCCAGTGGGCCGAGGCGGCCTCGGTGGTGGTGCTCTTCGCCGCCGGCAACGCCCTGCAGGTCTACGCCATAGACAGGACGCGCGGCGCGGTGCGGGCGCTCGCGCGGCTCGCCCCCGACGAGGTGCTCGTCGAGAGGGGCGGCTCTGAGGTCGTCGTTCCGGCGGAGGAGGTCGCGGTCGGCGAGACGGTGATCATCAGGCCCGGCGAGAGGCTGGCGGTGGACGGCGAGGTCGTCGAGGGCTCCTCGGCCGTCGACGAGGCCCCCGTGACGGGCGAGAGCGTGCCGGTGGAGAAGGGTGTGGGCGACGCCGTCTACTCCGGTTCCCTCAACGGCCAGGGAGGGATGCTGGTGCGGGCGACGAAGAGGGCCGGGGACTCGACGCTGCAGAGGATCTCACGCCTCGTGGAGGAGGCGCAGGCGAAAAAGGCCCCGGCCGAGCAGTTCGTGGACCGCTTCTCGCGAATCTACACGCCCGTGGTGGTCGCCGCCGCGGTGGCCCTCGCCGTCGTACCGCCATTGTTTGGGGCTGGCTTCGGCGAGTGGTTCTACCGGGCGCTGGCGCTGCTCATAATCGCCTGCCCGTGCGCGCTCGTGATCTCCACGCCCGTCACGGTCGTCTCCGGGATAGGGGCCGCCTCCCGGCGCGGCATCCTCATAAAGGGCGGGGTGGCGCTGGAGGCGGCGGGACGCCTCAGGGCGCTCGCCTTCGACAAGACCGGCACCCTCACCGAGGGACGCCCGGTCGTCTCGCGCGTTGTGACCCTGGGCGCTCATCCCGAGGCCGAGGCGCTGCGGCTCGCGGCGGCGCTGGAGCGGCGCTCGGAGCATCCTCTGGCCCACGCCATCCTGACCGCCGCGGACGGCTCCCGCCTTCCGGCGGTCACGGGTTTTCGCTCGGTCGCCGGCCGGGGCGCCGAGGGCGAGATCGGGGAGGCGCGGTACCTGATCGGGAGCCGCAGGCTCTTCGAGGAGCGGGGCGTTCCCCTGGCGCCCGCGGAGGCGGCCCTCAGCGAGGTCGAGCAGGCGGGCGAGACGCCGGTGATCCTCGGCGGCGAGGAGGGTGTCCTGGCCGTCTTCGGGCTCGCGGACGCGGTGCGACCGGAGGCGAAGGCCACCCTGGAATCGCTGCGCTCGGCCGGGGTGGACGACCTCGTGATGCTTACCGGGGACGCCGAGGCCCCCGCCCGCAGGATCGCCGACGGGCTCGGCATCTCCTACCGGGCGCGGCTGCTCCCCGAGCAGAAGGTCGAGGCCGTGCGCGACCTCGTGGCGAAGCACGGCTCGGCGGGCATGGTCGGCGACGGTATCAACGACGCCCCGGCCCTCGCCGCCTCCTCGGTTGGCTTCGCGATGGGGGCGGCGGGCACCGACGTCGCACTGGAGACTGCCGACGTGGCGCTCATGCAAGACGACCTGACCAGGCTCGCGGAGGCGGTCCGCCTCGCCCGCGCGTCAGAGCGGATCATCCGTCAGAACGTCCTCGTCTCCATAGCGATAAAGGGCGTCTTCGTCCTGCTCGCCCCCTTCGGGCTTGTGGCGCTGTGGCTGGCGGTCCTGGCCGACATGGGCACCTCCATCGCCGTAACCCTCAACGGCCTCAGGCTGTTTCGCAGGGTGAACACCTGAAGCGTGGCCGCCGAGACGCCCACCTCCTAACCATCGGCCGTGTCATGGACCTTCTCGCGAACGCAACCGTACGCGCAGTGTAGTAACGAACGCGGGTCCGGAGCCTGGGTCTGGTGGACGCTCGCCTGGTGTGGATAATGTGGGCTATGAGTTTGAAGAGCAGGGAAGAGAGGTTGTTGCCGGGCGGCAGGCCGCGTTACGTCTGACTGTACGAGGGCGGCGGCGGGTCCGGCGCAGGTTTCACGGCGGTGTTTACGGGGCTCTTCGGTCTCAAGAGAGCCGGGGAGTACCCGTACATGCTCCTGGATGGGGAGTCGGTGGGGGAGGGCGAGATTAGCCGCGGGAAGCCGCCGCCGGAGCGGATCCGGCACGAGATCGGCTTTGAGGATCTGCCGGACGGGGCTCGGGGGAGGGTTCTGGAGATCTACCGGGGGTTGTGGGGGCTGGAAGGGTGATTGAGGTTCGGGTGCGCGGGGGAACAATCGTCTTCGGCGATGACGAGGCGACTTTCTGGAGGCAGACATGGACTTCGACCCTAACGATGCGCCCCGGTACCTGGAGGGCGTAGAGTACCCGGCGAGCAAGGAGGATCTCATCTCGGCCGCCGAGGGGAACGGCGCGCCGGAGGAGTTGGTGGAGAGGATCGGGACGCTCGGGCGGCCGAGCTTCTCCGGCCCCGACGAGGTCGTCGCGGAGCTCGAAGCTTCGCCGACCTCCGGGTGAGGTCGTGACGGGGAGAGAGACGCTCGCCCTGCCCCGTAGGAACGAGGACGCGGACTTCGGCCGCGGGTCCGTGTTCTTCGTCGGGACTGCTACCGTCATCATCCGGTACGCTGGTTTCACCATCCTGACCGATCCGAACTTCCTTCACGCCGGCGACCACGTCCACCTGGGCTACGGGCTCACGTCGAAGCGGCTGACGAACCCGGCGATAGAGATAGAAGATCTCCCGCCGCTGGACTTCGTGCTGCTCTCGCACCTGCACGGCGACCACTTCGACCGCCTCGCCGAACGCAAGCTGAACAAGGCGACGCCCATAATCTCCACCCGCCACGCGACCTCCTATCTGGAGAAGGTCGGCTTCACGAGGACGCGGGCGCTAAAGACCTGGGAGCCGCTCGACGTGGAGAAGGGCGGGGCGAACCTGCGGCTTACCGCGATGCCGGGGACGCACGGCCCCGGCCCGCTCGGCGCGGTGCTCCCGCCGGTGATGGGCAGCATGCTGGAGTTCGGGCGCGCGGGCGAAGATGCCCGGATGCGGATGTACATCAGCGGGGACACCCTCGTCCACGATCGTCTGAGGGAGATACCCCGCCGTTTCCCCGACATAGACCTGGCACTGTTGCACCTCGGCGGGACGAAGGTGTTAGGTATCTTCGTCACGATGGACGCCGAGCAGGGGTTGGAGGCCATGAGGATCATGGACGCCGGCACCGCCATCCCCATCCACTACAATGACTACACCAGGTTCGAGTCGCCGCTGGAGGACTTCAAGCGGGCCGTCACGGACGCCGACCTCGACGACCGGGTCCACTACCTTGGCCATGGGGACACCTACGAGTTCGAGGTGCCCGGCGTCAGATAGGCTAGGCCAACGTCTTTTTGAGGACGTGGTAGGTGTGGCCGGCGGGGTAGTCCGGTACATCGGCGATGACCTCGTACCCGAAGCGTTCGTAGAACGGACGCGCCTGGAAGCTGAAGGTGGACAGGAAGACGCCCCTGCAACCCTGGGAACGGGCCTCGTCTTCTGCCGCTTCCAGGAGCTGCCTGCCGTAACCTTCTCCGCGGAGCGGCTCCGCGACCCAGAGCAAGGAGAGGTCCAGCCATCCCCCCCAGACTTGCCCGATCGCGCCGCCCAGAATCGCGTCGCGCTCGTCCCTAAGGAAGATCGCGAGCGGGCTGTAGTAGGAGTCCCCGGTGGCCGCCACGTTGAAGAGCGCCAGGCCGTCGCGGACGAACTCGACGTCTCCGGAACTCGCCCGGGGTTCCGAGACGACCCTGATGTTCTCCACGCGAGCCTCCTTCCGTGCGGTTACGCTTCCACCACTTCCACTAGCTCGAACTCCTCGACCACCAGGACCGTGCCGTCGGAGAGCGGGTTGCCCTCCTCTTCCATCTCCTCGGCCCAGGCCGCGCGGTGGTCCTGTCTGAAGGCCTCGGCGTCGTCCCCGAAGCCCTCGCCCCGAACGACGCCGGGGGCGGGGAGGCCGAAAGTCGTCTCATAGACGGCGAGCATCCGGACGCGGCACCGCGGGTTGTCGTTCTCGTCCACGACGTCCACGACCTGCCCCAGGCTCGACACGACCTCGGCGAGTTCTTCTTCGGTGTAGTCCGAGCGGGGGGCGCAGGTGGCGGTTTTTTCGCCTTCGATGACCTCCCGGATCAGGCGCTCGCCGAGCCCGCCGTCCCCCTCCCAGCCGAACTCGAGCCTGTAGTCCGTCACGCGGGCACGCCGAGGACGATCTTGCCGACGCCCGAGCCTTCTTCCATGAGCCCCATCGCCGCCGTGGCATCTTCGAGCGGGAAGGTCTCGTTGACGGTCGGGCGCAGGCCGTGCTCCCCGTAGAGGTCCAACATCGCTCCGAACTCTTCCGGCGTGCCCATAGCGGTGCCGAGGACCGTGATCTGCTTCAAGAAGATCTTCGGCAACACCAGCTTCTCGACCGGCCCCGCCGTCGCCCCGAACGAGACGATGCGCCCCCCCGGTTTCGCCAGCGAGAGCAACGCGTCGAACGTGGACCCTCCAACGGAGTCCACAGACAGGTCCACGCCCCCGGCCATGCCCTTCAATTCCTTGGACCAGTTCTCCGAGTTGTAGTTGACGCCGCCCTCGGCGCCGAGCTCCTTGGCCGCCTCGATCTTCTCATCGTCCCCGCTCGTCACGAAGACCCGCGCCCCGAGCGCGGACGCGATCTGGACCAGAAAAGTCGCCACTCCGCCCCCGACGCCCGGGATCACGACGGTCTCACCCTCCTGGACCTGCCCCCGCGTCACGAGCGCCCGGTACGCCGTCAGCCCGGCGAGCGGCATCGCCGCCGCCTCCTCGTGCGAGAGGTGGGAAGGCTTCGGAAACACGTGGTCCCCAGGCACTTTTACCAACTGCGCGAACGTCCCCTCGTCCGGCAAACCCAGAATACGGTACTCCTTCCCCGGTACGGCCGGGTCGTCCCCCCAGAACAGCGCCGGGTTGATGACGACCTCGGTCCCCTCGTCCGGCCCCTTGGCGCCCTCGCCCCGCGCCACCACCTCCCCGGAGCCGTCCGACCCGAGCGTGGCGGGCAGCGCCTCCGGCTTCGCGCCAGGGTACATCCCGCGCGTCACGAAAACGTCCCGTCGGTTCAACGCCGCCGCATGGACCTTCACGACGACCTCGCCGGAACCCGGCTCCGGGTCCGGCACGTCCTCGTAGACGAGGTTCTCCGGGCCGCCAAGCTCGTGCAGTCGAATGGCTTTCATGGTCGCTCCCTTTGGTCGCTTTCAAGGTTTCAGGTTTCGGGCATCAGGCTTCAGCTTAGTACGGATGCCCGCCCGGCGCTCTCGCGCAAACCGAAGCGGCCGCCGCTCCGGTTCGTTGCCGGGCTCGGCGGGCCGTACAGCACGCTCTTACCTGATGCCTGAAACCTGTAGCCTGATGCCTACACGAACGCGCTTATCCCCGTCACGTCGCGCCCGACTATCAGCGACTGTATCGTGTCGGTCCCTTCGTACGTGTACACGATCTCCACGTCCGAGAGGTGCCTGGCGACGTGGTACTCCAGGAGGACGCCGTTGCCGCCCATGATGTCGCGGGCGTCGGAGCAGACCTGCTTGGCTTTTTTGGCGTTGTTCATCTTGGCGAGGGAGGCCATGGGGCCGGTCATCTTGCCCTGCTCCTGGAGCTGGGAGAGCCGGTAGACCATGAGCTGCATGTTCGTGATCTCAGCTAACATGTTGGCGAGCTTGTTCTGGATGAGCTGGAAGCTCGCTATGGGCTTGCCGAACTGTATCCGCTCCTTGGAATACTGGAGCGCGGCCTCGTAGGAGGCGATGGCGTGCCCGATGGCCTCCCACGCGACCCCGCTCCTCGTCGCCGTAAGTACCTTGTTGGTGTCCTTGAAGGAGTTGGCGAACTCCAGCTTGTTGGCGGCCGGGACGCGCACGTCTTCTAGAAAGATGTCCGGCTGCCAGACGGCCCGCTTGCCCATCTTGCCTTTTATGAGCTCGGTGGTGTAGCCGGGGTGCTGGTTCCCGTTCTCGTCCTTCTCAAGGACGAAGCCCTTCACCTGGCCGTCTTCGACGTCGCGGGCCCAGATGATGACGAGCTCGGCGAAGCTAGCGTTGCCGATCCAGCGCTTCTTGCCGTTGAGTACCCACCCGTCGCCGTCGCGCCTGGCCGTCGTCTCCAGCATTACGGAGTCCGAGCCGTGGTCGGGCTCGGTGAGGCCCCAGGCCCCGATCTTCTCCATCCGCGCCATCGAGGGCAGCCAGCGCTCCTTCTGCTCCTCGCTCCCGCAGATGTCGATGGTCCCCATCGCGAGCCCCGAATGGACCCCGAAAAAGGTGTTGAGGCTCCCGTCCCCGCGCGACATCTCTATCGCGATGAGCCCGGCCGCCACGTGGCTCATCCCCGGACAACCGTATCCCTTGATGGAACCGCCCGCGATGTTCAGCTCCGCGACCTTAGGCACCAGCTCGAACGGGAACTGGGCCTTCTCCCAGTACTCGTTGATGATAGGGATGACCTCGGCGTCCGCGAACGCCCGCACCTTGTCCCTTACCCCGCGCTCCTCGTCCGTGAAAAGGTCGTCAAGAACGTAGTAGTCGGTCCCCAAAGACCGGGTAACGTCGGCGATCACTGCCAGCTCCTCCTTCTCCGTTCCCCTAAGACGCAAGGAGATCCACACTACTCCCTGCCGGCCCATTATCCGTGCTATTATCAAAATTGACAAGTTGGTGCGGGAAGGGTCGAGATGCAGCGGGCCGGGGAGAGAGCTGTCGGTGAAGGAAAACCCTCTGCGACGCCGCACGACGTCTTTCTCGGGGAGGTCAAGTCGAGGACGGTGTTTCCGCTCCTGATCCTGCACCTCGTCCGCGAGAAGCCGCAGTACGGCAACAGCCTCATTGGCCAGATAAAGGACCTTTCGGCGGGCGTCATGAGCGTCTCCCCGAACACGGTCTACCCGTTGCTCCGCCGTCTGGAGGAGAAAGGGTACGTGGTCGGCGAGTGGGAGCGGCCGGAGACCAGGGGCCGGCGTTTCTACGCCATAACGCCCAGCGGCGAGGAGAAGTACGCCGAGATAAAGGCGAACATGGAGGAGCATCTCTTGCGGGTAAAAAGGGCTATAGAATCCCTGCACGAGGAGATCTACGGTTAAAGGGGGAAAGAGTGACGCATAGCATCAGGAGGGTGGCCGTGCTCGGCGCGGGCACCATGGGGGCCGCCATAGCCGCCCACTGCGCCAACGCCGGATTGCAGGTGGACCTTCTGGACATCGCGCCGCAAGACGACGACAAGAACGCCGTCGTCGACGGCGGCTACGACAGGATGGTCAAGGCCCGCCCGCCGGCGCTCATGGCGAAGGACGTGGAGAGGCGCATCCGGACCGGCAACTTCGACGACCATTTGGAACGCGTCGCCGAGGCCGACTGGGTGCTCGAAGCCATCCTGGAGAAGCTGGAGCCCAAGCGAGAGCTCGCCGAGAGGGTCGAGGCGCTCGCGAAAGACGACGCCATCATCTCATCCAACACCAGCGGCATCCCGCTGCACCAGATAGCGGAGGGCCGCTCCGAATCGTTCAGGCGGCGCTTCCTCGGCACCCACTTCTTCAACCCGCCGCGCTACCTGAAGCTGTTGGAGATCATCCCGACCGAGGACACAGCCGAGGAGATCGTCGAGGCGGTCAGGAACTTCGGGGAGCGGGTGCTCGGCAAGGGCGGCGTGATCGCCAAGGACACCCCGAACTTTATCGGGAACAGGCTAGGCTCCTTCGCCGGGATGCAGGCCGTCACCTACGCCTTCGAGAACGGCTACTCGATAGAAGAGGTGGACGCGATCACCGGCCCCCTCATCGGCCACCCCAAGACCGCCACTTTCCGCCTCAACGACACGGTCGGCCTGGACATCGCCGTCGGCGTCGCCCAGAACCTTTACGAGGCCGTTCCCGAGGACGAGTCGCGCGAGGATCTCAAGCCACACCCGAAGCTCGAGGAGATGCAGGAGAGAGACCTGCTCGGCAACAAGACCGGCGCCGGCTTCTACAAGCGGGACAAGCGCGAAGGCAAGACCGTCTTCGACGTGCTGGATCTCGAAACCTTCGAGCACCGCCCCGCCGAAGACCCCGACGTACCGATAGCGTCTGAGGCCAGCGACCAGGGCGACCTCGGCGCGCGGCTCCGCTTCCTGGTGAATAAGGCCGAAGAAGACCGCCACGCCAAATACATCAGGGACACCCTCTACCCTTACATGGCCTACGCCTCGCGGCGGCTGCCCGAGATAAGCGACACCTTGGAAGACGCCGACCACGCCATGGAGTGGGGCTTCGCCCACCAGACCGGCCCCTTTCGCACCTGGGACCTACTCGGCGTCCGCGAGACGGTCGATGGGATGGAGGCGCTGGGCATCGAGGTCGGCCCCTGGGTGAAAGAGATGCTCGAAGAGGGCAACGAGAGCTTCTACAAGACCGAGGACGGCCGCGAGGTGCAGTTCAGCCCGGTCAGCAAGCAGTACGAGCCGGTCCGCGAGGACCCGATGTACGTCTCGCTCGACGGGCTACGCGAGGAAGGCAAGGAGCTGGATCGCAACGACTCGGCGAGCCTGCTCGACCTCGGCGACGGGGTGCTCTGCCTGGAGTTCCACTCCAGGGGCAACTCTATAGACGCGGGTGTTACCGAGATGGGAAACCGGGCGCTCGAAGCCCTGAAGAGCGACGAAGTGGTCGGGCTCGTCATCGGCAGCGAGGGGCGCAACTTCTGCGTCGGGGCGAACCTCGGGGAGGTGGCGCAGGCCATACAGAACGGGAAGCTGGACGAAGTCGGCAAGAGCATCGAGGCCCTGCAGAAACTCTTGATGGGCTTCCGGTTCGCCCCGAAGCCCGTCGTCGCGGCGCCGCGCGGGCAGACGCTCGGCGGTGGGTTGGAGATCTGCCTTCATTCTGACCGCATCGCCGCCGCGGGCGAGGTGTACATGGGCCTCGTCGAGGCGGGCGTCGGCCTGATACCGGCCGGCGGCGGCACGAAGGAGATGGCCCGCCGCCTCGTCTCCCGCCCCATGAGCATCGCCCCCGACACCCCGGCCCTTCCCTTCCTGCAGAAGGCCTTCGAGACCATAGCCATGGCGAAGGTCTCCGCGAGTGCCGTCGAGGCCCGCGGGCTCGGCTTTCTGGACGAGGACGACCGCATAGTAATGAACGCCGACCACCTCATCTCCGCAGCCAAGCGCGAGGTCCTCGACCTCGCCGACGGTTACGCCCCGCCCGAGCGAAACGGCAACGTCTACGCCTCCGGCGCCTCGGCCCGCTCCGCCCTCGTCATGGGCATCAGATCCCTCCAGTGGGGCCGCTACGCCAGCGACTACGACGGCGTCATAGCCGGCCACACCGCGAAGATCCTGACCGGCGGCAACCTCACGCTCCCCCAGTGGGTGAGCGAGGAGTACCTGCTCGGCCTGGAGAAAGAAGCGTTTCTGGAGCTGCTAGAGAACGAGAAGACCCACGAGAGGATCGAGGGAATGCTGAAGAGCGGGAAGCCGGTGAGGAATTAGGTTTCAGGCTACAGGCATCAGACGTCAGGTAAGAGACCGTGGTCGGCATAACTCTGGTCAGACCACCGGAAATTACCTGTAACCTGATGCCTGAGACCTGTAGCCTGAGCGACCGAAGGGAGCGACACAATGAACGAAGCGGTAATAGTTTCCGGTGCGAGGACCGCCGTTGGGCGGGCGCCGCGGGGGACCCTGCGCGGGGTGCATCCGGTGGACCTGGGAGCATCAGCTATTCGGGAGGCCGTGGGGCGCGCTGAAGGGCTCGATCCTTCGGACGTCGAGGACGTCATCATGGGGTGCGCGATGCCGGAGGGGACGCAGGGGTACAACATGGCCCGGCTCTCTTCGGTGCGGGCCGGGATGCCTGACACGGTGCCGGCCCAGACCGTCAACCGGTTCTGCTCTTCGGGGTTGCAAACCATCGCTATGGCCGCCGAGAGGATCATGGTCGGCCACGCTAGCACCATCGTCGCAGGCGGCACGGAGCACATGTCCTCGACGCTCCAGATGCCGAACTTTGCGCCTGACCCGGGGCTCGTGGAGACGAACCCGGAGGTCTACATGGGGATGGGTTTCACCGCCGAGCAGGTCGCAAAGGAGTTCGACGTCTCGCGCGAGGACCAGGACGAGTTCGCGCTGCGCAGCCACACCCGGGCGAAGGAGGCCGTCGAGTCGGGCCGGTTCGACAGCGAGATCGTGCCGCTGGACGTCGCCTACGACTTCGTGGACGATGGTGGCAAACCGCAGCACTTCGAGACGACCTTCGGGCGCGACGAGGGACCGAGGGACACGTCCGCGGAGAAGCTCGCGAAGCTCAAGCCCGCCTTCCAGCAGGACGGCACGGTGACGGCCGGGAACTCGTCGCAGCGGAGCGACGGGGCGGCGGCGGTGGTCGTGATGGAGCGTGGAGAGGCCGAGCGGCGGGGGCTCCAGCCGATGGCGCGGTTCCTCGGGTTCGCCGTCGGGGGGGTGAGGCCCGAGGTCATGGGGATCGGGCCGAGCGTCGCCATCCCGAAGGTGCTGGAGCAGACCGGGCTCTCGCTGGAGGACATCGACCTCATCGAGTTCAACGAGGCGTTCGCGGCCCAGGTGCTGGCCGTGATCCGGGAGGTCGGCCTCGACCTCGACAAGATGAACGTGAACGGTGGGGCCATCGCCCTCGGCCACCCGATGGGCGCCACCGGCGCGAAGCTCACCGTCCAGCTCCTGAACGAGATGAAGCGCCGCGGCTCGAAGTACGGGATGGTGACCATGTGCATCGGCGGCGGGATGGGTGCGGCCGGCATCTTCGAGAATTTGCAGGGGTAGGTATCAGGCTTCAGGCATCAGGTTTCAGGTCAAGTCATCTCGTGGCGATGCCGGGTTCCGGGGACCCACTTGGTTGAGGGCGTGAGGGCCGCCGGTCTGGCTACTCAGGGCGTAGGGGAGGCGGCGGAGGTCGTGGAGGGAGTGCGGCAGATCAAGCTGCCCGTGCCTTTCCCGCTTGGGTTCGTCTCCGTGTACCTCGTCGAGGGTGACGACGGGTGGACCCTGATCGACGCGGGGTACGATTATCCGCCGGCCCGCGAGGCCTGGAGGGAGGGGTCTCGGGCGGCCGGTTACGACCTCTCGCGGGACGTTGCGAGGATCGTGGTGACGCACTTTCACCCCGACCACGTCGGGGCGGCGCGGTGGCTGCAGGAGGTCTCGGCGGCGCCGGTCTTCATGATGGAGCGGGAGATACCGTTTGCCCGCAGGCTCTGGGGTTCGCCCGACGCGAAGCCTTTTGTGGCACTGCTCGTCCGGCACGGGATGCCGCGGGAGATGGCGGAGACCGCGGCCGGCGCGATGAGGAGCGGGCTGCCGCTGCCAGAGGAGATCCTGCCTCTGCGCGCCGGGGAGAAGGTGCCGATGGGTGACGGTTCGGCGCGGGTTATCCACGCCCCGGGCCACGCCGACCACCAGCTGATGCTGCACGACGAGGGGCGCCGCATCCTCTACGCCGCGGACCACGTGATGCTAGGCATCACGCCGAACGTCGGGCTCTGGCCGGAGACCGAGCCTTACCCGCTCGCCCGCTATCTGGAAGCGCTGGCGTCCATGCGCGGCCTCGACGCCGATCTCGTGCTGCCGGGCCACGGCCCCGTCTTCCGCGACCTGGGCGGCAGGGTCTCCGAGCTGGCGGCCCACCACGCCGAGCGCTTGGATGCGATGCGCGCGGAGATAAAGACCGTGCCCAAAAGCGCCTACGAGGTATCCCGGCGCCTCTTCCGCGGCACGCTCACGCTGCAGCAGCGGACCTTCGCCCTCGCCGAGACGCTGGCCCACCTGGACCATCTCGTCCTCGAAGGAAGGGCGCAAGCGCAGGAGGGCGAGACGGTAACCTACGAGGCCGCGTAGGACCCTCTTGGCGGCACGCTACACGGTACGGGAGGAGGCGGCCAACGTCGCGACCCATGTCGCCGGGCTGCTGGCGAGCGTCGTCGGGGTTGGCGTGCTCATCTACCTCGGCGTTGTTAGAGACGAGGTCCTGCACGTCGCGAGCGCCGGCGTGTACGGGGCGACGCTGGTCGCGCTCTACGCGGCGTCCACGCTCTACCACGCTTTTCGGAGGCCGGGGGTAAAGCGCGTGTTGCGGGTGCTCGACCACTGCGCCATATACCTCCTGATCGCGGGCACCTACACGCCCTTCGTCCTTGTAGGCCTCGGCGGACGATTGGGATGGACCCTCTTCGGGGTCGTCTGGACCATGGCCGCCGCCGGCATCGTCTTCAAGGTCTTCGCCACCGGCCGTTTCGCCGTCGTCTCCACGGCGGCCTACGTCGCGATGGGCTGGCTCGGCGTCGTCGCCCTCGGGCCCCTCATCCGCTCCCTCTCGGGGGCCGCGCTCGTGTGGCTCCTGGCCGGTGGCATCGCCTACACGGCCGGAACCTTCTTCTACCATCGCAGGCTCCCGTACGCGCACGCCCTCTGGCACGTCTTCGTGCTGCTCGGCAGCGTGTGCCACTTCGTCGCCATTGGCCTGTACGTCCTCGTGTAGCACGCTGGCTGGCGCCAGCTTGTCAGCACGGCGCTTCGCACCTTTCAGCACGCTTCGAGCCTACTCGGCCCTCGCTTTCAGCCTGTCAGCTTTGAACCGTCCGGGCCCGCCCGGTTTCGTTTGCCAGGCGGTTGTTTGCGGAGTAGCCGGTATTCTATTCCTCCTCGGGCGGGCAGTCTCGGCCCTTTACAGTCTTTTTCGGAGCTGTTGAGCCGTGACGCCTTCGACCGGGTCCCACGCTCCGGATCTGTCCCCGCACAAACAATCCTGAATCCTGAAACCGCGGTGTGCGAAAGGTCGACCTTTCGCACACCGCTCCAGAGAGCGATCCGTCCGTTAGGGTTTGACCCTGAACTTCCAGGTCCTGGCCACCACGGCGTTGCCCGCCTCGTCCTTCGCGGCGGTCGTCACCGAGGCCGTATAGGTGGCCCCGCGCTGGAGCTTCTTGTCGGGCTTCAGGGTCGCCGTGAAGGGGCCCGTTGTGGTCTCGACGTAGGTGACCGATGCGCCCACCTTCTTGGTGCCCTTCTTGAGGATGAAGGTCGTCGGTTTGCCGTTCGCGCTCTCCTCCACGGAGGCTTCGTCCATCTTCTCGGAAAATGTGACGTAGGGCTTCGATTTCGGGGTGGCCTGCTTCTTGCCCTTCGGGTTCCAGGTTTCGACCGTGGGTTTGGAGGTGTCGATGGAGAAGGTCCGCTTGGCGGGCGTCGCGTCCGGGTTGCCGGCGGCGTCCGTGGCCCGCACCTCGAAGGTGTAGGTGCCCGCATTGAAGCCGCTCGCCGTGTGCGTGCCGGCACCAGAGCAGTTGTCGAACGCCGGGGGTGTCAGCGCCGCCGGATACACGCGGCACTCGAAGGTCGAGCCAGGCTCGTCGGCATCGAACTCGAAGGTCAACGAGGTGCTCGACAAAGCCGATCCGTCTTCCGGTCCGCTGAGGATGGATGTCTGAGGCGCCACGTCGTCCACGAGGTCGAGGGCGAGTGTGAAGGTCCCCGCCGGCAACCCGCAGCAACCGTCCACGCCGATGTATAAGGTCTGATCTTTCTGGGCGTCGAAGGTCAGCTTGCTGCCGAAGCCGCTCGAACAGCCGTTGTCGTTGATCAGCCCGAAGGATCTACTCGTGGACACGCTCAACAGCGTGTCGTAGTTCGTGGTGCAGGTGTCCACCGTCGCCGAGCCGGAGAAGGGTGCCGTCCAGCGATACCAGACCGACCTCTCGGCGTTCTGTGTGCCGCTCCAGGGATCGCTGCTCTCCCTGGTGGCGCTGACGTTCGTGCCGTTCACGGATGCGCTGGCGCCGCTTATGACCTGGGCGGCGGCGAAGTTGTCGTTGGGCGGAGCCGGGATCGCGTTGAGGGCGAAGGTGAAGGTGTTCTGCATGGCTCCGCCCGCGTCTCCGACCACTATCCGGTATGTGGTGCCGGCCGTCGCGCGGAAGGTCAGCTTGCTGCCAAAGTTGGTCGAGCCGTCGAGGTTATTTGGGCAGCCGTTGTTGTCGTCCTTTACCTTCGTCAGGGCGCCGAGCTGGCCGCCGGTGTAGACGGCGAGGATGCTGTCTATGTTGGCCTGGCAGGTGTCTATGTTCCACTCGCCGGTGTGGGGGGCCGTCCAGCTGTACCAGACCGTGTGTTCGCCCGCCCACGCCGCGGAGTGGCGTGGTTCGTCAGGATCCTGCCTCGTGGCGTCCTTGGTCGTGCCGTTCACGGATGCGCTGGCGCCGCTTATGAGCTGGGCGGCGGCGAAGTCGTCGTTCGGTGGGGAGATCCGGATGAAGGTCGCGTTCACCGATTCGTTGCCATTCACCGTGAGCGTGCAGGTTGTCGCTGTCCCGGAGCAATCGCCGCTCCAGCTCTGGAACGCCCAGCCGGGGGCAGGCGCGGCGGTCAGCGTCACGTTCTGGTACGTGGTTATGGTGTTGCAGGGGCCATACTCGATGCATATCTCCTCGGTGCTCGACGGATAGGGCTCGCTGCAATCGGTCCCGCAGTCGATGCCGGCCGGGTCGCTCGTGACCGTGCCCATGCCGGTCTTGGCGACGGTGAGCGTCGGGTCGGCGGCGAAGGCCGGGGACGCCTGCGCCGCCAGGGCCGCCAGCGCGAGCAGCAGGGTGATGGTGGTCGCGACCACGAGCCGCGTCTCTCTTCTTCCCAATATGGTTGTGTTCAACATGGCCTTCCCGACCTCCTCGACACTCCGCTGCACCATCAACTATTCACTCTACCGGGGCAGCGTCCCCGAACCGTTACGGAAATCGTTACGGGACGAGCCCCGCGAACCTTCTCGTAGGATTTTTATGTTTTCGTGCCTGCGGTATCACCTTGTCCTTGCTCCTCTCTTCTCTCAGATGGGGCGAGGACCCTGCCCCGTCGGCCAAGGAGCCGCCCCGGTACGTCGCGACGGGGCGAAGTATGGCGACCGCAGGTAGCACGTACATCGGTCATGTGGCTCATCTTCGGGGGTCATGCGGCCCATTCTCGCCGGAGAGGAGGCGCAGGTGGCCCCCGTGCCGCCAGTGGCCGAGGAGACCGAGCTCGGCGGCGCGGACGGCGGCCTGGGTGCGGTCGGAGACGTCGAGCTTGGCGATGATGCGCTCTATGTGCCTCTTGACCGTGGAGAAGGCTCAGGTGCATCTCGCGGGCGATGTGGCGGTTGGTCTTGCCGGCGGCGAGCAGGCGCAGCACCTCCTCCTCCCTGGGCGTCAGGACCTCGGGAGATTCAGCCCGACGCCTCGCGGTGGGTCCGGCCGACGCCTCCGGTGGTGCGGCCTCCCGGGCGAGGCGTTGTATCAGGTGCGCGGTGAGGTCCTGGTCGAGCGGAAACTCGTGCCGGTCAGCGTAAGACCACGAAAGCATCCACGTCCACCCGTGGGCGTCCCGAGGTGCCGAGCGCCTTGATCTCCAGCTTGTGGCTGGCCGTGGGGTCTAGGTCGTTCTCGCTGAAGACCACCTGGCGGTTGAGCGTCTTCCTGGAGAAGAGGTCCATGGTGGTGACCTTATCGCCGTCCAGGTACACGGCGGCCTTGCCGCGCGTCTTGCTCTTGGGAGAGACCCACGCCACGTCGGTGCCCGTGAAGGAGAAGGTGGCCTTTGCTCCCTTGACGGTAGCGTAGTTGAGCTTGCCGCCGTAGGCACTGCTCGAGCTCTGGGACTTCCAGGTCTTAGCGTAGGCTATCGAGGAGCTTGTCTCCTGGGGGGCGTCGAGGGTAAAGCGCTGGCCGTACTCCCAGAAGCTCCCGTTACCGTTCTCGTCCCATGCCCTGACCCGGAAACGGTAGTCGTGACCGGGCGCGAGCTGGGCGGTCCTGGTGGTCGTTATCTCGTTCGGCAGCGGGACGTTTTCGTAGGGACCGCCGTCGGTGCTCTGCTGGAGTTCGTGGCGGGTCACGTCCGAGTCGGGAGAGGACCAGGAGAGCTTCACGGGCACGTCCGCCGTACCGAGGGTGGAGTTGGTGACGAGGGCGTGCGCCGGGCGGGTGACATCGGGCGGGGTCGCGTCGCTGCCGCCGAAGTAGCGGGCCACGGCGAAGTTGCTGCTGCCCTGGTTGTTGGCAATGCCGGCGGCGACTATCCTGCCGTCCTCCCCGAGGGCGACGCTCCTGGCCTCGTCGCTGGTCCCGAAGAAGTCCGTCATCACCCTGCCGTCGTTGTGGAAGGAATTGTTGAGGCTGCCGTCGGGGTTGTAGCGGGCGAGGGCGAAGTTGGCGCCGGTGTTCGCGGCGGCGGAGGTCCCGGCCGCGACGACCCTGCCGTCGTCCTGCGCGGCGAGATCCCAGAGCCAGCCGCCAACGCCGCCGAAGTCCGTCATCACCCTGCCGTCGAAGTCGAACCCGTCGTCGAGGGAGCCGTTCGCGTGGTAGCGGGCCAGGGCGAAGTCTTCCCTCGAACCGTTGGTGGCCTTGCCTCCGACCACGATCCCGCCGCCCTCCTGGACGACGACAGCGTAGGCGCCGTCGGAGCCGGAGCCGAAGCCGGTGGCGACCTTGCCGTCGCCGCTGAAGGTTATGTCGGGCGTGCCGTCCGAGTTGAGGCGGGCCACGGCGAAGTCGTTCGTTGAGGGGCTGCCCTGGACGCCCGTGATGCCGGCGATCACCAGCTTGCCGCCCGGCTCCATCGCTATGTCCTCGCCGAAATCGTCGGAGCCCGCGGGGAAGTCGAGGGTCGCCCTGCCGTCTGCGTCGAAGGTGGTGTCGAGGGAGCCGTCGTCGTTGTAGCGGACCACGGCGAAGTCGTTGTGCGAGAGCTTGAAGGAGCGGCCCGCCAGGACGGTCTTCTCGCCCCTCACGGCCACGTCCACGGCGTAGTCGGCGGCGGCGCCCACGGGCGTGATCACCTTCCCGTCGTCGCTGAAGGTGGTGTCCAGAGTCCCGTCGGGGTTGTAGCGTACCGCCGCGAAGTCTGTGTCGGTTCCGGAGTTGGTGAACCCGCCCGCCACGATCTTTCCGTCGGGCCTGATCGCGACACCGTAGGCCTGGTCGCTGCTGCCGCCGGCCCCCACGGGCGTAACCACCTGGCCGCCCGAGCCAAAGGTGGTGTCCGGGCTTCCGTCCTTGTTGTAGCGGGCGAGGGCGAAGTCGTGGCCGGAGCCTTCGCGGAAGACCACGCCGGCGACCACTACCTTGCCGTCCTCCTGCACCGCCACGTC
>Ga0136627_1000213_pt1 | contig 19957 bp, 15 predicted proteins | sample AntDrymUQ4892206_2_FD_104652 | JGI IMG/M metagenome (GOLD analysis project Ga0136627, IMG submission 104652) | Polar desert sand microbial communities from Dry Valleys, Antarctica - metaG UQ489 (22.06) | ecosystem: Environmental > Terrestrial > Soil > Desert | place: Antarctica: Dry Valley... | reverse complement strand
CACGACCGCTCGTCAGACACACCCTAACGCAATGCGCGGGAGTTTGATGCTCCTGCGGCTCTTGCTCGTCTTGGGCAACCTTATCTTTCCGTTGCTCAAAGAACGCCTCACCTGCAACGTACCCCGCTGGCTGTCTATGTCTTCGTAGCGAAGCCCCATAATCTCCCCGCGCCTGAGGCCGCAGCTTACGGCTAGGACGTACATCAACTCGAACCTATCGCCCCTCGCGGCCTCTAGCAGGCGCGAAACCTCTTCCCGCGTCAGCGGATTTACTTCTTCCGTGGTGTTCTTCGGTGCCGTGGCAGCGCGTACCACGTTTACGCCCACCAGCCTCCAACGCACGGCTTTCTGCATGGCCTTGGACAGGTTGGCGTGTATGAGCCTCACCGTGCCGGGACTCAACCCCTCGCCCAACTTTCGGGCGTAGAGCCGCTGGACGTGCATGGCGTTGAGTTTGTCGAGCCGTATGGAGCCTATGTACGGACGGACGTGGAGCCTGATAATGGTTTCGCGTCTGGCGTGGGTGGACTCGCGCACGGATTCTTTCTCCGACTCCATCCAATTATCGAGGAACCCCGCGACGGTGAGGTTACCCGCGTCGAGCAGCCCATCCGCCTTGTCCTTGGCCGCTTGCGCCAGCTTTTCCGCCACGTCTTTTTTCTTCTTGCCGTAGACGTACTTGCGCTTCGTCCCGCCATCGGCGGTGTCCACGGTGTACTGGGCGCACCACAGACTGTCCTTTTTCCTCTTGTAGATGCTGCCCTCGTTGGCGCTTCTCCTGCCCATTTTTCTCTCCGTAGCTGTAATGAAGCTGTAGTGATTGCTAAGGAGCGGGGCGGGCCACGGATGGTTAGACCTAAACTGCCTGCAAATCGTGCGGTTTTGGCCCGAGCGGTTCTAGGAGCGGCGGGCGAGCGAGGCGAACTTGGTGTACTGCTCCAGCCACGCAAGCTGCACCTTGCCCGTCGGCCCGTTGCGGTGCTTGCCTACCAAGACCTCCGCAATTCCCTTGTCGTCGGAATCGGGATTGTAGTACTCGTCTCGGTACAAGAACATGACCATGTCTGCATCCTGCTCGATCGAGTTGTGGACCACCACCCCGTCCGCGATGAAATTGTGCGTCCCCTCCACCGTGACGTCGAACGTCGGCTGCTCGCCCAGGGGCGTTATCTCGACGATCCTGTCCCAGAACAGATCGGAGCGTGCGATCTTCGCGAGTTCCTCGCTCTCCAGCACGCCCGCCATACGCGCGAGCCTCGGACGGGAGAACCTCCTCCGCCTCTCCGGCGTGCCGAGCAGGTATCCTCCGTTGTAGGTCTCCCCGATGGCCGCCGCCAACTCGCGACCGTTCACTCCCTTTTCCGCCATCGCCGCGACCACATTCCGGCGTACCTCCCATGGCACCAGATCTACGTTAGGGTTGGCTTTGAGGACCGACAATATCTTCAGGGCCGGGTCGATCATTTCCCCACGCACCCCGTGGCATCCCACCATCCGCAAGAACCTCGCCTGGTCTTCCGAGCCCTGGATGCGGAGGTTATAAGAAGCCCGGTACGAGCCAACGCCTCCCCCCCGTTTCTTCGTGGTCTTGCCGAAAGCTGACCTGACACCGAACCTCAGCAACATCCTCTTTACGTCCAGCACCAGCCGGCGGCTCGTCGAACTGTAGTAGGTCGAAACCGTCGGACCGCGGCCGTTGCGCGAGATCGTGATCGAGCCGTCCGTCGCCCACAAGTGCCTCAAAAAAAGCGCGAGCTTCTGGTCGTCCAGGCCAAAGATCGACTCCGGGACGAACTTGTTCCACGACCTCGCCCCCCATAGGCCGTGCGGTTCCAGCCATTCCCGCACCGGGTGCCTCTTTCCGTGCGTCAACCGGTACGGTGAAGGCAACCATACCTGGTACGTGTTCCTGTTCATCTCCGTCAACGCCTCTATGCCGAACAGCGCCCTCGACGACTCCTCCACGGCGCTCTTGTTCGCCGGGTCCGCCGTCGCGTACTTCACGCCGCTCGGGCCTATAGAACCGTCACCCAGCAGGTGCGCCAGCAGCACCAGTTCGTCGTCCTTCCAGCCAACATTCTCCTCGACCGGACGGGGGAGTCGCCTGGGGACGGCCACGAAACCGTCAACCATAAGAGCGTCGAGCCTCTTCCAGCCTTCCACGGACAGGAACGGATGATTGGCGGTCGCGTCCACCTCTAGCCCGGACGCCAGCTTCAAACGATACACGGGCTTGATGCCGGTCGGAAACGCCTTCGTGAGCCTTGCCGATACCAGGCGGCGTTCGTCGTCCACCGACCACACGTACGGCTGTTGCTGGCTCAACACGAGTTCTCCAAGTGACACCTCCTCGCCGTTGTCCGCCCGGCTTATCCTGGCGCTGGCGGGGAGACAGCCCGAATCTCTCAGGTCGCTGAGCATCGGTCGCTTGTCGTGACGGGACTCCACGGCGCGGGAGAGCTGGGCGATGGCCAAGACGGGAACGTCGAGGTCGCGGGCGAGGACCTTGAGGCCGCGGCTGATCTCGGCAACCTCCTGTTGACGGTTCTCTTGACGGTTGCCTTGCCCGATCATGAGCTGCAGGTAGTCCACCACGACGAGGGAGAGCGGCGGCCCACCCTGTGCAACGAGCTGGCTCGCAAGACGCCTCACCTTGGCCCGCATCTCCATCATGGTGACGCCGGCGGTGTCGTCGATCCAGATAGGCGCCTCGCTTACCTGCGCCACGCCACGAAGGAGCTTCGGCCAGTCCTCCGCCTTGACGTTCCCGCTCCGAAGGGCCTGGGCCGGAATGCGCGTGGTCTGCGAGATGAGCCGCTGGACGAGCTGCTCCTTGCTCATCTCCAGCGAGAAGATCGCCACCGGCATCTTTTTCTCGCTACTTGCGTGCCATATAGCATTTAAAGCAAGGGCTGTTTTTCCCATGGCCGGTCTCGCGGCGAGGATTACGAGGTCGCTCTTGTGGAAGCCGGTGGTGAGGCGATCGAGGTCCTCGAAGCCGGTCTCGACACCGGTGACCTCGCCCTCCTGCTCGTAGAGGCGTTGGATCATCTCTAAAGCCCCGGGCGCGAGCTCGGAGACGGGGGCCAGGTGCTGCCGGAGCGTCCTGTTGGAGACGCCGTAGATGAGCTGCTCGGCGGAGTCGAGGGCCTCGGTTACGTCCTCGGGTTCGCGGAAAGCGTCCTCGGTTATGCGGCTGCCGACGTCTATGACGGACCGGAGGAGGGCCTTGCCGCGGACTATCTCGGCGTAGCGGGCGGCGTTCGAGGCCGTGGGGACGCTCTCGACGAGCTGGAAGACGTAGGCCCTGCCGCCGACGCGATCGAACTCGTTGATGGAGTTGAGCTCGTTGGTCAGCGTGATCTGGTCGATGCGGTCCCCGCGCGAATATAGCCGCATCATGGCCGCGTAGATTATGCGGTGCGTCTCGGAGTAGAACTCCTCGGGCGTGAGCTGCTCCGCGACCGCGGCCACCGCCGTCTCCGAGACTAGCAGGGCCCCTATGACGGCCCGCTCGGCGTCCAGGTCATGCGGCGGCACGCGGGCCGCGTCGGCCCCCGTCTCTACGCTCCGCATCCTCCCCCGACGCTCCATAGACGTTCTAGGATGCAACAGAAAGGCCCCCGTTACAAGACGGGGGCCTTTACCTTGTGGTCCAGGTTATGTATGAACCTAACGTAGAGCCATAGAGATACCCGGTCCGTAGGGGCGTTTCGCGAAACGCTCCTACAATTTGGGGACGACGATGACCTTGACGCTGGCCTCGACGTCGCCGTGGACCTGGATCGGGACCTGGTGGGTGCCGAGGGACTTTATGGGCTCTTCCATGCGGATCCTGCGCCGGTCGAGGCGCACGCCGCGAGCCTTCTCGACGGCGGCGGCGATGTTGGCGGCGGTGACGGAGCCGAAGAGGCGCTCGTCCTCGCCGGTGCGGGCTTCGATGGTTATGACGCTCTTGTTGAGGGTCGCGGCGACCTCCTCGGCGCGCTCGGCGAGGCGGCGGTCGCGCTCCTCGCTGTCGGCCATCTCGCGGCGGGCCTCCTCCATCTTGCCCGGGGTCGCGACCTCGGCGAGGTTGCGGGGAACGAGGAAGTTGCGGACGTAGCCGCGGCTAACGTCCACGATGTCGCCCCGCTGGCCGATCCTCTCGACGTCCTGGGTCAGTATCACCTGCACGGTTACCCCCTACCTTCCGACCACGTAGGGCAGCAAGGCCATCTCGCGGGCGCGCTTGATGGACGTGGCGGCCTCGCGCTGGTGCTGCGGGCAGAGGCTCGTGACCCTGCGGGCCCGGATCTTGCCACGGTCCGAGACGAACCGGCGCAGTACGTTGTAGTCCTTGTAGTCGACGTAGGCGACGTCTTCCTTGCAGAAGACGCACGGCTTGCTCTTTACCGGCCGGCCCCCGCGGGGCGGCTTTTCCCTTCTCTTACCCATTCACGACCTCCTGAAAATCCTGTTAGGCCGTAACCTCTTCGGGCTCCGGCAGCGGCTTGTGGGCGTAGCTCGGCGGGAGCTTCACTATCGTGTGGCGCAGCACGTCGTCCGAGACGCGCAGGATGCGCTTGAGCTCGACGAGGGTGCGCTCGCCCGCGGTGAACTCCATGATGACGTAGAAGCCGTCGGTGCGGTGGTCTATCTCGTAGGCGAGCTTGCGGCGGCCCCAGTGGTTCGGCTCGCCGGCCTCGCCGCCCGTGCGCTCGATGATCGTGCGAAAGCGCCCGACCGTGTTCCCGACCTGCTCCTCGTCGAGCTCCGGGATCACTATGAGCATGGCTTCGTAAGTAGTTATGACGGCCTCCTCCGGTCTAGATTCGGCTTCGCGGGCTCTTCCCGGCGAAGCAGGGGCTTATGTGGTTGCCGCAGGAGTCTACCAGCGGGATGTAGATGTTACAAAACGGCCCGCAACTCCTGTCCGCGCCTTCACCGTAGCGGTCCCGCCCGCGGATATACTCGGCGGGTGGAGAACGGTGTCCCAAACGCTGTCGAGACCGTGGGCCTGCGCAAGGTCTACGGCCAGGGTTCGACCGAGGTGCGGGCGCTCGACGACGTCTCCCTGGGGTTCCCCAACGGCGAGTTCGCGGCGATCATGGGGCCGAGCGGATCAGGCAAGAGCACCCTGCTGCACATCCTCGGTGCCCTGGACAAGCCGACTGGCGGGCGCGTCATCGTCGGCGGGAAGGAACTCTCGGGGCTCTCGGACAGAGAATTGACGCTCCTCAGGCGCGAGCGGATGGGCTTCGTGTTCCAGTTCTTCAACCTCATACCGACGCTCTCGGCGGAGGAGAACGTGCTCTTGCCGGTCCTGATCTCCGGCAAGAAGCCCGGAAAGTACGCGAGACGCCTGGACGAGCTTTTGGACCTGGTCGGCCTGACGGGCCGCCGCTCGCACCGGCCGGACGAGCTCTCGGGCGGCGAGCAGCAGCGGGTCGCCATAGCCCGCGCCCTCATACGCTTCCCCGACATCATCCTCGCCGACGAGCCGACCGGCAACCTGGACTCCAGGACGAGCGCCGAGGTGCTCGACCTGCTCAAAGAATCCGCCGCCCGCTACGAGCAGACCATCCTCATGGTTACCCACGATCCCCGCGCCGCCTCCGCCGCGGACCGCGCCGTCTTCCTCTCCGACGGCCGCGTCGTGGACGAGGCCCGCGACCCGAACCCCGACGACATCCTGGAGCGCATCAAGACCCTGGAGTCCCCCGGCTGAGATGACGTCCAGGTACCTTTTCCATCAGATGGACGACACCGACGTCAGCAAGATTTCCAGCTGGCGCTACGATCCGCCCTACGATTTCTACAACTGGGACGCGGACCCGGAGGATTTGGCCGAGCTGCAGGACTCCAGGCAGCGAAGAGACGTCTACTTCTCGGTGCGGGACAAGAAAGGTCAGTTCGTGGGTTTCTTTGAGTTCGAGCAAAAGGACGAGGTCGTAGATGTAGGCTTGGGACTGAGGCCCGACCTAACTGGCAGGGGGCTCGGGCTGGAGTTCCTGCTGTCCGGACTGGAATTTGCCAAGGAGCGGTTCAAGCCGGTCCGTTTCACGCTCTCCGTCGCAACGTTCAACGTGCGCGCGATCGGCGTCTACGAGCAGGCCGGGTTCCGGCGGGGCGAGGTCTACATGCACGAGACTAACGGCGGGGAGCACGAATTTCTGCACATGGAGCGCGAGGCGTGACGACGGACGCGCCATCGAAAAGTGCGGCCCGCGAGGCCGACCGCGGTTCAGGTCAGATCGTGGTTCCGACCACCACGAGAAAGAGGACGAGGGCCAGAAGGCCGACGAAGATCAGGCCGTTGGAGATGGTCCCCAGAACGGCGAACAGCCTCCCGCGGCGTTTCTGTATCAGGCCGGCTATGCCGAGCGCGGCGCCGAGGAGGTACAGGATCGGGGTGGCCACCAGGCCGAAGCCCGCGACCCAGAGCACGCCCGCCGTTCCGGGCGAGTCTTCGAGGTTGCGCTCCAGATCCTGGGGTGTGACCTCCTGTGGGTCCACGCCCCCCAGCAACTGCCCCCCGACGTTAAAGGTCACCACGAGCAATACGACGAACAGCACCGTGGTCAGGACGGCGATGACAAAGGACGCTATCCCCAACCGTGACTGCCCGCTCCGCTCCGCGGTGACCCTGGTGGGCCCGCCGTGCTCTTCCATCTGTCCTCCCCACCTGGACGCCTCCGCTCCGGCCGCGCCTAGGTTAGCACGCGCCCGAACGGACGCACCCTCGTGAAGCTCCGGCGGTTCTCGGACCTTAGCCTGCGCAACCTGCGGGCCAGGGTGCAGCGCACGCTGCTCACGGCCGTCGGCATCGTGCTCGGGGTGGGGATCGTCTTCGGGGTGCTGACGCTCTCGGGCACCATGTCGGGCACCTTCCAGCAGCTCTTCTCCCGCGCCTACGGGTCGGCCGACCTCACCGTCACCGCGGCCGGCGGGTCCGGCGGGTTCGACGAGGAGACCGTCGAAGAGGTCAGAAACTTCGACGGTGTCCAGTCCGCAGCACCCCGGTACTCCGTGGCGGCCTCCCTGATCCTGGACCAGAAGACCGAGGCGGGCCTGCCCGAAGTCCAGAGCATGCGCCTCTTCGGCGTCGAGCCGGAATCCGCGGAGCTCGCGACCGGCTTCGAGCTTACGGACGGGAGGTTCCCGGAGGGAGAACAAGAGCTCACTATCGACGGCGCCGCGGCGGAGGGCGCGGGACTCAAGATCGGTGAGAAGGTGACGCTCGGCACCCCCGCCGGCCCGAGGGAGGCGAAGGTCGTCGGGTTGCTCAGGATACCGGGCGGATCTTTCGGCGGGCTCGCCTTCGGGATGGCGCCGTTGCCCTTCGTACAGGAGGCCTTCGACAAACCCAACCAGGTCTCCGGCATCTCCGTCGAGGCGGCGGAGGAGGTCCCGGTCGGGGAGTTGCGGGAACGGCTGGACGGGAAATTGGGCGAGGGGATGCAAGCGGAGAGATCCGAGACGAGGACGAGGGAGATCACGGGCCAGTTGCAGGGGTTCAGGCTGGCGCTGCTGTTCTTCGCGGGGACGGCGCTCTTCGTCGGGGCGTTCCTGGTGTTCAACGCGCTCTCGATGACCGTGCTAGAGCGGACGCGGGAGCTCGGGATGCTGAGGGCGCTGGGGGCCACGCGGGCCATGATCGCGCGCTCGGTGATCCTGGAGGCCGCGCTGCTCGGGGCCTTCGGCTCCGTGCTTGGCGTGCTGTTCGGGTACGGGATGGCGAAGGGGCTCGTCTACCTGTTCGGGCGGGCGTTCCTGTTCGAGATCACGACGCTCATCCTCTCCCCTTTCGCCCTCGTCTCCGCCGTCTGCGTGGGCATGGCCGTGACGGTCGCAGCCGCCCTCTACCCGGCGCTGCGGGCCGGCAGGGTCAGCCCCGTGGAGGCGATGCGCTCGCGCTCTGGCGGCGGAGGCCGGCGCAGGCCTTCGGTTCTCGGACCGGTCCTCGGGCTGGTCCTCACCGGCGTCGGGGTGCCCTGGATCTACTACCTCGCGAAGAACCTATCCGCGAACCTCGACGGCCTCGTCTACGCCTCGGGTATTGCCGGCGTCATCGCGGCCTTCCTCGGCGTCTCGCTCCTGATACCGGTCCTCGTCCGGCCCCTCGCCGCGCTCTTCTCCCCGATCCTCAGGCTCTTGTTCGGGGTCGAGGGGCGGATGGCGGCGGCGAACGCGACCAGGAACCGGGGGCGGACCGCCCTCACCGCGTCGGCGCTCATGGTGGGCATCTCGCTGGTGGTGGCCTTCTCGGCACTCGGGGGGAGCCTGCTCGGCTCGATCCGGGCCTACCTCGACGACTCTCTGGGCAGCGACTACGTAGTCCAGCCCACCCAGCAGACCTCAGACGCCGGCTTCTCGGCCGACCTGCCCCGGGAGATCGGGGCGATAGAAGGCGTCGAGCGGACGACGAGCATCGTCTCGACCTTCCGCCGCAGCGGCGAGAAGGTGGACATCGTCTTCGGGGTGGACGGGAACTACCCCGAGATCTTCCGCGCAGACTTCGCCCCCGGATCGAACACCCCGCCCGACGCCTTCGAGAGGCTCGAAGAAGGCGGCGCCCTTATCGGCAAGCAACTCGCGGAGTCCCGCAAGCTCGGGTTGGGCGACAGCATAGAGCTGCCCGGACCGAGAGGGACAAAGCAGTACCCCGTCGAGGGCATCCTGGAGAACGACCTCGTCGGCGGCGGGTCTGGCGTCTACCTCTCGAAACGGGCGCTCGCCAGAGATTTCAACGAGACCGAGAGCGAGTTCCTCGCCGTAAAGGCCGAGCCCGGCTCAGACCGGGAGGCGTTATCCGACGGGATCGGGGAGGTCTTGAGAGACTACCCGCAGTTCACGCTCTACTCCAACTCCGAGTGGAAGGCGCGCATAGAGGGCGACTTCAACCGCCAGTACGTGTTCTTCTACGCCATCATGGGCGTCTCGGTGGCCGTGTCCGCCTTCGGGGTCGTCAACACGCTCTCCATGAGCGTCTTCGAGCGGACGCGGGAGATCGGGATCTTGCGGGCCATCGGGACGACGCGGCTGCAGATCGGGCGCCTCATCATCGACGAGGGAGTGGTCATCAGCCTGATCGGCTGCCTCGTCGGCGTCGTCCTGGGCTCGTTGCTCGGCTACCTGTTCGTCCAGGGCTCCGGCGCGGGAGGGTTCGAGATCGAGTTCTACTACCCGAAGCTTCCGGCGCTCGCGGCCCTCTTCTCCGGCCTCTTTATCGGCATCTTCGCCGGCCTCCTCCCCGCCCGCTCGGCCGCCCGCAAAGCCATCGTCGAGGCCGTCGGCTACGAGTAGTCCGTCCCTGCACGGGCGGGGCAAGATGCGCCGGACGCGGGCTTCCTGTGTGCTCCTTTACCCGGGTTATCTGTGAACGCTGCTAGCATCGGGGACGTATACTTCCCGGGACATCCCTCAGAGAAGGACGGTGGCGCTCTGGCGTCGGCAGCGAAGAGACGGATCGCGGTTGTTGGGGCCGGCATGGGCGGGCTGGCAGCGGCGATCCGGCTGGCGACGATGGGCTTCGAGGTCGAGGTCTTCGAGAAGAACGGCCAGGTGGGCGGCCGTATAGGGCGCCTGGAGGCCGGGGGCTTCTCCTTCGACACGGGCCCGTCCCTGCTCCTGATGACGGACACCTACCGGGAGCTGTTCGCTTTCGCCGGCCGGGACCTGGACGACTACGTCAGGCTCATCCCACTGGACGGGGACTACAGGGTCACGTTCGGGGACGGCGACACGCTCACGATGCGGCGAACCTTGCCCGAGATGATCCGGGAGCTCGAACGCATAGAACCGGGCGTCACCCCGCGCTTCTACCGCTTCCTGGAAGACGCCTGCCACAAGTACCGCCTCGGCCGCAGCGAGTTCGTCGAACGCGACTTCGACAAGGCGAAGGACTTTTTCGGCCTGAGAAACCTCCGCCTCCTCCTCAAAACGAAGGCCGTGAACAACTACTACCGCCAGGTCTCGAAGTTCTTCAACACCGAGAAACTCCGCCAGGCGTTCAGCCTCCAGACGATGTACCTTGGCCTCTCCCCCTTCTCGGCGCCCGCCGTCTACGCCCTCCTCCCCTACACGGAGATAGCCGAGGACGGCCTCTGGTTCCCCGAGGGCGGCATGTACGCCCTCGTCGAAGCGATGGAGCGGCTGGCCGTCGAACTCGGCGTGAAGTTCCGCCTGAACAGCCCGGTAGAGAGGGTCGTCGTAACCAAGGGCCGGGCCCGCGGGGTGCGCGTGGGGGGCGAAGCCGGCGGGGTGGAGATCGGGGCGGACGCCGTGCTCGCCAACGCCGACCTCCCCTACGCCTACCGCGAGCTGCTCGGGGGCGCCGCGGATAGCGACTTCAAGCTGCGCAAACGGGAGAAACTCCAGTACACCGCGTCGGCGTTCATGCTCTACCTCGGCGTCGACGGCAAACTGGACGAGATGCTCCACCACAACTTCTACCTCTCACCGGAGTACAGGGAGAACTTCGAGGCCATCTTCCGCGACGGCAGGCTCCCGGAAGACCCCTCTTTCTACGCGGTCGTCCCCTCGAAGACCGAGCCGGGCATGGCGCCCGAAGGCAAGGACGCCCTGTTCGTCCTCGTGCCGGTGCCCCACCTGGGGCCGAACGTGGACTGGGAAAGGGAAGGTCCCAGGTTCAAAGAGAAAATCTACGGGTTGCTGGAGAGGCGCTGCGGGCTCGACCGGAGCAAGGTCGTCTACGAGAAGGTCAAGACGCCGTACGACTGGCGGGACGAATACAACCTGGAGGAGGGGGCGGCGTTCGGCATCGGGCACGGCATCCTCCAGGTCGGGTACTTCCGGCCGCCGATGGTCTCCCGGAGCATAGAAAGCATGTACTTCGTGGGCGCGAGCACCCGCCCGGGGACGGGGGTGCCGCTGGTCACCATAGGCGCCAGGCTGGCGGCGGAGCGCATCGGGCGCGAGGTCGGGGCGTGAGGCTCGATCCGGCGGGCGGCGTGAAGCTCGACGAGGGTCTCTCGCTCGCCGAGAGCTACGAGTTGTGCCGGCGGGTCCAGAAGGCCCACAGCCGCACGTACTACTTCTCGACCCGGTTCTTCCCGCCCCACGTCAGGCCGCGCGTGCACGCCCTGTACGCCTTCATGCGCTACGCCGACGAGATCGTGGACAACCCAGGTCTCACCAGCCTGGAGGAGCAACTCGGTGGCCTGGAGGCCTTCGAGCGGGAGACGATGGCCGCGGTGGCCGGCGAGCCGGTCGCGAACCCCGTCCTGCGGGCCTACGCGGACACGGTGCGCGCCTGCGGCATCGAGCCGGCCCACATAACGGCCTTTATGGAGAGCATGAAGATGGACACCAGGGTCTTCCGCTACGAGACGTTCCGGGACCTCGAGGTCTACACCTACGGCAGCGCCGCGGTCGTCGGCCTGATGATGTGCCGGGTGGTGGGAGCCGACGACCGGCGGGCCGACCCGCACGCCGAGTCTTTGGGCGTCGCCATGCAGCTATCGAATTTTCTGCGCGACGTGGCAGAGGACTGGCGGCGGGGCCGGGTCTATCTGCCGCTCGAAGACCTGGAGCGGTTCGGGTACCGGGAGGAGGATCTCGCAACCGGCGTCGTGGACGGGCGGTTCGTCTCGCTCATGCGGTTCGAGATCGAGCGGGCGAGGAAGCTCTACGCCTACGCCGACGAGGGCATCAAGTACATACCCCGCGGCCGGCGGTGGCCCGTGGTGGTCGCGCGCGAGCTGTACGCTGGCATCCTGGGTCGCATAGAGGCCAGGGACTACGACGTGTTCTCGGGGCGGGCGGAGACCTCACGGCCGAGAAAACTCCTGGTGGCGGCGCGGGTGGCGGCGCGGGACCCGCGCGAGATCCTGACCCGCTCCACTTCCCGCCGCTGACACCGCGCCGTCCGGCAGACCCTTCGCGTTTGCGGATGGCCTAGGCCTGAACCGGAGCATCCTCAGGATTGAAATAGAGGCGGTCTCGTGCTGTAATTCGGGGGTCTGGTCCGGTGTGCCGGTCCGGGCGCTCATCGAGAGCGGTGGAGGGATGGGCCCTTTGAAGCCGCGGCGACCGGCGGGGAGAGAACCCCGTGCCAGGTGCCAACTCCCGCGGAGGATACTCCGAGAGATGAGTCGGAACCGCATCGACTGCCCTCTCTCCTCCGCGCCGACGTGCAGACATAGAGGAGAGAGGTTTTTTTGAGTTTCGATCTCAGGGAGAGGGTAGGCTCCAGGGTCCTGATCGGGGACGGCGCGATGGGCACGCTCCTCGCGGAGCGGGGCGTCGGCTTCGGCCACCCCTACGCCCGCGCCAACGTCACCCACCCCGAGATGGTCGCCGGCATCCACGAGGAGTACATCCGCGCGGGCGCAGGCGTGATCGAGACGAACACCTTCTCCGCCAACCGTTTCAAGCTGGAGATCCACGAGCTCGAAGACCGCGTGCGCGAGGTAAACGAGGCCGGCGCCCGCCTCGCCCGCAAGGCCGCGGATAGCGTCAAGACCGGCGACGGGAGCAAGGCGCTGGTCCTCGGCGCCATAGGCCCCCTGGGCCGCTCCCTCTGCCCCGTCGGCCCGGTGACGGAGGCGGAGGCCCGCTCCGTGTTCCTGGAGCAGGCCGAGGCGCTCCTGGAAGGCGGCGCCGACGCCCTCGTGCTGGAAACCTTCACCGACCTCGTCGAGCTCCGCATCGCCTACGAAGCGGTCAGTCGCCTCGGGGTCCCGATCGTCGCATACAAGACTTTTGTCGAGGACGGGGAGACGCTCTCCGAGGGTTTGCCGGGGAAGGCGGCGCGGGAGATCTCGGGCCTCGGCGTGGACCTTGCCGGCGCGAACTGCACGGTCGGACCGCAGAGGATGGTCGGCATCATAGAAGGCATGTCCGCCGAGGTCGGCCCCGTCGCCGCCTTCCCGAACCCGGGCCTCCCCCAGCTCGTTGACGGCAAGGTCCGTTTCCGCCGCGACGTGGACCACTTCGCCCTCTACGGCCGCCGGCTGGCGGAGGCCGGCGCCCGACTCGTCGGCGGCTGCTGCGGCACCACACCCGAACACGTCAGGGCCCTCGCGGACGCCCTCCGCGATTTCCGCCCGGAGACGGTCCCGGGGGGCGGCGTGCGCGTGAGAGCGGTGGAGGAAGAGAGGCCGGAAGAGTCCTTCGACGGGCCCTCCACGGAGCTTGCCGGGAAGCTGCGGAGGGGCTTCGCGGTCGCGGTCGAGGTGGACCTGCCCCGGGGCAACGACATCACGAAGGTCGTCGAGGCGGCGCGGCGCCTCAAGGAGCGGGGCGTCGACGCCATAGACATCTCCGACGGGGCGCGGGCGCGGCTGCGGATGCACCCGGTCGCGGCGGCCAAGATCGTGCAGGACGAGGTCGGCATCGAGGTCGTGGCCCACATCTCTTGTCGGGACAGAAACATCATCGGGCTGCAATCGGACCTTCTAGGTGCCGCGGCGCTCGGGGTAAAGAACATCCTGGCGGTCACGGGCGACCCGACCCAGATCGGTGACTACCCGGAGGCCACCGGCGTCTTCGACACGGACTCCGTGGGCCTCGTCCACGTCCTCTCGAAGATGAACCGGGGCGAGGACCTGGCCGGCAACTCCATCGGCGGGCCGGCGGGCTTCCTCATAGGCTCCGCCTTCAACCCCACCGCCGAGGACCTCGACGGCGAGATAGAGAAGCTCCGGCGCAAGATCGGGGCCGGCGCCCACGCCTTCTGGACCCAGCCGGTCTTCGAGATAGGGGCGCTGGAGATCGCCCTCGAACGCATGGGCGACCTTGACCCGTGCCTCCTCCTCGGCCTCATGCCCCTGCGCAGCGCCCGCCAGGCCGAGTTCCTCCACCACGAGGTCCCCGGCGTAAACATCCCGAAGCCCGTCCGCGAAAGACTCGCCGACCTCTCCCCCGAAGACGCCCCGAAGTACGGCGTCGAAGTGGCCCAGAACATCCTGTCCAGAGCCCAGCCACTCGTGAACGGCGCGTACATAATGCCGCCGGCGAGCGCGCCGGATCTCGCGGGAGACGTGGTAGAAGCACTTCAGCCGGTCAGCTAGACAGCCCGTCGGCAGTGGCAAAAAGCTAACAGGCCGAAATGTCGACCGGCTAGAATAGAGGCAACATGGTTCTCAAAAACACCATCCGCGAAGAGAGGGCGGCCCGGCTGGAGAAGTTTCGGGATGCCCTGAAGGAACGCATCCTCGTTCTGGATTGCGCGATGGGGACCATGATCCAATCCTACGGCCTCTCCGAAGAGGAGTACCGGGGCGAACGCTTCGCCGGCCACCCGGGCGAGCTGAAGGGCAACAACGACCTGCTCTCGATCACCCAGCCCGGGATCATCCGGGACATCCACGAAGCGGTCCTCGACGTCGGCGCGGATATCATCGAGACGAACACCTTCTCCTCGACCTCCATCGCCCAGAGGGACTACGGTATGGAAGACCTGGCCTACGAACTCAATTTCGAGGCCGCCCGTGTCGCCCGCACGGCGGCGGACGTTTATACGGACAACACTCCGGATAAACCCCGGTTCGTGTCCGGGGCGCTCGGGCCGACGAACCGGACGGCCTCGCTCTCGCCTGACGTGAACAACCCGGGCTTCAGGAACGTCACCTTCGACGAGCTTAAAGAGGCGTACAGGGAGGAGGCGCGGGGGCTCGTGGAGGGCGGGGTGGATCTGCTGCTCATAGAGACCATCTTCGACACGCTCAACGCGAAGGCCGCGATCTTTGGCGTGCAGGAGTACCTGGACGAAGAGGGGCTCGACGTGCCCGTCATGATCTCCGGCACTATCACCGACGCGAGCGGGCGAACGCTTTCGGGCCAGGTGACGGAGGCGTTCTACAACTCCGTCAGGCACGCGGATCCCATAAGCATCGGCCTGAACTGCGCCCTCGGCTCCAAGGAACTGCGCCAGTACATCGAGGAGCTTTCCAGGATCTCCGAGACGCACATAAGCGCCTACCCGAACGCGGGGCTGCCGAACGAGTTCGGGGAGTACGACGAGACGCCCGAGTTCATGGCGGAGGAGATCGGGGACTGGGCCGCCAACGGCTGGCTGAACATCGTCGGCGGCTGCTGCGGCACCACGCCCGAGCATATAAAAGCTATCGCTGATGCGGTTGCCGACCATCCCCCGCGCGAGTTGCCGGAGCTCGAACCCAGGTTGCGGCTCTCGGGTCTCGAAGCCGTCAACATCGGGCCTGACTCGTTGTTCGTGAACGTCGGGGAGCGGACGAACGTCACGGGGTCGGCGCGGTTCAAGGACCTCATCCTGAACGACGACTACGAGGCGGCGCTAGAGGTGGCGCGCAGCCAGGTCGAGAACGGGGCGCAGGTCATAGACGTGAACATGGACGAGGGGATGCTCGACGGCGAGGAGGCGATGGTCGAGTTTTTGAACCTCGTCGCCGCCGAGCCGGACATCTCCAGGGTGCCCGTCATGATCGACTCCTCCAAGTGGGCCATCATCGAGGCGGGCCTCAAACGGGTGCAGGGCAGGGCCATCGTCAACTCCATCAGCATGAAGGAGGGCGAGGAGCCATTCGTCCGGCAGGCGAAGCTCCTGAAGAGGTACGGGGCGGCCGTGATCGTGATGGCCTTCGATGAGAAAGGGCAGGCCGACACGAAGGACCGGAAGGTCGAGATCTGCACCCGCGCCTACAAACTCCTCACCGAAAGGGTCGGCTTCCCGCCGGAGGACATCATCTTCGACCCCAACGTCTTCGCCATCGCCACCGGCATAGACGAGCACAACAATTACGGCGTGGACTTTATCGAGGCGGTGCGCGAGATCCGCGATACCCTCCCCCACGCCAGGACCTCGGGCGGCGTCTCGAACGTCTCGTTCTCTTTCCGGGGCAACAACCCGGTGCGTGAGGCGATCCACGCCGTCTTCCTCTACCACGCCGTAAACGCGGGCCTGACGATGGGCATCGTCAACGCCGGCCAGCTCGCCGTCTACGACGACATCGACGAGGAACTGCGCGAGGCCGTCGAGGACGTGGTCATGAACCGCCGCGACGACGCCACCGAGCGTCTGCTGGAGCTCGCGGAGAGGTACAGGGACCGGGGCGAGGAGGCGGAGGAAGAGGCGCAGGAGTGGCGTTCGTGGCCGGTCGAGAAGCGGCTGGAGTACGCGCTGGTCAAGGGCATCGCGGAGTTTGCGGAGGAGGACGCCGAGGAGGCGCGGCAGAGGGCGGAGCGTCCGCTCGACGTGATCGAGGGTCCGCTTATGGACGGGATGAACGTGGTCGGGGACCTTTTCGGGGCGGGGAAGATGTTCCTGCCGCAGGTCGTCAAGAGCGCCAGGGTGATGAAGAAGTCGGTGGCGTACCTGATCCCGTTCATCGAAGAAGAGAAAGGCGAGGCCCGCAAGCCCAACGGCACGATCGTGATGGCGACCGTGAAGGGCGACGTCCACGATATCGGGAAGAACATCGTCGGCGTGGTCTTGCAGTGCAACAACTTCGAGGTGGTGGACCTCGGGGTGATGGTGCCGGCGGCGAAGATACTTCAGACCGCGAAGGAGAAGGGTGCGGACATCATCGGGCTCTCGGGCCTCATAACGCCGAGCCTCGACGAGATGGTCCACGTAGCATCCGAGATGCAGCGGGAGGGCTTCGACCTGCCGCTCCTGATCGGGGGTGCTACCACCTCCCAGACGCACACGGCGGTCAAGATAGCCCCAGGCTACGAGCAACCCGTAATCTACGTCAAGGACGCCTCCCGCGCCGTCGGCGTCGTCCAGAACCTCGTGACCGAGAACAAGAAGGACGACTACGCAGCCGGGATCGCCGCCGAGTACGAGGAGGTCCGCCGCAAGCACGCCGGCCGCCGGTCGAAGACGAAGCTCGCGACGCTCGAGAGGGCGCGGGCGAACAGGGCGAAGCTAGACTGGGCCGGCTACGAGCCGCCGCAGCCGAACGTGCTCGGCGTCCGGACGTTCGAGGACTACCCGCTGGAGGAGATACGGCCCTACATAGACTGGACGCCGTTCTTCCACTCCTGGCAGCTGAAGGCGAGCTACCCCCGCATCTTCGAAGACCCGGAGAAGGGCGAGGAAGCGCGCAAGCTCTTCGCCGAAGCCCAGGAACTCCTCGACCGCATCGTCGAAGAGAAGTGGCTCACCGCCCGCGCCGTCTTCGGCCTCTTTCCCGCGAACGCCCTGCCCAACGACTCGCTGGAGGTCTACACGGACGAGTCGCGCGAGGAAGTGCTGACCACGCTCGACCTCCTCCGACAGCAGAAGCAGAAGCCGCCCGGCCGCCCGAACCGCTCGCTGGCGGACTTCGTGGCGCCGAAAAGCACGGGGCTGGAAGACCACGTCGGAGTCTTCGCGGTGACAGCCGGCATCGGGGCCGACGAGGCGGCGCGGCGCTTCGAAGACGACAACGACGTCTACAACGCGATCATGGTCAAAGCCCTGGCCGACCGGCTCGCCGAGGCGTTCGCCGAGTTGCTCCACCGCCGGGTGCGCAGGGAGTTCTGGGGTTACGCGGACGACGAGGACCTCGACACCGACGCCATCATCCGGGAGGAATACCGGGGCATCAGGCCGGCACCCGGCTACCCGGCCTGCCCGGAGCACACCGAGAAGCGCACCATCTGGGAGTTGTTGGATGCGGAGGAGAACGCGGGCATCTCCCTGACCGAGAGTTGCGCGATGACGCCCGGGGCGGCGGTCAGCGGCTACTACTTCTCCCACCCGGAGTCCACGTACTTCGGGGTCGCCGAGATCGGCCGGGATCAAGTCCAGGACTACGCCGACCGCAAGGGCTGGACGCTGGAAGAAGCGGAGAAGTGGCTCTCTCCCAACCTCGCCTACGAGCCCGAAAGCCCGGACCACGACGAGGGCGAAACGGAGGTCCCGCAGGCGAGGAGCAAGGCGGCGCGGTAGGGTTCTCAGCGGGCAGTCCGAGCCTGAGCAGCCCGTTTACGCCGCCTGGCCTGGGGTAAGGTTCGTGGGGGTAGTGGGTTTGGGTTCCCTTACGGGCAGGTTTGTCTACGAAGAGGAACCCCCGTGCGGTAGCGACACCCGACGTTGCAACGGACGAGTGATCGAAACCGAGGAGGAACAGGATGCATCTGGAGAAGTACACGACCACGGTGGTCGGCGCCCACAGCGTGCCGCGCTGGTACGAGGCGTTGGAGAGGCAAGTCGAGGCGGGTACGCTCTCCCGGGAGGACATGGCCGACGCGCAGTTCCGGGCGAGCCAGGCGGCCATAGTGGACCAGGAGACGGCCGGGATAGACGTCGTAACCGGCGGCGAGATGCACCGCAGAACGAACAACCGTCACGCCCCGCCCAACGCCATGCTCAACCACTTCTGGGTAAAAATTCCGGGGTTCTCCGACGAGACCCGTCCGAAGCCGATCACGCCGAAGGACGAGAACGTTACCCATCCGGGGGCGGTCTTGACCGGCAAGATCAGGTACGGTGACCTGGGTCTCGTGGACGAGTACAGGATGGTCTCCCGGTTCGCGAGGCGTGAGGTAAAGGTCACCATGACCGGCCCTCACATGCTAGCTGCGGTCGCCCACGACGAGCACTACGGGGACATCGGGCGGATCATGCAGGACCTGGGCGAGGTCATCAACCGGAACCTGCTGGACCTTCAGGAGGCCGGTTGCCGGCACGTCCAGATCGACGAGCCTCTCTTCGCAGCCGTGGGTCGTGACGAGGTCGAGACGGCCGTGGAGGCCATCAACGCGGCCTTCGAGGGCGTGGACCAGATGTACAAGTGGGTCCACATCTGCCAGGGCAATTACTCCGTGAGCGACGAGTACGATGCGGGAGACCAGATCGGGCACCGCTACTTCGACTTCGAGACGTACCCGGCGGACCTGATCTCGCGCATAGACTCCGATGCCCTGATGGTCGAGTACGACTTCGTCGGGGCCTTCGAGAGCCTCCTCGGCGACAAGCAACTCGCCTTCGGCGCCGCCGACGTCCAGACCAAACAGGTGGAGACCCCCGACGAGATAGTCGAGCGAGTTCAGGCCGAACGCTGGCTGCAGCCCGAGCAGACGCTACTCACCACCTCATGCGGCCTCAACCACCTCTCCCGCGAAGTCGCTTTCGGCAAGCTCAAGGCCATCTCCGACGCGGGAGCCGCCCTGCGAGGCGACCGGGCACCCACCCCCGCCTGACCCAAGCCCTGGGCTGGCCCACCGAACCAACCACGAGCGGGGCCTGGAAAACTCTTTCGGGCCCCGCTCGACGAAACCTGCTACCGGCCAGCCTCCGTCCGCCGCGTTACTCGAAGCGTACTTCCTTGAAACCCAGGGCCTTGGCGAGAGCCCGGATTGAGTCTTCCGCGTTCGTCTCGGCGGTGTCGAGGATACCGTTCTCGCGGGCGGCGGCCTCGATCCTCTCCTCCGCCGTGGCGCGGGCCTCTTCGACGAGGTCGTCGTCGGGGCGCAGGTTCAGGGGACTGTAGTCACGGTCGTAGACACGGGTGTTCTCCTCGTCGAGGTTCGCGGAGAGGACCTCCGGTTCGGGCAGGCGGATGGTCACGGTGTCGTCCCGAACCTGTACGTCGTCGTCTCCGATCTCGGAGAGGTCCACCCCGGCCTCGACGTTCCCGGAAGCCACGAGAAGCACCTTCTCGCCGGAGAACAGGCGGTCCAGGAAGTCCCCGCCGCTCTCGCGCGTCACGATGATCGACTCGGTAACGCGCACGGTGGCGAGCTGGTCCAGTTCCCGCACGCCTTCCACTACGACGGACGACGTCTCGGTCTGCGCCGGCCTCTCCACCAGGAGCGGACCGATCAGGGGCATCCTTTCGGCGAAATCGAACCGGCTGATCCCGATCCCGATGCCAACGCTCAACACCACGACGACGAGCGCAAGAACAAGCGTCGTCGCGAAACCTCCGCCTTTTTTGCCCACAACCAACCTCCCCACGAGAGAAAGAAGAATCTCGACGGATTATATCCCGGCGCCGGGAGAGGCTCTACGGGGCGGTTTCTAGCGGAACTCGGGCAGGAT
>Ga0136627_1000212_pt1 | contig 19989 bp, 29 predicted proteins | sample AntDrymUQ4892206_2_FD_104652 | JGI IMG/M metagenome (GOLD analysis project Ga0136627, IMG submission 104652) | Polar desert sand microbial communities from Dry Valleys, Antarctica - metaG UQ489 (22.06) | ecosystem: Environmental > Terrestrial > Soil > Desert | place: Antarctica: Dry Valley... | reverse complement strand
TCGTTCCAGGAGACGACCCGCGTGCTCACCGAAGCGGCCATCAACGGCAAGAGCGATCCGCTGCTCGGCCTCAAGGAGAACGTCGTCATCGGAAAGCTCATCCCCGCCGGTACCGGCATGAGCCGTTACCGCAACGTGGCGATCGAGACAACCGGCGAGGGCGCAATCTCCGATGCCGAGGCGCGCGAGATGTTCGGTCTTCCTCCGCGCAGCGCAGAGGAGGATGCCGCGCACGAGCTCTTCGGAGACGGACTGCGGGCGGTCCCGGACGCATCAGGTGATGGCGAGTCTTCTGAGGACACCATTGATGTGGCCGAAGAAGAGGTCAGCACCGCCGCCGAATAAGGCGAAGCATCATCGCTCCACCAGAGGCCCCCGGTTTACCGGGGGCCTCTGTGCAGGAGCGATCTCGACTCCCGCCCTATAGCTGCCACACCTCGTCGCGGAGGAGCGGAACTCGGGCGCCGTCCTTCGTGAGCCCGTCGACGTCCAGCTCCGGGCCTCCGACCATGAAGTCCGTGTGGACGTCGCTCTTGTTCAGTCCCCTTGCGATCATCTCGTCGGGCGACATCTGGGTGGCGTCCTCGAGTGTGCTCGGCAGCCCCGAGCCCCAGGCGATGTGGCAGGTCGCGTTCTCGTCCAGCAGCGTGTCGTAGAAGACCACGCCGGATCGTCCGATCGGCGAGGTCCCGTCCACCAGCGCAATCTCGCCGAGGTGACGCCCTCCCTCGTCGGCATCGATCTGACCTTCGACGACCTCTGCGCCGGACGATGCCCTCACCTCGGTGATCACGCCGTCGGCCATCGTCAGCTCTAGATCCCGCACCACCGTCCCCGCGGTGGCGAGAGGGCGCGTCGAGCGCACGACCCCATCGGCTCGGTTGCGGTCCGGCGAGGTGAAGATCTCCTCGGTGGGGAGGTTGGGACGATAGGTGACGCCCCAGGTGGTGTCCATCTCGGCGGCGGACCAGCGGCCCCCCTGGATGAGCCCCACCGTAAGGTTCGTCCCGGGCCCGCGATAGTGCAGCGCGTCGAATCCTCGCTCGTTCATGTGCGCCGCTCGTGAGCTCAGGCGGTGGACGTGGTCCCGCCACGCGCCCACCGGATCGGGTTGGTCGAGTCGGAGGAAGGAGCGCAAGTAACCCCATAGTCGCTCGACGTCGGGTTCGCCGAACGCGGTCTCCGCCCAGCCGGGCGTCGGGTAGGGGACGATCGTCCAGTTGATGGCGCCGCTCATGAGCGCCTTGTAACGCGAGGCGAGCGCCGGCATGCGATCGAGCCCTGCCCTGACGGGGTCGGCGTCGCTCAAGAGGTCGGGCTGCGGATCACCGGTGATAGTGATGGTGGCCGCGTTGTTCTCGGTCAGATATTCGTTGCGTGCATCGAACCACGGGGGCGTCCACGACAGGGTCTCGGCCGGGGCATGCCGGACGCGGGCGTGCTTGGCGTGTGGTTCCCAGTACCAGACGTCGACGTAGCGGGCACCGAGCGCGTAGGCCTCGTGAGCCAGCGCCCGCGCCAGAGGTGCGTGCTCGATCATGCCGCTGATGGCGAGATCCTGGCCCGGCTGGAGGTTGTTGCCTATCTCGAGGGCCAGCCGGGCGTAGGCCCGCAGCTCTTCGTGCTCCACGACGCTCCTTCATTTATTCGACGGCAGCAGCCGACGCTACACGAGAGCGATGATCCATAGAAAAGGCCCCCGGGGTTCGGGGGCCTTTTCTTGGTGCGAGCTCGGGCGCTGGGCACCGCCTGCCGAGCGGGGGAAACTAATGTCTCGAGCGCCCGAACCCACGTCTGCCGGCAGCGATTCGCCTGTTCTCGTTGGAGTGGTCCGCTCAGGCCACCGGTTCCAGCGTGTCCGCGACCCGTCGCAGGGTCTGGGCCACGCCGTGTCTAACGGAGGAACGGGCGGCTTCGGTCCCAGCTCCGGCCCGCTCCTTGGAGGCCCGAATCCTTCGAGCCTCCCGGAGCAGATCGCGCTGGCGTTCCTTTGCGATGTCGTACGAGCCGGCTGGGTTCACCGTCCACCCTCCTTTCGTGGGTTGGGTTCTATCGTTGTCGAACTTACTGTTCGAAAGATATCGAACCACTTGACGCCTGTCAACTTCTGTGGGCGAATAGGCGGGTGAACTTTGCTTGCAAGGCGTTTGAACATCCATCGAACGAGGGGAAGACCGTTCTATATGCGTAGAACGCAGCGACCACACAGCCCCCAGAGACAGGGCCTGCACAGGATGGGTTCATGCGAGTCCTGAACCTGTCCCAGCCCCCCACCTCCGTGCACGTGGAAGTCGTGTACTCCGCCGCCGCCGAGATGCTTATGAGCATTCTCGCAATCGGTCACGTGTCCGCGACCCCGCTCGGAGAAGACATCAAGAGCTACGATCTGGGCCGGGAGCGGCTCGAGTCCCTGCGCAGGCTGGCGAGCGATGACCTCCTCGAGGACCTCGAACGACTCTTCGGAGGTCCGGGAACCCTCGGGGAAAGCTGCGGCAAGCTGCTGTCGAACCTGTTCGGCTTCGTGCTCGACGCGGAGTCGCGCGACGTGGCAGCTTTTCTCAGACGTCTCGAGGCGGCCGACGCCACCGACGTGACGCTCGCGCTCGTCGGCTACTACACGCGGAGCTACCGTGTCGTAGCGAGTGACGTCATCCGCAACGCGGTGAAAGGTGATGACGAGGCTCGGCGCGAGTTCATCGAGGGGGCTCGAGTCAGGTGGGGTCAAGAAGATGATCTCGTCCAGGCCCTCGATCACGTTCTGTCCCTGGGGCCCGAGGCGGTGCACAAAGGTCTCGTGCGGGCGCTCCGCCGCTGGGACGAGGAGGTCTTCAGCCGCTACGCAGACGAAGCGTTGCCGGTGCTCGAACGCGACTACAAGGCGAAGCTGAAGATGGCTCAGGAGCAGTCGCTCGAGCGGACCATCGAGCTCGCCACCAACGGGATCCAGTTCACGCCCGAGACGGGCATCGGAAGGGTGGTCCTCACGCCCACCTACATCCTCAAACCCTGGGTCCTCATAACCGAGTACCGTGAGATCGGCATCTACATCTATCCGGTCGCCGACGAGAGCCTCGAGGTCGACGCCTCGCTGCCCCCGCCTCAGCTTGTCAAGCTCTACAAGGCGCTCGGCGACGCCAGCCGGCTCAGGCTGCTGCAGCGGATCGCCACGGGTCCCATGACCCTCAAGGAGGCAACCGAGCTGCTGGCCAGCGCCAAGTCGACCGCCTATCACCACCTGGCGATCCTGCGCCAGGCGGGTCTCGTGTGGGTCCGAGAGGAAGCGAACGAGGATCGCACCTATACGCTGCGAGACGATCTCATCCCTCAGGCGTCCGAACTGCTGCAGGGCTACCTGCGCATCCAGCCGACGCAGCGAGGTCTCGGAGGCGTTCCCGGAGACCGCGTCGCCGACGGCTCGGGGTGACCGAATCCCCCGTTTGACCGCTCCGTGCGGCGCGCCTATCCTTACCCGTCGCGTCTGACGCTCAGATGCGCCGCGCGCCTGCACAGTCCCATCCCGTGCTGGGATCGGACGATCCAAGCGGGCGGCGGAAGATGTAGAGAGAACCCGAGTTCGGTGAGCCTCGTCAGGCCCGGTTGCCCCGGGAACCGACGAGGTCGGGGCCACATCGCCGAACGCTATGTGTCTGCGGGAGGACATCCTGGATGCGTCCGGGGCAGTTTGCCCCCGGCCAACGTCCGGTCTCTATCTCCCGGATAGGCCACAACAAAGGTTCGTCTGCGCGTGGCGTCGTCCACGAGACGAACTCATAGAGGTGAGGCGCCCGGTTGCGACCGGGTTGCACGCAGGCTTCTGCTCGCCGTGAGTAGGAGTACCAGCATCAGCGGCCGTCTCGACAGCCGATCGTTCGACGCTCGCGCAGAGCACAGAGAGGAACAAAAGTTGCCTACGATTCAGCAACTGGTCCGACAAGGACGGCAGTTCAAGAAGGAGAAGTCGAAGTCGCCGGCCCTCAAGGGGTCGCCACAGCGCCGGGGCGTGTGCACCCGCGTCTACACGACCACTCCAAAGAAGCCGAACTCGGCCCTCCGCAAGGTTGCTCGCATCCGCCTCACCTCTCAGATCGAGATCACCGCATACATTCCCGGAATCGGCCACAACCTCCAGGAGCACTCGATCGTGCTCGTGCGTGGGGGCCGAGTCAAAGACCTTCCAGGTGTGCGCTACAAGGTCGTGCGCGCCGCCCTCGACACCGCCGGCGTGCGCGACCGCACCAAGTCGCGCTCGAAGTACGGCGCCAAGAAGGGCGGGGGTGCCTGATGCCGCGCCGAGGGGCTGCAACTCGCAGGGACATCAACCCCGACCCTATTTACGGTTCGGTGCTGGTCACCCAGGTCACCAATCGCATCATGACGCGCGGCAAGCGCAGCCTGGCGGAGGGCATCGTTTACGGCGCGCTTACCAAGGTCGGCGATCGCACCGGCAGGGATCCACTCCCGGTTCTCAAGAAGGCGATCGACAACATCAAGCCCTTGCTCGAGGTCAAGAGCCGCCGCGTGGGCGGCGCCACCTATCAGGTTCCCGTCGAGGTTCAGTCCCGCCGTGGAACCACGCTGGCCATCCGCTGGCTCGTGATCTTCTCGCGCAGCCGGCGTGAGCGCTCCATGGCGGATCGGCTTGCCGCGGAGATCCTCGACGCGTCTGGCGGCACAGGTGGCTCGGTCAAGCGCCGCGAGGACATGCACAAGATGGCCGAGGCGAACAAGGCTTTCGCTCACTACAGATGGTGAACAACAGGACGGTCCCCACCGGGATCGCCTGAAGAGGAGAGAGATGGCAGAGGCAGCAGCGAACCAAAAACAACAAAAGGGCCCGCAGCTAAAGGCAGTGAAGGGCAGTGGTGTTCCCACGATTCGGGAGTATCCGCTCAGCCATACCCGCAACATCGGGATCATGGCCCACATCGACGCGGGCAAGACCACGACGACCGAGCGCATCCTCTACTACACGGGCCGCACCTACAAGATCGGCGAGGTTCACGAGGGCGCCGCGGTCATGGACTGGATGGAGCAGGAGCAGGAGCGCGGCATCACCATCACCTCGGCCGCGACGACTGCGAACTGGAAGGGCTACTGGATCAACATCATCGACACGCCCGGACACGTCGACTTCACGGTCGAAGTCGAGCGTTCGTTGCGTGTGCTCGACGGAGCGGTTGCCGTTTTCGACGCCGTTGCCGGGGTCGAGCCGCAGTCCGAGACGGTGTGGCGTCAAGCCGACCGCTACAACGTTCCACGTATCTGCTTCGTTAACAAGATGGACCGCACCGGCGCCGACTTCTATCGCTGCGTCGACATGATCCGCGGGCGCCTGAACGGCACCCCGGTCGTGATCCAGCTTCCCATCGGCAACGAGGCGGACTTCCACGGCGTCGTCGACCTCGTGACGATGGTCGCCCACTACTGGCCGTCCGACGGCATGGGCGAGGAGTGGGAGGACCGGGCCATCCCCAACGACATGACCGCCGACGCCGAGCAGTACCGTCACGACCTCATCGAGGCCGTCGCCGACCACGACGAGGCGATCATGGAGGCCTACCTCGGGGACGAAGACGTCTCGATCGACATGCTGCGCAAGGCGCTGCGGTCGGCGACCGTGGCAGGAAACCTCAATCCGATCATGTGCGGCTCGGCCTTCAAGAACAAGGCCGTCCAGCCCTTGCTCGATGCCATCACCTGGTACCTCCCGAGCCCCCTCGACATTCCACCGTATGTGGCCACACACCCGGTCACGGGTGCGGCCGAGGTTCGCAGGCCCCAAGACGACGAGCCCTTCTCGGCGCTCGCCTTCAAGATCATGAGCGACCCCTACGTCGGCCGGCTTACCTACCTGCGCGTCTACTCCGGCGCGTTGAAGAGCGGAGACTCGGTGCTCAACGCGATGCGCGATCGAAAGGAGCGCATCGGCCGCATCCTGCAGATGCACGCAAATCACCGTGAGGACAAAGACGCGGTCTTCGCGGGAGACATCGTCGCGATCGTGGGCCTCAAGAACACGCTCACTGGCGACACTCTGTGCGATCCGAGTGCGCCGGTGCTGCTCGAGGAGATGACCTTCCCGGCCCCCGTGATCGACGTCGCCATCGAGCCGAAGTCCAAGGTCGACTCCGAGAAGCTCGGGACCGCGCTGCAGAAACTGTCCGAAGAGGATCCGACCTTCCGTGTTCACACCGATGACGACACCGGTCAGACGATCATCTCGGGGATGGGCGAGTTGCACCTCGAGGTACTGGTCGACCGTCTCATCCGCGAGTTCAAGGTCGGCGCCAACGTCGGAAAGCCGCAGGTCGCCTACCGCGAGACCATCAAGAACCCGGTCGAGAAGGTCGAGACCCGCTACGTCAAGCAGACTGGTGGTAAGGGCCAGTACGGGCACGTGGTTCTCGCGATCGAACCCACGGGACCCGGCGGTGGCTACGAGTTCGTCAACAAGATCAGCGGCGGACGCATCCCGCAGGAGTACATCCCTAGTGTCGACCAGGGCATCCAGGAGGCCATGGCTTCCGGAGTCATGGCGGGCTATCCGGTGGTCGACCTGCGCATCACCCTGATCGACGGTAGTTACCACGACGTCGACTCCTCCGAGATGGCGTTCAAGATCGCCGGCTCGATGTGCTTCAAGGATGCGGTCAAGAAGGCCAAGCCGGTTCTTCTCGAGCCCATCTTCGACGTCGAGGTCGTCACGCCCGAGGATCATATGGGCGACGTCATCGGCGACCTCTCCGGCCGACGAGGGCAGATCGAATCCATGGATCAACGCGGGACCGACCGCATCGTCACTGCTCAGGTTCCGCTGTCCGAGATGTTCGGGTACGCCACCACATTGCGTAGCCGCACGCAGGGCCGAGCTACCTACACCATGCAGTTCAACAGCTACCAGGAAGTACCCAAGTCAATCGCAGACGACGTAGTAGCGACGGTTCGTGGAGAACCCGTCTAGTGGAGCACAAGGTAGGGGAGAGGAAGAGGAGATATGGCTAAGGCTAAGTTCGAGCGCAGCAAGCCGCACGTCAACATCGGAACGATGGGTCACATCGACCATGGAAAGACAACTCTTACAGCGGCGATTACGAACGTTCTTCACGAGCAGAATCCGAACGTGCAGACCATGGCTTTCGAGCAGATCGACAACGCTCCGGAGGAGAAGGAGCGCGGCATCACGATCTCGATCAGCCACATCGAGTACGAGACCGAGAACCGGCACTACGCGCACGTGGACATGCCGGGCCACGCCGACTACATCAAGAACATGATCACCGGTGCGGCCCAGGTCGACGGCGCCATCCTCGTGGTGTCGGCGGCGGACGGTCCCATGCCGCAGACGCGTGAGCACGTGCTGCTCGCGCGCCAGGTCAACGTGCCCTACCTCGTGGTCGCTCTCAACAAGGTCGACATGGTCGACGATCCCGAGCTCCTCGATCTCGTCGAGCTCGAGGTACGCGAGCTGCTCAGCGAGTACGAGTTTCCCGGCGACGACGTCCCGGTCACGCGCGTCTCGGCCCTCAAGGCTCTCGACGGTGACGAGGAGGCCGCTAAGGGGGTCGTCGAGCTCATGAAATCCGTTGACGAGTACATCCCCGAGCCCGAGCGCGACACCGAGAAGCCCTTCCTCATGCCGATCGAGGACGTCTTCACGATCACCGGTCGCGGCACCGTGGTGACCGGCCGCGTCGAGCAGGGAGTGCTCAAGCTCGGCGAGGAGATCGAGATCGTCGGAATCCAGGAGAAGACCGACAAGACCGTGGTGACGGGTATCGAGATGTTCCGCAAGATGCTCGACGAGGCCCGGGCGGGCGACAACGCCGGAATCCTCCTGCGCGGGACCAAGAAGGACGACGTCCAGCGCGGTCAGGTGCTTGCCAAGCCGGGCAGTGTGACCCCGCACACCAAGTTCAAGGCCCAGGTGTACGTGCTGGACAAGAACGAGGGCGGCAGGCACACGCCGTTCTTCGACAACTACCGTCCTCAGTTCTACTTCCGCACCACGGACGTAACCGGCTCGATCAAGCTCCCAGAGGGGACCGAGATGGTCATGCCCGGCGACAACACGGAGATGGCCGTCGAGCTCATCCAGCCGATCGCCATGGACGAGGGTCTGCGCTTCGCCATCCGCGAGGGTGGCCGCACCGTCGGCGCGGGTCGCGTCGTCAAGATCACGGAGTAACTAAGTCACTGCACCCGGCCCGGTAACCCCGAGCCTGCGCTGTGAACGGAGCACACTGAGAGAGGAAGCAACTTGGCAGCCGGAATGAAGATTCGGATCAGGCTCAAGGCGTACGACCACGAGGTCATCGATCAAAGCGCGAAGAAGATCGTCGAGACGGTGACTCGTACGGGCGCGAGCGTCAACGGCCCGATCCCGCTTCCCACCGAGCGCTCGGTCTACACGGTCATCCGGTCGCCGCACAAGGACAAAGACTCGCGCGAGCACTTTGAGATGCGGACACACAAGAGGTTGCTCGACATCGTGAATCCGACGCCGAAGACGGTGGACTCGCTCCAGCGACTCGATCTTCCAGCCGGCGTCGACATCGAACTGAAGCTCTAGAGACTAAGAAACCAGCGCTCTTCACGAGGAGCGCGACAAAGGAAGGTACTGATGGCAGAGGTGAAAGGGATCCTCGGTCGCAAGATCGGGATGACCCAGGTCTTCGACGAAGAAGGTCGCGCGGTACCGGTGACCGTTCTCGAAGCTGGGCCCTGTCGCGTCGCCCAGACAAAGACTCCCGAGAAGGACGGCTACACCGCGGTCCAACTTGCATTCGGCGAGGCGAAGAGAGTCAACAAGCCAATTGCCGGCCACTACGCAAAGGCAGGGGTCACCCCAGCGCGTCACCTCGTCGAGCTTCGTATGGAGACTCTCGAGGACCACGCCATCGGCGCCGAGATCAAGGCCGATGTCTTCGAACCCGGCGAGATCGTGGACGTTATCGGCGTGACGAAGGGCAAGGGCTTCGCAGGAGTAATGAAACGCCACGGCTTCAAGGGTCTGTCGGCATCCCACGGCACGCACCGCAAGCACCGCAGCCCGGGGTCGATCGGCGCTTGCGCCACACCGGCGCGTGTCTTCAAGGGCATGCGCATGCCGGGGCAGATGGGTCACGTCCGAGTCACGACGCTCAATCTGAAGGTCATCAAGGTCGACGCCGAGCGCAACCTCATGCTGGTACGCGGGGCCGTCCCCGGGCCGCGTGGGGGCCTCGTCATGGTTCGCACGGCGATACGAGTCACCCGCCGCGGCCCCTCTGCCGGCGCCCGAGGCAAGGCGGCGAGCTGATGCCACAGGCGACGGTCATAGACGGCACAGGTAAGAACACGAGCACGAAGGATCTCCCCGAGAATCTGTTCGGCGGCGACATCAACGAGGCGGTGATGCACCAGGTCGTCGTCGCGCAACTCGCCGCTGCGCGTAGTGGTACGGCCTCGACCAAGACCCGTTCTGAGGTACGAGGGGGGGGCGCCAAGCCGTGGAGGCAGAAGGGCACAGGACGTGCTCGGCACGGCTCGTCGCGCAGCCCCATCTGGGTGGGCGGCGGCACGGTCTTTGGGCCCAAGCCGCGCGACTATTCCATGCGGGTCAACAAGAAGATGCGCAAGGCCGCGCTTCGCAGCGCTCTCGCCGACAAGGCGAACAACGCCAAGATCTTTGTGCTCGATGGTTTTAGCGAGACCAAGACCAAGGCCGCGGCCAAGTGCCTGGCCGCGGCCGGCCTCGAAGGGCGCGTGCTCTTGGTGCTGGATCCAGACGACGAAGGCTCCACTGTCGTGGACCGCGCCTTTCGCAATCTGGGCGGTGCCGCGTTCTCGCTCTACGGCGCGCTCGGCACCTATGACGTGCTCGTGGCGGACGCGATCGTGTTCACGACCTCGGCCTTCGAATGCTTCACAAATGTTCAGAACCGTGAGGTGAGCGCGTAGTGGGATCGACCAAGAGCGACGCCAGGGACGTGATATTGGCCCCCGTCGTCAGCGAGAAGTCGTACTCGCTGCTGGACGACAACGCCTACACGTTCATCGTCCATCCAGAGGCCAACAAGACCGAGATCCGCCAAGCCGTCGAGAAGATCTGGAACGTCTCGGTGATCTCGGTCAACACGCTCAACCGCAAGGGCAAGAGCAAGCGCTTCCGTTTCACCCAAGGGAAACGCCCCGACACCAAGCGAGCAGTCGTCAAGCTCGCCGAGGGCGACAAGATCGAAATCTTCGAGCAGCAGGGCTAGGGAGAAGCAGAATGGCGATTCGCAAAGCAAAGCCGACATCACCGGGCAGGAGGTTCCAGACCTTCTCGGATTACTCCGAGATCACCCGGAGCGAGCCCGAGAGGTCTCTGCTGAAGCCGAAGCCCAATCGCGCCGGCCGTAACAACCACGGTCGCATCACGACGCGCCACCAGGGCGGCGGCAACAAAGTGCGCTATCGTGTCATCGACTTCCGGCGGACGAAGGACGGCGTGCCCGCAAGAGTCGCCCACATCGAGTACGACCCGAATCGCAATGCGCGCATCGCTCTCCTGCACTACGTGGACGGCGAGAAGCGCTACATCTTGATGCCCAACCGCGTCAAGGTCGGCGACATGCTCGAGTCTGGACCGGGGGCGGACATTCGTCCCGGCAACGCCCTGACGCTGCGCAACGTCCCCGTCGGCACCGTGGTGCACAACGTCGAGTTACGCCCGGGCGGTGGCGGCAAGATGGCTCGCAGCGCTGGGTCCTCGGTGCAACTCGTGGCAAAGGAGGGCACCAAGGCAACCCTGCGCCTTCCCTCAGGCGAGATGCGGATGGTTCCCATGGACTGCCGGGCGACCGTGGGCGAGGTCGGGAACGCCGAGGCCGAGCTGATCTCGATCGGCAAGGCGGGTCGCAATCGCTGGAAGGGCAAGCGTCCGTCTGTTCGTGGTGTCGTTATGAACCCGGTCGATCACCCGCTCGGTGGCGGGGAGGGCAAGTCGTCCGGTGGACGCCACCCGACGAGCCCTTGGGGCAAGAAAGAGGGCCGCACACGCAAGAAGAAGCAGTCGGACGATCTCATCATCCGACGCCGTCGCAAGAAGAGGGGTCGGTAGTGCCTAGAAGTTTGAAGAAGGGACCGTTTGTCGACGACCACTTGCTGGTCAAGGTCGTCGAGATGAACAAGCGCAACGAGAAGCGCGTCATCAAGACGTGGTCGCGCCGTTCGACCGTCATCCCCGAGATGGTCGGTCACACCATCGCGGTGCACGACGGCCGCAAGCACGTGCCGATCTACGTCACGGAGTCCATGGTCGGGCACAAGCTCGGTGAGTTCGCCCCCACGCGCGCGTTCCGCACGCACGGTGGCGGCGACAGGGCAACGAGGGTCAGATAGTGGCTAGGAACATCGCGCCAGACGCCCAGGAAGCGATCGCGACGGCTCGCTTCATTCGGATGTCCCCGACCAAAGCACGTCAGGTCGTGGATCTCATCCGCGGTCGTCACGTAGACGAAGCCCGCCAGATGCTGGCCTTCACGCACAGGGCGGCCACACTGCCAGTGCGAAAGGTGCTCGACTCGGCAATAGCAAACGCCGAGCACAACCGCAGTTTGCCCGCGGACGAGTTGGTCGTGGCGCGGGCGTGGGTCGACGAGGGACCGACTCTCCGACGGTTTCGCCCGCGCGCGATGGGCCGCGCCACTCGCATAAACAAGCGCACATGCCACATCTCGGTTGTGGTCGGTCGTCCGGAGGACGAGGTGTCCGTCGAGCGGCCTAGACGAAAGACGTCCCGACGCAAGACGAGCGCGACTTCAGACACGAAGACGACTACCCGCAAAGCGACGAGCCCCAAGACGACGGGGAAGAAGACGACGAAGAAGACAACCGCAAAAAAGACAACCGCAAAGAAGACCACCGCAAAGAAGACCACCGCAAAGAAGACCACCGCCAAGAAGACCACGAAGAAGGAAGAGGGGGAGGCCTAGATGGGTCAGAAGGTTCACCCGTACGGCTTCCGCCTCGGTATTCACACCGACTGGAAGTCCCGCTGGTTCACCGAGAAGCAATACAAAGAGTATCTCGAGGCGGACCTGCGAATCCGCGAGTATCTGCTGGGCGAGCTGCCCCATGCCGGCCTCAGCCGCATCGACATCGAGCGGACGCGCGAGCGAGTGCGGGTCGATGCGCACACGGCTCGACCCGGCATCGTCATCGGTCGGCGCGGCAGCGAGGCCGAGCGGCTGCGGAGCAAGCTCGAGAAGATGGAGCAGAAGATCTACGGCAAGCCCATCGACGTCCGGCTCAATATCATCGAGGTCAAACAGCCGGAACTCGACGCGCAGCTGATAGCACAAGGTGTGGCCGAGCAACTGGCCAGTCGCGTCTCCTTCCGACGGGCGATGAAGAAAGCCGTCGGCAGCGCCATGCGCCACGGCGCCAAGGGCGTGCGGGTGCAGTGCGGTGGTCGTCTCGGCGGCGCCGAGATGAGCCGCAGCGAGTGGTACATCGACGGACAGATGCCGCTGCACACGCTGCGCGCAGATGTCGACTACGGGTTCTCGGAGGCCAAGACCACGTTCGGTCGCATCGGGGTCAAGGTGTGGATCTACCGCGGTCCCTTCCAGGACATCTACGCGTCGGCTCGTGACCAGGCGCGTCTTCGACGCGAGGCGGCCCTGGCAGCGGGTGAGACCGAGGGTCGCGGACAGCAGGAACAAGGTGTCCGCCGGGGCGCCGGTGGGCGGGAGGGCACGACCGTCGGCCCCCGCCGTGCCCGCCGGGGCGCAGCCGGAGCGAGCCGTCCCCGACAGGCTCAGACGCCCACCGAGGGCACCCCGGCGAGCGGCGCCAAGGCGCCGGAGGCTGCGCAGCCCGAGGCCGAGCAAGCTCCCGCCGCAAAGACCGTGTCCGACGAGGTGCGGGCGAAGGCGACTCCCGCAGCCTCGACCCAGGAGCCCACTGACCAGGGAACGAGCAGCGAGGCCGGATCGCAGGACAAGAGCGAGGCGGGCTCGGCCGGATCGCAGGACAGAAGCGAGGCGGGCTCGGCCGGATCGCAGGACAGAAGCGAGGCGGGCTCGGCCGGATCGCCGGACAGAAGCGAGGCGGGCTCGGCCGGATCGCCGGACACCAACGGCTCGAACAAGTCTGGGAGCAAGTAGCCATGCTGCAGCCAAAGAAGGTCAAACATCGCAAGCAACAGCGCGGGCGAATGAGAGGCCGGGCCAAGGGCGGCACGACCGTCAACTTCGGTGACTACGGATTGATGGCGATAGAGCCGGGCTGGATCAGCAACCGGCAGATCGAGGCGGCCCGTATCGCAATGACTCGTCACATTCGTCGTGGCGGGAAGGTGTGGATCAACATCTTTCCCGACAAGCCTGTGACGAAGAAGCCCGCCGAAACCCGTCAGGGGTCCGGCAAGGGAAATCCCGAGGGCTGGGTCGCGGTCGTCAAACCCGGCCGGGTGATGTTCGAGATCGCCGGTGTGCCCGAACCGCTGGCGCGCGAAGCCATCCGGCTGGCGGCGCACAAGCTGCCCGTGAAGTGCAACTTCGTGTCTCGCGAGCAGACGCTGGAGGTGCACTAGTGGCGCGCAAGACCGACGACATCAAGGAGCTCCCCGTTTCGGAGCTGACGGAGCGGCTCGAGAACACGCGCGAGGAGCTTTTCAATCTCCGGTTTCAGCTCGCAACGGGTCAGTTGGACAACTACAGGAGAATTCGCCTGTTGCGTCGCGATATAGCGCGCGTCAAGACGGTGCTGCGCGAGCGGGAACTGGCCAGTGAGGGTGAGGAGATCATCGAGTGAGTGACACGGAAGAGAACATCAAACAGAGGGGCTTGCGCAAGGCGCGCCTCGGCCGTGTCGTATCCGACGTCATGGACAAGACTGTGGTGGTCGAGGTTCTCGACGCGGCTCAGCACCGCACCTACGGCAAGATCGTGCGGCGAACAGGGCGACTCAAGGCCCATGACGAGAACAACTCCTCGGGTGTCGGCGACACCGTCCGGATTATAGAGACGCGTCCCTACTCGAAGACCAAGCGGTGGCGCGTCGTCGACATCGTGGAGAAGGCGAAATAGGCAAGCGATTCGCTATGACTCGGCAAAAGAGAGGCTTTGGGGGTCATCGACGGTCGCGAAAGGAAGACAAGTGATCCAACAGGAAACCAGGTGTCGAGTCGCAGACAATACGGGGGCCCGCGAGGTCCTCGTTATCAAGGTCCTTGGTGGATCGCGCCGGCGTTACGCAGGCGTCGGCGACGTGGTCGTGTGTGCAGTCAAGGACGCGATCCCGGGCGGCAACGTAAAGAAATCGGAGGTCGTCAAGGCCGTCATCGTCCGCACCGCCAAGGAGCGTCGCCGGGGAGATGGGAGCTACATCAAGTTCGACGACAACGCCGTGGTGATCGTGGACGCTCAGATGCAGCCGCGCGGTACCCGAATCTTCGGTCCCGTTGCACGGGAGCTGCGCGACAGGCGGTTCATGAAAATCATCTCGCTGGCACCGGAGGTGATCTGAGTTGAGCAAGAGCAAGATTCGCAAGGACGACGAGGTCATGATCATCGCCGGTAAGGACAAACGCGCCAAGGGAAGGGTCCTCGAAGTGTTGCCGCGCCAGAACAAGGTCATCGTCGAGGCCGTCAATCGAGTGACGCGCCACGAAAAGCTGCGCATGAGCAGGCGCGGCGGTCAGGAAGGCGGCATCCAACACAAAGAGGCGAGTGTGCACCTCTCCAACGTGGCGCTGATCGATCCCGATGACAAGAAGCCCGTGCGTGTCGGTTACCGAATCGACGACGACGGCACCAAGAGCCGAGTTACGAAGCGATCCGGAAGTGAGCTGTAGATGGCAGACAACTACACACCCCGGCTCAAGCAGCGTTACAACGAAGAGGTTCGCACGCAGCTTCAGCAGGAACTCAGCATGTCCAACATCATGCAGGTGCCGAGGCCCGAGAAGGTTGTCGTGAACATGGGTGTCGGTGAGGCATCGCGCGATGCGAAGCTCATCGATGGGGCGGTGAAGGACCTCACGATCATCACCGGTCAGAAGCCGGCGGTACGCCGTGCCCGCAAGTCCCTGGCGACCTTCAAGATCCGTCAGGGCATGCCCATCGGGGTAGCGACCACCATCCGCGGAGACCGCATGTGGGACTTCATCGACCGCGTAACGTCGATTGTGCTCCCTCGCATCCGTGACTTTAGGGGCTTGAACCCACGTTCCTTCGACGGCAACGGCAACTACAGCTTCGGAGTGACCGAGCAACTGGTGTTTCCCGAAGTCGATTACGACGACATCGACGAGACGAGAGGTATGGACATCACGATCGTGACGACGGCGCGCAACGACGAAGAGGGACGTGCGTTGTTGGCGGCGCTCGGATTTCCTTTCAGGCAGCAAAACGTGGAGGCGTAGATGGCGAAGAAGGCTCTTAGGAACAAGGCGGCGGCACGGCCCAAGTACAAGGTGCGCGGCTACACGCGCTGCACCCGTTGTGGGCGACCGCGCGCGGTTTTCCGCCGCTTCAACTTGTGCCGGCTGTGCTTCAGGCATATGGCTCACAAGGGAGAGATCCCCGGTATCACGAAAGCGAGCTGGTAGCCCGTGAGCATGACCGATCCCATATCCGACATGCTCGCTCGCATTCGAAACGCCGCGCGCGCCGCTCACACCGATGTCCTCATCCCCGCCTCGAAGATCAAGGAGAACATCGCCAGGATCTTGGTCGAAGAGGGTTACGTCGACGCCTACGAGCGGGTCGAAGACGACGCCAATCATCCCGCTATCAAGATGCGCCTTCGCTACTCCGAGGAACGCCAGCCGGCCATCTCGGGCATCCGTCGCATCAGCAAGCCGGGTCGACGGGTCTATCGCGGAGCTACAGAGCTACCCCGGGTGCTCGGAGGGCTAGGGGTCGCCATCATTTCGACCTCGCAGGGGGTTATGACCGATAAGCAGGCACGTCGTCACCGCGTCGGTGGCGAAGTGCTGGCCTACGTCTGGTAGAGGAGGAACAGTGTCGAGAATCGGACAGGCACCGATCCCCGTCCCCGACGGGGTCGGTGTTTCCGTCATCGGGCGAAACGTGACCGTCAACGGTCCGCGCGGCGAATTGCAGCGCAGTCTTCCCGAAAAGATCGAGGTCGAACAGGCCGACGGCGAACTAGTCGTGAAACGGAGCACCGAGCAGCGAGAGGTTCGCGCCCTGCACGGGCTCATTCGGAGCCTGCTCAACAACATGGTCATCGGTGTCACGGAGGGTTTCGAGAAGCGACTCGAGATCTCTGGAGTCGGCTACCGTGCCAGCAAGCAGGGCAGCGACCTCGAGGTTCTCGTTGGTTTCTCGCATCCGGTCCGCAAGCCGGCCCCCGATGGGGTCGAGTTCGAGGTTCCGACGCCCACCCGCATCACCGTCAAGGGGATCGACAAGGAACTAGTCGGCCAGGTAGCGGCCGAGATCCGCGCGATCCGTAAGCCCGAACCCTACAAGGCGAAGGGCATCCGCTACGAGGGCGAGCGCATTCGCCGCAAAGCCGGCAAGGCCGCCAAGGCAGCCGGGTAGACAGAGGTAGGTCATGGACGCAAAGAAGAAGGTTCGAGGACGCAGGCTTCGCCACAATCGCGTGCGCAAGAAGGTCGTCGGCACGTCCGATCGACCGCGTCTTGCGGTGTACCGGTCGAACCGCCATATGTACGCGCAGCTCATCGACGACTTCACAGGGCGCACGCTCGTGTCCGCGTCCACTCTGAAAGACGCGGGCTCCGCCGCCGATCGCATCAAGGCGGCGCAGGCGGTCGGTGAGGCCATCGCAGGCAGAGCCAAAGATGCGGGCATCGAGTTGGTGACCTTCGATCGCGGAGGATTCCGCTATCACGGCAGGGTCAAGGCGATCGCCGACGGCGCTCGCGAGGGCGGACTGAACTTCTAGAGATGACTGAGTGCAGAGGAAAGAGGCGTAGATGAGACGACCAGGTGGAGGCGGCGGGCGAGGCGGCCGAGGCCGCGACGACGACCGCACGCAGTACGAGGAGCGTGTGGTCTCGATCAATCGCGTCGCCAAGGTCGTCAAAGGAGGACGTCGGTTCTCGTTCACCGCGCTCGTTGTCGTGGGTGACGGCGCCGGTCAGGTCGGCGTGGGATACGGCAAGGCGAGGGAGGTGCCGGCCGCAATCCAGAAGGGCATCGAGGAGGCGAAGCGCAGCTTCTTCAGGGTGCCCATGGTCGGCCAGACGATCATTCACGAGATCACCGGCGAGGAATCCGGGGGCGTAGTGTTGTTGAAACCCGCCTCTCCGGGTACCGGCGTCATCGCCGGAGGCCCTGTGCGAGCCGTCGTCGAGTGCGCCGGTATCCGTGACATCCTGTCGAAATCGCTGGGTTCGGACAACCCGATCAACATCGTGCACGCCACGGTCACGGCGCTGAAGAACATTCAGACCCCCGAGGCGGTGGCGAAGCGCAGACACAAGACGCCGGAGGAGGTCGCCCCGGCATACCTGTTGCGAGGAGCGTCTCCGGCGGGGACCGGAAGATAGCCATGGCGAAATTGAGATTGAAGGTGACGCAGATCCGTTCGATCCACGATAAGGGAAGCAAGCAACGCGGCACCATGAGGGCGCTGGGATGCAAGCGCGTGGGTCACTCGGTCGTCCATGACGACAAACCCGAGATCAGAGGCATGATCAATGCGGTGGGCCATCTGGTTGAGGTCGAGGAGATGAAGTCGTAAATGAAGCCTCATGAGTTGAAATCACCGGCGGGGGCGCGCAAGCCGCGCATGCGCAAAGGCCGTGGCGAGGCGGCCGGCAAGGGGAAGACCGCAGGTCGCGGCAGCAAGGGCACGAAGGCCAGGGGTGAAGTCCATGCCTTCTTCGAGGGTGGGCAGATGCCTCTGATCCGTCGGGTGCCGAAGCTAAAGGGATTCACGCCGCCGCAGCGGAGGGTCTACGGCGCCATCAACGTAGGGACGCTGGACGAGCTCGAGGGCGACGAGTTCAACCCCGAAGGGCTTCACACCGCCGGAGTAGTGAAAAAGCGAGACAAGCTCATCAAGGTTCTGGGTAAGGGCGACATCAACCGGGCTGTAACGATCAGGGTTCACGCGGCCAGCGATTCGGCAAGGAGCAAGATCGAGGCTGCGGGCGGCACCGTCGAGATCCTCGACGAGCTTCCCGGCCGGACGCCGGGAAGGGTAGCTAAGTGAGCCTTCTTAAGGCATTTGCAAACGCGTTTCGTGTTCCTGATCTGCGCAACAAGATCCTCTTCACCCTGCTGATTATCGCCGTCTACCGGCTCGGAGCACACATCCCGACGCCGGGGATCGACGTCGAAGCAGCTCAGCGGATCGCCGCTCAGGGGTCGCCCGACGGCGCATTTCAGCTGATCAATCTTTTCTCCGGCGGAGCGCTGACGCAGATGGCGGTTTTTGCGCTCGGCATCATGCCGTACATCACCGCCTCAATCATCATGCAGTTGCTCACGGTGGTCATCCCGCGTCTCGAAGCGTGGTCCAAGGAGGGCGAGTCGGGAACCAAGAAGATCACGCAGTGGACTCGCTACCTCACCGTTGTCCTTGCGGTATTGCAGTCCACAGGTATCGCGTTTCTGTTCAACAGAGGGGCCGACCAACTGGGCTTTCCGCCGGGAGTCGTTCTTATTCCCGAGTTCACCCCTCCGCGCGTGGCTCTCATCGTGTTGTCGCTGACTGCGGGCACCGCTCTGATCATGTGGTTGGGCGAACTGATCACACAGAGGGGCATCGGCAATGGAATGTCGATTCTGATCTTTGCGTCGATCGTGTCGACGCTTCCCGCCGAGTACCTGGCGATCTACCAGCAAGAGGACCTCGCCGTGTTCCTCGGCCTCGTCGCGATCGCGGTGTTCATCATCGTCGGAATCGTCACGGTGGAACAGGGCCAGCGCCGGATACCTGTGCAGTATGCAAAACGAGTTGTCGGACGCCGGATGTATGGAGGAACCTCGACCTATATCCCGTTGAAGGTCAACCAGGCTGGAGTCGTGCCGATCATCTTCGCTTCGAGCGTGTTGTACATACCGACTCTGCTTCAGAACACGATCCAGAGCCCGGGCCTGCAGAGATGGATCTCGGACAACATCCTGGACTCCGGCGCGGTCACCCACATGGTCATCTACGGCCTGCTCGTCGTTTTCTTCACCTACTTCTACACGGCGATCACATTCAACCCCGTTGACGTCTCCGACAACATGAAGAAGTACGGCGGCTTCATCCCTGGTATTCGCCCGGGCAGGCAGACGGCCGAGTACCTCGACCGCATCCTCACCAGAATCACTTTGCCCGGCGCCCTGTTCATCGCGGCGATCGCCCTCATGCCGAACATCTTTCTTGCGTTCTTCGACATCCAGCGCCTTCCTTTCGGTGGGGCCTCGATCCTGATCACGGTGGGCGTCACGCTCGAGACGATGAAGCAGATCGAGTCGCAGTTGATGATGCGCCACTACGAGGGCTTCCTTAAGTGATCTTCGTATCCAGACTGTGTCCGAGAGTTCCACGGTAGTCCGGCATGAGACTGGTGATTCTCGGCCCCCAAGGGGCCGGCAAGGGAACTCAAAGCGCGCGTCTTATCGAGAAGTACGCGATCCCCTCGGTCGCGACTGGAGACATCTTTCGCGCCGCCATGAAGGACAGCAGTAACGAGCTTGGCTCCAAGGTGCGCGAGTACGTGGACTCGGGCCGGCTCGTGCCGGACGTGCTCGTCAACCAGATCGTTCTCGACCGCTTGGCCGAAGATGACGCAAGAGACGGGTTTCTGCTCGACGGGTTTCCCAGAGACCACGTCCAAGCGGAGGTGCTCGACGAGTTCTTGGTGAAAGACGACCGGCCTCTTGATGGGGCGATCGTGGTCGAGGTCCCGGAAGAGGTCTCCTTGCGGCGCATCCTGGGCCGGCGCGTGTGTACCCAGTGCGGCCGCAACTACTCCGTGGACATGCCGCCCAAGGTGAACTGGACCTGCGACCGCTGCGGCGGCGA
>Ga0136627_1000211_pt1 | contig 20005 bp, 24 predicted proteins | sample AntDrymUQ4892206_2_FD_104652 | JGI IMG/M metagenome (GOLD analysis project Ga0136627, IMG submission 104652) | Polar desert sand microbial communities from Dry Valleys, Antarctica - metaG UQ489 (22.06) | ecosystem: Environmental > Terrestrial > Soil > Desert | place: Antarctica: Dry Valley... | reverse complement strand
GAGGCGGACGCCTACGGCGTCTTCATGGACGAGGCGATGCCGCTCGTCGGCCTCGTGGCGCTCGGCCTGCAGGGCGGCGCCACGCCGCGCGAGCTCAGCGGGCGGCTGCTGCGGCGGATGCCTCAGGCGGTCGCCCTGCTGCGTCGCGGCGGGCTGCGGCTGGCGAGCGAGCTGCTCGGCGGCTACGGCACGATGCTGCGCCACCGGCTGCCCTCCGACCTCACGCGCGGGCCGGTCAGCGCGTTCGCGGCGCATGCCGGGGCCGGACCGGACCTGCCCGGCAGCGCGCTGTTCGGCTTCTGGCAGGCCGTCTACCACCGCTACGGCCAGTGGCATGCCGCCGGCGGCTCGCAGGGGCTCGTCGATGCGCTGGCGCGGCGCCTGCGCCAACTCGGCGCGAGCGTGCGCTGCGACGCCCGGGTGACCCGGATCGATGCCTGCAGCGGCCGCGTGCGCGCCGTCGAGCTCGCCGGCGGCGAGCGCATCGAGGCCGAAGCGGTCGTCAGCGCGATGCATCCCGCCACGGCGCTGCTCGATCTGCTGCACCCGCCCCTGCACGGACCCTCCGCCCGCGACCTCGCCGCCACGCACGCGTCCAACAGCGTCCAGATGCTCGTCCACGTCGCGGTCGACCGGCTGCCGCCCTACACCGGCGCGCGGCCCGGCGACCACAACGGCCTGCAGAGCTTCGTCGACGAGCTCGACGAGCTGCAGGCCGCCTTCCACGCCGCCGAGAGTCGCCGCATGCACCTCCCCGCACCCGCCTACGCGTTCACGACCTCCGCGCTGGACGGCGGCCTCGCGCCGCCCGGCCACCACACCGTCTACCTCGCCTGCCCCGCCGCCCCGTTTGACGTGGAGGGCGGCTGGGAGCGGACCGCACCGGCCGTCGTCGAGAGCCTGCTCGACCAGGTCGAGACGCGCGCTCCCGGATTTCGCGACTCGATTCAGGGGATGTCGGTCCGCACGCCGGAGCTGATGGCGCGCGAGCTGCGCTGGCCGGGCGCGCACCCGATGCACCTCGACGTGACGCTCGACCAGCTCGGGCCGCTGCGGCCGATTCCCGCGCTCGGATCGCATCGCACCCCGGTGCGCGGGATGTACGTCAGCGGCGCGGGCACGGCGCCCTCAGGCGGGATCGCCGGTGGCCCCGGGCGCGGGGCGGCGCGGGCGCTGCTGGCCGACCTCGAGTGATCTGCTGCACAGGTCCGACGTGTGGGCGATGCCTCGATGGGGGGGCGGGTGAGCGCGGGACGCGCGCGCCACCGGACGCAAGATGCTCACCGCGGCCGGTCGGCTACGGCGTCGCCCTATCCTCCGACCGTGCCCGTCGAGCGCCTCGCGATCGCCCACGTCACCCCCTACCCCTGGGGCGATCGGACGCGAGACATCACGACCTACGTCCAGCGCGTCAGCGCCGAGCTCGCACGGCGTGGGCACCGCGTCGTCATCGTCGCGCCGTCACGCTCGCATGACGCAGTCCGCGAGACGCGCCAGGCGTTGCGCGCGGGGATCGAGGACCCGGTCGAGTTGCTGCCCGAGCCCGGCGCGCCACCCCGCGTGCTCGCCGTAGGCGACGCGATGCCCGACCTGCCCGGCGCCGGCCGCCGCGCGCCCGCGCTGCCGGTCGACGTCTCGCGCACGATCGAGGATCTGCTGACGATCCTTCCGCTGGACATCTGCCATGTCCACGAGCCGTTCGCTCCGTCCACCTCCAGCGCCGCATTGCGGCACTCGCGGGCGCTGAACGTCGGCACATTTCACACGCCGACCGAGCGGCTGCTGTCGACGCAGGTCGCGCGCAAGGTCGTCCAGCTCGTGCTCGGCCGCCTGGACATGCGCACCGCGAGCTTCGCCGCCACGCGCGAGCTCCTGCAGCGCTACTTTCCCGCCGACTATCGCCTGCTGCTCCCCGGCGCCGACGCGCCGGCCCCGCGCGAGGACGCTCCGCGGGGCCCGGCGCGGATCCTCTTCGTCGACGACGAGGAGCGTGCCGCGCTGCGCCTGTTCTTGCGGGCCCTGCGCCGCATGGACGCCGCCGGCGACTGGGAGGCGACGATCGTCTCCGCGCGCGGCCCGTCCAGCAGCACCCCACTGCGCGCCGACCTGCAGGCGCGCGTGCGCTACGCGGCGCCCGACGAGCTCGACGAGGCCGGCGCGCTCGCCAGCGCCGACGTGCTCGTCGCCGCCTCCGACGGGGCCGCGCCCGCTCCCGGCCTGCTGCTGCGAGCGCTCAACGCCGGCGTCGTGCCGGTGGCCTCACGCCTGCCCGTCTACGAGGAGGCGCTTGACGACGGCGCCCGCGGCATGCTCTTCGAGCCGCGCGACACCGACACCCTCGCCGCGCAGATGCAGCGCCTCGTGGCGGACGCCGAGTTGCGCGCGAGCCTGGCCGCCGCCGCCGCGTCGCTGCGCGAGCGGCTGACGTGGGGGCGCGTCGCCGACGACGTCGAGCACCTCTACGACGGCCTCGTCGCGCGGCGCCATCCGCGCTCCGGCGATCCGCAGATCGCAGTGCGCCTGCGCCCGCGCCCGCGCATCGACGTCGACCTGCACATGCACACCGACCACTCGCACGACTGCGCGACACCGGTCGAGGTGCTGCTGGCGACCGCACGCGACCAGGGTCTCGGAGCGATCGCGGTGACCGACCACAACGTCATCACCGGTGCTCACGAGGCGCGCGAGCAGGCGGCCAAGTACGGCGTCAAGGTCATCGTCGCCGAGGAGGTCAAGACCGCCGACCAGGGCGAGGTCATCGGCCTGTTCATCGAGCAGCAGATCCCGCGCGGCATGACGCTCGCCGAGACCGTCGCGGAGATCCGGCGCCAGGGAGGCCTGGTCTACGTGCCGCACCCGTTTGACCGCATGCACGCGGTGCCCGACTACGAGCACCTGCTGGGGATCGTCGACGACATCGACGCGATCGAGGTCTACAACCCGCGCGTGGCGATCGGCTCCTTCAACGAGGAGGCCGAGCGCTTCGCGGCCAAGTACCGGATCCTCGCCGCCGCCGGATCGGACTCCCACGTCGCGCAGGGACTGGGGTCGGTGCGCGTGCGGATGGCCGACTTCGACGGGCCGCAGGAGTTCCTCGAGGCGCTGCGCGAGGCCGAGATCACCACCAAGCCCTCGTCGCTGCTCTACGTGCAGGCGCTGAAGTTCCTGGAGACCCGGGCGACGCCGCCCGCGGCCCGGGCGGCACGGCGCGAGCGGCGGGTCAAGCGGGCCACGCGCAAGTCGTGATGCACGCGCAGGGTCGCTCGTCGCAACCGTCGAAACCACCGGCGAGCATGCCCGCGACCGACGACGAGATCCGCGAGAAGTACCTCGAGCGGGCGATCCGAGAGCTGAACATCCTGACCCGCGAGCTGCAGGCCTGCGAGCGCTGCCCGCGCGGCCAGCTCATGCCCGTGCTCGGCTCGGGGCATCCGCAGGCGGACATCGTGCTGCTGAAGTACGCGCCGACGCCGCCGGAGATCGAGGAGGGCGTCGCGTTCTTCGGACGCTCGGGAACAGCGCTGATGAAGGCGTTCAAGCGCCTGGGAATCGATCCGCTCGCCGTCTACGGGACCCTGTGCGTGAAGTGCCCGGTCTCCGACACCGCGCTCGCCGACCCCGCGTGCGTCGCGCGGCTCGGCGAAGAGCTCGCGATCGTGCAGCCGAAGATGGTCGTCGTGATGGGTGAGGACGCGCTCGCAACGCTTAACGACCTCCAGCTGCCGCTGTCGGACCCCGTGCTCGCGCTGCCCGGCGAGCTGCAGCACCTGACGCCCTCGATCGAGGCGTTGTACGTGCCGAACATCGACGAGGCGCTGGACGAGGAATCCGCCAAGCGCGCGTTCTGGTCGGCGTTTCGGGTGCTCGGCGAGTGGTACGCCGACCTGCCCCCGTACTGAGGGTCGCGCTCAGGGTCCCGCTCCTCGCGCTGGCCTACTTCCTCGCCGCGCCCGCGCTGGCGCGCCTGCTGCGGCCCGCCGCTGTCAGCAGCGGATGACGTTGCGCGCCTGCGGGTCGACCCCCAGGTCGACGTCGAACTCCACGCGGTCGCCCTCGTCGAGCGCGCCGACGCCGAGCGCGAGCCCGCGCGAGGTCACGTTCACCACATGACGATCGCCGTCGCGGACGATGGTCCCCATGGCCTCGTCGGCGTCGAAGGTCTTGACGGTCCCCGTGAACTGCATGCTGTCCCCTCTCTGACGGCCTGTTGGTTCGTCGAGTTGTCACGTCAGCTGACACACTGAACCGATGCCCGTCCGCTTCATCTTCCGATGTCAGTTCTGCGACCGGGCGCCGGATCCGCTGACCCAGCTGAGCCTGGCGAGCGCGATGCGCGAGATCACCTGGGGCGCCTACCAGGACGCGCTGCCCGGCCGCTGGCTCTTCTTCCACGGCCACGGGCTCTACGGATCGCCGCGCTATGCCTGCGAGGAGCATCGCGGCGACCTCGTCGCCTACCTGCGCCAGCACTACGGCACGATCGGCTTCCACGTCTGGAAGCGCCCGCCGTACCCCTCGAGCCTGGCGCACGCCGACACCGACAACGCCTGGATCGCCGCCACCCGGCGACAGGGCGGATGGGGCTCCTGAGGCACTCCCGCCCCGACGGCGCATTGCAGAAGGTCGCCGACACGCTGACCACCGCGACGCGGTAGAGCGGCGCGGCGGCGTCAGGGCTCGAGCAGGATCTTGCCGAGCTTGGCGCCGCCCGCGAAGCGCTCGTAGGCCGCCGCGACGTCGTCCAGCGCGTAGACCTCGGCGACCGCCACGCGCAGGTCGCCGCGCTCAAACAGCGGCAGCACCTCGCGCTCCAGCGCCCGCGCCGTGGCGGCCTTCTCCTCCAGCGGCCGGGCGCGCAGCGTCGAGGCCATGATGCGCGCGCGCTTGCCCATCAGGGCGAGCAGGTTCAGCTCGCCCTTCGCGCCCGCGCCGACCCCGATCACGACGATGCGCCCACTCGTCTGCAGCGCCTTGAGGTCGCCGCCGAGGTTGGGCGCGCCGACGAGCTCGAGCACGACGTCGAACGGGCCGTGGTCGACGAATCCTTCCGGGTCGATGACCTCATGCGCCCCGAGCCGCGCGACGCCCTCGCGCGAGTCGGGGTTGCGCACCGAGGCAGTGACGTGCGCGCCTACCGCTCGCGCGAGCTGGACCGCGGCCGTGCCGACGCCGCCCGCCGCGCCCTGCACGAGCAGCCGCTCGCCGGGTCGCAGGGCGGCCTGGGTGAACAGCGCGTCGTGCGCCGTGGTGAAGACCTCGGGCAGGCCGCCGGCGGCGGGGAAGTCGACCGCCTCGGGCACGCGCATCAGCTGACGCTCGTGCACGACGGCCAGCTCGGCCTGGCCGCCTCCGCCGGCGATGCCCATCACGCGGTCGCCCTCGCAGAAGCGCTCCGCGCCCGGCCCGAGCGCCTCGACGACCCCCGCGAGCTCGAGGCCCGGGATGTCGGGATGGCTGCCCGGCGGCGCCGGGTAACGGCCGCGCAGCTGCATCATGTCGGCGCCGTTGAGGCCGGCGCCGCTCACCCTGACGAGCACTTCGCCGGCCCCGGGCTCGGGGTCCGGGTGCTGCTCGACGAGAATCTCGCCGTCGCGGATCGTGGCGGCACGCACGGCGCGCAGTGTAGAAGGCGAGCGCGGAAACAGCGGGAGGCGTAGGCTGCGTCCGTGGCTGTACCCGCCGAGGCCTACCGGCTGACGAACATCTCGTCGAAGGCGTACGAGCACCCGGCCGACCGCGCCGCGACCGCCGCCCTCGGCTCGATCCCGATGCTCGACCTCGTCGTGCGAAAGCTCATCGAGATGGGCTACGAGCGCGCCCTGCGCCAGACCTACCTCGGATCCTCGGTACGCCTGGGGGCAGACCAGCTCCCGCGAATCTGGAGCGCCTACCACCGCGCGCTGACGGCGCTGGACATGCCCGAGGAGTACGACCTCTACATCACCCAGCAGCCGCTGGCCAACGCGGCGACGATCGGCGCGGGCAAGCCGATCATCATCCTGAACTCCGCGACGGTCTTGCTGCTGGACGACCGCGGCATCGAGGCCGTCCTCGGCCACGAGCTCGGCCACATCCTCTCCGAGCACGTCCTGTACCGCACGGTGCTGATGGTCCTCATGCGCCTGGGCAACTCCGTGCGCCTGCCGATCCCCGGCGGCAACCTGCCGCTGCTGGCGGTGCGCTACGCGCTGCTGGAGTGGTCGCGTGCCGCCGAGCTGTCAAGCGATCGCGCGGCCGCGCTGAGCACCGGCGACCCGCGCGTGGTCTGCTCGATGCTGATGGCGATGTCCGGCGGGGCCGCCGCCGACGAGCTGAACCTCGAGGCCTTCGAGCGCCAGGCGATGGAGTACACCGAGGGCGGCGCCGGCCTCGACCGCCTGCAGCGGATGTTCTCCGATCTCAGCCTCGACCACGGGATGCCGGTCAAGCGCGTGCACGAGCTGATGGCCTGGGTGCGAAGCGGCGACTACGACCGCATCGTCGGCGGCGAGTACCCGCGCCGCGACGATGCCCCCAAGCCGCCCGTCGCCGAGGCCGCGGACGCCGCCGCGCACTACAGCGACGTGTTTCGCAACATCTTCAGGGAGGCGGGCGGGCAGGTCTCAAGCGCCGGCAGCCAGCTCAGCGACTGGCTGCGCAACAAGCAGGAGGCGGCGGCAGCCTCCAAGGAGGAGGGCGACGGCGAGCAGCCCACGGGGGCCGGCGAGAAGTAGCCTGCCGGGCGTGGACCTCTCGGCCGCCGAGATCCGTGTGCTGGGCTGCCTGATCGAGAAGCAGCGCACGACCCCCGACGCCTACCCGCTGACGCTCAACGCGCTGCGCATGGCGTGCAACCAGTCGACCGCGCGCGACCCCGTCGTGCGCTACGACGACGCGACGGTCCGCGACGCGATGACGCGCCTGCACGGCCGGCGCTGGGGCCGCCTGGCCAGCAGCGGTCGCTCGCCGAAGTACCGCCACCTGCTCGACGAGGCGCTGACGCGCGCGCCCGACGAGCTGGCGATCCTGTGCGTGTTGATGCTGCGCGGCCCGCAGACGCCGGGCGAGCTCAAGCAGCGCAGCGATCGGCTGCACCACTTCGCCGGCCTCCCGGCGATCCACGACACGCTGCGCCGGCTGATCGATCGCGACCTCGTCATGCAGATCGACCGCCGGCAGGGACAGAAGGAGGAGCGCTACGCCCAGCTGCTCGGCGAGGGCGACAACGCGCAGCCCGAGCCCGCACCGGCGGTCGCCGAGACGCCGAGTGCCGGCGGGTGGATCGCCGCGACGCCGGGGCCCGCCCCCGCCGCTCCTGACCCTCCGCCGGCCCATGACCCCGCCCTCGAGCAGCGCGTCGCTTCGCTCGAGGAGCAGGTCGCCGCGCTGCGCGCCGAGCTGCGCGCGCTGAGCGACCTGCTGTGAACGATGGCGCCCACACGACGCATGGTGTCGCGGCGCGCCGGTAGGCTGCCATCCGGCCGCAGCCTCTCGCGCAAAGGACCTCGACGATGCCCCGCTTCACGCTCCTCGCTCTCTTGGTGCTGACCACACTCGTCGCCGCGGCCCCGGCGGCGGCCGCGTCGACGACGACGAGGACCCTGACGGCCGACCGAGGGACAGCCTGTACGACGACGGTGTACCGCGCCCCGCTCAGCGGATTCCTCGACGTGCGCCTGCGCGGTCGCGGCGACTGGGACCTGCAGCTGCGCGATGCCTCGCGCAACACACTGGCGGCCTCGCGCGGCTTCGGCGGCCGCGAGGTCGCGCAGACGTGGGTGCGCGCCGGGCAGCGCATCACCGCGCGCGGCTGTCGTCGGCGCGGCGCGGGACTGCGGGCGCGCACGACCTTCCGCGTGTCCTCCGTCGCGCTGCCCCGGCTCCCCCTCGGACCCGCGCAGCTGCTGCGCGTGCACGGCAGCGAGCGCCAGATCCAGGCGCTGCAGTCCTCCGGCCTCGACGTGACCCACGAGCAGGGCCGCGGCTGGGCCGACGTCATCGTCGCGGGCGTCGACGAGCTGGCGAAGGTCGTGGCCTCCGGCATGCGCCACTCGGTCCGGATCGCAGACCTCTCGAAGTCCTTCGCCGCCGCGCGCGCGGCGGACCGCGCCTACAGCGCGCGCATCGGGGCGAACGGGTCACCGCTGCCGTCCGGGCGCACGAGCTATCGCACCTACGACGACGTGCAGGCCGAGCTGAAGTCGCTGGTCGCCGACAACGCCGGGCACGTGCGCAGGGTGTCCTTCGGGACCTCCTACCAGGGACGCGAGATCTCCGGCGTGGAGATCGCCAAGGACGTCGACGCCGACGACGGGCGCCCCACCTTCTTTCTCATGGCCCTGCACCACGCGCGCGAGTGGCCGTCGCTGGAGGCGGCGATGGAGTTCGCCCACATGCTCGTCGCCCAGCGCGGCGACGCGCGCGTCGCGAGCGTGCTCGCACGCTCGCGGGTGGTCATCCTGCCGATCGTCAACCCCGACGGCTTCATCTCCTCGCGCGGCGCCTTCGATCCCGGCGACGCGCTCACCGGCCAGGACCCCACCGCCACGCTCGTCGAAGCGATCGCGCCGCCCGGCGGCCTGTTCGCCTACCGGCGCAAGAACTGCAACGGTGAGATCTCGCCATCGCTGCCCTGTGCACTGGCCTTCGGCGTTGATCCCAATCGCAACTACGGCTCCGGATGGGGCGGCCCCGGCAGCTCGTCGGACGTCACCGCGCAGAGCTACCACGGCAGGGGGCCGCGCTCTGAGCCCGAGGTGCGCGCGGTCTGGGACTACGTCCGCGAGCATCACGTCACGACGCTCGTCAGTATCCACAACGTCGCCGCCCTCGTGCTGCGACCGCCCGGCACGGGAGCCTCGGGACTGGCGCCCGACGAGGCGCGCCTGAAGGCCGTCGGCGACCGGATCGGTCAGGCGGCCGGCTACACATCGCAGTACGGCTTCGAGCTCTACGACACCACCGGCACGACCGAGGACGACTCTTACGCGGCGACCGGGGGGTACGGCTACACGATCGAGATGGGCCCGCCCGACGGCAACTTCCACATGCCGTATGAGACCGGCGTCGTCGCCGAGTGGACCGGCGAGAACCCGCATGCCCAGAATCGCGGCGGCCTGCGCGATGGACTGCTGATCGCCGCCGAGGCGGCGGCGGAGAACGCCGATCACGCGATCCTGCGTGGGGTTGCGCGGGCGGGCAAGGTGCTGCGGCTGCGTAAGCGCTTCGAGACCAGGACCAGCGCGTATTGCTCCAAGGGAGTCGAGCCGATCGTGGACATCGGCCTGCCGCGCGTGTGCCTGACCGGCGAGAAGCCACCGCTGACCGTCGACGACGAGCTCGACGCGACGACGACCGTGCCCGCGAGCGGCATCTACGAGTGGCACATCGGCCAGTCCACGCGCCCGTTCGTGGGGGCGGCCGGACGCAGGGAGGCCTACGAGCTGACCTGCGAGCAGCCGGGCGGGGAGGTGCTGGAGCGCCTGTCGCTGGTCATCGACCGCGGCCAGGCCGCGACCCTGGATCTCGGCTGCGGCCTCGGTGCAACGACGTTCGCCGACGGGTCGCGCGTCAGCGGCGACCCTGCGGCGGCGGCGGGGTCGACGGCTCCGGCGATCAACGGGCTGGCGGTGCCGCCGGGCGTCACGTCGAGGCTCGGCAAGCTCACCTCCTGCAAGGTCCGGGCCAACCGCATCACGAGCAAGAAGCGCCGCGGCGCCGCTCGGCGCTCGTGCGTGAAGCGCTTCGGCCGTAAGGCGCCGGCCAAGAAGCGGACGTCGTAGCGCGCGCGGTCAGGCTCGCACCGCTCGCCGTCCTCGCCGCGGCGTTCGCGGTGACGCTGGCGGCCGTTCTCGCCGACGTGCAGCCGGTGTGGTTCGACGCGGACGTCGCGTCGTTCGCGGCCGCGCAGCGCCGGCCGTGGCTGACGAGCTGCTTCGAGATCCTCACGTGGCTGGGCAGCACCGCGGTGCTCGTCCCGCTCGGGGCAGTGGTGGGATTCCTTCTGCGTCGCGCGACGCGAAGCTGGCGGCCGTTGCTGATCCTCGCCGCATCGCTCGCCGGCGCCAGCGCGCTGAGCAACCTCACGAAGCTCGCCGTCGCGCGAGCGCGCCCCGAAGACGGCCTCGTCGACACGATCGGCTACGCGTTTCCCTCCTGCCACTCGACGGCGGCCGCGGCCGGCTGGATCGCCATCGCGTTCGTCGTCGGAGGCGTGGCGGCGAGCCGCCGCCTGCGCCTCGCGGTCTTCGCGGCGGCCGTGGTGGTCATCGCGATCGTCGGGGCGTCGCGCATCTACCTCGGCGTGCACTGGAGCACCGACGTGCTCGGCGGATGGGCGCTGGGCGGGCTGTGGGTCGGCGTGGTGCTCGTCGCCGTGTCCGGGCGTGGAGCACGGCTACGCTCATGAGATGCCCTTCAACTTCGGTCCGCTCGAACTGCTCTTCGTGCTCGTGATCCTGCTCGCGATCGGGTTCTTCCTGCGCGCTCTCCTCAGGTAGCAAGCCCCCGCAACGACATCGGATGCGATATATCCTGCTGCGATGTCCGTTCTCGGGGAGCACGTCCGCGCTCAGCGTCTGCGCCACGGCGTGTCGCAGCGGTCGCTCGCGATTCGGGCCGGGACCACGCAGGCGGCGGTCAGCCGCATCGAGCGCGGCTTGGAATCCCCGAGCTTCGAGCGCTTCACGCAGCTGCTGCTGGTGCTCGGCGAACGGCCGGTCCTGACGGTCGAGCCGCTGGAGCTCGACGTCGACCCCGCCGACCTGGCGTACGGCAGGCGTCTCACCCCGCAGCAGCGCCGCTTGGCCGAGTCCGCCTCCTGGAACCTCGTGACCACAGAACTCGAGATCGCGGCCGCGAAGGCTCGGGCAGAGCGGCAGGCATGACCGAGCACGGGCCAGCGTCCGCACCGCTGGACCTGCGCGAACTGCTCGCGACGCTCGGCCGCCACGGGGTCGACTACACCGCCATCGCGATGAAGCGCGCCACCGGTCGCCCGGCCGACGATCGCGACGTCGCCGCGCTGACGGCGCTGTCGGATTGAAGGATTCAGCTCACCAACACGGCGGCGGCCAAGCGTCCGGAGGCACCGAGACACGCGGTGAGGTAGAGCTCGGGCTCGATGACCTCCAGCTCCAGCAAGAGGGGTTCGCCGTCGAAATCGGAAACGAGATCGACGCGCGTAGAGCGCCGTCTCGCCCCGCTCGTCCACCGAGGCCAGGTAGGGCTGAACCAGCGCGACCCTGCCGCTCGCCTGGATTCGCGTGATGAGCGCGCGAGCCGCACCGTGCGTGGCCGGCCCGAAGCGTCCGGTGTCGCGCGCGCCGGCGGAGATATTGGGCTTGACGACGACCTCTACCGCAAGCGGCGGTGGCACGTCCCCAGGTGCGACGAACACGGCGGGCACGGCTCGGCACTTCAAGTTCGGCCAGGTAGCGCTTGTCGGCGTTGAACGCCACCAGGCTCGGGACGTTGCGCAGCCGTTGTGCACCGACGGCGTCACACCAGGCCACGAACTCGCCGGCTCGCGCCGTGTAGTCCCACGCCGAGCGGATCACGACACGGTCGAATGCCACCCAGTCGACGCTCGGGTCATCCCAGGACCGAAAGCTCGCGTCAAGCAGCCTCGCGGCGGCGTGGTCGTCGTGCCATCCATCCGGCAGGCCGAGCAGGTGACGAAGGCGACTCTCATGAAGCACGGAATCTAGGCCGGATCGGCTATGCGCATCCCGACCACGGCGGCCGCGGTCGCCATGCGGCGGTCGTAGGTCACCAGGCATTCGAGATCCTGCCCGAGAGCTTGCGCGGCCGCGACGTGGATCGCATCGAGGCTGCGCACCTCGCCCGGAAGATCGCCTGCTGCGTCGAGCAGCGCGTCGTCGAGCGCGATCAAGTCCAGGGACACCACGACGCGATGGGCTCGCTCACGCACCTCCGGGCCACCGGCCGCAACGGCCCTCAAGACCTCGGTGCGCGCCAGTGCACATGACACTTTCACGACTCGATCACGGAGGAAGTGTCGCAGTGCGGCTGACTCTGCCTCGTGTTGGACGAGCTTGACGATCGCCGACGAATCGAGGTAGACCACCGTCAGCGCTCGTCGGCGCGAAGGTCCTCCAGGACCACCGACGGCAGTGGCGCGCCAGGCGTCGGCTCGAGCGGCTCCCCAAGCTCGAGCAGGTCCCCCTGGCCCGGCGCCATGCGCCCGCTTGCGATCAACCGCTCGCGGTTGCTCCCGTTCGGCACCGGCACCAACAAGGCGACAGGGCGCCCGCGGTCGGTGACCTCGATCGTCTCGCCGCCCGCGACGCTGCGGAGGTGCTTGCTGGCCTGCTGGCGAAGCTCACGAATGCCGATCGAGCGCATGGGCTACTTGTAGCACAAGGCGCCGGTGCGGTCGTCACCCGAGAATGCGGTTTGGGAATCATCCGTGCGGACGATCTTCCGTACGCGGGACCGTTCGAGCGGACGAGGTGCGGTCGTGCTCGCCGGGCCCTGCTACGACCGCTCGACCGCGCGCAGCGCCGCGGCGGCGAAGGCGCGCAGGTCATCGAGCTGGTCTAGCGCCTTCCAGATCTCGTCGTGATCGACTTCGAGGTACGCGTGCACCAGGACGTTGCGTGTCCCGGCTGCGGCCCCGAGCCTGTCCGCAAGCCCGCTGTCGATCACCGTGGCCCCGGCCAGCTCGCCGAAGATGCCCCGGTAGTCGCTCGGCGGTGGGAGACCGAGCTCGGCGACCAGATGCGCGCCGACGTCGATGCAGCTCTGGATCGCCAGCTGGAGGGCGTGCTGCGTCGCAAGCTGGCGCTCGAGTCCCTCGTCATAGGTCGCGCGGCCGGCCGCGCGCATCCGCTCGAGCATCGCGAGCAGCGGTCGCAGCCGCTCGAGCCTTGCGCGAACACGCTCAGGGTCGACCAAAGCGACCCTCCTCGATGCTGTTGCGCAGCCCGCCGGCGAGCTCCTCGCGCAACGGCTTGGTATCGAGGTACTCCAGCAGCCCTCGTGCCTCGAGCCGCACCCGTGCCCGCGGGTCTCGGTCGAGCAGACGCACCCCCGAGCTCACAGCACGGTGGACGAGCAGCGGCGACGCGTCGTTGAGCACGACGAGCTGCACGTCGGTCGTTCCAAGCGCCTCGACCGCAATCGCGGCGAGCTGAATTCGGACGTCCAAGCGGGCCGGCTTGTCAAGCGCGGGGTCAAGCCAGACGGCGACATCGACGTCCGAGAGCGGGCCCGCCGCCCCCGTCGCCTGCGACCCGAACAGGAGAGCGGCGACGACCACCTCGCGGTCGAGAGCGGCGGCCAGACGGGCGCAGGCGGCCTCATCCACTGCGATCGGCGGCCCACGCTCGTCGATTCGAGTCATTGCCTGATGTTGGCGCAGTGCCCGGCGGAGCAGTCAGGACCCTCGCTCAAGCGCCAAGCTCTCCCCTGCAACCGATCACCGGGTCACCGTGGTAGCCGGCACGGGCGATGACGCGGTCGGCGCCTCCGGGCCAGGTGGTGAGCCGCACCGTGGCGAGCTCTCCCGGCGGCTCCATCCGCAACCAGGCGAGCGGAGCCCGGCTGGTGGCCCGCGCTCCCGCCTCGTCCAGCGTGGAGACGAGCCGTCGGCGATCGCGCTCCGAGAGGTACTGCCAGACGATCGAGTGAAACACGACTGTCGCGACGCCCTCGTGGACCTCGGCGAGACCGGCCTGCAGCCATTGGCAGACGCCGGCTCGGTCGACGGTGGGCGGCCCTTCTCGCGCGAGCCTCAGCGCGCCGTCGAGGCGCTCGACGCGGTCGGTCTGATCGGGCCAGGTCGCCGACAGCAGCGTGAGCCGGGTCTCCTGCGCGCGCGGATTGAGCGGGTTGGCGTCGCAGCCCCGCCTCGATGCGATCGGTGCGCTGACGTCCAGCTGCGGCGTGCGGCCTTCGAACACGCTCGAGAAACGGACAGGCGAGTCCGGCGGCCCGAGGCTCGCGCCGCCCGCCTCGTAGCGGTATGCATCCCACAGCAGGTTGAGGCCAGCGCTCGCGCCGAGCTCCAGCAGGCGCAGCGGAAGCGCTGTGTCGCGGGCGACCGTGAGAAACCCGGACAGCAGCGCCGCCGAGCGACCGACCTCGTTGGTCTGCAGCGGACGGGCGACGAGTCCGCGCAACCGCTCGCTGTGCTCCGCGAGAACCGCTTCGAACGCCGGCCACAGGCCGGGCCGGTCGGCCGACCCGCCAGCCGATGGGTAGTGGCGAGCCAGCCGCGGCGCACCACCTTCGAGCACGATCCGATGAACAGCCGAGGCGAACCGCAGCGCCAGCGCCGAACCCTCGCCATCGCGGGCGTGCTCGCGCAACACCCCCCATGTCAGGCCGCCGCGCGCAACGTCGTTCGCCGCCGAAGCGAAGAGCTCGCCATACAGCCGCGAGCCGAGGCCGAGACACTGGTCGGACTTGCCACGAAGGCACTCGGCGACAGCCGCCCGCGAGTCGAGCGTCTGCTCGGCAAGGTCGGTCATGCGTCAAACGTAGGCGGTGAGGCTGAGCGCAACGGACATCAGACGGTCGGGATCTTGCCTACGCCCGGTCGAGCAGCGCCACGCACTCGATGTGCGGCGTCTGCGGGAACATGTCCACCGGCGCGACCCGCTTCAGCGCGTACCCCGCCTCCACCAGCTGCGCCGCGTTCGGCGCGAGCGTCGTGGGATTGCAGGAGATGTAGACGATCCGCCGCGGTGCCGCCTCGATGATGCGGCGCACCACCTTTTGCGAGAGGCCCGCGCGCGGCGGGTCGATCATGCACACGTCGGGCCGGCTGGCCTCGTCGACGAGCTCGCGTAGCGCCAGGCGCACGTCGCCGGCGAAGAAGCTCGCGTTGTCGATCTCGTTGCGCTTGGCATTTGCGATCGCGTCGGCAACGGCCGGCTCGACGATCTCAAGGCCCCACACCTCGCCGGCGCGCGCGGCGATCGACAGGCCGACCGTTCCGATACCGCAGTACAGATCGAAGACCCGCTCCCAGCCCTCGAGCGCGGCGAGATCCGCGGCGATTGCGTACAGGCGCTCGGCCATCTCGGTGTTCGTCTGAAAGAACGCCAGCGGGGAGATCGCCAGGCGCAGGCCGCCGATCTCCTCCTCCAGCGCCGCGGCACCTGCGATCAGGGACGTCTCGCCGACCGTCGTGCTCTCGGCCATCGCGTCGGTGCGCGTCCACATCAGGCCCTCGCACTCGACGGCGGCGGCCAGCGACGCGACGTCCAGCTCCCCGGGCCCGGTCACGATCCGCACCTGCAGCACGCCCGTGCGCCGCCCCTCGCGCACGACCAGGTTGCGCAGCAGGCCGACGTGCGTGCGGCGATCCATCGCCTTAAGCCCCTGCGACGCACACCACGCCAGCACCTGCTCGCGCGCGCGGTTGGAGCGCTCGGACGCCAGCATGCAGTCGGCCACGGGGACGATCTCATGCCACGAGCCGGGTGCGTGGAAGCCGCAGACCAGCGTCCCGTCGGCCGCGGTGCCGAACGAGTACTCGAGCTTGTTGCGATAGCGCCACTGCTCGACAGCCGGGACGATCTCGTCGAGCTGGAAGCCCTCGAGCCTGCCGATCCGCGTCAGCGCGTCGGCGACCTGCTCCTGCTTGACGGCGAGCTGGCGTTCGTAGGGCAGCACCTGCCACGGCGCGCCCGGATGGTCGGCCACGGGGGGGATTCGCTGGGGGCTGGCTGCCAGCACCTCCAGCGTGCGCGCCTCGGCGTGGCTGCGCTTGCGTTTGGTGATGACGGCGCGCACGCGATCCCCGGGGATCGCTCCGGAGACGAAGACGACGTACCCTCCGCGGCCATCACCCGAGCCTTCCAGGCGCGCGATGCCGTTGCCGCCGTAGGCCAGCGACTCGACGGTCAGCTCGAGCTCGGCGCCGCGCTCGGGGCGCGTGAACGTGGAGGTCTCCATTCCGCCAGGATAGGCGGGATGCTCAGTGCGACCCGGAGCCCGAGTCCTGCGAACCGCGGACACGGTCCACGCGCCGCCGCACGCCGGCCAGCGTGTCGCGCGCCTGCCGGCCGGCGACCTGCACGAACACCGAGCCGAGCTGCTCGACGTCCTCGCGCGTCATGCGCCCGATCCTGACCGCCTGGTCCAGCACGTCGCGCAGCAGCTCGCGCCCGATCACCGCAGCAGCAGCTCCAGCATCGCCTTCTGCGCGTGGCGGCGGTTCTCGGCCTGATCCCAGATGCGTTCGCGCTCTCCGTAGAGCAGCTCCGCCGTGATCTCCTCGCCGGGATGTGCGGGCAGGCAGTGCAGGGCGATCGCGCCTGGGGCGGCGAGGTCCAGCAGCGCGTCATCGAGGCGGTAGGGAGCGAGCGCGCTGCGGCGCGCGTCGGCGGTCTGCTCGTCGCCCATGCTCACCCACACGTCGGCGTAGATCGCGTGCGCTCCGGCGACCGCCTCGGCGGGATCGGTGGTCAGCAGCGCGCCGGGCGCGCCGGTCAGCGTGTAGCCGTCAGGCGAGGCGACGGCCACCTCCACGCCGACCAGCGCACCGACCAGCGCCAGCGAGCGCGCGACGTTGTTGCCGTCCCCGACATAGGCGACCTTGAGGCCGTCCAGCTCCCCGAACGCCTCGCGCAGCGTCATCAGGTCCGCGAGCGCCTGGCAGGGGTGATGGCTCGGGGTGAGCATGTTGAAGACCGGCACCGTCGCCTCCGCAGCGAGCTCTGCAAGCAGCGCGTCGGCGCCCGTGCGCACGCCGATCGCCGACATGTGACGCGAGAGAATGCGTGCCGTGTCGCCGACCGATTCGCCGCGCGACAGCTGCAACTCACCGGAGCGCAGCACGACCGGCTGGCCGCCGAGCTCGAAGATCCCCGCCTCGAAGGACAGCCGCGTGCGCGTCGACGGCTTCTCGAAGATCAGCGCGACGCTGCGGCCTTCCAGCGCCCGCGAGGACAGCGGCGCGGCCTTCAGCGCGTCGGCGCGGTCCAGCAGCGCGAGGATCTCGTCTCCGCCGAGCTCGGTCCCGGTGAGCAGGTGGCGTGTCAAGTCGGGCAGTGTACGTGGCCGTGCGCGTGCTCACCTGGAACCTCTTTCACGGCCGCGCGGTGCCCGGCGCGGGACGCGACCTGCTCGACGAGTTCTCGGCGGCGCTGGCGAGCTGGGCATGGGATGTCGCGCTGCTGCAGGAGGTTCCGCCCTGGTGGCCGCCGGCGCTCGGGCGGGCGTGCGACGCGCAGTGCAGCGCGGCGCCGACCTCGCGCAACGCGCTGGCCCGCGCGCGACGGGCGATCGCCACGCGCGCGCCGGATCTCGTCAAGTCCAACGGCGGCGGCGCCAACGCGATCCTCGTCCGCGACGCGCACGCGCGCATCGTCGACGAGCGGCGCGTCCTGCTGCGCCGCTGGCCCGAACGGCGTGTCTGCCACGCCGTCGCGCTCGACGGCGGGATCTGGTGCGCCAACCTCCACGCGCAGGTGCACTCGGTCGCGCGGGCGCAGGCGGACATCGAGCGCGCCGCCGCCGCGGCGCTGGCCTGGGCGCGCGACGCGCCGGTGCTGCTCGGGGGGGACTGCAACATCCCCGCGCCGGCGGTACGCGGGATGCGAACGCTCGGCGGCCGCGGCGTCGACCACGTGCTCGGCCGGGGCCTGGTCACGGCGGCGCCGGACGAGCTGCCCGATCGCGGTGCGCTGTCAGATCATGCGGCGGTGATCGTCACCGTGCTGCCACGTGCCGCAGCCACAGCGCAGTAAGGTCGGTCGCACCCCGTCCCATCGGACATCCCTGGAGACGCCCATGCCGCGCCTGCCCGTCACCCTTCTCGCCTGTCTCGCGCTCGCGGGCGGCGCCCTCGCCGGCTGCGGCGGCGACGACTCCGACGACACCGCCAGCTCCCCGGCTCCGGCGACGGAGACCACCGCGCCCGCCGATGACGCCGCAGCCCCCGGCGACGTCGTGAAGGTGAACATGGAGGACATCAAGTTCGTCCCTGAGGACATCACCGTGAAGGTCGGTCAGAAGATCCTCTGGACGAACACCGACGGCAACATCCCGCACACCGTGACCGCACGCGAGGGCGCGGACTTCGACTCGGGCAACATGAACGGTGGCGACACGTTCGACTTCACGCCCAAGCAAGCCGGCACGATCGCCTACGTCTGCACGATCCACGCCGGCCAGAACGGGTCGATCACCGTCAAGTAGGCCGCAGGCCGAAGCCGCGCAGCATCATCAGCGCGCGGGCGCTCGTCGATCCGGGCTTGGGCAGCACCCCGAGCTGAATCGCCGCGTCATAAAGGTCATAGAACGCCCGGATGCGCAACAGCCGCGTGCGATCCTCGCCGAGCTCGCAGTAGAACATGACCTGCGCGACGACCTCGCGGCCGGACGGCGGGAACTCGCCGAGCTGACCGCTGTGCGTGGCGAGCAGGCGCGCCGGCACGGCCACGAAGCGCCCGTCGGTCAGCAGCTCCCCCGTCGTAAGCAGGCGCGCGTCCGGTGCCCCCGTGCGCAGGCGCGCGACGTGCTCGGCGAGCGCCGCCGAGCCGACCAGCGGCTTAGGGGTCAGCGGGTCCTCGTAGTGGACGTCGGGCTCGCAGACGTCGGCCAGCGCGGCGGCGAAGCCGCTCGCCGACCAGGCGGCGAGGAACTGCTCCGCGACGTCGATCGGATCGCTCATTCGGCGAACTCCGCGACGCCCTGCGGCGGCGAGCTGGCGCGAGCGTGCGTGCGACGGGCGATCCGGCCGGCGCCGCGCGCGAGCACGCCCGCGTGGATCGCATGGCGGATCGCCTCGGCCATCGCGACGGGGTCGGCCGCGCGCGAGATCGCGCTCGCGCACAGCACGCCGTCGCAGCCGAGCTCCATCGCCAGCGCCGCGTCGGAGGCCGTGCCGACGCCGGCGTCGAGGATCACCGGTACGCCGGCCTGCTCAACGATCAGCGTGAGGTTGGCGGGGTTGGCGATGCCCATGCCGCTGCCGATCGGCGACCCGAGCGGCATGACCACCGCGCAGCCGGCGTCTTCCAGGCGGCGCGCGAGGACCGGGTCGTCGTTGGTGTAGGGCAGCACGACGAAGCCGTCGTCGACGAGCTGCTCGGCGGCGAGCAGCAGCTCGGGCGCGTCGGGCAGCAGCGTGCGCTCGTCGCCGATGACCTCGAGCTTGACCCAGTCGGTGTGCAGCGCCTCGCGCGCGAGCTGCGCGGTCAGCACGGCGTCGCGCGCGGTGAAGCAGCCGGCGGTGTTGGGCAGCACCTCGACGCCGCACTCGGAGATGACGTCGAGCACCGACCCCGGCGCGGCGGCGTCGACGCGGCGCATCGCGACCGTGACGAGCTCGCAGTGGGCCGCCCCGATCGCCTCGCCGAGGGTCTGCAGGCGATCAAAGCCGCCGGTGCCCAACAGCAGGCGCGAACCGAACTCGCGGCCGGCGATGCTCAGCGGCGCCGTCATCCGCCCTGCACCGCCCGCACGATCTCCACGCGCGCGCCATCGGGCACGGTGCGCGTCGGCCAGACGCCGCGGCGCGCGACCTCGGCGTCGACGGCGACGGCGATGCCGGCGGTCGCCGGATCGATGTCGACGCTGCGCAGCACGTCGTCGATCGTCGGCGCGTCCGGGATCTCGGTCGGCTGGCCGTTGACGTAGATCACGCGTGCAGCTCCTCACGATCGAAGCGCCCGGCGGCGAACTGCGGCGGCGCCGGCTCGCCGTCCAGCGCGCCGGCGACGATCTCGGCGGTGACCGGCGCGAGCAGGATCCCGTTGCGGTGATGGCCGGTCGCCCAGACGAGTCCCTCAACGTCCTCGGCCGCGCCGAGCACCGGCGCGTTGTCGGGGGTCGCCGGGCGCACACCCGCGGCGGTCTCCTCGACGATCAGCTCGTGGACGCCCGGCACGAGCTCGCCCGCATCGCGCAGCAGCTCGTAGAGTCCGCCGGCGGTGACGCTCGTGTCGAAGCCGCGCTCCTCCATCGTCGCGCCGAGCACGTAGCGCCCGTCGCCGCGCGGCACGAGGTAGCCGCCCTCGAAGCGCACGATCCGCTCCAGCAGACCGGG
>Ga0136627_1000210_pt1 | contig 20013 bp, 14 predicted proteins | sample AntDrymUQ4892206_2_FD_104652 | JGI IMG/M metagenome (GOLD analysis project Ga0136627, IMG submission 104652) | Polar desert sand microbial communities from Dry Valleys, Antarctica - metaG UQ489 (22.06) | ecosystem: Environmental > Terrestrial > Soil > Desert | place: Antarctica: Dry Valley... | reverse complement strand
GCAGGCACCCCACCTTGTCGAGGTTGGCGTTGGTGGCCACAACGCCGATGGTGGTGTTCTGGCCGCCGGAGCCTCGCATCGGGTCGAACGGAGGCCGCTCGGCACGCGGTTTGCCCGCGGGGATCACGTCACCGAAGGCGTTGACCGCCATCACCGCTCCCACCACGAGGTCGCCCCGGCGCACCGAAGCGGTGCCCACACCGCCCGGGCGGGCGTGCTCCGAGCCTCGCCATTTGGACACCGTGGCGCCAGTCCCGGCACCGACTTGACCCATGGGTACATCACCATCGGTGGCGGCCGCACAGGCGGCGTAACCGGCGGCGGCGTCGGGGCGCACGGTGGCGTTGCCGACGAGGAGGTCGAAGAGCACCGCTCCCACCACGATGGGAACGGGCCCCGCCGGAGTGGGGAGGCCGAGGCCCTTCTCCTCGCACCACCGCATCACGCCGTCGGCGGCGGCCAAGCCGAAGGCCGACCCTCCGCAGAGGACGACGGCGTCAAGTCGGTGCACCATGCGCTCCGGCGACAACAACTCCCACTCCCGGGTGCCGGGGGCCCCGCCTCGCACCTCGCCCGAAGCCACCGTGCCGGCGGGGAGCAGGACGACGGTGCAACCGGTACGGGCCGCCTCGTCCGTCCAGTGCCCGACCCGCACGCCGGCCACGTCAGTGATCACATTGCTCCCAGCCGCGGCTGCTCGGTCCGCCGGCCAGCGTCCATCCCACCTTCCAGGTAGACGCGCGGGACCCGTGGCCCGACCCCGCACACGATCTCGTAGCTGATGGTGTCGAGCAGCTCGGCCCAGTGGTCGGCGGTGATCTCGTGGTCACCCTGGTGGCCGATGAGCACCACCTCGTCTCCGGCAACCACGCCCGACGAGGGACCGCAGTCGACGAGGAACTGGTCCATGGTCACCGTGCCCGCCATGGGACAACGACGACCACCGATCAAAACGTCGGCCCCTTTGGCCGCAAGCCGGCGGCGGACGCCGTCGTCGTAGCCCAGCGGCACGGTCACCAGGTCGGCGGGTCCCGGCAGGGCGTATCGGAGGCCGTAGGACACGCGCTCCCCGGCCCCGAGCTGCTTGACGAACGACACCCGGGCCTTGAGGGACATGGCCGGACGCAGCTCCACCCTGCCGTCCAGCGCCGCGCCGGGGCAGTAGCCGTAGACCGAGATCCCGCAGCGCACCATGTCATAGCGGGCGGCCGGATGGGCGATGGTCCCGGCCGAGTTTGCCGCGTGGAGAAGGTCAGGATGAATGCCGGCGCCGGCAAGGCGATCCCGTGCGTCCTCGAAGCGCCGCAGCTGTTCGATGGTGAACCCGTCCTCGGCCGGTTCCTCGGCGACGGCCAGGTGCGTCCAGAGGCCTTCGACGCGAAGTTCGTGGGCCTCTCCCGCCGCCCGGGCCACTTCGACCAGGTCATCGGGGCTGGCGCCCACCCGATGCATACCGGTGTCGACCTTGAGATGTACCGGTGCGGGCGACCGGCCACTGGCCGCCGCCTTGGCCGCGGCCTCGACACCTTCGGCGGTGTAGAGGGTGGGCGTGAGGCGCTGGGCCAGGGCCTCGGCCATGGCCTCCGCCGGTGGCTCGGCCAACAGGAGGATCGGGGCGGCGATGCCGGCCCTTCGGAGCGCCTCTCCCTCCTCCACCACGGCGACGGCCAACCAGGTGGCCCCCGCCTCCAGAGCGGCACGTGCCACTGGCACCGCCCCGTGCCCGTAGCCGTCGGCCTTCACCACGGCGCAGACGGCAGCGGGTGCCGCGACGACAACCAGGGCGGCGGTGTTGTGGCGGATGGCGTCGAGATCCACCTCTGCCCATGCCGGACGGGAGCGGGCCTCAGGCATGAGCCGAGAGCCACTGGGGCAGCAGCTCGACGACGTCGCCGGCCACCATGCCCCTCGCCGGCCCCAGCCTGGCGGCGGAGCCGTGCACATGAGCGGCCAAGCTCGCCGCACGCATGGCGTCCATGCCCTGGGCCAGGAACGCGGCGATCACACCGGACAGCACGTCGCCGGTGCCCGCCGTGGCCAGTCGGGAGTCGCCTGTGACCGAGATCAGCGCCTCTCCCTCCGGACTGGCGACCACCGTCGTGGACCCCTTGAGGAGGACCACCGCGCCGACGCGTTCGGCCAGTGACCGTGCCGCGTCCAGACGGTCGGGCCCGGGAGGCGACCCGGTCAGGCGCTCGTACTCACCGGCGTGCGGGGTGAGCACGGCTTCGGCGCCGAGCGGTCCGTCCACCGCCGCCAGCGCGTCGCCGTCCACCACCACGGGAACGAACGACTCGGCCAGCAGCCGGCGCACCTCGCCCAGGGTCTCTTCGCTCCGTCCGAGACCGGGCCCGACCACCACGACCTGGCACCGTTGCGAGCCGCGCAGCACTTCCGTGGCCCAACCCTCGGACGGGAGGGACGTGCCCACCACCTCGCTACCGGAAGGCATCTGTTCGAGGGCGGCGCCCGGGACCCCCAGGTTGACGTAGCCGGCGCCGGCACGAAAGGCAGCACGGGCGACGAGGACGGGCGCGCCCATCATGCCCGGCGAGCCGGCGGCCACGAACACCGCCGAGCGCCACTTGTGGGACTCCCTGGCGCGGCGCGCCAGGTTCGCGCCGACGTCCTCGTCCTGCACGAGGTGGATGCGGGCCCGGCCGACGTCGAGGCCGATGTCCACCAGCTCCACCGGTCCAGTCCGTTCCGGCCCCCGACCGAAGAGGAGCCCCGGCTTCAAGGCCGCGAACGTCACCGTGCTGGTCGCGGTCACCGCAGCGTCGGCGGCTTCGCCGGTGAGGCCGTCCACCCCCGAAGGGATATCCACCGCCAGGACGGGGGCACCCCCGGGGTCCGGCGCCCGGTACTCGCCATCGAAGCCGGTGCCATAGGCGGCGTCGATCACCAAGTCGGAGGGCGGGAGCCGCTCCGGCGTATCGGCGGCGTCGAAGACTCTCACCCGGGCACCGTTACAGCGCAACCGTTCCGCCGCCGCCCGCCCATCGGCACCGTTGTTGCCCTTGCCGGCAACCACCAGCACGCGCCGCCCGTAGCCACCACCGAGCATGCGCAGCGCATGGCGGGCCACCGCCACCCCTGCACGCTGCACCAGCACCGCGGTGGGCTCGGGACTGTCCTGGTCAATCGAGCGCATCTCCTCGGGGGTGACGACAGGGATCACAGTGCAAATCTCACTGGGACACCACGATCGCTTCGGCCGTCGTGTCGGTGTGGGTGATGGAGACGTGGAACGAGGTCACGCCCCGTTCGCTTGCGAGGACCGCGGCCGCCCCCGACACCCGGAGAGACGGTGCCCCACTGGCGGCCCTCACCACCTCCACGTCGTGAAAGGCAAATGCCCCGAGACCCACGCCGAGCGCCTTCATGGCCGCTTCCTTGGCCGCGAAGCGGGCGGCCAGGCGCGGCGCGGGATCGGAGAAGCGGTTTCCGTAGGCCCGCTCGGCATCGGTGAACAGGCGGCCGGCCAAGCCGGGCCTGCGCTCGAGCACGCGCCGGAACCGGTCGATCTCGACAGCGTCGATGCCCAAGCCGATCATCTACTGGCCGATCACCTACCGGCCTGTCACTCTGCGCCGGTCACTCTGCGCCGGTCACTCTGGGGCCGGGCGCCAGTGGTCGGCCAGGACGTGCACCGGCTCGGTGAGAAGATCCACGAGGGACACCTGACCCAGCACCTCCTCGGCGAACGCCGGTTCCGTCTCGGTGACGGCATCGACCAGCGCCGAATGGCGATCTCGGTAGCCGAGCAGCACGGTCTGGGCCTCGGCCGCCGGCAGTCGGTCGTGGAAGCTCACGTGCAACAGCGTCATGCCCGTCACCTCGCCGCCCTTGGTCTCGGGCACGAGAACGACGTTGCGGCCGTCGCTGCGACCTCGAGCCACGGTGACCTCCCGCTCGTACGCGGCGCGGTGCTTCGTGCCTCGCAGCACGGGGTTTTCCTTTGTGCGCGAAGGGATGTCCCGAGCGACGCCCCCGCGCTCCATCACGTGGATGGTGGCGTCGTGGTCCTCGTCGATGCTGCCCTCGATGCGGTAGCGAGTGAAACCGGTGACGTCGGCCACGCCGTCGTCGAGGGCGGCGAGGGTGCGGAGGGCCCGGTAGCTGAGCCGGTCCCGCGCCACACCGGCGGCAAGAACCTCCTCGACCAACCGCACTCGGAAGAGGGCTTCCTCGGAGCGGGATATGCCAACGGTCACGGTCTTGGCCTGGTGCTTGATGGCGTCGACGGGCCGGGTGAGCTCCTCGATGGCGCGGGTGAGGGCCTCGGCCAGGTCCTCCACCACGACCGCCGGGGTTCCCAGCTTCCCGAACTCCACCTGGTAGGAGTCGAGCGGGGCAGGGCCGACCACGTAACGCAGAAGCGAGGCCACCCGCACGGCCGTGCTGGGCTCGAGGTGACCGTCGTACGAGCCGGCGCGCAGCTCCTCGAAGAAGCGGCGCGCTGCCGGCTGCACCAGGGGCGCCAGGCGTTCGAGCGGGTCGCCCTCGTCTCGGGGCGACGACACCAGGGATTCCACAGCCGCCCTTGCGGCCCGGAAGGGGAGGGCCTGAGCATCGATGGCCAGCGCCGCCTCGTAGGCGAAGAGGTGACCGGCCATGGCCGCCAACACGAAGGCCAGAGCCGGGTCGACCTTGGGTACCTGGATCACGTGCACGGCGGCAGAGAACCGGTGAGCGGCGTCGGCGGTGATGACCACGGGCGCCGCCTTGTGCGAGCGGTAGATGGCCACCTCCTTGGCCACGTCGTCGGCGTTGGGCCCGGACAGGCCCGCAGCGCAGACGATCACGAGTGGCTCGGAGGAAAGGTCAATGTGCTTCTTGTCCTCGGTGGCGTCGCAGGCGATGGACTTGTAACAGAGCTCGGACAGCTTGATGCGCAGCTCCTGGGCGGCGATGCGGTCACGACCGTTCCCCACGACGGCCCAGTGCCGGCGCCCGGGCGCGTACCGCTGCGCAGCGACGCCGATCTCTTCGCGCAGGGTCAGCACGGACTCCATGGCCTCGGGAAGGCGGCGGAGCGCCGAGAGCAACGTGTGGGCCGCGCGCCGGTCACAGGATCCCATCTCGTCGGCGATGCTCAATGCCAGCAGGAAGCCGGCCGCGACCTGGGCGTAGAAGGCCTTGGTGGAAGCCACGCTCATCTCCACGTCCCGGCCGTCGGAGGTGTAGAGGACCCCGTCCGCCTTCTCCGCCAGATCACTGTTGCGCCGGTTCACCACCGCCACCACGCTCGCCCCTCGGGCCCGCACCAGGTCCACCGTGCGATTCGTGTCGGTGGTCGTGCCCGACTGGCTGATGGCGATCACCAGCGTGTCGGACATGTCGTCGTCCAATCCGAAGCCGGACAGCTCGGTGGCGGGAATGGCCACCACGCTGAGATTGGAGCCACTCACGAGGCCCGAGAGCGTGGCGGCCAAGCTGTGACCGGCGACGGCGGCCGTACCCTGGCCGATCACCTTCACCCGGCGAATGGCGCCGGTCCGCAGGCGGGTGAGCAGGCGGCTCGGAAGCGTGTCCTCGCCGAGGCGGACCCGGAGCTGGCTGCCCGAGTCGTCGATCTTTCCCCGCAGGGTCTTCCGGAAGGACTGAGGTGACTCGGTGATCTCCTTCAGGAGGAAGTGCGGGAAGTGGTCGCGATCGATGTCACGGGAGGTGATCTCGGCCGTCTGCACCTCGTCGGCCCCGACGGCGAGGGGGCGCCCGTCGTAGTCCAGCCGGCTGATCCCGTCCACCTCGCCCGCCTTCTCGCGGGCGAGGGTGACGACCTGGCCCCTCACGCCTTCGCTCGCCGCCTCACCGTCCATGCGCAGGTACCGGGAGGTCTCCTCCACCAGGCCGTACGGCTCGCTGGCGATCACGAAGGCGTCCTCGGCCAGGCCGACGTAGAGGGCCTGGCCGCTGCCCCGCAGAGCCAGCAGGAGCTGATCCGGGGTCGCTGCGGTGCTGGCGGCGATGGCCACCGATCCTTCAAGGGTGGCCACCGCGGCCCGGAAGGCCTCGAGCGCAGCCAGACCGTCGTCCATACGCCGGGAGACGAGGGTGGGGATCAACTTGGCGTCGGTGGTGATCTCGGCGGGGATGCGGAGGCCTTCAGCGGTGGCGAGCTCGGCGTGGTTGTCCACGTCACCGTTGAGGGCTCCGGCGACGTAGGGCCCATCGGTACGCCCTTCCTCCTCCTGGTTGAGAGGATGGGCGTTGGGCTGGGAGATGATGCCGACGCTGGCCCAGCGGGTATGGCCCAGAACCACGGCTCTGGCAACGTCGGATCGCAGAGCCCGCCGCAACAGCTCGTCCCCGGCGATGGCCTTCCGCAGGTGCCGGGTGTTGTCGCCCAGCTCACCGATCTCGGCCGCCGCCTTGTACACGAAAGCCAGGTGGCCGCCGGAGCAGCGGACGGCCATGGAGGTGAACAGGGCGCTGCCTGCTCGGTCCTCCATGGCGGAGCGATTCTCTGCTGCGTCGAGGTCGAGACCGTGGCCCTCTACCAACACGTGCAGACCTGCCGAGTCCCGGCCCCGGACCTCGAGACGGTCGATGGCCGACAGCGCGGAGTGGAGGGAGTAGTACGCCTCGACAGCGGCTTGCCCGATCTCCCCGTCGCCTTCAGCCGTGCTCGGACGGGCGAGCTCACCCACGGCGCGTGCGGACCGGAGGCGGTCGCGGCCGAGCGACCAGGCAGCGTCCTTGATGCGCACGAGAGCGGCGTTCACCGCTTCCAGCTCACCGGGGTCGAGGTCCACCTCGCCGGCGTCCAGGGAGTGCTCGAGATCGACGATGTGACTCTCGACGTCTCCCAGCCGACGCTCCACCTCGGAGAGAAGGCCCTCGTCACCGAGGAGGGCCCGCACGCCCGGGGGGCCGCTAAGCGCCTGGTCGACCAGCTCCAACGCCACGGCGGCTTCGTCCAGTCGGCCCAGGCCGGCGCCGAGCGCCGTGCACGACGTATCCAGCCCGGTCAGGACTTCCCGAGCGGCCGGAGGGGTGCGCAGGCTGGGCCTACGGAGGATGGCGATGATCCCGCACATGGGCCAAGGCAGTGTACGTGACGACTCCTCGTGGTTGTTTGGTCGGGCCCATGGACGGAATCCCAGCAATGTGATTCACTTTCAGGGATCGCCGTCCCGGACCCCGACGGGAGCGGCGCTCGAAGCCCATATACGCGAGAAACGGGGGAAGTCATGGCACTGGCTGACACTCTGGTCAACCGGACCGACGACGAGCTGGCCGCCCTCCTCGCGGCCCGCCCCGACGTTCTCCGTCCCTCACCACCGAGGAGCCTCTCCGTCCTGGTCGCCCGGCTCACGGCATGGCCATCGGTGCTGAGCTGCCTGGAGGGTCTGGACCGCTTCGGCCACCAGCTCCTGGCCGGACTTTGCCTGTTGCCCGGGCCGGCCAGTGCCGAACAAGTCGCCGAGGTGCTTGGCGCGGATGCGTGCGGGGTGACCGAGGACGAAATCGCCGGCGGGTTGGAGCGGCTCGTCGCCTTGGGCCTGGCTTGGGTGGGCACTGGCAAGCCACCCAGCCGGCCGGCCGTCCACATCCCGGACCAGCTGCGCAAGGCAGTCTCCCGGCCGGCCGGGCTGGGCCCGCCGCTGGCCCAGCTCGTCGCAGGCATGCAGCGAAGTGTGATCGACGTCATGGCTCGCAACGCGGGCATCGTCTGGCCCAAGGGCGTCAAGTCCAAGCCGAGGAAGCCCGAGGTGGTGGCCAAGCTGGCCGAGGTCCTGAGCGACCCGGTCCGCCTGGGCGAGGTGGTGGCGGGGGTTCCGGCCGAGGCGCGCGTGATCCTGGAGAGCCTCCTGGCCGGCCGCGGCATCCCGGTGCCGGGGTCGATGTACTGGCACGGCCAAGCACCACGTACGCCACTCGAGTGGCTCCAGAGCCGCTGCCTGGTGGTCAATGTGAGCTGGAATCGGGTGGAGTTGCCACGGGAGGTCGGCCTGGCCCTGCGGGGCGGGCGGCCCTTCTCCGACCTCGCCCCCCGGCCGCCGGAGCTTGTCGCGGAGAAGGCCGGCGACATCCCGGCCCACGCCGCATCAAGCGAGGCCGCTGCCGCGGCCGACGCCCTGGCAGGGATCGAGGAGCTGTGCGCCGAGTGGGGCCGGTCCCCCGCGGCATTGTTGAAGTCCGGCGGGCTCGGAGTTCGCGAGGTGAAGCGGGCGTCCAAGGTCTTGGGCCGGGACCTGGCCGAGATCCCCCTGCTGACCGAGCTGTCCGCGGCCGCTGGGCTGTTGGGGCTCGGCGATGGTGAGGTGCTTCCCGCGCCGGCCTTCGACGACTGGCTGGCCTCGGCACCGGCCGACCGCTGGCTGGCGGTCGTCCGGGGATGGCTGGACAGCGAGCGCTGGCCTTCTCTCGCCGGGCAGGAGGACGCCAACGACAAGCCCATCCCCGCCCTGCAACCCGGCAACCGCTCTCGCCAGACCCGTGTCCAGCGAGCCGGGGTGATGGCCGCGCTGGCGGCGGTCGGCGAAGGTCGGGTGGCAACGCGCGACTCGGTCGCCGAGCACGCCGTGTGGCAGGCACCGGGCTGCTGGGAGGTGGCGCCGGGCCCGCCCGCCCTCATGGTCAACTGGGTGCTGGACGAGGCGGCCGCCCTGGGCGTCACCGGGGGCGGGGCCCTGAGCACGGCGGCCCGGGCCCTCCTGGCCGGCGACGAGGCGAGGGACAGAGCCGCGGCCGAGACCTTCCTGCCGCCACCCACCACCAGCGTCACCCTCCAGGCCGACCTCACCGCTCTGGCCCCCGGCACCCTCCACCCGGCTCTGGCCACCGAGCTCCACCTGGCGGCCGACGTGGAGAGCAAGGGGGCGGCCACCGTCTTCCGCTTCAGCGAGGCTTCCGTTCGCCGGGCTCTGGATGCGGGCCGCTCGGCCGAAGGGCTCCTCGAGCTCCTGAACGAGCACGCCACCAAGGGGGTGCCGCAGACCCTCGCCTACCTTGTCTCCGATGTGGGCCGCCGCCACGGCACGGTCCGCGTTGGCCTGGCGACGAGCTATCTCCGCAGCGACGACCCTGTTCTGTTGGCCCGCGCCATGCGATCGCGACGGGCGGCCGCGCTCGGACTTCGCCAACTGGCACCGAGCGTCGTGCTAGCTCAGGCTCCTGTCGCCGATGTGCTGGCCGCCCTGCGCGCCGAGGGCCTGCTGCCGGCCGAAGAGGGGCCTGATGGAGCGATGGTGAGCACCCAACCCGCTCCACGCCGGGCCGCGCCAGCGCCGTCGACGGCTCCCGCCAGGATCCCGTCAGCTGCCGAGCTGGCCGAGGTGGTGGCCGCGCTGCGGGCGGCTCCCGCCGGGTCCGCTCCCGAACCCCGGGTGCCACAGTTGCCGGGCATCGGCCACCTGGCCTTCTTCGACGACGGCTTCCCCGACCCCGACGCCGACATCGGCGTGGACGAGGAAGCCTTCTCGGACGAGCCCGAGGGGATACTCGACCGGCTCCAATATGCAGCCACCGTCGGCTGCCCGGTCCTGGCCGGATACGACGACCCGGAGACCGGCTACGAGGAGGGCCTTCTCGACGTGGTGAACGCCGCCAGAGATATCGTCCATGTCCGCACGTGGCCTGGAGGCGCGCTGCGGACCATCGACCTCCGGCGCATCGAGTGGGCCCAGCTGGTGAGTGAGGACGAGCTGAGCGTGCGGCCATGACCGACGGTCCGCTCATCGTCCAGTCCGACAAGACCCTGCTGCTCGAGGTCGACCATCCACAGGCCGCCGTCTGCCGGGGCGCCATCGCCCCGTTCGCCGAGCTCGAGCGGTCCCCCGAGCACGTCCACACCTACCGGCTCACGTCCCTCGGGCTGTGGAACGCCCGGGCCGCCGGGCACGACGCCGAGCAGGTGGTCGACGCCCTGGTGACCTGGTCTCGTTACCCCGTCCCCCAGGCACTGCTGGTCGACGTGGTCGACCTCATGGCCCGCTACGGCCGGTTGGTGCTGGAGACACATCCCAAAGCCGGTCTGGCATTGCGGGCAGCCGGTCCGACCGACGTGGCCGTCCTGGAGGAGGTCTTGCGGTCCCGTCACGTGGCCCCCCTCGTCGGCATCCGGCTCGGCCCCGAGGTGGTTGCCGTCCGGGCCGGTGAGCGGGGCCGGCTCAAGCAGGCTTTGGTCAAGGTCGGGTGGCCGGCCGACGACCAGGCCGGCTACGTGGACGGCGCATCGTTCGGTGTAGAGCTCCTGAGCGGACCCGAGCATGGCTGGGACCTGCGTCCGTACCAGAGCCAGGCCGTGGAAGGTTTCTTCGCCGGCGGCAGCGGGGTGATCGTGCTGCCGTGCGGGGCGGGAAAGACCATCGTGGGGGCCGCCGCCCTGGCGCGTAGCGGCGCCAAGACTCTGGTGCTGGTAACCAACACGGTGTCGGCACGCCAGTGGCGCCGAGAGCTGCTGGCCCGCACCTCGCTCACCGAAGAGGACATCGGGGAGTACTCGGGCGAGCGCAAGGAGATCCGCCCAGTCACCATCGCCACCTACCAGGTGATGATCACCCGGCGGAAGGGGGAGTTCGTGCACCTCGACCTGTTCTCGGCCGAGGACTGGGGCCTCATCATCTACGACGAGGTCCACCTGCTGCCGGCGCCGGTGTTCCGCATGACGGCCGACCTCCAGAGCCGCCGCCGCCTGGGCCTCACGGCCACGCTGGTGCGCGAGGACGGCCGGGAGGGCGACGTGTTCAGCCTCATCGGCCCCAAGCGTTACGACGCCCCATGGCGTGACATCGAAGCCCAGGGCTGGATCGCCCCTGCGGTCTGCCGCGAGGTCCGGGTCACGTTGACCGACGAGGAGCGCATGGCCTACGCCGTGGCCGAACCGGAGGAGCGCTACCGGGTGGGGTCCACGGCGGCCTCCAAGCTGGCTGTGGTGGACGCCGTGCTCCGCCGCCACCCCGACGAGCCCACCCTCGTCATCGGTGCCTACCTCGACCAGCTCGACGCGCTTGCCACCCGGCTCGACGTGCCCATCATCACCGGCAAGACGTCGGTACCCGAACGGGAGGCCCTCTATGACGCCTTCCGCCGGGGTGAGGTTCGCGTGCTGGTGGTGTCCAAGGTGGCCAACTTCTCCATCGACCTGCCCGACGCCACGGTGGCGGTGCAGGTGTCGGGCACCTTCGGCAGCCGCCAGGAGGAGGCGCAGCGCCTGGGCCGCATCCTTCGGCCCAAGTCCGACAACCGCCAAGCCCACTTCTACACCGTGGTCTCACGCGACACCAACGACCAGGACTTCGCCGCCAACCGCCAGCGCTTCCTGGCCGAGCAGGGCTACGCCTACGAGATCATCGACGCCGAAACGGTTCTGGCCGGAGGCTGAGCGGGGAGATGTGCTCGGGGCGCTGACACTCCTCGTCCGTACACTTGTCCCATGGATTCCGCTCGGATGACCGATGCTCCCACCTTCGATCTGGTCATCGAAGGCGAGCCGGGCACCATCCCCGTCACCTCCTTGGTGAAGGCCTTGGACAATGCCCTGGCGCTCATCCAGGGGGTCGACAGCGTCATCACCACGCTGGAGAAGGGCATGGTGGACTGGTACGTGGCTGACCTCAGGATTGGCAGCCTGGGCGCCACCCTCATGGCCAAGCCCAAGAAGGGCCAGGCCATTCGTTACCAGCCGCAGGTCGCCGAAGACGTCTTGTCCGCCGTCGTGGAGGGGTTGGCGGCCATCGAGGCGACGGCGACCGTGCCGCCCTCCTTTCCCGAGCCGAGCATGAAACGGGTCCAGCGACTGGCAAACCTGATCACCGAGGATGGAGCTCGTGCGTTCAGGTTCGACGTCGCCAGACCGGACCGTCATGCCCGGGTCAGCGAGCGATCCGCCGAGCACGCCAAGCAGGCACTCAAGCCCCGCTACCGGGCCAGCGGCTCCGTGGTGGGGACTCTCGAAGTCATCAGCGTCCACAGGCAACGACTGTTCAGCGTCTATGACGACACCTCCCGTCGCGCCGTCCGTGGCTATTTCACCGACGAGATCATGGACCTGGTCAAGGAGGCACTGGGCCGACGAGTCGCCGTGGACGGGATTGTCAGCCGCAACGGCGCCGGCGATCTCGTCAGCGTCCTGGTCGACCAGCTCCAGATCCTGCCCGACGAAACCGATCTCCCTACGGTCTCTCGGTTCGTCGGCTCTGACCCTCGCTTCACGGGTGACAAGCCGACGGAGCAGTACCTCGGCGAGCTACGCCGGGCATGAATGGTGCGTATCGAGCGCCGTACCTCGACTCCGCCGTCTACATCGAGGCGATCAAGGGCCAGCATTCGCAGTACCCCGAGCGATCGAGAACCGCCGAGCGGATCCTCAGACAGGCAGAGGCCGGTGGGCTCACGATTGTCGCCAGCACCTTCCTTTGGGCGGAGGTCATCCGTGACCGAGGCGAGCCGCCGATCTCCGAGGAACAGGAAGGAATCGTCGACCGCTTCCTGCTTCACGGCTACATCAGCTGGGTCGAGCTGGGCCTGGGGGCCGCTCGGGATGCCCGACAACTGGCGCGCCGTCTGGGCGTCAAGCCCGCCGACGCTGTCCACCTGGGCGCGGCAGTCCGAGGCAAGGCTGACGTGTTCTTCACCTGGGACGGCGACGTGCTGGCCAAAACCGGTGGCGAACTTGACGGCATGCCCGTCGTCGAGCCCTACATCGTTGAGCCGCCACAACCGGAACTGGACCTGGGAACCAACTGACCATGGGACCGACCGGTGGATCACCCATCAGGCGAAGTCACCGCCGAGCGTTTCGAACCAGTCCTCGTCGATGACCACGTCCACGATCTCTACCGTCTCCTCGTCGGCACGGAGTGCGTAGAACGCCAGCGGCTTGGGGAAGAACGGTGTCGCGGCCATAAGAACGACCCGGATGGGAGAGCCTGGCGTCTCGGCAAGCTGGCCCTCGAAGTCGCGGGCGAACGCTGTCTCGGCTGCACGCAGAACGGTAGGACAAACAACTCCTACGATGGTCGGCCGTCCAGGGAACCTCCTGGAGGGCAGAGCTGGCGGGCGCGATCCAAGAATGCCGGCTTGTGGTGGACGGCCTGACGAAACATGGATCAGCGGGGCGGCTGTCGCGCGGCAAGTTCGCGGGCATGCGCCAGCACCCGCGGGCCAGCAGGACCGGGCCGGAGGAAGGCGGTCTCGTACGGGATGGTCTCGCCTTCGGCCACGAGGTTCCACGCCGGCTCCCGGTGCGACAGGTCGCTCAAGTCCGTTCCCGTACGTTGGCCGAGCTGATCGATCACTTCGTTGATCGTGGCCAGCTCCGTCTCGGTGAACCGGGAGAGGTCAGCCGGGCGCCGGGGTACGAGACGTTCCTGGACGCGCCCCACGAAAACCTCTTTCCTGAGCTCGGCATCGCCGGCCTCGAGTAGGCGGTCCCGGATCGGCACCACGCGCCGCGGCGCTGGGCCGTGAGCGAGGCGCTGGTACTCAGCGCCGGTGATGGGGCGACCATGCTCTCGCACGTGGGCGAACTCAGCGAAGAACAGCAGCTTGTTGAGCTTCGTTGAGCCGCCTGCGGGTTGCTCCGCAAGGCGATCGGCGAGATAGAGCAGGAGCTCCGCCAGCTTGTCGTCGTCGCAAGTTCCGTCCATCCTGCCCCCCCATCAGGCACACCATGGCTGGAGCCTAGCAAACGTACGTTCGCCCTACGTTCAATCCCCGAGAAATACCCTGTGGTCCTGAACCTACGGGAGCAACGCTGTGGATCGGTAGGTGACAGAGCGGGGATTAGCTGTGGATACCGGTTCGAGACCGGGGGCGGGGATTACGTAGCAGTACTGCTACGCTCGCCGGACGTGGCAGACATCCCTGCTCGTGAGCTGCGTAACGACGTGAGCGCCGTCCTCAGAAGGGTCGAGGCCGGAGAGCGGCTGCGGGTCACCGTCAGCGGGCGGCCGGTGGCCGAGCTGGCGCCGCTCCCGAGCAAACCCACGTCCATCCCATGGGAGCAGTTCCGGGAGAGCCTGAAAGGCGCCCTCGCTGATTCAGGACTGACCGACCAGCTCGCCGAGCTGATTCCCGATACCACCGACGACCTCCCGCTGCCGTGACCCAGACGGGGCGGAGCCGGCCTCAGCTGGGGCTGGCCGACACCTCGCTCTTCATCGCCATGGAGCAACGCCGTCCCCTGCACGGCGAGCCCCCCGAGCGCATCGCCATCTCGGTCGTCACCGTGGGCGAGTTGCGCCTTGGCGTCCTTGCTGCGATGGATGGGCCCACCCGCGCCCTCCGCCTCGAGACCCTGACCCGAGCGGAGCTACTGGGCCCGCTGCCGGTGGAACGCCAAGTGGCCGGTGCCTGGGCGGCGCTCAGGTTGGCGTTGCGGGAGGAGGGAAGACGGATGCCGGTCAACGATTCTTGGATCGCTGCCACCGCCATCGCGCACGACATTCCGGTCGTTTCTCAGGACGACGACTACGACGGCGTGCCGGACCTCACGGTGATCCGCGTCTGACCGACTCGTCAGCGGGACGGTTCGCTTGGCGGCAGCACCGCCATCCAGCACACCACGCCGACGTCGGACTCCTCGATGGGCTCCAGGACGGGCGGCGGTTCGACCGGCTGGAGGCCGAACGTCCCGACGACCTCAACGATCCTTCTCGCGGCTTCGTCCCGGGAAATGGCCCCCTCGGCCAACACCACCCGCACGTCGTTCAGCGCCTGCCGGACACCGGAGCTGCGCTCTACGCCCAGAGCCTCCTCGGCCTCGGCCGCACCAGGAGGCAGCATCACCGTCGGGTCTCGGAGCAGGTCGAGGGCGAAGCGCTGGGCCGGGCCTATGCGCTCCTCGTCTGCACGGGGGTCGGCGCGGCGGTTGTGCTCCTCGACGATGGTGGTCACCGCCTTCTGCCATGCCGCCTCCAGGTCCAGCCCAGGGACTGGCGGGGCCACGGCGGACGCCGAGCCGGGGTCGATGCGGCGCAAGATCTCGGAGTCGGTGTCGAGCACGGTCCCGTCCACCTCCACGTAGCGCCAGTAGCGCTGGCCCCCGCGCGTGCGGCAGGCGAAGAAGCAACCTGGTGCTCCGGCCGAAGGGATGCCGGGGCCCTGTCGAAAGGCGGCACCGATGCCCCAGGGCAACCCGCGTAAGCGCTCCAACTCGCCCTCGGCGATGGCCCGGAGGAGGAGCGCTCGTAGCTGCTCCCCGGCGAAGGCACCGCTCGCCTCGTCGCCGTCCCCCGACTCGTCCAGCAGGGCCTCATCGCCCTCCGCCAACCGGGTCGCATAGCTTCGGAGCTCGGTCTCCACCCCTTCGATGACCTCGCTCTCCATCCCGTACACGCTGGCGGCAAGAACCTTGCGACGGATGGCGGACTCGAGTTGCAACAGCGTGTCCAGCTCGCCGGGCTCGGGAAGCATGGTGGTGAGGTACACCTCAACGTGGGGGCTCTTGAGCCGGATCACCCGGCCGTTGCGCTGCACGACGCGCTGGGGGTTCCACGGCATGTCGTAACTGATGACCGCGGCCGCCTGCTGGAGGTTCTGGCCTTCGGACAGCACGTCGGTGGACAGCAGGAGGTCGACTTCGCCGTCCGGAGGCACGTACTCGGGGCCCACCACCGTGTTGGGGCAGAACCGGGCCAGGCTGGCGCTGCGGGAGTCGGGATCGCTGGCCGAACCGATCACGACCTCCCGCTCCCGTCCGCCGAAGACTTGGGGAAGATGCTCGTCCAGGTAGGCGACCGTGTCCCCGTAGGTGGCGAACACCGCCACCTTGCTCGCAGGCGAGGTCTCCAGAAGGCGGAACAACAGCTGGAGCTTGGGATCGCTTGACGGGCTGAGTGCCGCCAGCCGGTCCCGGATGCGGCACAGGAGCTCACGGTCGTGGGCCACCGCGTCGCGGTACTCCGGTCGAAAGTCAGTGGCCGGAATGGCCTCGGGATCCTGGGTCAGGCGCTCCACCACCCACGTGGCCACGCCGGCGTCGTCAACCTCGGACATGGCAGCCTCGCGAAGGGTGGCCTTGGATGGCACGACTCCTGCGTCCCAGGAGGCCAGGAAGGCGTCGTGGGCGATGACCATGCGTCCTGCCGTGATGCGGCACGCGGCCCAGCACGACTCGAAGCGCTTGAGGATGCCGGACTGGAGCAGGCCTCCCAGCGTGGCCTCGGCCGCAGCCTCTTCAGCATCCACCTCATAGGCACTCGGGCGGTACCGAGCCATGGTAAGGGCGTCGATCCAACCGGTGATGTCGGCGAACAGGCCGGGGTGGGCGGCGTCGAGGTCATAGCGCTCCGTGGCCAGGACGGGGCGAGGGAACCGCACAGGCGTGCCGTCGGGAAAGGTGGCGCCCGGATACGTCTCCTCGATGAAGCGGCGGTCCCGGCGGACGCTCACGGCGTCAGCCAATGGGAAGAGGACGTCTGGGTCGAGGTTCTCAGGGTCACGCTCATTGGCGCCGGCACGCATGAACAGCTCCCGCGCCGAGGGAATTCCGTGGGCGGCGAAGGCCCGGTCGTGGCGAGCGAACACCATCACCAGGTGGTACAGGTCCCACAGCCCGTTGTTGACGGGCGTGGCCGTGAGCAGCACCAGGTCCTTGCGCTCACCGCCCAGCAGTCGTTCCATGGCCCGGTGCCAGGTGGTGTCGGGGTTGCGAAGGGCATGGCCCTCGTCGACGATCACCAGCCGGTAGCTGTCCCGGGCGTTGTGGAGGTGCCGGTGCCGGTGGCGGGCGTCGGGTGCCAGCTGCTCGTCGGAGGCCAGCTGGTTGAAGCTCACGACCTGGGCCGGCAGGCGGGCCTGGTGGATGCGCTCCTCCCACCTCGGCACGAGCTGGGCGGGGGCCACCACCAGGGCGTGGTGGCCGCGCTTCAAGGCGTACTCCTCGATGAAGGCCAGGCCGATCTCGGTCTTGCCCGTGCCCACGCCGTCGGCGTAGATCACGCCGTGGTGGCGGGCGAGGATGCGCCGGGCCCGCTCGTAGCCGTCGCGCTGGAACGAGGCCAAGGCGACGGCGGACACCTCCGACGGTGGTAGCGGCGTCTCCAGCTCGTCTCCGTACAGGTCGAGCAGGGCCCGCAGGTACACGGTCTCCGGGTCCACCAACCCTGGGTCGGGGAACAGCAAGGCCCGTAGCTCGTCGGTGTAGTCGGCGGCCTGGTTCCAGAGAAGGTCGAACCACTCGAGGGCGTGGCCGGCAGGCAGCGGGTCGTAGTGGACGAGGCCCAGCTCCAGGTTGGCGAACAAGCCCGCGCCGGTGAGATTCGCCGAGGTGACCAGCGCGGCCCGAGCGTCGTCGGTGGTGCCGAACAGGTAGGCCTTGCCATGGAGGAACCTGGTCAGGTAACGGCGTACCTGCACCGAGGGACTCGCCAGCCACTCGTCGATCTTGGCCAGTTGGGCCGCGGCGCGGCTGGGCGGGAAGCGGGCGAGGTCCCGCTCGCCGGCGAGCATGTGCAGCGCCCGCTCGAAGCGCTGGAGAGGGAACTCGCCGCCCAGGCCGGGGGCGGGGGCGGCGCCGATGAGCAGGCGGACGGCTCGACCATCGGTGACCGCAAGGGCCAGCTGGTGCAGGCCACCCAGGTTGACATAGCCAGTGGCGATGGCAAGGGGATGTTGAGTAGGGAGGTCGTCGACCAGGTAGGCCAGCGCCGCGGCGTGGGTGGTGTCGTCAGCGAGGTTCTCCAGGAGGTACGGCCGGCCGGGCACCGGCCGGAGGCTAACGCCGCGGCGCTTGTCTCGAAGCGGGGCGGCGTTCGGGCGACGGTGCGTCCGCGAGCTGCATACCGTTCGGGCCTACCTTCAAGCCATGAGGAAGCGGGCCGCCAAGGCAGCCGAGCAGCACCTGGGCAGGCTCGTCGTGCTCTTGGTCGGTGTCGGCGTGATCGTCGCCACGTATTTCCAGGCCCGAACCGCGCTCGCCGCCCAGTCGCTGTGGGCCGGGACCTTTCTCGTCCTGGTTGGGGGTCTCATCCCGTGGCTCCGGAAGGCAAAGTGTCAGTCCAAGCGAGGGCCTTGCACTCGAGACCCACCCAGAAGGAGCAGCGACCGCCGCGATCGCCGAACGGGGTGGAGAGGCCGGACGGTCAGCTACAGAGGGTCAAGCGCTCGAGCTTGAAGACGACGCCCGCCCGGCGGCGAGGTTCATGGTGGCGTCAGCAGCGGTGGATCAGCTCTTCCACCCGGTGGAAGGCGCTCTCACGGGTTGTGAGTTCCGGTTGTACCTCTACGACAGCGATCAAGACCGACTGCTCCCAGCCATCGAGCCCCACCCCGACCCCGACGGGCGAGGGCTGGGAGGTCGGCCAAGGGGTGACCGGTGAAGCATGGCAAAAGGGCGAATACGTCTTCGCCACGGGGAAGGAGTGCAGGGACGCCACCTTCGGCCTGTCAGCCGCCCAGCAACATCTACCGCGACCTGGCAGCGGTGGCGGCCATGCCCGTCACGAACCAACGGGGCGATGTGATAGCTGTCCTTTCCGGCTCATCGACGCAGGCAACCGCCTTGGCCCAGCCGGAGGGCTTCGAAGAGCACCCAGCGCTGGCGGCGTGCGCATCTCGGATTCTGGTTGACCTGTTGAAGTGGGCTGCCGATGGGTAGAGTCCAAAACGGGACTGTCCGGTGACCAAGGGAGCGTGGTTGTGGCCAAGCACGTGAAGATCACGAAGAGCCAAACCGCAAACGCGGTCAACAAGGCAGTCAGCACCCGGGAGTCCCCGATTCGCATCACCAGCGGCCAACGGCGCGCCATCGTGGAAGGTGACAAGCCGCCAAAGTCGTCCTGAGGTAGACGCCCCCTCGGCGTCCTCCCACGACAGTTCCGCCCACGCCCCGGACATCGCCAAGGACGTTCCTACCTGAGAACGCCATGGTTACCCTCTTGAGAGTCGACCGGGAACTCCTCGTCGAACTCGTCGGAGAACTGCCGACTCGGGTCCCCCACGCTGGCCACGACGATCAAGCTACCCGTGCTTGAACTCACCTCGGTCCTTTGCAGATCCAAGGGTTGCCCGTGCGTACACCTGCTCGGCAGAGCAAGACCACCGAAGTGAAGAGCGACACCGACGCCGTCCAGTTTCTGATAAGGTGACTTCACCCCAGGGGTGAAGGAAGGATGCCAGTGGCGTGCGTGTCGAATTCGAGGACGATGAACTGTGTCGGCTGTACACCGAAGCTCACTTTCACTTGCCCTGGATGGGGCCGGAGCTCGTCAGGCACTTTCACCGCAAGATGGCAGTCGTTGCTGCGGCGCTCGACGAACGGGACCTGCTCGCGATGCGGTCTCTCAGGTTGGAGAAGCTGGTCGGCGACCGGGCCGGGCAGTACTCGATCCGGTTGAACGACCAGTGGCGATTGATCGTTCGGTTCCGGACCGATGAAGACGGACGGGTCGCCGTGATCGTTGCGTTGGTCGACTACCACTGAAGGGAGGAAGGACCAATGACCAGCACGATGGTTCCAGCGGAGGCGTTCCCTCCGGGCGAGTTGCTGCGCGACGAGCTCGCGGACCGAGGCTGGGCCGAGGGCGAGTTCGCCGAGATCATCGGCCGCCCTGTGCAGGCGTTGTCCGAGATCATCAACGGGAAGAAGGAGATCACCCCGAAGACCGCCGTCGCCATCGGCGCGGCTCTCGGAACGAGCGCCGAGCTGTGGCTGAACCTGCAGGCAACGTACCGGCTGCATCAGGTGCGTTCGGCGAGGGCACCCGCGCTCGCACCCGTCGAGCGCCGAGCGAAGCTACGGTCGATCGTCCCGGTCCGGGAGCTGCAGAAGCGGGCGTGGCTGCCTACGACCGACGATCTCGACGAGCTGGAGCGCGCCGTCTGTGATTTCCTCGGAATCGGCAGGATAGACGAGAGGCCGAAGTTCGCGGTCGCGGCGCGGCGTTCGAACCCTGACGTGGAGTTCGCTCCCGAGCAGACAGCGTGGATTGCGCGTGTCGAGCGGCTCGGCGCCGGACGTGCGTCGAAGCCGTATGACCCCGATGGTCTGGCCGAGCTGGCTGGGGGTCTCGTCCGACGGCTCGAAGGCCCGCAGGATCTACGCCAGCTCCATCACTG
>Ga0136627_1000209_pt1 | contig 20077 bp, 18 predicted proteins | sample AntDrymUQ4892206_2_FD_104652 | JGI IMG/M metagenome (GOLD analysis project Ga0136627, IMG submission 104652) | Polar desert sand microbial communities from Dry Valleys, Antarctica - metaG UQ489 (22.06) | ecosystem: Environmental > Terrestrial > Soil > Desert | place: Antarctica: Dry Valley... | reverse complement strand
TCTGCCGGACATCATGCCGATAATGGGTATGATCGACCCGGTGAGCGGGGGATGGGACAAGTGATGGCCGCTCCCTTCGGTCGCTCTGGTTGGTCGCTTCGCTCTCGGTTATTGGTTGTTGGTTCTTGGTTTTTTGTTTTTGCCAACAACCAACAACCAATAACCCGAAGAAAACAATCGACATCGCCGGGGGGGGTGCGATAAACAATGGAGTTCCTGAATTTCCTGAACCAAGAACCGTGGAGGTTCATACTCTCGTTTGGGGTCGTGCTTTTCCTGACTTTGAATCTCGCGGCGATCCTCGTCATGGGCGAGAGGAAGGTCGCGGGATACATCCAGCTTCGGTATGGGCCGAACCGGGTGGGGCCTCGGGGGCTTCTCCAGCCGCTCGCGGACATTATCAAGCTGTTCACGAAGGAGAATATTTCGCCCGGAAAGGCGGACTTGTGGATCTTCCTCGGCGCGCCGATCGCGATGTTCATCCCGGTCGCCGCCGTGTGGCTCGTGGTTCCTTTCGCCCCCGGCGCGGTCGTCGCGGATTTGAACGTGGCGATTCTTTTCTTTGTGGCCGTCACTTCCATCGGCGCGCTCGGCGTGATCATGGCCGGGTACGGGAGCCGCTCGAACTTCTCGCTTCTCGGCGCATTGCGCGGCGCGGCGCAAATGATCTCGTACGAAGTGCCGCTCATCCTCAGTCTTCTCGGGGTCGTGATGCTGACCGGGAGCCTTTCGCTCGTGGACGTCGTGAACGCGCAGGGCGGCGGTTTCTGGAACTGGTATTTCATCGTCCAGTTCCCGATGTTCATAGTTTTCTATATCTCCGGCCTCGCCGAAACGAAAAGAGTCCCGTTCGATCTTCCCGAAGGCGAGAGTGAGATTGTCGGCGGGTATATGATCGAGTATTCGGGGATGACGTGGGCGCTCATTCAGGCGGCGGAGTTCGCGGGGATGGGTCTTATGGCGGGGATCACGACGACGCTTTTCCTCGGGGGGTGGCAGCCGCCGCTTCCGTTCCTCGACTTCGGGCAATTCAACTGGATCTGGTTCGGGATAAAGACGGCGCTCATTATGTTCACGTTCCAATGGATACGGTGGAGCCTGCCTCGGCTGAGGATGGATCAGCTCATGGATCTCGGCTGGAAAGTCCTCGTTCCACTGACCCTCGTGTGGCTCGTCATCACGGCGGGCGCGATGCTCGTTTTCTAGGAATTCAGGAAAGGTTTTTTAGATATGCCACAACTCGGACAGGGAATTTTGAAGGGGATGAGCATCACGCTCAGAAACCTCTTCAAAAACAAAATAACCCGCCAATACCCGGAATATAAACGCGACTTGCCCGACCGCACCCGAGGCATGCTCACGGTGGACATGGACCGGTGCATCGCGTGCCTCCAGTGCATGCGCGTCTGCCCGGACCACTGCATCTCCATCGAGCAAACGAAGCGCGACGCCGACGGCTCCGGCAAACCAAAACCATACGCGGTCGGCTTCGTCATTGACGACTCACGGTGCATGTATTGTTCTTTGTGCGTCGAGGTATGCCCGGTGAACTGCATTTACCACACCGAGGAATTCGAGGCGCAAGCGTACAACCGCCTCGAACTGGCGAGGCAATTCGGAGAGCGCCCCGTTGACCCGACCATTGACCCGCGCCCGCCCGTCAAAAAGAAGCCGAAGAAAGCCGCCGCCAAAGGCAAAGCCGATGAGAAAGCCGACGGCGACGCGCCGAAGAAGGCTCCGGCGAAGGCGGCCGGGAAGTCGTCCGAGGGGGACGCGGCTTGACGATAATATTCGGGTTCCTCGCCGGGATGATGCTCGTCTCGGCTCTCGGGGTGGTTCTCAGCCGGAACGTCGTCCACTCGGCTCTTTTTATGAGCGGGTCTTTCCTCGCGGTCGTGGGGTTCTTCGTGATGCTTTCGGCCCCCGCGCTCGCCGCTTTCCAGCTTTTGATATACGTCGGGGCGGTTTCCGTTGTGATCCTCTTCGGCATCATGTTCACGCAGAGTCCGCAAGTTCGGAGTTTCTCGACGATCGTGAATAAACAAGTTTGGGCGGGACTCGCCGTCGCCCTCGGGGTCGGCGGGTTTCTCTCGTATATTTTGGCGACGGAAGATTGGGGGGCGACGGAGGCTGGGCAGGGGACTCGGGACGTCGCCGCGTTCGGTGAGTATCTTCTCGGGGTCGGGCCGGACTCGGAGATATTCGCGATGCTTTTCCAGCTTGTGGCGATCCTCTTGTTCGTGGCGGTCATTGCCGCTATAGTCATCAGCCGCCGTAAAGACACCGACATCGAAAGCGCGAGCGACGTGAGAGACGTGGGGGAATAATGCCGGGGCCGATACAAACCGTCGCCGAGACGCTGAATTCGCAGATCCCCCTCGAAGGATTCCTCATCGTCGCGGCGGTGATGTTCGCCATCGGGGCGTGGGGGGCGGTCATCCGGAGGAACGCGGTCGTCGTGTTCATGTGCGTCGAGATCATGATAAACGCCGTGAACCTCACCCTCGTCGCCTTCGCGGATTTCCTCCCGGACGCGGGCGGCATCGGGGCGAGCTACGCCGCCCTCATCATCGCCATCGCCGCCGCCGAAGTCGCGGTCGGACTCGCGATCGTCCTCGCGATATTCCGCTCTCGCCGCACGGTGAATATTGACGAAGTAAATTCGATGAAGGGCTGAACGGTGGTTTGTGTGGGCGAACGATTCGAGGCTCTCGGAGGGAATGGCGGTCTTCGCCGCGGCTCGAAGCTCGCCGCGGGGCGGACGGGCGGCGGGTTTCGGAGGTATGGAGCTTCCCGGGATTCGGGTTTCAGGTTTCGGGTTTCAGGCTTCAGGAAATGCGCTCCGGACGGGCGGCGGCTGTCGGGCGAGGCCCGGACTATGGAGGGGAGCGACCTTCATGAACTACGCTGTGCGGCGACGGTCGGCGCGTTTCCGACTTCGGGGAAAGCGCTTCGCCAATGCTCGGAGAGCCGAGTCTCCCGGTCGGGTCGAGGCGAGTCCGCGGGGCTCGGGCCGGGGTGTTCCGGGCGACTCCGAAGCCTCGCGCCATTCCAAAGAATCACCGCGATCCGGATTCCGGGTGAAGAATTTCGCGCGTGCGAGGCACGCCGCGCCTCCACCGGGCGACCCGGCTTTCACATGAACTATCGAGAAAGGATGGCCGCGTAGTGACGTCTCTCGGTCAGCAACTCGTGATCGCCGCCATCCCGATCATCCCGGCTCTCGTGTTCCTCGCGCTCACGCTTTTCGGGAGGATTCTCCGCGAGAACTCGCAATATGTCGCCATCTTCGGGATGGTCTTCTCGCTCGTGTTCTCGGTGTTCGCTTTGTATACGGTCGCGAGTACCGGAGCGCCGATACAGTTCGCGGTGGACTGGATCGACCTCGGAGCGGGCGGCTCGTTCTCGATGGGCGTGAACATCGACGGCCTCGCGGCCATGATGCTCGTCGTCGTCTCTTTCGTGAGCCTCATGGTTCAACTTTACTCCGGCGCGTTCATGGAAGGCGACAAACGCTTCGCATGGTATTACGCCGTTCTCAACCTCTTCACGGCCTCGATGCTCGGCCTCGTCCTCGCCTCGAACTTCATCCAGCTTTATATTTTCTGGGAACTCGTCGGTTTGTGTTCGTATCTCCTCGTCGGACATTGGTTCGAGAAGGATTCGGCGAAGAAGGCCGCCCAAAAAGCATTCATCGTCACCCGCGTCGGCGACGCCGCCCTTTTCGTCGGCATCATCATTTTCTGGCGGGCGACCGGGACGACGAGCTTCGAGGGGATCGCGAGCGCGGCTCAGGCGGGCTTCATCGGCGGCTCGGTACTCACCGCAGCGGTCATCCTCGTGTTTATCGGGGCGATCGGGAAGTCGGCGCAGTTCCCGCTCCACGTGTGGCTCCCGGACGCGATGGAAGGCCCAACCCCGGTATCCGCCCTCATCCACGCCGCCACGATGGTCGCGGCGGGCGTGTATCTCGTCGCCCGCACATACGACATCTTCGTTCAAAGCCCGACCGCCATGCTCACGGTCGCGTACATCGGTGGTTTCACCGCGCTCATGGCCGCGACGATGGCGCTCGTGAAGAAGGATATAAAGCGGGTCGTGGCATATTCGACCGTCTCGCAACTCGGGTATATGATGCTCGCGCTCGGGGTCGGGGCGTATTCGGCGAGCATGTTCCATCTTTATAATCACGCCTTTTTCAAAGCGCTTCTCTTCCTCGGGGCGGGGAGCATAATTTATGCGATGAGTTCGTATTCCCTCTCGGACATGGGCGGTTTGAAACGCCGGATGCCGATCACATTTTGGACGATGGTCATCGGCGGACTTTCCCTCGCCGGGATATTCCCGCTCGCCGGATTTTGGTCGAAGGACGCCATCGTCGCGTTCACCGCCGAAGAGCATTATTACGTCCTCTTCGGGATGGCATTATTGACCGTCTTCCTCACGGCACTCTATATTTTCCGGGCTATTTTCATGGCCTTCCTCGGCGAGCCGAGAACGGAGGCCGCGAGGAATGCGGTCGAGTCTCCCGGAGTAATGACTTTGCCCATGATCCTCCTCGCCTTCCTCGCGATAGTGAGCGGATGGGTCGGCATCCCGAATGGGACGGGAATTCCGGTTCCCGACCTTTTCACGAGCTTCGTCGCACCGAGCGGCTTCGCGGCGAATACGCTCGAAAGCTCCCTCGGGGTCGAGCCGCATGGTTTCAGTATTCCGCTCGCCATCGTGTCGCTCGTCGTCGCTTTGGCGGGCATCGGACTAGCGTATTTCCTTTATGTCGTGAATCCGAGCGCGGCGACCTCTTTGCAAAGACGCTTCTCCGGCGTCCATACTTTCCTCGACAAAGGATGGTATTTCGACTCGGTTTATAACTTCGTATTCGTGAAGGGATCGTTCGCGCTCGGGCGGGCGGCTCGCGGTTTCGACCGGAATGTTCTCGGGGGCGCGGTCGGGGGGATCGGGCGCGGGACGTCCGGCCTCGGGGGGCTTCTCGGGAAATTGCAAACCGGGGGCGTCCAGAATTATGTCCTCTTCATATTGGCGGGCGTACTCGTCTTCGCCATCATTGCCGGGGGCGAACTCGCCTTCTTCGTGGCGGCGATCATCGCGCTCGTGACGATAACGACTCTTTTCGTGGGGGCGAGACTGTGATAACGACCATAACCATCTTCATCCCGCTCCTCGGAGCGATCCTGATCTCACTCGTCCGCGGCGACGAACGAACGGCCCGGTGCACCGCCCTCGGCATCGCCGCCGTGCCGCTCCTCCTCGCGACGTACATTTATTTCGCGCACGGAAGCAACCTCGCGGGAGCGGCGAACCTCTCACAGGATTTGACGTGGATCGCCCCCCTCGACATCGGATACCGCGTCGGCCTCGACGGCCTCGGCTTCGGGATGTTCTTTTTGACGTCGCTTTTGACGCTCATCGCCGTCGTCGCGTCATGGGACATCCGAGAGAGGCTCTCGACGTATTTCGCGCTTCTTTTCGTGGCTCAGACGGGGATGCTCGGGGTTTTCGCGTCGAACGACCTCGTGCTTTTCTATATCTTCTTCGAACTCACGCTCATCCCGATGTATCTCCTCGTCGGGATATGGGGGGATGAGAATCGTCGTCCGGCGGCGATCAAGTTCTTCATATACACGTTCCTCGGAAGCACGGCGATGCTCGCGGGCTTCCTCGCACTCGGTGTTCTCGGCGGGACGTTCTCGATACCGGAGCTTCGCGGCGGGGGCGGACTCGGGACGACGGCGCAGATCGCCATCGCCGCCCCGATCCTCTTCGGGCTTCTCGTGAAAGTCCCGGCGGTGCCGCTCCATAACTGGCTCCTCGACGTGTACGTTTCGAGTCCGATTTCGACGAACGTCGTCCTTTCGGGGATCATGCCGAAGCTCGGGACGTTCGGGATCATCTTCATCGCCATCCCACTCCTCCCGGAAGGCGTCGCGCCGTTTTTGCCGTGGGTGGCCGCGCTCGGCGTCGTGAATATTATTTACGGAGCGTTCGTGGCGTTTTTGCAACCCGACTTGAAGGCGCTCATCGCGTATTCATCCATCGGGACGCTCGGGTTCATACTCGTGGGTGCGGCTGCGACGAATGCGGTCGGGTACAACGGGGCGGTTCTCCAGCAAGTTACGCACGGGATATATTCGGCGATGCTCTTCATCATCGTCGGCATAATCGCCGCGAAAACCGGGACGAGGCAAATCGCCGAACTTGGCGGGCTGGCGGCTCGGATGCCGTGGGCGACGGGGTTTCTCGCGCTCGGGGCGATGGCGGCGATGGGGTTGCCGTTCCTCGCGGTGTTCGCGTCGGAGTTCATGAGCATCATGGGCGGGTATGAGGCGTTCCCGGTTCAAGGCGCATTGGCGGCGCTCGGGATCATTCTTTCGGCGATGTATTTTCTTTATATGCTTTCACGGGTGATGTTCGGGCCGATTGTGAATCCGGCGTATGAGAGCATCACGGACGCGAATCCGGTGGAAATGGCGGCGATCACACCGCTCGCCGCACTTTTGTTGATACTCGGAATATTTCCGGCTCTCCTCATAGGAATTCAGCAGCCGGCGGTCGAAGCGGTACTCGCCGCGATTGGAGGGGGATGATGCCCGTAACCGGAGCAGCGATAATCGGGCTTTTGCCGGAGATCATCGCGTCCGTCTTTATGTTCGTCGTCCTCCTCGGCGGGGTCTTCGCCGGGGAAAGAAACTCCGGCATCGTCGGCGGACTCGCGGTCCTCGGAACACTCGCGACCTTCGCAAGCGCCGCCGTCCTCCTCGCCATCGGCTTCGAGGGGACGTTCTTCGGCGAGTCATACGCGGTTGACAATTTCGCCCTCTTCTTCAAATTGATCGTCTCCGGGACGGCGTTCTTCACCGTCATCGCCGCGACGAGGTTCGCCGGAAGCACGGGCGACGCGCCCGAATACATGACGCTCATACTCGCCGTCGTGCTCGGGGCGATGCTCCTCGCTTCGATGCGCGATTTGTTCGGTTTGTTCCTCGCGCTCGAGCTTGCGACGATCCCCTCGTATGCGCTCGTCGCCTTCGACCGGAGCCGCCGCGAGAGCGCGGAGGGCGGCATGAAATACCTCGTCACCGGGGTCATCGCCTCGTCGGTGCTTCTTTATGGACTCGTCCTCATATATGGCGTCGCGGGTTCGGCGAACCTCACGCAAGTCGCGGAGGCGTTCTCCGGCGAACTCACGCCCGTCGGACTCGTCGGCATCGGGCTTATGGTGAGTGGGTTCGCTTTCAAACTGTCGGCGGCTCCGTTCCATTTCTGGACGCCGGACGCTTATCAAGGAGCGCCGACGAGCGCGGCCGCGTTCCTCTCCGTCGCCCCGAAGGCGGCTACTTTCGCGGTGCTTCTTCGCATTCTTGTCGAGGGGCTTCCGGGGGCGACGGCGACATGGACTTCGATCATCGCGGTCATCGCCATCCTCACGATGTTCGTCGGGAACCTCTCGGCGCTTCGACAAAGGAACGTGCGGAGGATGCTCGCTTTCAGTTCGGTGGCGCATTCCGGGTACATCCTCGTGGCGTTCGCGGCGATTCAAGGCGGCGGGCAAGAAACGGGCGTACAAGCCATCCTCATATACTCCGCCGCATACGCCGTTATGAACCTCGGGGCGTTCTTCGCGATTGACCTCGTCGGGGAGGATGCGAAGAGTTTCAACGGGCTTTTCAAGACGCAGCCCGCGCTCGCTTTGTGCATGGGGGCGTTCATGGCGGCGCTCGTCGGGATACCGCCGTTTTCCGGGTTCTTCGGGAAGGCGTGGGTGATCCTCGCGGGGGCGCAGTCGGGGTCGATTTTGGTATACGCCGCCGTGGGCGCGCTCGTGATAAACAGCGTCATTTCGCTTCCGTATTATTTCGGGATCGTGCGAAATATGTTCCTCGAAGAACCCGTTTCCGGGGGAACCGCCCCGAAAGACGATGGCGGAGTTCGGTTCTCGGTTTATGCGTTGGCGATACTCACCACTATATTCATACTTTTCTTCGGGCTTCTCGTCACGTTGACCGGGGCTTCGGGGCTTCTTTAGTTTATGCGGGCGGTCATTCTCGTCGGGGGACTCGGGACGCGGCTGAGGCCGATCACATACGACATCCCGAAGGCTCTCGTCCCGATCCGGAACAAGCCGTTCATGGGGTACACGCTCGATTTCCTGCGGGAGGCCGGGATCGAGGGCGCGGTTCTCTCGCTCGGGTATCTGCCGGATCAAATCCAGGAATACATTGGCGAAAGAGACGACCTCGACGGATTCACCGTGGATTATGCCGTCGAGGACGAACCTCTCGGGACGGCGGGCGGAATAAAGAACGCCGAGCGGTTTTTGACCGACGACGGCCCCATTGTGGTTCTCAATGGCGATGTTCTCACCGGGATGAATCTCCGGTCGGCCATCGAGAGGCATGAGGCTTCGGATGCTTTGGCGACGATCTCACTCACGAGCGTCGAAGACCCGACGGCGTATGGCCTCGTCGAGGTGGATCACGACATGATGGTTCGCCGCTTCATCGAGAAGCCGAGCCTCGACGAAGTCACGACGAACCTCATAAACGCCGGGGTATACGTCCTCGAACGCGAGGTTCTCGACATGATTCCCGAAGGCTGCGAAGTCTCCATCGAGCGTGAGGTGTTCCCCCGCCTCCAGTCCCGGAACCGTCTTTACGCGCATGTCTCCAGTTCATACTGGCGCGACATCGGGACTCCGAGGAGTTATCTCGCCGCCTCACAAGACGTGCTTTCCGGCGCCGTCGGCCTCCATGAGGATTTCAAATACATGGACATGGCCGAGTCCGTTGACATGGAAAAGAACGTGCGGATACTCCCTCCGGTTTCGATCTCCTCCGGATGCGAGATTTCCCAACTCGCCACCGTCGGGGGCCGAGTCTCCCTCGGGAAAAACTGCCGAATCGGCGAAGGCGCGCTCGTTGAAGGGAGCATCCTCCTCGATGGTGCGACGGTCGAGGCGGGGGCGGTCGTGCGAGGCTCCATCGTCGGCCCCGGAGCGAGGGTCGGGCAAAATGCGATTGTGCGGGGGCTTTCGGTTCTCGGGGCGAGGAGTGTGGTGGGGGAGGGGAACGTCCTCGATCAGGGAATCCGCATAAACCCCGGAGTCGTCCTCGGGCCGCGAAGCGTGAGTTTTTAGCGGATCGCCCGGCGGCTCGGCGGCATTTCACCTTTTCGACCTCTCGGCTTTCTCGAGGGTGGCGGGAGGGGTATGATGGATGTGCCGGATCCACGCGGTTGCCTTCTCTCGGGAGGATCGCTTGTCGCTCGAAACTTATTTCTCCGCTCTCGCCGACCTTTTCTATCCGCAATTTTGCGTCGGCTGCGGGAGCCGGGCTTCCGACGTTCTTTGCCGCTCGTGCTTCGATAATCTGCCGCATGTCGGCTCTCCGAGGTGCGCGAGATGCGGGCATCCGACGGCGTTCGAGGCGTTCGTGTGCGACGAATGCAAAGATGTGGATTTCGCCTTCGAGACGGCTCGCGCCCCGCTCCGATACGAGGGTGTCGGGAAGGAGATCATCCACGCTCTCAAATACCGGGGGTACTTTCCGGTCGTCGAAAAAATCATGGCCCCGATGATGGAGTTCGTTATCGAAGAAAATAGCTTCGATTTCGTCGTTCCCGTACCGATGCATTCGAGCCGGCGGAGGAAGCGTGGTTTCAATCAGGCGGAGGTGATGGCGCGGAGTGTTTCACGGAAGATAAATCGTCCGGTTTCGGATAAACTGGAAGTTGTGCGAAGGGTACGGGATCAGGTCGAGTTGACCGCCGCCGGGAGGCGCGACAACGTGCGGGGCGCATTCCGTCACACGGGACGAATCGGGGGAAAGGTTCTCCTCGTGGACGACGTTTTCACCACAGGCTCCACAATGAGCGAATGCGCCGAGACGTTGCGTCTCGCCGGGGCATCGGAAGTACATGCCATAAGTTTTTGCAGGACGTGTTGACGGCGATCCGTCGCGGAGACGGTGCGAGCCGATCTCCGCTCGGGAAGGGAGGCGAAGCGTGGAAATACTCGTCAAAGGGAGGAACATGTCGGTGACGGAGGCGCTCGACCGATACGCCCTCGAAAAGGTCGAGCGGGTCTCGAAGTTCTTCGACGACGGAAACAGCGACTGCCGCGCCGAGGTCGAACTCATCCACGAACGGAACAAATCCATACCCGAACCCGAAGTCGCCGAAGCGACGCTCTTTATAAACGGGACGGTTTTGAAAGCCCGAGAGGCTTCACAGGACATGTATGCTTCCATTGATCGGATGAGCGACAAATTGGAGCGGCAAGTGAAGAAGTACCGCGGAAGGCAAGTGGATCGGTGGCACGGGCAGAGGGGGAAGGAGAGCGCCGTCGAGCCGGAGCCGTTCATTGTGGCGGAGGAGGGGGATGAGATCGAGGCGAAGATCGTGCGTACGAAGCAATTCCAGATGAAGCCGATGAACGCCGAGGAGGCGGTGCTTCAAATGGAGCTTCTCGACCATGATTTCTTCGTGTTCACGAGCGCGGATACGACGGACATAAATGTGGTATACCGTCGCCGGGATGGAAACTACGGCCTGATCGAACCCGCTCGCTGAACCTGCCGCGTTATAATTCGGGTTTGCTGGCGCACGATGAATTTCCCGATACGAACAACGCGAGGTATATCCAGTTTTGGCTAATTTGCTGACGAAAATCCTGAAGATGGGCGAGAGTCGCAAAATCAAAGCCCTCCAAAGAAGCGTCGAGGAGGTCACCGCCCTCGCCCCGAAAACACGCGAACTCTCCGACGACGAACTCCGGGCGAAAACCGACGAGTTCCGGGGCCGCGTCGAAAACGGCGAGACCCTCGACGACATCATGCGCGAAGCATTCGCCGTCGTGCGTGAGGCGGCTTGGCGGACGCTCGGGGAGAGGAAAGTTCTTCCCGACGGGACGGATTGGATGTTCCCCTTCGACGTTCAGGTTATGGGGGCGATCGTCCTCCATCAAGGCAAAATCTCCGAGATGAGAACCGGGGAAGGCAAAACCCTCGTCTCCACAATGGCCGTGTATTTGAACGCTCTCTCCGGCAAAGGCGTCCATCTCGTCACGGTCAACGACTATCTCGCCCGCCGCGACTCGGAGTGGATGGGTCAGATTTACGAGTTCCTCGGCCTCGAAGTCGGGCTTATTCAGGATGGCATGAGCTTCGACGACCGGAAGATCGCATACGCCGCCGACATCACGTATGGCACGAACTCGCAGTTCGGGTTCGACTATTTGCGGGACAATATTGCGACTTCGATGAACCAGCTCGTTCAAAGGGAACTAAATTACGCCATCGTGGACGAGGTTGACTCGATCCTCGTTGACGAAGCCCGAACCCCTCTCATCATCTCGGGCATGCCGGAGAGCGCGGCGGACACATATTATTCGTTCGCCCGCGTCGTCCCGACCCTCGTCGAGGGCGAGCATTACGAGGTGGATGAGAAGAAGCGGCAAGTTGCCCCGACCGAGGAGGGCGTCGAGAAGGTCGAGAAGGCTCTCGGGGTCGAGAATTTGTATGACGACGTGAACACGAATTTGGTGAACCATTTGAATCAGGCGCTTCGGGCGCACGCGCTTTTCCACAACGACAACGAGTACATCGTGCGCGACGGGCATGTGTATATCGTGGACGAGTTCACGGGGCGGGTTCTCGAGGGGCGGCGTTATTCGGAGGGGCTTCATCAGGCTATAGAGGCGAAGGAAGGCGTGGATATACGCGAGGAGAACCAGACCGTCGCGACGGTCACCATCCAGAATTTCTTCCGCCAATATGACAAGTTGGCGGGGATGACGGGTACGGCCGCCACCGAGGCGGACGAGTTCATGCACACGTATGAGATGGAGGTCGTCTCCGTCCCGACGAACAAGGACATGATTCGCATAGACAACGACGACCTCGTTTACAAGCACACGAAGGCGAAATACAACGCCGTCGTGGACGACATCGAGGAGCGGAACAAAGCCGGGCAGCCCGTCCTCGTCGGGACGGTTTCCGTGGAGGTCTCGGAGCTCCTCGGAAACATGCTCAAAAAGCGCGGCATCCGGCACAACATTCTCAACGCCAAGCAGCACGAGCGCGAGGCCGAGGTCATCATCGAGGCCGGGGAGCGAGGCTCGGTCACGATCGCGACGAACATGGCGGGTCGAGGCACGGACATAAAGCTCGGGCCGGGCGTGTCCGAACTCGGAGGGCTTTACGTCCTCGGGACGGAGAGGCATGAGTCGCGGCGGATCGACAACCAGTTGCGCGGTCGTTCGGGGCGGCAAGGAGACCCCGGCGAGAGCCGTTTCTTCCTTTCTTTCGAGGACGATTTGCTTCGTCTTTTCGGTGGGGAGAAGATGCAGAATATGATTGACCGGATCGGCCTCGAGGACGAGGACGCGATCGAGGCGGGTATGATCTCCGGCTCGGTGCGCCGTTCGCAAGAACAAGTCGAGAGCCGAAACTTCCAGATCCGCAAAAAGATCCTCGAATACGACGACGTCCTCAACAAACAGCGCGAAGTCATATACGCCATCCGCCGCGACATCCTCATGGGCGGCGACGTTGACACCATGGGATACGTCGAGGACGCGCTCACGGAGGTCGTCTCGCGTTACGCTTCGGACAACGTGTATCCGGAGGACTGGGATCTCGACACCCTCCAGGCCGAACTCATTCGTCTTTATCCATCGCAAATAGACTTGAAATCCCTCGACATCGAAAAGCAGTCGAGCGAGGATGTCCGCGAGATGGTTCTCGCCGACGCCCGCGAACGCCTCGAAGACCGGAAGCGCGAGTGGGAGGAGCGAACCGATGAACTCAAAAAGCGCGGCCTCGCCCGCACCGACGGGGCGGACGACTTCGAGGTGGCCGAGAGGCACACGCTTCTTTCGGTCGTGGATTCACGGTGGCGCGAGCATCTTTACGAGATGGATTATTTGCGGGAGGGGATCGGGTGGCGCGGCCTCGGACAACGCGACCCGCTCGTGGAATACAAGCGCGAGGGTTTCGACATGTTCGTCGAGATGGAGCAAGGTCTCAAAGAAGACTATATAACGTATATATATCGTATCGAGAACCTCGTTCTTCCGGAAGAGACGGAGATCGAAAACCTCTCGTACAGCGGGGGCGGCGAGGAGCCAAGCCCCGAGCCGAAAGCCCCGCGCCGGAACGCCGAAAACAAGGTTCGTCCGAACGACCCATGCCCGTGCGGGAGCGGCAAGAAATACAAGAAATGCCACGGACGGACCGACGGTCGGCAGAGCGCGCCCGCTGCGGCGGACGCCGCCGGGCCGTACCAGGATCCCAGCATCGGCCGGGGCTTCCCCGGCGGGATCGCCTAAATAGTGTCCGAACTCAACGAGAAAATCACCGAACTCGAAGGACGCCTCGCGGAATTGGAGGCGTTCTTCGACGTGGAGGGTTTGAAAAAACAGGCCGCCGAACTCGGCGAGGAGATGAGCCGCCCGGATTTCTGGAGCGACCCCGAACAAGCGAAGGAAACTTCGGCGAGGTTCTCGCGCATCGAAGGCCGGGCGAGACTCCTCGACGACCTCCGGCTCCGCCTCTCCGACTCGCGCGAGATGGTCGAACTCGCCGAGGGCGATGCGGAACTCCTCGGGGAAGTCGAGGCGGAGGTCGGACTCGTATCGAAGACCCTCGATGAGCAGGAAATCGCGCGTCTCTTCTCCGGTGAGTACGACGCGGGGGATTCGATCCTCACGATAAACTCCGGCGCGGGCGGCGTGGAAGCGCAGGATTGGGCGGAGATGCTCTCGCGCATGTACCGAAGGTGGGCCGAAAACCACGACTTCGGCGTCGAAGTCATCGAATACACCGAGGACGAGGAAGCCGGGATAAAGAGCGCGACGTTCACCGTGTCGGGGGAGTTCGCGTTCGGGCTTTTGTCGGCGGAGCGGGGGGTGCATCGTCTCGTCCGGATAAGCCCCTTCGACGCGGGGGCGAGGCGGCACACGAGCTTCGCTTCGGTCGCGGTCGCCCCGGTCATTGACGACGCCGTCGAGGTCGAGGTGGACGAGAAGGAATTGAAAGTGGATACGTACCGGGCTTCGGGGGCGGGCGGGCAGCACGTCAATAAAACGGACTCGGCGGTCCGGATCACGCACCTTCCGACGGGCATCGTCGCACAGTGTCAGAATGAGCGGAGCCAGCATCAAAATCGGGAGGTGGCGATGCGGGTGCTTCGGGCGCGGCTCTTCGAATTGGAGCGGGAGAAGCGCGAGCGGGAGATCGCCTCGCAGAGCGGTGAGAAGGCGGACATCGGGTGGGGTTCTCAAATTCGCTCGTACGTTCTCCATCCGTATCAAATGGTGAAAGACCTCCGGACGAACGTCGAGACGTCGGGTGTGGACGCGGTTCTCGAAGGCGACATCGACGATTTCATATACGCATATCTCAAGAGCCGGGACTCTGGGTAAGGTTTCCAAGAAAGTGTTCTCCGGGGCAATGTGGACCGCCTTCGTTTCCGTCGCGGTCGTCGCGGCCGTCTTCGTCGTCGGGCCGTTCACCTTTCTTCCGTCGGTCGTCGGCGGCCTTGTCGCGCAGAATATTCAGGCGGATTTCGGCCTCGCCGAGGCTCCCGAGGTCGAGCTTCGGAACGACGACGCTCCTTTGGAAATGCTTCTCGGGGAGTTCACGGGCGGCGAGGTGTCCATGCGCGGGGCGGAGTTCGGGGGGGTTCGGACGGAGTCGGTGGATGTGGATCTCGACCCCTTCGACGTGGATATGCGCGAGAGCATAACGAGCCGGAGCCTCCGGAGTGAAGACCTTCGCGGCGACCTCCGCATCGAGATATCCGAGGAGGAAGTCGCCCGCCTCGCCGAGTCTCGGGCGGACGTTCCGGTTTCGGGCGTGGATCTCTCCGGCGAGGAGATGGTCGTGGACACGAGCGTCTCGCTCCTCGGAAACGCGATTCCCGTCTCGGTCCGCGGCGGAGTCGGCTTCGAGGGAGGGGGAATATCGTTCCTTCCGGGGAGCATCGCGATAGCCGGGGCGAGCCTGCCGGAGGAGACGACCGCGGACATCCTCGAAGAACTCGAAGTGTCCTTCGAACTCGAAGGACTCCCGAGCGGGACGGAGATACAAGAAGCGGGCGTCGAAGAGGGGGCGGTTGTCCTCACGGGACGGACTACCGGGTTGTGAGCGTCGCCGGAATCGGGCGGCGGTTGATAACGCAACCTTTTGTTGCTATCTTCTAGCGCGGCCAAAAAACAATGTCGGCCACGTCGAGAAGGGAGCCTCGGAAAATGGGGCTGAAACGGCGAAGCGGGGGCTTCGGGCGAGCGTCGTCCGTGAGCCACATTCGCCACATTCTGGAGATGAAATGATCCGATTCGACAACGTCACCAAAATCTTCGGGCGGGACACCGCCGCCCTCGAGAGGGTCAACCTCGAGGTCGAGGACGGCGAGTTCGTCTTCCTCGTCGGCCAGTCCGGCTCCGGGAAATCCACAATGGTCCGGCTCATCCTCAAAGAATACGAGCCGACCGCCGGGGCGATACACGTTCGGGGGACGAAGCTGTCCTCGATTTCGCGCCGCCGAATTCCACGCCACAGGCGGAATATCGGGTGCGTTTTCCAGGATTTCAAACTCCTCCCGAATAAAACCGCCGCCGAGAACGTCGCTTATGCGATGGAGGTGACGGGGCAGAAAAGTCGGCAAATACGCACGAAAGTCCCGCAAATCCTCGAACTCGTCGGCCTCACGGAGAAGATGGGGAAGAAGCCGGCGGAGCTTTCGGGCGGCGAGCAGCAACGGGTTTCGATAGCCCGCGCCTTTGTCAGCCAGCCGCCGATACTCATCGCGGACGAGCCGACGGGAAACCTCGACCCGGACACCTCCGTCGGCATAATGCAACTTCTCCACCGGATAAACCGGATCGGGACGACGGTTCTCGTGGCGACGCACGACAAGGAGATGGTGGACGTGATGCGGAAGCGGGTCGTCGCGCTCGACGAGGGGAAGATAGTGCGCGACCGCGTGAAGGGGGCGTATCTCGATGAGGTTTAATTTCGGCTTCTTCATGCGCGAGGCGCTGAAAAACATCCGCACGAACTTCCTCATGAGCATCACCGCCGCGACCACGACGTTCATATGTATCCTCGTTCTCGGGGTCGGGTTGCTTGTCAGTTCGCATGTCGAGGGGATCGTGGGTTCCGTGCAGCAGGATGTGAACATCGAGTGGTATCTCCCGAGCGACATGAATCAGGAAGAAATAGACGAGATGGAGAACCGAATCGGGGGTTTCCCGGAGGTTGCGAACGTGAGCTATACCTCCGAGGAGCAGGCTCTCACGCGCTTTCAGGAGACATTCAGCGACAACCCGGAGGTTTATCAGGATATCGGGGAGGGTGTTCTTCCCGCGTCGCTCGAAATACAATTGAACGAGGCGTCGCAGGCCGACGCGGTGGCGGACAGGCTCGAGTCGGAGGGTGCCGCGCCCGGCGAGTTGAATTATCCGCAGCAAACCATCGAGCGCCTCGACGCCGCGACCGGGTACATGATCTGGGGCTTGTACGGGGCGACCGCCCTCTTCCTCGTGTCGAGCGTCCTTCTCATCTCGAACTCCATACGACTCTCCATCTTCGCCCGCCGGAACGAGATCGAGGTGATGAAGCTCGTCGGGGCGTCGGACGGTTTCGTTCGAACCCCGTTCGTGTTCGAGGGGCTTTTGCAAAGCATCGTCGGGGCGACGCTCGCGGCGCTTGTCGTGGTTTGGCTCAACTTGCTTTTCGTGGACTGGTCGCAGAGCGCGCTCCCGTACATGCCCGTCGCGTCCGGCGCGGTGAACACGCTCTTCATCCTCTTCGCCCTCATAATCGTCGGGGCCGCGATCGGGGTCGTCGGCAGCTTCGTGTCGGTTACGCGCTTTTTGCGGATTTAAGTTTCAGGAATAAAGCTCCGCGTCTCGCCGGGCATGTGCATGGTCCGCTCGTTTTGCAAGGCTGCGGAGCGCCGCCGAAGCGCCGTGAATCGCGAACCCGCCGACCGGGGGTGTCCGGGTTTCGTTCACTGGATGCGCCGACCGGATACGCCGCCATCTGCATCTCCTGACACCCGATGCCCGAAGCCTTATAATGGGAAAGTGTCCCGCGGTAATTCCCGATCCCAGCCCGATGTGATCCCCGGCGTACTCGTGCGCCGCGGGAAGTACTCGGTCGCCGACCCTCTTTTCGTGGACGAGCGGCGTCCGGTTTTGGTCGCACGGAAACTCCGGCGCGGCGCGGAAGCCGGAGACCTCGTCCTTCTCAACGTCCGCGAAGCGAATCGTTCTCTCCGGGGCGAAGTCGTGAGAGTTTTCGGCCCGTCGTCCGACCCGCGCAACGTATACGACGCGCTCTTCGCATCCATCGGAACGTCGCGGGATTTCCCGAAAAAGGTCGAGGAAGAGGCGAAGAACGCCGCTGGAAAGCCTTTCGAGGAACGCGAGGACCTCCGCCGCCTCCCGACCGTCACGATTGACGGCGAGGACGCGAAGGACTTCGATGATGCGATCTCCATCGAGAAGACCGACTCCGACGGATACACCCTCCACGTCCATATCGCCGACGTTACGCACTACGTCGAGCCGGGCGGGCCGCTCGACAAGCAAGCCGCGTACCGGGGGAACTCGGTGTATTTGCCGGGAACCGTCGCCCCGATGCTCCCCGAGCGGCTCTCGAACGGCGTGTGTTCGCTCCGCCCGAACGAAGACCGCGCCTCGGTGACCGTCGAAATGGAGGTCGGTGAAAGTGGCGAGGTGAAATCCGCGAGAGCTTTCCGGAGCCTCATTTCGAGCGACGCGCGGCTCACGTATGAGGCGGTGGATGCGTTCCTCGAGGGGCGGGGGGAAATCGAGCGTCCGGAGCTTGTGCGAACTGCGTTCGAGCTTTCGCGGCGTTTGAAAGTCGCGGCGGCGAAGCGCGGCAAACTCGAGTTCGGCGGGCGGGAGCCGGAGTACGATATGGACTCGGAAGGCGTCCCGCTCTCATCCTCGGTTCGACGCTCGACCCTGGCGCGTGAGCTTATCGAAGAACTCATGGTTCTCGCGAACGAGTCGGTGGCGAAAATGCTCGCGGAAAAGGGAGTCGGCGTGTTCCGGGTTCATGAGACGCCGGACTCCGAGGCTATGGATCTCCTCGAAGAACGCCTCGCGGTGGTCGGGATGCCCGATGCCGAGCCGACCCCCGAGAACCTCGGAACCATCGCGCACATGGCGAAGTCCGACGCGGTGAGCTATCTCATTTTGCGTTCACTTCCGCGAGCTTTTTATTCGCCCGCCGGGACGGGCCATTTCGGACTCGCCCTCGAAAATTACACTCACTTCACGTCGCCCATTCGGAGGTACGCCGACGTTCTCGTGCATCGCGCGCTCCTCGGGGGCGGGATGCCGGAGGACGTTTCGGCGGTGGCCGACGAAATCTCCGAGCGGGAGTATCGGTCCATGATCTGCGAGCGGACGGCGGACGACTATACGCTCATGTGGCTCATGCGCGACCGCGTCGGGGAAGACTTCGAAGGGACGGTCGTAAGCACGGCTTCGTTCGGATTATTTATCGAGATGGAGACGGGGGCGACGGGGCTTGTGCATGTGAGCAAATTGCCGGGATGGTGGGAACTCGAAGGGAATGGTGTCGTCCTCTCGAATTCGGCGATCGGGGCATCGTACCGTGTCGGGGATCGGGTGATGGTAGAATTGATGAGCGTTTCGCCGCTTCTCCGGCGGGCGGAACTTCGGATCGTAAAAAGGATTTAGCAGGGATTTCTATGGCAGATTTTGCGAAAAACAAGAAGGCTCTCCACGACTTCGCCATCGAGGAGACGTACGAGGCGGGACTTTCACTCACCGGCCCGGAAGTGAAGTCTGTGCGCGAGGGGCGAGCTAATTTGAAGGAAAGCTATGCCCGAGTTCGGGGTGGCGAGGCGTTCCTTCTCGGGGCGCATATTTCGCCGTACTCGAACGCGCCGAACTCGAAGCAATCGCCGACTCGGGAGCGGAAACTCCTTCTTCACCGGAAGGAGATAGACAGGCTCGCGGGGAAAAGCCAGGAGGATGGGAAGACGATCATACCTCTCAGGCTTTACAGCCGGAATGGGATGATTAAGCTCGAGGTGGCGGTGGCGAGCCGGAAGAAGCAGTACGACAAGCGGCGCGAGATGGCGAAGAAGACAGCGAACCGGGAGATCGAACGCGCGATGAAAGAGCGTCTCCGGCGGTAGTGGGGAGCTTTCCGCATCGTTTGAACCGAGGGTCCCGGGTGGTAAAATAGTATCCGTCAAGGGGGCGCACAGGCTTCGACGGGAGTGGACAGCGTCCGATGAGACGAGCCGAGTTTGCTGGAGACTCGCTAAACGCCGGCAGTCTATAAGACATGCCAACGATAACGAAATGGCTATGGCCGCTTAAATAAAAGCAGCCCATCGGCCCGGGAAGCCCACGTCCCGGCCAACCGGTGTCATCAAGTGGGATCACCCTTCGGAACCTGGCTCCGGGTTTAGTAGGGGAAATTTAACGGGCTAGTCCTCCGTCGCCGCTCCGATGCGGCGGACAAGGCGAAACTAAATCGGATGCGACGCTCGTACAATCTCACGGACGACGCACTTGCGGACGCGGGTTCGAATCCCGCCGCCTCCACTGCTTTCGGTTCGGGATTCTCCCGAACCGCGCACGCTTCGCTAGTCAGCATTTCAGCTTGTCAGCTTTTTTTCTCTGATGACGAGATGCTGCGGGGCTTCGGGGAGTTTTTCGAGGGCTTCGCGCAGGAAGCTCGGTTTCAAGTTTGTCCTTTCGATCTCTTCGAGAGGGTGCCACCAGAAGAAGATCTTCACTCCCGCATCGGTGGTTTCGAGCGTCCGTGATGGGGCGAGGATTTTCTCGTCGTTCGGTGTGATTTCGTATATGAAGGCGACTTCGTGGTGGTTTTCTCCGTCGAGGGTGAAGAAGTTTTCGACAATCCAAAGTAGCCGCTCGACTTGTATTTCGCTGCCGAGTTCTTCTCGCATTTCGCGTTTCAAGGCTGTTTCGGAGTCTTCGCCCATTTCGATTCTTCCGCCGGGGAGGATGTGGAAATCGGCG
>Ga0136627_1000207_pt1 | contig 20109 bp, 27 predicted proteins | sample AntDrymUQ4892206_2_FD_104652 | JGI IMG/M metagenome (GOLD analysis project Ga0136627, IMG submission 104652) | Polar desert sand microbial communities from Dry Valleys, Antarctica - metaG UQ489 (22.06) | ecosystem: Environmental > Terrestrial > Soil > Desert | place: Antarctica: Dry Valley... | reverse complement strand
CATAAGCTTGAGCTTGCCCCCTAGAGTAGTAGGGATGCCCCCCTCTTCGCTCCTACCCCTCGCGCTGTCGGTAGCATCGGCCATTCGGCCTCCTAACACACGATAGTCATACCTTTCCCGTTTAGCATTAGACAATAGATCCACCTGGCATGCAACTCGCTGCACCTTCCTGCTTCAGGCGTCGAAGCACGCGGCGACCTCGTTCGCGAAGCGCCGCACGTGCTCCGGGCCGTGGGCGACGAAGGGTAGGCAGACGATGCAGTAACAGACGTTTGCCTCGACACTCCCTTTCCATGAACTACATGGTGGTTCAACTGGGGCGTGTCTGATGGACCGCTCAGAAGGCCGAGAGTCGTCCGAGAAGGGGCATGCAAGCACGCGAAGAGTTGAGAAAACGGGCACACCTGGGAGCCCGAGCCTCGTACCAGTTGTTCCATCAGACACGCCCTAGTCGGCGAGCTCGGGCATCTCGGTGTCGAGAGGGGCGGGCACCGTCTCCAGGTCCACCACGTAGTCGCCGAAGCGCAATACACACCGCCGAGTATTATCGGAAGATAGCCTCTCCTCCGGCTGGAGGCCCCTATGGTGGCGGGGGTGGAGCACTTCGAGATGGGCTCCTACCGAAGCCTAGTCACCGCAGCGCAACTCATGGGCCGGTCGGAGGCCGCGCGGCTTCTAAAGTACAACATGGACCAGGAAGAGTAGACGGCCAAGCTCGCCGAGAGTACCTCCGAGCAGCTCCTCCGGAAGGCCATGAAAGAAGAGGGACAGCAGCCCGAGGAAGGCCTCGTGGAGAAGGCCAAGGACAAACTGACTGGGCAGTAGGTACGGTAGTAGCAAACGAAAAGACCGGGGTCCTACGGGATCCCGGCTTCTTGTGTTTGGGGGCCCCGCTGGTCCGGGTACTATGCATAGCCAGGTAAAGGGAGCGAACGTAAGGAGGCAAGATGACCGAACAGTCGAGGCAGCCCAAGGACAAGAACTACAATCTCCTCAGCGTGCTCTACCATTCGTCTGACAACGTCGAGGCGCTGAAGACCTACATCCAGGACGCGCAGGACGAGGGGGATCAGGAGCTGGTAGAGTTCTTCAGCGCCGTTTTGGAAAATAACCTGACAGCCGCCCAGCGGGCCAAGGAGATGCTTGTGCCCCGTTTCCAGAGCGAGCAAGAGTAGAAGAGCAAAGGTCTGCCGGGCCGGGGTCCTGGCTTCACCGGGCTCCGGTCTTCTGCGTGCTGCGGGCACGGGTAGGTTATACGCAGACACGGACCACGAAGGGAGCGGAGATGGATTATGGGGAAATGACCACCGGCACCCGCGACGAGCACTACAACCTGGTGAGCGTGCTCTACCACGCGCTGCACGGTGCCGACAACTGCCAACAGTATGCCCTCGACGCCCAGGCGGCGGGCGACAAGGATCTGGTCGTCTTCTTCCGGGAGGCCCAAGGGGCGCAGGCGCTGCTCGCGGAGCGGGCGAAGCAGTTGCTCGGCATCTCCGTATCCCTGTCGGGGGCGGACGTCCCGACGGCGCCGGAGGACGCCGAGGTGGGCGACATAGTAGCGGACTCCGAGGTGGATGCAGTCGGGACGGTGCTCAACGAGCCGCCCGCCACCGACGTTGCGGAGAGCCCCGCCGACCCGCCACCGCCGAGCGAGGTAACGCCCCCGGATAGGTAGGGTTTTCAAACCTCGCAATTTAGTCCGAGACGCATAGCGGGACCGAAGATGGCGGGTGATCGGTTTCGCGTAGGAGAGCCTTGTGGCCAATCCTACTCCGGTCCCTCCAGCACATAGCACCCCGCCCTCGTCGGGTGGTCTTCGACGAGGGCGTTCGGATCGACCCTGCGGATGAGCCACAGGATCAGGGCGTCGCCCCCGGCGACGAAGGTAAAGAAGAGCCCGAACAGCATGATCGGCCCGTTCCCTGTGACGATGCCGATGAGCGAGGGCAAAAGCCCCAGCGCCACCCCTGGCATCGCCCCGCCCAACCGATATACTCGCGCCCTTACCGGCTCCTTGAGGTGCGCGTAGGGTGATAACGACTTCACATGGAACCCGAACCTGATTGCACCTAAAGGCTTTCTCCCGAATAAGACCCACGACAAGCCATGGATGGCCTCGTGCGCCACGATCCCGGCTACCACCACGACCATATACAAGAGAAACCCGACTCCCGAAAAGCCGTCCATCAGCCTTCCGAAGCCCCACAGCATGGAGTAAGCCACCGCCAAGAGGACCGTTACGGGTGCGGTAGTGACGATAACGTAGACACTGGCTGCGCCCATCGATACCGAGAGATCCCGCTTCTCAAATCCACTAGCGGCGTCCCTTCTCTCCACATCGACCCCTCCCTGCCGCCGACCGCCGCGGCGGTCGGCAACCATGTCCGGTTGTCCCCTCTCTCGCTCCGCGACCGTGCGGGAAGAAGCATGCCATAAGCGCGCCCTAGCCGCCAGTGTTGGTCCTGCTATGCGTCCCGGACTTTACGGCGAAGTTTATAGGGTTTTCGCCCGGTGTCCAGTTAGCGAACGAGCTCTATGGCGTGTGCCAGGCGCACCGGGTAGCTGACCATGACCGAGCCGGGGTCCTACGAGGCTCCGGCCCTTTGTGTGCGGTTTGTGCCGAACGGGTAAGGACAGTGACGCCACGAGAGCGAGGTAGGGAGAGCCAGGATGCCCAAGAAGAGCAGCCAGGACAGAGCCGAAGGAGCCATGGACAAGGCCAAGGGCCGCGCGAAGGAGGCGGGCGGATCTTTGACCGGGGATAAGGACAAGAAGGCGGAGGGGCGCTCGGATCAGCGCGAGGGCTCCGCCAAGGAGAAGGCGGGTGCCGCGAAAGACTTGGCGAAGTAACCAACGCGCCTGAATTCCCAGGCCGGGGTCCTGCGGGGTCCCGGCCCTTCCTCGCTCTTTGGGTAGCGCGGGACCGGCGCATCCTCCGGGATCTCCTCTACGGCCACCATTCCGGACGGCACAGCGTTCACGACGAGCCGGCTGCCGCGTAGTAGGGTCAGCCTAATAGTGCCTCATCGGGGCCCTCGACGGAGCTCACGGCCACGGGGCGTCGCCTGCGTGCCATTCGACCGTGGCGCGGTACACGAGCGCCACCTCCCGGCTGCCGTTGGCCTGCACGAGTATCTCGTCTCCGAGGTAGGTCAGGCCAAGGTCCTCCACCCTATCGGGCGGCAGCGAGAGGTATCCGGTGAAGCCGGTGTCTACCACAGCCTCGACGGTGGACACCCCGGCGCTCGCCTCGGCGAATGGTCCGGGAAAGATACTCACCTGCAGCAAGGGCTCCTCGCCGTCGGCGGTCACGCTGCCACGCATCACCTCGACGAGGCCGTGCCGACCCGGTGTGCCCCGCGGTGGCCTACGCGCATGAGGAAAAAGCGGCCTCCGGGATAACGCTTCTCGGCCCGGGAGAAGGCGTCGAGCTCGTACTCGTCTGTGACGTAGTCGCCGCTATCGACATCTATGACCAGGAAGCGTCCCTTCAGATCGGGCTCTACCTCGGCGCGGGAGTTGGGGATCGAGCCGGTCTTCCTTGCCGAGCTTCGACTGGTTCAAGAAACGAAAGAGCAGAAGCCACCCGACGAATAAATTGGCGGGTATTTTATGTGCAGAAACCTATCCTGCACATAAAATCGGCGCGTAGAGCTATTTTATGTGCAAGCCCGCTACGGGTATTCTACCTGCCGTTACGTTCGCCTGTGTCGCCCGGGGGTCCGGTAGGCCGCCCGGGGCTCCCGGAAGCGCTGACGCGGCCACCGTGCGCCACTGGCGAGGATTTAACGGCCGGAGCCGTTCCCGGAGTGCTTCTCCTGCATGATCAGGGCCTCGACCACCCGGTTCTGCGAGATGCCTCTATCCTCCGCGAGCCTTCTTAGCCTAGCCCGAGCCTCCGGGCTCACCAGGAGACCGATCTGCACCCTCCTCTTCTCCGTCGGGAGCGGCGGCCGTCCTGCAGGCATATTACCGGGCCGCCTGGGCCGCCGGCGCAGTTTCCTGGAGGGTGTATGCCTTGTGACCATCATCCAGTAGCTCCCTGGCCTCCCGGCCTACCGCGACTATGAAGTTCGCGCCGGAGCCCCCGGGGCCATCGAATACCAGTGCTGGCCTTCGGCATCGGAGAGCGTAGCTGGCGGCGTTCTGGAGATTCGTGAAGGGATACATGCTCCTCCTCTACTTCGTGAAGGTGGCGTCGTAAGTCTCCCGGCCTACCAGCGTCCAGCTCTGCAGCCGGTATCCGTGGCGGTTGTAGTACCGCTCGATAGCATCGAAGATGGCCGCCGGGACCGTGTCCGTGATGACGTCCGCCTGGTTCACCAGCGTATCTACCTGCTCCGTATTCTCCGCTGCCTGCATCCCGGCTTCCTTGCCGTCGTTTCTACTGACCACAATTTACCTCTAGTGGTTTATTGTTCCAAGAGGATTATCGGTAACTTCCGATAAAGCTTCCAGACGCCCTCCCGGAGACGTCGCCACTGCGCTCACTGCGCCACGACGTTGGCGTCTCCGGCGCTTCGGGAGCCTCTCCGGGCCGCGTGTGTACCCTCCGCCGCTTCTCCGGCGACCCTGGAGGCTTCGTGGCCGACCCGGCAATCCGCAGAGACATTGCGCCAGCCTCTTCTCATCGCTATACTGACCATCAGTATGATACGGATGATGCTGAGTATACTGGTCAAACTGGCGACACGGTAGATACTGCTGGAACGGCCAGAACTGATGGCACGGAGATACTGAGGGAGGTACGGCGTGTGAGGGTTGCGGTTGTAAATCTGAAGGGCGGGGTGGCTAAGACGACCAGCGCTATGTTCCTGGCGACGGCTTTCTCCCGGCGCGGCCGGACGCTCCTGGTTGACTGTGATCCACAGGGATCGGCGCTCTCGTGGTCGGAGTACGCTGAGGATGATGGCGGGAGCCTGGGCTTCAACGTCGTCGGGCTGCCGGTCAAGGATGTCCACCGCAAGCTCAAGGACGTGGCGTCAGACTACGAGCATGTGGTGTTGGATACGCCCCCGGGAGAGGCTGCAATCGTGCGGGCGGCGCTCCTGGCCTCGGAGGTGGCGGTGGTCGCGGTGCAGCCCCGGGAGATGGATATCGACCGTGTGCGGCCTACGTTGGAGCTTCTGGCGGAGGTTGAACCGATAAACGACATCTCGTTCTGGATGTTGCTCACCCAGGTGCGGCGCATCGCCCGGGAGGGCCGGGATGCTCGGGAGGCTATGGAGGCGATGGGTCTTCCGGTACTGGCCGCCGAGATACCGCTCCTGGCGCGGTATGCCGACGCATTCGGTGACGCGGTCAAGGACCTTGGAGACTACGAGCGGGCGGCGATGCAGCTGCTCGGAGAGGAGTAGATGATGGCGCAAGAGAAGTCCAAGACGGGCGGTGGAAAGGCGTCTCGGTTTACCCGGCGGCTTGAGGGTGGAGCCGGAGTATCGCCACCGGCGGAAGCGGAGACTCCGGAGGCGCAGAAGCTCCAGAGGGTCGCGGAGCCTGTATCGCCGCCGGAGAAGACCGTGCGGGTGACGGTAGACCTACCACGCAGCGAACACCGATTTCTCCGGGTATTTGCCGCGCAGAGCGACGCGGACGGCATGCGGGTGATGCGGGCGGCGCTCCGAGCGCTGGCCGAAAACGAGGATTATGCCTCCTACGTCCAGGAGAGCCTGCTCACGGAGGCAGAGTGATGGAGCTTTCGGAGGCTCCAGCTGGCTAGGCCGCGTGATAACCAGGATGCCGCGGAGAATGTCGCCCGCGCCCTTACCGACCTCACTGCCCGTTTCGATCCGGTGAGGGATCAGGTCGCAGGTTGGTTGGCCGCAGAGGAGTATCGCGAGCTGCGGCAGCGCTTGGAGGAAGCCCACACGGCCATCGTGGAAGCGGCGACCGTGGCCCGCCGGGCCGCGATGCGGGCCAGGAAGCGGCCTCGCCGGCGTCCCGATGCGTGGGAGCCGGGCTACGAGCTCATGCGGCTCCGGAAGGAGTGTGGCCTCTCGCAGTGGAACCTGGCGAACCTCTCCGGTGTCTCCCGCCCGACGATCCAGCGGTTGGAGGTCGGCCTGCGGGAGCCGCGGTCGGATACCCGGGAGAAGCTCGCCCGCGCCCTCGACGTGGAGCCGGAGTGGATCTGGATGGACTGGACGTGGCCTTACGACGACGAGCGCCGCGTCGGTGTCCCGGTAACCTCCAAGCTCTGGCAAGAGATGACGCCGCACATCCAGCGGGCCGCTCGCAAGTACGCCAGCAAGTACGGTCTCGGCACCGCCTTCATGGAGGATCTTGTCGGCGCGGGCGAGGAAGGTTTCCTGAAGGGTTGCGAGAGCTTCGATCCGGTACGCGGCACCGATCTACGCTGGTGGCTGCGCTTCAAGGCCGTCTACGGCATCCACGACGAAGCCCGGCGCATCCACAGCAAGAACCGTCCCGGCCCGAGCGTCGATTACCTCGAGGAAAAGGGTTTCGAGCTCGGGTATTGAGGGACGGCATCATTTCTAGTGGCATCACTTACGATATAAGAGTTATTGGCCGCGCAAGTGGCTGCCTTCTTCCGCCCAAACTTTACTTGAGGTGATCGCCTCCCATACCAGGGAGTAGAGCGCCCGCAGGCGTGACCTCTCGCGTTCTGGTGGAGGTGTTCTTGTAGTCCCAACGGCCGTCTATCGGGGCGGCCTCTCTTTGGCGAGGTGTTGACCGTGGAGCCTGGCGGATAATGCTGCCTGACTGGCTGGCGAAACATGCCTCATACGCATACGCACCGGTCGGGGATAACACCCCGGCCTTTTTCGTGCCCGGAAACGGGTTCTCCGGGACCCTCGCGGGCACGCCCATGCGCTTTTCCCCTCCGGATCCAGCTAGTAAGTGATGGGTTACGAATTCGACATCCTGCGGCTACTGGTGGAAGCCTACCAGCTTCTCGGTGAGCATCCGGCAGAGGCATGATACTCCTGGCCGCCTGGCTGCTCTCGCGTCTCCTATGGGCGGCGCTACGTTTCGTGCTTCGTGGTGGAGCAAACGCGGCGCTCTCCTACTTCCTCACGGAGCGGGTGCTGAAGCGTCTGAGTCCGCCGGACGAGCGTGCCGGGAGCCGGGAGGCGGGGCTGTCCCGCGAGCTGGGCCGCCGGGAAGGGACCGAGGAAGCGCTCCGGGCGCGGATCGAGCGTGAGCGCCGGAGGGCTGACCGCCTCGAAACCGAACTAAAAAAGGCGCGCCGACCGTGGTGGCGCAGATTCCTCGGTTAACAACTGTTTGTCCAAAGCCGCTACGTTCGCCTGTATGCTCCCGGGGGCGGGAGAGGCCGGGATACGGCCACCCTGCGCCGCTGTGCGGCTCCTGGCGGGTATAGGCCGGACGACCGTCTCTTGCACACGGCTAGAGACTCGGTTGGCCTCGGGTTGGCGCCCAGTGCATTCGCTAAACCTGCTCCTCCATAATATCCGAGCCCCACATCTACTTCACTTCAAGACGCTACGGCGAGCCGGCCAGCAACCTGCGTTATTCTAGAAGGGCTTGAAGCCTGCGTTGCGGCAGGCGTTTTCTCCAGAGAAATAGTGATACCTGCTTCTCTTTGAGGTAGTCATGCCCAAGATGTTCACCTCATTAGCCCCCGTGGGGGCTCAGGCTACTCGTCGACTACAATCGTGACCGTAACGCGCCTGCTTACGCGGCGTCCCTCGTTCTCCTGCGGTGGCGGTACTGCGTCCTGATCTGATTCCGATAGAGGATTTCCCAGGGTACCCTCCAGCTTGCTGCGTGTCGCCACCATGGGGCGGCTAGATCCATTCTCGATCTGCTTTATAGTATCCGCGCTCACCCCCGACCTCTCGGCCAGCTCCCTTCGAGACCAGCCGCGCACCTCCCGCTGTTTCCTTAGCTCTCGCCCGAGGCCGGCCTGATCTTCACCACTATACGAGCCTGCCTGACTCTCCGGTCCACTATTTCGACTCACTTTTTCCTCTTTCATATCGCTGACACCATCCTCACCCTCTCATTCGCCGTTGCCGCTAAATCCACAGTCCACTCTCCATCTTCCTCTGCGTAGCACCCGACCGGGTGATAGACGGACGCGTATGCGCCCCAGGCCCGAACATCATCCCACCCGGCAACCAACACCATCTTCCCTGGATCCGCGTATTGGTTCTGCCTCTCCAGCACGCCCTGTAACATCTTGAAATGCCCAGTTCCAGCATAGAGCCGATCACGCAAAGCATCCCGAAGCGCGGGTGCCCCCGCCGCCTCGCGAGGATTGGACCTGCGCGCCCTCCGGTGGTCGTGGTGCAGAATCACCAGAGGCCGGATCTCGTTGATTGGAGCTAGCCCATCCTCCCTTATGGCCGCGTAGGGGTTGCCTCCTCCCATTATCCGCAGCCAGCGCCCCGCATACCGTTCCACCTTCGCGGCCACAATTCTTGCGTTGGTCCTCCTCTCTACTTCCAGGTAGTAGTCAGAGGAAATATCGTTGAAACTAATACGGAACTCACCATCAGGAACAACTCGCGAATACAGTCTGCGCGCCCGGGCCGTGCCTCTTGCCCCGCGCCTCCGAGGCTCACCGGCAGCGTCCAGATCAGGCAACCGCGCTCCTATTAACGGATACGCCTCGTAGGTCTCGGAGCGAACTATGTCGGGGTCAATTTTCGCCCCAGCCTCGTATGCTCCGTCCAGCAGTTCGAGGAAATAGTCGACCCTCATAGCGGCGTGCAGTATCCCACCACCGCTCCACGCACGCCTGTAGTTTTGGAGCGCCTTCTCTCCATCTTCTCCCGCGGCTACCGCGCCCATCACAACGCCATCGCCGCCTCCGGCTTTTCGGAGACGATGAAATGTTTCATGCCGGCCATGGGTACGACCCATCCATTCGCGGCGTATGCCAATACCTTCGGCCAGGCCCTGCTCTCGAAGAATCGTCAAGGTTCTGCGAGCCACCACGAAAGCACCATTCCCTTCCCATCTCCCAGCATACAAGTGGCAGAGCATCGCGCCCACCTGCTCCACCGTGGCTCCTCCCAGACGGTAGAGAAGTGCCATCACATCCTCGGTCGAGTCCGTGGTTCGAATCAGATTCTTACGCGCTCCACTACGAGCAGTACTCACGATAGTCTCCCCGATCGATCCATTCGCGGCATCAAGACGAAACCCTTCACCCCAAAGGGGTGGTTCTCCGTATCTGGGGAGAAATGAACTGACGCCAAGTCTGAGTCTTTTTTCCCAGAAACACACCCTCCAATAGAGTGTCTAGAGCCGGTAAAAATGGTGATTTCTGGGAAGATATGCAGATCCGCCAACGAACGCTGGCGACGAGAAACCAGGAGCCTCAACAACCTCTGCTCTGCGAATACTTTATATTGCTGAAAGCATTGGCATCTGGTCGGCTTTGCATCAGTAAACATGTTCAGATTCTAGCTCTGTTGCGCGCAGCATGAGTCGGGTGAATCGCGCTTTTCGATGAAAATTTTTGCCGCTGGAATCGTGTGGTGCGGGATGCGTCGCCGCTGGACGGCGACGCATAGATCGCCTGGATCCGTTTGTGCCCCAGCCGTCGAGCAAAACCCCAAGCGCGCCGCCGGCTTCAACGTCGTGCGCGTAGAGGAGGTGCGCCTTGTCCTCGCAGAGGTCCATGGGCACCTCGGTCTCCTCGATCCGCAGCGCGGCCAGCTCGTCGTACACCTGCTTGTTTATGGTGATTTCGTCGCTCAATCTCTATACCTCCGCCTTCTCGATCCGCTCCTTGACTTCGCAGGCCTGTGCCTCGATGAAGCGGAGCTCCACCTCGCGAGCGCCCTGGCCCAGGCACTCGGCGTCAAGGTCGAAGATCTGACCCGTGAGTAGTAGCCTCCCAGCTGGCCCGGTGCGGCGGCACTTTGTATGGTGTAAAATCGACCTAATTTAACGCCGGTCCTACACCATACGCCCGGCGGCTCCTATACCCGGGCCGCCTCGACCGTGGCTTCCGTAACTCCCGGATCGTCGTTCGCCTGCAGGATCTCCGCCTTCCGCACACCTCGGGAGTAGCGATGAGCGTCTACTGCATCCAGGCTGGCCGGGAGGCCATACGCCGCCGCGAGGTCGGCCCGAAGTTCACGGCCTTCGTGATCACTGGTGAGGCCCTCGCCGCGCAGCTTCGGCCGGACGTGATGCCAATATGGACCGTGGCTCGGCCGCCCTTCTTGGCAACCCTTCTTGCATCGGTCACTGCCGCAGTTCTTCTTCTCGGCGGCCAGCCACCCCTTCTCGCCATCCAGCCGAGGAAACCTGGCCCATCCTGGCAGCGCCTCCGCGACCTTCTCATCCAGCCGCCGCTCCCGCAGGAGCCGCTCGACGCGCTCGCCAAGAGACTCAAGCTCCGCGACCGTCATCGTCTCCGGCTCCTTCACCCCTGGCTCCATTCCGTCTGTAGATTGTGCGCCGCGTACTCAAGCGCATCCTCGATGCTCCACCCGCTCACCGCAGGCACCTCCCAATCCTCTGCTGCAAGTCTCTGTACATCCTCGGGCTCTCTAGGCGCTAACCCACCGGCGACACTGGCCCGCATCCGCCCCGCAGCGGCTACCAGTGCCTTACCCGCTACCTTCGCGTTATCGTCCGCCTCCAGGAGGTCGGAGCGCAAGCCAGGATCCTCCTGGTAGTCACCATTGCTCAGTGACATCATCGCGGCCTCATCCGCTAAGGCCACCAGTACCGCCGTCACCTCCGTAGACCGCATATTTCGCATCACCACTCCTTTCTTGTATGGTGTAATATAATCCTACTTTACCATATATTTTACACCATACAATGCCCGTCCTCCCGGAGCCGCCGCACCGCCCTGTACGCTCCGGAGACCCCGGGCCGTGGCCGCCCGGCGAATGGCTCCTCGATGAGCAGTTTGCCGGGTGTCAAAAAAGGGATACAGATCCGCACCCCCAGAAACCGCATATCTATGCACCTTCCTGGAGCCACCTTGGGGGTAGCAGAAACTGTCCGGTTTTTGATAACGTCTACGCCAGTCAATAAAGGTGTCCCTGGGAGGCCATAAGGCCCCTGGGGCGAACGCCAGGGAGGGCACGATGGGTGGAAGCAGAAACGGCAGTATAACCAGAGTCGGCCTCTATCTGCGGGTCAGCAAGGACGACGGTAGCCAGGAGGCGGACAACCAGCTACTGCAGCTCCGTGATTTCTGTGAGAGGTGGGAGGATCATCGGCTCGTGGCTGAATACGTGGATAGAGAGTCGGGTACGAGAGGCCGCCGGGAGCGGCGAGACTTTGATCGGATGTTCGCTGACGCGGGCCGCAGGCGTTTTGATGTGTTGCTTTTCTGGGCCCTGGATCGCTTCTCTAGGGAAGGGATCCGGAAGACCATCGCCCACCTACAGCGCTTAGATCATTGCGGAGTGGCGTTCAAATCCTTCACGGAGCCATTTCTCGATACTGACAACGAGCTGATCGCCCACATCGTGATCGGCGTCTCCAGCTACTACGCGCAGCAGGAGGCTCTCCGGATCTCCGAGCGGACGAAAGCCGGGCTGCAGCGAGCCCGGGCCGCCGGGAAGGTCGTTGGCCGTCCAGATGGCTTCGAGCGGTGGGCTCCGATCCTGGCTGGAATGAAAGAGGAAGGGTACTCCCAGGCGGCCATGAGCCGCGAGACGGGCCTCTCCTATAACACGGTCAAAAGCTACCTGCGGAGAGCTGGCGAGCGCCAGGCGGCTCCTTTGGGAGACACCAACTAATCCTCAAAGTCTTCTAGTGCTTCGCCCTCGGAGAAGTCAGGATGCTCGTCGTCAAAGACCTCCGCCTCGGCAGCCAACCGGGCGTCCTCCGGAGCATCGCCCCATCCCCACATAGTCCCTGGGATGCCGAGGTCCAGCGACGCAGGGACCCTCCGGGCGGCCACCTCCCTTGCCCCGTCCACCCTCGCCGGCTCGGGCTCGCGAGCGCGGCGGAGCACCATCTCGAAGAGCCTCGGCTCGGCCTCCGCCGGGGCGGCGCGGAGCTCCCCGCGCACGTCGCCCAGGCGAGCCTGACCACCGACGTAGAAGTCGTGCTGCCTTTCGGTACCCCAGCTGCGCCTGCCGCAACGCATCGCTGCCTCCAGCATGGAGGCAGATCCGCCGAACGGGTCGACCACCAGCTCGCCCTCAGCCGTCGTAGCCCGGATGATCTGGGCGAGCATCGACACCGGCTTCGTGGTGCGGTGACCATACAGCCGCTCAGGCACCCGCGGCTCGAAGAAGGTGTCGGTCGGACGCGGGTAGAGAGAGGGATCTCCCACCACGGCGTGTATCGCCCGCTCGTGGCTCGGCCCGAAGGTGCGGGCGGCGTCGCCGGCGCCCGTCTTCGGGCGGCCCTCCTCGTCGGTCTTTACCCACACGAGATAGCTGCGCTCCTCCAAGCGGTAGGTGAGCTCCTCCTGGAGCACCCGCCGCATCCGCGGCTCGTGGCGCGCGGAGCAGAAGAAGACGATGTGGGCGTGCTCCGCGAGGGCTGGCCGCACCCCCTCGAGCATCTCCCGCAGCAGCCCGGCGGCGACCTCCGGGTCCTCGTCACCCTCGATACCGCCGAGGTCCTGCCCATATGGCGGGTCGGTCAGGACGAGCTTCACCTTTTTCTCCGGCAGAGTCCCGATGAGGTCCTGGAAGAGGCTGTGGTGCCAGGGCGGGAAGAGCACGTGCCAACCGCCGGACGCGGGGGCCTCGCCGTCCGCCGCCTGGCGTTTGCCTGGCCCGCCCGCGGCTTCGGCCCGGTCGTCCCTGGCATCGGCGGAGTTCTCGTCAGAAGCGTCCGAGCCGCCCAGCTCCCGCTCGGCTGCCTCGGCCCGCACGCGGAGGTCCCTCGCCCGCTCCTGTCGCTCCTCGACCGCCTTCAGTTGGTTGTGGGCCCGGTCGATGCTCATCGTGGGTGTCGTACCCCGCATCTTCCGGAGAAGCTTCCGGGCCGCCTTCGCGAGCTCCGGGTTCTCATCATCGGCCGCCGCCGCCGTCCTAACCTTCTTGTACTTGCGCAAGGTCTCCGCGCCCACTCCCGTCGCCTTCGCCGCCTGTATCCGCGCCCTGCCGGACTTCGCGGCGGAAGGATGGAGGCGGGCGATAGCCTGCACCAGAGTTGGTACAGGCTTGCCTGCACCCTCGGCCCCGGCCTCGCTGGCGTTCGCCCCAGGGGAGCCCCGGCCCAGGCCTCCCTTCCTACCGCCCTCGCTCATGCGCTCGCGCGCCAGCGGCTCCAGCATCCTCTCCAGGCGTATCGCGGCCTCGCAGCGACCAACCGCCGTGAGGTTCCTCCTGCCAAGATGGGTCACGATAACCCACGCCTCCACTTCCTCCCGAGAGGAGAAATTCCGCTCGATGACCCGGTACGGCACGCCGTGCTTGTCGCAGATGTCGTAGCGGGTGTAGCCGTCCACGATCACCGGAGGTTCGGCTTGCTCCCCAGGAGGCCTCCATGCCACCAGCGGGTCGCGGCAGCCCTCGGAGAGAATGCTCCGCTCCAGTTCCGCCTTCTCGGAGTCAACCGCCCTCGGGATGAGATCCCGGAACTCGTCATCCTTACGGAGCTCGACGTTCGTATGCGGCTCGTCCGACATCCCGACATTCTCTCAGAGGCAAGTAGTCGAACACAAGCCCCGGGGGGCCGACGTCGGCCCGTGTGCTCCCCGGAAGGTGGACATCCCAGCTATGCCCCCGGGAGCCGGGATACGCCGACGTGTGCGGCCTACGAGGCTTCGGAGGATTCAGTTCTTGCGCTACCCCGGGGCGGCCGGGAGGCCGTCACCGCGACCCGCTTACCAGGGTTAGCCTTCTCGAACGCCCGCTTCGCCCTCCGCAACGCGAACTCATCCGGGTAGAGACTGGGCAGCAGGATGGCCTCGCACTTATCGCCCATGTAGACGTAATGGTCGCCGCCGGGACGCAGCTCGTCGGCCTCCGTCCGGCGCGACGCTGGCGCGTGTGCGCCTCCGGGAGCCGGGTGGGACAACGCCGCCTCCGGGATCGTCACCGCTCGCCGTGCGCCACTGTGAGCCGCCCCCAGAAGGCATCGCTTATCCTTCGCCTCCAGTACCCTCGACGTCTGCCACGGCCCGGCGAGCCTCCTCCCTCGCTCGCTCCGCCGCCGCCCGGAGGGCCTCTGTATCCTCGCGCTCGTAGGCATCCTGCATCTCATCGATAGCGGCGTCGGCGGCCGAGGTGTCCGCTTCGCCGGCGAGGCCAGCTCCACCCACCAGACGGGATACCTCCCGGAGCGTCTCCGGGAAGATACTGGCGGACCAATCCGGATCCCAGGGCTCCGGCTCCGGTGGCTCCTCGAGGAGCCGTTGGTCCGCCTCCGAAGCCTCCGGCCACTCTCCAACGTTCAGTACGCCGGCGGCGAAGGCCTCCGCCGGGTCGCCGTGGCCGCCGTAGCTCTCCCGGTCGAGATAGGCGACCTCCCGGCCCCGGAGACGCGCCTCGGCAGCCAGCTTCTCCCGCGCCTCGACACCCGTCTCGTCGGCATCGAATGCCAGCACGAGCCGGTGGACATCCTCCGGGAACCAATGCCACCTCCAGTCCCGGGCAGCGTAGATCGCTACGGTGCGCTCGCAGCCGGATGCGATGAGCGCAAGCGCATCCATGACACCTTCGCAGATGTACAGCGGCCCGGAGCCCTCCCGGAGAGCCGCCGCGTTCCAGTATCCCTTCGCGCCTGGGAGATGATCATGGCGCATCTGCTTCGGGACCTTCTCGTCTCTCCCAACGGCCCGACCGTAGAGGCTGACCAGCGTCCCATCCGGCCGGGTGTGCGCGGCCACGATCCGGCCCCAACGCCAATCACGGCCCCGGTGCGGCCACTGGCCGGGAGCTGCGTAGCCCAGGCCGTACTCGCGAGCGGCATCCAGGGAGACGCCACGATATTCCAGGTACTTCTCCCCGAGGCTCCCCGGAAGCGCCTCCCGGAACTTCTCCGACAGTGCGGCCAGGTCGTCGCGCACCGGCTCAACTGGAGGTGGAGGCGGCGCGGGCCGCACGACCCTCCGTGAGCGCCCCGGAGACACTCCCTGGCGGCCCCGGCCAGCCTCCCGGTCGAGGCCGCGCTCCCTGGCAAACTCCTCCCGCGCCCAGTCAAGGTAGCCCCAACACTCACAGTTATGGCAGAAGAACCGTCCGGTCTCTAGATCGACCTCGAGGCTGCGCTGGTGGTCGCCTCCATGCACTGGACAGTAGGCTCGGAGCTTGTTCCCGCCGGCGTAGGGTCTCGGCCCGCCGTTCGTCGAGAGGTCAGCCTCGGTGAGGGTTAGGTTCTCGTTCTCGCCGTAGGTCTGGCCGCCGGAGATCATATCCTGGCCCCGGCGTGTCCGTTCGCCTGCGCCGGAGCCGCCTCCCGAAGTACCCCAAGGTCTGGACGGAAGATCAGCTCTACCCTCCCGGTCTCGCCGTTCCGGTTCTTGCCAACACTCAGGTCCACCGCCCGGGCCGGGTGCGTGGCCTCGCGGTCGTGTGCCTCCGTGAGGAACATGACCACGTCAGCGGCATACTCCAGGTCGCCAGACTCCTTGAGACTATCGAGGGTCGCACCACTGCCCCGCTTGTAATCGAGCCCGGCCCCAGCGCGGTTCTGGCTGGCTATGGCGAGTACGGGATTCTTGAGCCTCGCCGCCAGCTCCCGCAGCTCGGCAGCCAGCGCTTCCACCCTCTCCCGGACGCTCATCAGGCCGCGCATCTCGACGCTCGCTTTGGCCCACAATTGCAGGTAGTCGACGACTATCAGGCACTTATCAGAGCCGCATCGATTCATGGCCTGCAGCGCCCGCGCCCGGAGCTGCGCCACCGTCAGCCTCCCGCTCCCTTCTACCAGAACGATCCTGCTAAGTACCGGAGCGAGGGTAGCGGCGGCCCGCGCCAGCCTCTCCGGGTCGGCGTAGCCGCGCCGGACATCCCTCGTATTGAGCCCGGCCTCGGCGCACAAGATCTTGGTAAGGAGGTTATGCGCCGAATTCTCAAAGGTGGCGAAGATCGCTGGATCTCCGCTGGAGGCCACCGCCTTCGATACCTGCGTCGCCAGCGTCGTTTTACCGACCCCGGGACCAGCCGCCAGGAGGTACAACCCTTCCTCGAAGCCTCCCGTGATCTCATCCAGGCGCGGTATCCCCGAGCGAATCCCAGTCACTGGCTTGCCGCTCTCGACCCGCTCGTCGTAGCGTGCCCGGGCGTCTGCGATGACGTCCGCGACTAGGTCGGAGGCATAGGTGGCCCTCCCGGATTCAAGCTCCCGGATGGCCGTCTGTACCCGGGCTCCCTCTTCTTCGAGCTGACGCGCCAACTCCGCGCCGGAGATAGCAGGGTCGGAGAGCGCCGCCGCGAGCCGCTCCTGGGCCTCGGCCAAGAGCCTCCGTTGATATAGGTCCGCCAGCTTCTCCGCATCCGACGCCGGCTCCGTGGAGGGGTTCCACTCAGCAGGCACCTCGCCGGCGGGAGCCTCGTCCCGCTCCAGTCTCCCGGAGAGCTTCTCCCACACCGCAGCCTCCGTGGAGAAAGTCCCGGGCGCAAGAGTATCTAGGAGTTGCCAGTAGAGGTTCGGGGTGTCCCGGAGTGCCGCAAGTACGGAGCGCTCCAGCCCCGGCTCCCTGAAGCGGTCACCAAGTCCGTATGGTTTCACAGAGTGTCCTCTCGTCGGGTTCGTTCTTCGGGAGGAACCATCGCATGCCGCCCGGATGCCTCAAGCGTTCCGGGTGGCGGTATATATAGTACATATAGTAAGGAAACCAATAATTTTGTGAGCGGCGGGAATTCCGCATAGATGCGCGGAAAAAAATCCGGTCGAAAAAAAACTGGGGCTTGCAAACCCCGACACTGGGGCTCGTAAACCCCGACACTCGGTCAAGCAAACCCCGACTAAAACCAATAAAGTTACTGGCTTGCGGGAGCGTCGTCGGTCCCGATCAGCGCCTCTATCCGCTCGGCGCGTGCCACGGCAGGGATCACCCTGCCTCTCTCGTAGGACGAGATGGCCGCCTGCGGGATCTCGAGCATCTCCGCCACCCGCGCTTGCGAGTACCCGCGCTCCTTGCGCCATCCCTTGAGGCGGACACCGACGTCCGGGTCGCCAACCTCCCGGCCGCGCCGGGCCTTCGAGCGCCCGCCGGACGTAACCTCCGGGGCCCTGGACTCAATGTGCTCAATAAGATCCTTCATGGCGTCCGGCGGCTCTATGACGACGGTCGAGGCCAGCCAGCGCTCCACCCATCCCTGTCGGGAGTCCTCGAGCCGGTTATGGAATGTCTCCGCCTCGTACTGCCATGCGGCTATCACGCCGTCTTGCTCTAGGGTGTCGAGCGCCTTCTCCAGGCGTTCGCGGGTCCGTAGCGGACGCCGTTTGTCCACCTCCTCATCGGCGAAACGGATGAGCTGGGAGACCTTGTAAGGTTCGGAGTAGCCCTCCGGTTGACGGGCCCGCACCCGCCAGCGCCAGCTGAGAGTTCGAGCCAACCGTTTCTCCCACGTCTGCCGCTCGGGATGGTATCGGAGCGCCTGGGCCGCCAGCAGGGTTACCTGCCGTCCTACGTCGTCGAGGAATATACTGATGGCGCTTCCGGGGCGGAAAACGAAACCCTCGGGCTTCTCCGGCGCATCGAGCCGGAGCTGGGCAGGGTAGATGACGTCGTCAACGCTGACGAGGTGGCTGCTCACCCGCTTCTCATCCTTCTTTCGGCGACGGCCGCCTTCCGCACCGACGTACATCTCCATAACTCCCATATCGACCCAGATGTTCTGCAGGTGGCCCACGGCACGCATGACGGCGAGGCGCTGCTCCTCCTCGTAACCGCCCCTCCGGCCGCTGCCGCCGGATTTCCTCTTTACGCCTCGTAGCTCCAGGATCTCATCTATGCCGACGTAGGCGAGCCGCTGTGGGTTAGCCACCGAGCGCACGATCCAGGCGGCCATCATGCCATCCAGGACATCGGCGTCCAGGTCGGAGAGCTCCGAGCGCTGCTTCCACATCTCCTCTACCCACTGGTTCACGCGGTCGGGATCGAGCCCGGGGCCATCCGTCTGCGGCGGCCTCATCATCGCCACTCCCGACCGATCCCGGCCTCCGAGCCGGGCCACCGGCCAGGGAGAGTCTTCGTCCGCCAGCCACCGCTCCGGCCTGAGCGCCCGCCGGGCCTCGTGGAAGACGAATGCGCTCGGCACGCTCAGTAGATCCTCCTCTGGCCTTAGCATCGGCAAACGCGATCCGGGTGGCTTCCGGTTTTCCGGAGCTTCCTCTGGGCCGCCCTCTGGCCTCGTGTTTTCCTCTGACATCCGCTTCCTCCTTCCTGGAAACGGCTCATCCTGCGCCCCGGTACGCTACAATCTGCACCGGATCGGCAGGCTGGAGACTGCATTGATGATGGCCTCCCTGCCGTTTCCTCGTAGGCGGGGGGTGTGTCACCACCCTCCGCTCTTTGCTACTTCTCTTCCTCCAGGGCCTCGGCGTGGCCGCGGGCCAGGATATCGGTGACGTACTCGCGCATGCTTACGCCGCGCCGGGTGGCCGCGAGCTTGAGGTCCCGCCGGAAGTCCGCCTCCACTTCTATGGTCAGCCTCACCCGATTCTCGATGCGGCTCCCGTAGGCGCCGCTCTCTTGGGTAGCTTCCATCTCACCTCCCACCACATTAGTAGATTGGTAGTTTCACACGCGGAGCTTACCGGCTCGTGCGCCTGGCAGCAAGTCGTTCTGAGGTGCCTCCTTCGGGAGACAGCGGGATGCGTGCCTATGTAGGACACAGTCGAGATACGTGCAAAATAGTGCTACTTCTAACCACTATTGTTCCGTAACTATGACGACATGCGAGGTCAGGGCGTGAGAGTTGGAGGAAGCAGATGCCACGCTCGCAAATCCCACATAGCCTTAGCCAGGAGGACCCGCGGGCGCAAGAAGTCCCAAAACTCCACGATCCTCATGACCCGCTCCACGTCCGCGAGGCCCAGCACCCCGGTTAGCTCGGTGCATGCGCTCGCAACGGCCACATAGCTCACGGCCGCCGCGTTCTGCGCCTCCTTGTCGTAGAAATCTTCCTTGTCGGCGGTCGAGAAGCGGGTGGAACGGTCGAATAGGTGAGTCAGTTCCAGTTTACCCATCCCGCAGTGGGTGAAGTCGCAGAAGAAGCGGTACTCGCTATACCACCTTTGCAGGTGATCCTTGTTGGGGCCGGAAATCTCCTTGAGAACGCCATTGGGGGTTGGAAACCGCTTGGGAAGCTTCACTCCTGCGACGTTTTTCGGAGGGCCGCCTGGTGGATCTTTGGGATTGAAGAACCTATACTCCACGGCGTCGCGCACGCTGTCGCCGATGCCGAGGCGTTGCCTCACTCTCTCGACACGGTAGTAAGCTTGCGGGAAGAAACCCTGGAATCTCGGGAGGTTCTGTCGCTCTGCCTTCTCGAGCAGGTAACGCTCAAATGTCCTACGCCATGAGTCTTCCAAGTACACCCGAGCCCACCGAGTCTGGTCTTCAGAGAGTAGCGCAACGGCGAATACTTTCTCCACCTGCTCGCGCGCTAACGAGAGGGCGTCGTCTGCACCCAAGTAAGGATCATCGTCTTCCCGGGCCAGCAGGAGGCAGATGCTTCGGTGAGTGGAGAGGAAGACTTTGACCATGTCGACGCTCAAGGCTCGGAAGTTGTCATCGAGGCTCCCATTGCTCTCGAGACTCCTGATGGTCAGATTCGCGGCGCGCAGCATAGCGTCGTCGGCTTCTTCGCGCCTGTACGTTGTTATGGAGACATCAATGTCATCGGTGTGTTTGTAGATCATCTGAGATTTCATCCTGCTTTCTACGATGAGCCCCGGAGCTGCACGCATAATACAGTACTAGGATGATGCGATAGTACTCCGGGTGTCTAGAGGAAGTATTATCGGTCGTTTCGTGGTCTAGCCTCTCCAACCGCCCTCACTGGTGCTTCTTTTCGCGTTCCTCGCGCCCTGCTTGCCAGCGTTCCTTCAAGGTACTCACGAGGCTGCTGAACGTCCGTCCCGGAGGGTGCCATCTGTACACGGCTGCACAGCGAGGCCGCCTTTGCCAACTTGTGCGGTGCGGCGCCCATAGAAGCCTCCTCCGGCAAGACCGTGCGGCACCGCCTCAACCCTCATGGCAACCGAGACGCCAACCGGGCGCTG
>Ga0136627_1000206_pt1 | contig 20156 bp, 22 predicted proteins | sample AntDrymUQ4892206_2_FD_104652 | JGI IMG/M metagenome (GOLD analysis project Ga0136627, IMG submission 104652) | Polar desert sand microbial communities from Dry Valleys, Antarctica - metaG UQ489 (22.06) | ecosystem: Environmental > Terrestrial > Soil > Desert | place: Antarctica: Dry Valley... | reverse complement strand
CGCACGAGCGAGCGCGAGAGGCCGAACGCGAGCGTGGTCATGTTGGCCCCCAGCACGACCTCCCCGGCGTCGCAATTCAGGAAGTCTGCGACCGCGGCGCGGGAGCGTTCCACGATCTCGTCAGTCTCGGCGCTGGTCGCAAAAGCCCCACCCCGGTTGGCGTTGCTCGTCTCGTAGTAGGACGTCATCGCCTCGATGACCTCGAAGGGAACCTGCGTCCCACCGGGCGCATCGGCAAAGACCGCGGGACGTCCAGATGATTGCCGCTTGAGAGCGGGAAACTTGGCGCGTACAGCGTCGACGTCGAAGGTCAGAGCCGGCCCGCTTCCTTCGCCGCGACCTCGGCGGCGGTCAACTGGGATTCGACGATTGACAGACCTCCGTCCCAGAAGCCGGGGTCGGCAAGGTCACAACCGACTATGCGCGCGAGGTCCTCGGGCGCCATGGATCCTCCCGCCGACAGCATCTCGAGATACTTGGGGACGAAGGGATCGCCCTGCTTCCGATACTCCTTGTAGACCGCGAGCGCGAGCAGCTGGCCGTAGGAGTAGGCGTAGACGTACCCGGGCGTGGAGATGAAGTGAGGGACATAGGACCACCACGTGGTGTAGCCGTCGGTCAGGTCGACCGCATCACCGAGCATCTCCTTCTGGCTGTCCGCCCATGCTTCGTTGATGCGCTCGACCGACAGCTCGCCCTCATCGCGCCGCGCCGAATGGACGAGGTGCTCGAAGCGATTCATCGCGGTCTGGCGAAAGACGGTGGCGATCACATCCTCGAGGTTCTCGGCCAACAGGGCCAGGCGGCCCGCCGGGTCTTGCTCCATTCCGAGCAGACGCTCGAAGACGACCGTCTCGCCGAACACCGACGCAGTCTCGGCCACCGTCAGCGGAGTCGACTGGTGGAAGATGCCCTGCTTGCGAGCAAGCAGGGCGTGGACACCGTGTCCCAGTTCGTGTGCGAGCGTGAGCACGTCCCGGCGCCGTTCCGTGTAGTTCAGCAAGACGTAGGGGTTTCGTGATGGAACCGTGTAGCTGCAGAAGGCGCCGGGACGCTTGCCCGGGCTGGCCGGCGCGTCGATCCAGCGCTCGTCGTAGAACTGCTGAACGATGCCGGCGAGCTCTCCCGAGAAGGACGCGTAGGACTCGTGCACGATCGACTTGGCGTCGCCCCACTCGATCGTTTCGTCGTCCGCGGCAAGAGAGGCCATCCGATCGTAATCAGCGATGCGCTCGACGCCGAGCATCTTCGCCTTGAGTGAGTACCAGCGCTTGGGGATGTCGTAACGATTGCGCACGGCCGTCACCAGGGCCTCGACCGACTCGTCGGAGGCCTCATTCGAGAGGTTACGGCTCTGCAGCCAGTGCGAATAACCGCGGAGACGATCGTTGACCGCCTTGTCGTGAAGCAACGTGTTGAAGATGAACACGCGCGTCGCGAGTCCGGGTTCGAGCCCCTTTGTGACCGCCTCGGCCGCGCCTTTACGAACGTCGCGCTCGGGACTATGAAGCCTGCTCAGCGCTTTCTCGATACCCATTTCCTCTCCGTCGAGCTCGATCTCGAGCGCGGAGGTGAGCTCGCCGAAGAGCCGCTGCCACGCGGAGGCACCGGTGATGTTCTTCTCGCTGAGGATCTTCTCCTCGGGCTCGCTCAAGAGGAAGTCGCGATAGCGACGGACCGAGCGCAGAGAATGGCGGGCCTTGGCGAGACCTTCGTGCGCGAGCAGTTCCTCGGCCTTGTCGTCGGACAGCTTCGCCCACTCGAGATGAAAGAACAGCAACTTGGTCTCGATCTCGGTGGCGCGCTCCTGAACCTTCTGCATGAGCGCCCCGCGCACCTGATCCGTCATGTCGGCCGAGAAGGCCAACCCGGCGTAGGAGCCGGCGCGTCCGACGAGGTCGTAGACCTCGGCCAGACCGTCCATGTATGTGGCGAGACGGGCGCCGTCGAACTCGGCGATGGTCCCCTTGGCGCCGGCCAGCTCCTCGGCCTTGGCCTGAGCAGAATCGAGGAGCGAGTCCACGCCCTCGGCCCCCATACCGTCGACCAGAGGCTCGAGGTCCCAGGTCGCTTCGGTTGCGGATTGTGCTGTGGTTTGAGCCATCGTTGCACCCTAACCAAGCGGCGGACATGTCTCGTCGGAGCAAAACGGCAACGCAGGAAGGTTTCGGCCATGAGTGAGGTTGAAGCCGTTGGGTAATCTCTTAGAGACAACCCAGACGTCCTATCGAACGCGCAACGAAAGGAGATGGCATGGGGAGCTACAACCTTCCAGACCTGCCATACGACCATTCCGCCCTGGAGCCGCACATTGACGCCAGGACGATGGAGATTCACCACGGGAAGCATCACAAGACCTACGTTGACAAGCTCAACGCCGCGATCGAGGGTCACGATGAGCTGAACATGGACTCGATCGACGAGCTGATGCGCAACTTCAACAAGGTCCCGAGCGACATCCAGGGCCCCGTTCGCAACAACGGCGGGGGCCATGCCAACCACTCGCTGTTCTGGACCGTTATGAGCCCGGACGGCGGTGGCGAGCCGAGCGGAGACCTCGCCGGCGCTATCGACAGCACCTTCGGCTCCTTCGACGACTTCAAGACCAAGTTCTCCGACGCCGGAGTGACTCGCTTCGGATCCGGCTGGGCCTGGCTCGTCGTCGACGGCGGCAAGCTGAGCGTCACAAGCACCGCCAATCAGGACTCGCCTTTGATGGAGGGCAAGACGCCGGTTCTCGGGCTCGACGTCTGGGAGCACGCCTACTACCTCAAGTACCAGAACGTGCGACCGGACTACATCGAGGCATGGTGGAACGTCGTCAACTGGGACGAGGTCGCCGCAGGCTACGAGGCCGCCAGGTAGCCTCCACGACTAACTTGAACGAGCGGGGCCGACTTGCGTCGGCCCCGTTCTTCGTGCACCGCCCCCCTGCCCCTCCTGCCGATTACACTGGGTGACATGTGGCGCACGTCCGGTCTCACGGGTCTTGCGGTCGCCGTCCTCCTAGTGACGGCCGCGTGCTCCGAAACCGAACCGCGCTCAGCACGGCCACCCCAGCCGCTGCCGACAGATTTCCTGAACGGCGGCGCGTGCGAACCGCTCGGACTCGACCGGCTTCCCTCTGACGCCGGCTGCGCCAGCGAGATCGAGGGTGACGCCGATGGGGATGGATCCATCGACACGCTCACGGTTTACGCGCTTGTCGGTGACGACGAGCGCCCGCGTTCATGGCACATGCGCCTGGCCACCTCGTCTGGTGTCCACGATCAGATTCTGGACGCCGGAAATCCATTCAGCTACCCGCGCGCGGTCGGCGCTGCGGATGTCAACGGCGACGGACGTTCCGAATGGTTTGTCAAGACCCTGGACCTCGCCTCGCACGGGACCGCCTGGAAACAACTGAACCTGTTCGTGCTGGTCGAAACGGACCTCGAGATCGTGACCCACGAGGGGGAGCCTCTCGCAATGCGAGTGGGGGGCATCAGCCGCCTCGGCGAGGGCATCGCCTGCCCCGGCGGCCACCTCGCCCTGCTGCGGGCGGAGGCTCGCAACGTCCGCAACACCCGGTGGGTCTCCTCCGCACGAATCTTCACGCTGGAGGGCACTGAGACGACCTTCGTCGAGCGGACCAGCCAGACGCTCCACCTCGATGACTACAACGACCCCGCCCTCAACCGCTTCTACCAGCTCCACTGCCGCCAGCTGAGCCACTCGGCCTGACCCGCCGGCCTGGACCGTCACCTGGGCCTCATGCGGTCACAGGAGCAACCCCTGAAAAGCCACTCTTCTGGCTCCGGCACAGAAAATGACAAAGATTGAGGTGGGAAGCCCGGGGGAATACAACCCCGATTGACGGTGTTTTTGTCTGTGAAGAACAACAAATGCCCCCTTCCCCTGCGGGATGGATTCGCGTAGCATAGGAGAATCAGTTCAATAGCAACAATCTTTTCGGAGAGGCGCTCACAACCGGCCCCGCCGCAGTCGCGGCTCATGAAATTACCTTTGCCGGTGTGCTTCGAGAGGGGGGCAAGCAGAAATGTCTTTATATCTGCACGCGCATCCTGCCGGGACCTCACAGGTCGGAAAGAAATGCCACGATCAAGGATTGGTGACTAGATGAGCGAGGCAACACGCCCATACGATTCCAGGGAGGAGGCCGCTCACGAAGATCTCGTGCGTCAGTACCTGCGCGAGATCGGCCAGTACCCACTGCTGACGGACGTGCAGGAGGTCGAGCTCGCAAAGGCGATCGAGGATGGCGAGCTCTCCGCGGAGAAGATCGAGAAGGCCAAGAAGCTCACCACCCGCCAGCGCCGTGAGTTGGACGCCGCCGTGCGAGCAGGTCGTGCCGCCAAGCGTCGTTTCATCCAGTCGAACCTCCGCCTAGTCGTCTCCATAGCGAAGAAGTACAGCGCTGCGGGGCTGCCACTGCTCGACCTCATCCAGGAGGGGAACCTCGGGCTCATGCGAGCGGTCGAGAAGTTCGACTACGAGCGCGGCTTTAAGTTCTCCACCTACGCAACCTGGTGGATCCGCCAGGCGATCACGAGGGCCATCGCCGACAAGGCACGCACCATTCGCATCCCGGTCCACATGGTCGAGACGCTCTACCGGGTTCGCAAGGTCCAAAGCGAGCTGCTCGAGAAGCTCGGGCGAGAGCCCACCATCGAAGAGATCGCCGACATGGCCGACCTCACGCCCGACAAGGTGCGCGAGGCCTTCCGGGTCCTGCCCGAGCCAGTCTCGCTCCACGAGCCGGTCGGAGACGAGGACGCCGAGCTCGGTGACTTCATCGAGGACGAGGACGTCGAGGGCCCCTTCCAGGCCGCTGCTATGGCGCTGCGCCAGGAAGATCTCTGGAACATGTTGGGGTCTCTGTCGGAGCGCGAGCGCAAGGTGCTGGCTCTGCGTTTCGGTCTTGTCACCGGCGAGCCCCGCACGCTCGAAGAGGTGGGCAAAGAGTTCAACCTGACACGGGAGCGCATCCGGCAGATCGAGGCAAAAGCACTGTCCAAGCTGCGTCACCCCTCGACGCCCGGCAAGCTCCGGGACATGGTGACCATCTAGACTGCCTGCATGGTCACCACGGTTGTTCTCGCCACCTGCGACATCCATCGAGTCCCCGAGACCGCCCAGGCGATCGCTGATCTGCCCGAGGTTAGTGAGGTCTACTCGGTCGCGGGCGACTACGACCTCGTCATCATGGTGCGCGTGCGAGAGCACGAGGACCTTGCGCGCGTCGTGACCGAGGGCATCGCCAAGGTCGACGGAGTCGAACGCACACAGACGCTCGTGGCCTTCAAGGTGTACTCGCACCACGATGTCGAGGCCATGTTCTCCGTGGGGTTCGAAGAAGAGAATCTCTAGGGGCGAAGTTGTGTCCGACGTGTTCGTCGTCCACTATCACGAGATCGGCCTCAAAGGCCGCAACCGCGACTTCTTCGAGGAGACCCTTGCCCGCAACCTCAAGCGCGCGCTGCGCGGCACCGGTTACGAGCGCATCCGGCGAGGCTTCAGTCGCATCACCATCGACTTCAAAGCAGAGAACCAGCTTGATACAGCGGTCCAGCGCGCCTCGTCCGTGCTGGGGATCGCCAACGTAGGAGTCGGCCGGCGTGTTCGCCAGGATATCGACGAGATCACCGACGTTGCGGTTCAACTCATGCAGGCGGAACCGTTCGACTCGTTTGCGGTTCGGGCTCGCCACAGTCACACGACCTTTCCCCTGAAGTCGGCCGAGATCAACGAGATGGTCGGGCGACAGATACAGAACGCCACGGGCGCAGCCGTCGACCTCAAGAACCCGGACGTCACCGCGTACATCGAGATCTTCGGCCATTCGGCCATCGTCTATCGCAAGCGCGTCGGGGGCCGCGGCGGCCTTCCCGTGGGAACCTCCGGTCGGGTCCTGGCGTTGCTCTCCGGCGGCATCGACTCGCCCGTGGCGGCGTGGCGCATGGCGCTGAGGGGGGCCGAAGTCGAGTTCCTGCACTTTCACGCGCGCCCCTTCACCGATCCGAGCTCGGTTCGTCAGGTCGAAGAGCTTCTCAGGATTCTGGTGAGGTACCAACTGCGATGCATCTTGCATCTCGTACCGCTGGGGGACGCGCAGCGAGAGATAGTCACACACGCGCCGGCGAGTCTGCGGTTGGTCCTCTACCGCCGGACGATGATGCGAATCGCAGCGGCCCTGGCCGAGCAACGCGAGGCGCAGGCCCTCGTTACCGGGGACAGCCTCGGACAGGTGGCATCGCAAACCATGGAGAACATGAACACCGTCAGCGCAGCGATTCCCGGTGTTCAAGTATTCCGCCCACTCATCGGCATGGACAAACTCGAGATCATCGACACCGCCCGGAGGATCGGGACCTTCGATGTGTCGACGCGCAAGTACCAGGATTGCTGCGTTCTCTTCGAGCCGCGCTCCCCCATCACCCGCGCCACCGCCGGCGCCGCCCAGCGCTCTGAGTCTGAGCTCGACGTCGACTCTCTCGTGGGCAAGGCGCTGGCAGGGATCGAAACCCGCACCTTCGACCTGCCCCCGCCACAACAACGGGGAACGCCAGGCCCGGCGTCCCCCGGTGCGTGAATCCCGCTCCGCTACTTCTTAGTCGCCGTGAAGGTGTTGAGGATTGTTTCGATGCGCGGAAGCACGCGTTCGGCGTTCGAATCCTCCGGCGTGAATGCAGTCATCGAGTAACTCCGACCCGCGTCCGTGAAGGTGACGCCCACGAAGCGCAGACGCACATCGGCCTCGTTCGTTGCCTTGGCGCTGAACATGATCGCCTCGCGCCCATCGACCTTCTGCTCGGTGGCTCCCATGAACGTCACCTTGGAGTAGGTGTCCGCCACGGAGTCGAAGATGGCCTGCCCTGCATCGGCGAGGTTGCCTCGAGGCGCCGGGCCGATCGTGACGACGACGTCCTTAGCCCGACTCGACAGCGTCGTGACCTTCCCTTGCTTGTCTCCCGTCCACGCGGCGGGTGCCTCGAGCGCGTAACCGCCCTTGGCGCTGGTCACTGCCTGAGTCGGGAAGAACTCCCCTCGGCCCCTCAGTGCCCAAGACCGCGTACGCCACCAGCCCGAAAGCGGCCAGAAAGGATGTCACGGCCACGATCACGAGCGATCGGTTGCGCTCGCCTATCTCAAGACGAAATCTGTCGGCGACCGCAACGCTCATCGTGGCTATCCCCGCGCCTCGGGACGACGCTGCAACGCCAGCAGCCAAGCGCCGAGCGAGATCAAGCCAAGGGCCAAGGCGAGGAACAGCGCGATCTCGATCCCGGTGACAATGTTCCGGCTCCCGTACTCGTCTGCGATCTGCGGTCTCCCGAAGGCTTCGGCAGCGAACCCACGCTATCCTTCGTCGGGCGTCAGCTCCGAATGACGCGGGCAGCTCACGAGGTGGTCGTTGACCATGCCCGTCGCCTGCATGTGCGCGTAGCAGATCGTCGGTCCCACGAACTTGAATCCCCTCCGCTTGAGGTCTTTGCTCATCGCCCTGGAGATGTCCGTCTGGGCAGGCAACTCGTCCATCGTCTTGAAGTGGTTGATCATTGGCTCACCGTCGACGAAGCTCCAGACATAGCTGTCGAAGCTGCCCTCGGAATCGACCACATCGAGAAAGGCCCGCGCGTTGGTGACCGCGGCTCGCATCTTCAAGCGGTTGCGGATCAATCCCTTGTCGGTCAGAAGCTCGGCGACCCGCTCGTCGCTGTAGCGAGCAACCTTGGCCGGATCGAAGTCGTCGAACGCGGCCCGGTAGTTATCTCTCTTGGCGAGCACGGTCGACCACGAGAGTCCGGCCTGCACGCCCTCGAGAATGATGAACTCGAACAACGAGCGATCGTCGTGCAGCGGCACCCCCCACTCGGTGTCGTGGTAGGGCTTCTCGAGCTCCGTCTTGGCCCAGGCGCAGCGCTCGCCCTCTGCTCCTCCCGTGAATGGAGGCATGAGGGTGACCTCGTCACCGTCGCCGAGAGGTTGGTCGAGCCTGCCGCGCTCGCCGTTCACCAGCAACGCGTGAACCAGTCGGTCGGGTGCGCCGAGCATGTTCACGACGTCCTGGACGAGCGCGCCCTCTTCGACGTCGAGGCGCGCTCGGTTCCCATCGGCGTCATCCGGCAGGAAATCCCGCATGACGCCGAAGGCCACGACGCCGACCTTCACCACTTGCCGTCCCGGCTGCGTGCGGACTACTTCTCGACGGGCACTCCAACGAGGCTGCCGTACTCGGTCCAGCTTCCGTCGTAGTTCTTGACGTTGTCGAAGCCGAGCAGCTCGGTCAGCACGAACCAACTGTGGCTCGAACGTTCACCTATCCGGCAGTAGGCGACCACGTCCTTGTCGGCGGTAATGCCCTCGGCCTCGTAAAGGGCCTTGAGCTCGTCGGCGGACTTGAAGGTGCCGTCGTCGTCAACCGTCTTGGACCAGGGGATGTTGGCAGCGCCGGGGATATGACCCGGAACCTGAGCCTGCTCCTGCGGAAGATGCGGTGGCGCAAGCAGCTCCCCGCGAAACTCCTCGGGCGACCGCACGTCGACCCACGTTCCGCCCGACTCGACTCGCTTGGTGACCTCGTCCCGGAAGATCCTCAGCTCGGGACGCTCGCTCCCCACGGAGAGGGACGCCTTGGCGCGCGCGGATCCGTCCTGACTGAGGAGACGGGACTCGAGCTCCCACTTCTTACGACCCCCGTCGAGCAACTTGACGTTGTCGATGCCGCGATACTTGAAAAGCCAGTAGGCGTAGGTGGCGAACCAGTTGTTGTTGCCGGAGTAGAGCACGATCGTGTGCGAGTCACCGATGCCCTTCGAGCCGAGTAGCTCGGCAAGCTTGGCCGAGGATACGAACTCACGCCGGGGGAGGTCGTGAAGCTCGGTCTCCCAGTTGATCGAGATCGCGCCGGGGATGTGCCCCTTGGCGTAAGCGTTCGTGTCCTCGTCGACCTCGACGATGGCGATGTCGTCGCCGTCGATGTTCGACTCGAGCCACTCGGTGGTGACGAGCACGTCGGGGTGAGCGTAGTCAGACATGGAGATCTCCTCCTTGAATAGGTGCGTTCTTCTTCCGTTCCATTAGCTCTCGTATGCGCTGCACCTGTGTCTGGGCGTCGGCGAGCATTCGCTCGAGCACCCGCACCTGTACCTCTATCTCGCCCTGCTGCTGGCGTTGTTCCGTAACCGCCTCGACGTCCACTCCCGCCTCGGACAGGGCGCCGGCCTCGCCCTCCCAGGTGAAGTAAACCTTCGCGGGCCTGCCCTTGTTCCGGCGGCGCGTCTCGGTCATCAGAAAACCGGCCTCGACCATCAAGTCGAGGTGAGCGCGCGCCACATTGGGGTGGATGGTGAAGGCGTCGGCGATCTCCTTGACGGTCTTAGGCCCGCTACGGAGAAGCATCGAGAGGATCGCCGCCCGTGTGGGAAGCGAGAGGACCTTTGCGGTCCTGGTCGCGGCGTCGTCCCCGAGTTCGGTCATGTCGCCTTGCTACCACACATTAATCATGTTTAGCAAGTGCGAATAGTACGAATGGTCTCAGTCGCCGGACTGGGCGCCGTCGACGATGGCTCTGCCGTCGAGTGGCTCCGTGAGCTCGAGGGTGAACACCTTGAGGACCGCCTGCTCGGTGCAGACCTCGGCCTCGGGATTGCGGCCCGTGAACAGGTAGACGACGACCTCGTCGCTCTCGTATTCGGCGTGGGCGTGGTCGACCCCGTAACACTCCTCGATCCCGTCGTAGAAGATGATATCGACGGCATCTTCCGAGTCGTTCGCCTTCACCGTCTCGAACGGGATCGGCTTGATATCGACGAGTCCCTCCTGAGCGGACACCGGCATGCCCTTACCCTTAGTGAGCTTGCCTCTCGGGTCCGGCGTCGACGACACGGTGTCGTCCGGGTCCTCCGGCGTGGCCGCGGGGGCGCCTGACCCGCCGGAGTAACCGTCGCCGCCCGCCTCGGGTTCGCCGCATGCGGACGCGACCATGCTCACCAACAGCAACAGTCCGATGATGGCCGTTCTCCGCATTGCTCAACTCCTCTTTTGCCTCGGCAGTCTCTAGTACGACGTGCGCGGCGTTATCCCTTGTTCCCGGGCTTCTCGCTGAGTGTGCTCCTAGCGTTCGAGCCGCTTCATGTAAACGAGATCGAAGGCCATCCATATGGTCTTGGAGAAGGGGTAGAAGATCACCGGAAAGACCAGGTTGGTGACGATCCCGATCAGGAGCAACGTGGTCCATTCTACGTCGGGTGCTGTGGCTAAGACGGCGCCGAGGAAGAGAAGAAAGAAGATCACCTCGGTGAAGGCTGTGTTGATGATCACGGCACCGACCCAGTAACCATCCTCACGTGTGAACCGGTAGCTGCAGCGCGGGCAGGCATCCTTCAACTTGAAGTAGGTCGAAAAGATCTTCCTGTAACCGCAGACGGGGCAGGCTCGGCGCACCCCTCGCACGAAGGTTCGTTTGCGAGGAAGGGGGGCGTGGCCCTCGTTCAGTTCCTGCCCGATTCCTCGAGAGCCTCCAGCAGGGTGTTCCAACCGAGCAGGGCGCACTTGATGCGCACCGGATACTTCACGACGCCCTTGAGAGAGACGAGGTCGCCGAGCACATCGGGATCACCTTCTTCTTCACCCGCCATCATCCGCTTGATGGTCTCGGCGAGCGCGCCGGCTTCCTTCACGGGAAGCCCCTTGACCCTCTCGGTCATCATCGAGGCGCTGGCCTGGCTGATGGAACAACCCTTCCCGTCGAAGGCGATGCCCTCAAGCTTCTCGCCGTCGAATTTCAAAAAGAGCTCGATCTCGTCACCGCACAGAGGGTTGTTGCGCTCGAGAGCGATGTCGTTGGGATCGAGCTGTCCCTTGTTTCGGGGAGCGCGGTAGTGGTCGAGGATGACCTCTTTGTACAGCTCCTCGAGACTCAGGCGAACCACCCCTTCGCTTTGTCGAGCGCTTCGATCAGCGCGTCGATCTCGTCGGGCGTGTTGTAGACGTAGAACGACGCCCTCGCTGTGGCCGCGACACCGAGCACGCGCATGAGAGGTTGGGCGCAGTGGTGACCGGCCCTGATGCAAATTCCCTCTTGATCGAGGATCGTCGCCATGTCGTGCGGGTGGACCGATTCAATGTTGAAAGAAGCCACTCCGCCGCGCTGCTCGACGTCGCTGGGTCCGTAGACCGTTGCACCGGCGTCTGACAACGCCTTCATCCCGTAGGTGATCATGTCTTTCTCGTGAGCCCGCACGTTGGCCATCCCGAGAGCCTCGAGATACTCGACCGCGGCACCCATACCGACCGCCTGAGCGATGTTCGGTGTGCCCGCCTCGAACTTGTGCGGCACCTCGGCCCAGGTGGAGTGATCGGGATAAACCGTGTTGATCATCTCGCCGCCGCCTTTGAAGGGCGGCATCTCCTCGAGTAGATCGAGGCGTCCGTAAAGCGCGCCCGCCCCGGTTGGCCCGAGCATCTTGTGCGAGCTGTAAGCGAGGAAGTCAACGTCGAGCTCGTTGACGTCGATTGGAACGTGAGGCGCGGCCTGCGCGGCATCGACCACGATACGAGCCCCGACGGCGTGCGCTGCGTCCGCCAGCGCACGCACGGGATTGATCGTCCCGAGCACGTTGGACATCAGCGAAACGGCAACAACCTTGGTTCGCTCGGTGATGTAATCGCCGAGCAGGTCCATGCGCAGCTTGCCCTCGTCGTCGATGGGAAGGTGCCGGAGGGTCGCGCCCTTCTCCTGCGCGACGAGCTGCCACGGGATCAGGTTGCTGTGGTGTTCCATCTCGGTAACGAGGATCTCGTCGCCCTCGTTCAGGTTGGCTCGAGCCCACGTGAAGCGCACGAGATTGATGCCGTCGGTAGTGCCGCTCGTAAAGATGACCGAACGCACGTCGCGCGCTCCGACGAAACGGGCGCAAGCCTCGCGCGCGCCCTCGTAAGCCGCGGTCGCCTTCTCGCTCAGCTCGTAGACGCCCCGGTGCACGTTGGCGTTCTCGGCCTCGTAGAAGCGCACGATGCGGTCGACGACCTGGCGTGGCTTCTGCGAGGTCGATGCCGAATCCAGGTAGACGAGCGGCTTGCCGTGCACCTGTGTCTCGAAGATCGGGAAGTCCTTGCGAATGGACTCGACGTCTAACGACATGGATGTCCCTTCGGCGCGCTCGTCAAGACGACCGCTGGTCTCGTCGGCATCTTGTTCACTCGGCCTCCCATCTTGCCTAGACCTTCGCCTTCTCGGCGCCCTCGAGCTCGGCCAGCTCGTCGGCTGAGAGCCCGAGCCGTTTGGCGATTCCAGCGTACCCCTCGGCCTCGAGCTGCTCGGCGAGCTCGAACCCGCCCGACTTTGCGATCCGCCCGCCGATGAGAACGTGCACGGTCGAGGGACGGATGTAGTTCAAGAGGCGCTGGTAGTGAGTGATGAGCACGATGCCGACCTCGTCGGTCGCCAGCTTGTTAACCCCGGCGCTGACGTGCTGGAGGGCGTCGATGTCGAGTCCCGAGTCGGTCTCGTCCATCACCGCAAGCTCGGGCTGCAGCACCGCCATCTGTAGGATCTCGTTGCGCTTCTTCTCCCCACCCGAGAAGCCCTGGTTGACGTACCGGTCGACGAGCTCGCTGGGAATCTCGAGCATGTCGATCTTCTCCTGCAGGTACATACGGAACTTGATCGCGCCCTTTTGATCCTCGGGATGTACCGCGTTGTACGCGGTGCGCAGGAAGTTGACGACGCTTACTCCCGGCACTTCCGTCGGATACTGAAACGCCAGGAAGATGCCCGCCTTGGCGCGCTCATCGGGCGCGAGGCTGAGAATGTCCTCGCCCTTGTAGAAGACCTTCCCGCCGGTCACCTCGTAGCCGGGACGACCCGTCAGCACGTAGGCGAGGGTCGACTTGCCCGAGCCGTTAGGCCCCATGATGGCGTGGATCTCGCCCTTGTCTACGGTCAAGTTGACGCCCTTCAGGATCTCGCGACCCTCGACCTCGACGTGTAGGTCCTCGATGTGCAGCAGTTGGTCTGCCATCAGGTTCTCACTCCCTCAGCTTGGTCTCTTGGGGCCGACCTGTATCAGCTCGCCCTCGATCTTGACTTCGTAGGTTGGTTCCGGCTGAGTCGCCGGCAGGATGCGGACGCTCCCGTCCACGATGTTGAAGCGCGAACCGTGCAGGGGGCACTCGACCTCCAGCTCCTCGGGCTCGAAATCACCATCGGTGAGGTACGCCTCCTCGTGAGTGCACACGTCTCCGAGGGCGTAGACCCGGTCGCCCACCCTGTAGAGCCCGACCAGCTCGCCGCGCACGACCACCTGCATGCATCCCGGATCGGCCAGCTCATCGAGCTTTGCCACCGTCACGAAACTCAACTGGCGGCCACCTCGAGTCGCTGGCCACCCTCGACCTTCTTAGCGATCGACTGCGCAAGCTCCTCGCGCAACTCCGGCACCCTAATGCGGTCGAGGACGTCGCCGAAAAATCCGAACACGACGAGCTTCTGCGCGGTAACCCGATCGATCCCTCTGCTCATGAGATAAAAGATGTGCTCCTCTTCGACGGGAGCGACCGTCGCGCCGTGCGTGCAACGAACCTCGTTGGCCTCGATCTCTAGCTGCGGAATCGAGCGCGCCACGGCCTCCTCGGACAACGAGATGTTGCGGTTCGCCTGGTAGGCGTCGGTCCCCTGCGCTCCCTTCGCAACCTTGATGAGCCCCGAGTACTCAGAGCGCGAGGTTTCCTTGAGCGCTCCTTTGTAGAGAAGGTCCGAGGTCGTGTTCGGCACGGCGTGACTCTGGAGCGTCCGCTGCGCGAAGTGCTGGTTGCTGTCGGCAAAATAGAGGCCCAGCATCTCCGAGAAGGAGCCCTCTCCGCTGAGTACGGATTCGACCTGCGCGCGGGCGAAGGCCGAGCCGAGCTGAACCGCGAGGCTTCGCACGGTGGAGTCCCTGTAACCCGTGAAGCGCTGGGTCTGGAAGTGGTGGACGTTGCGTCCCCATTCCTGTAGCGAGATGTAGTTGACCGTCGCACCCCGTCCCGCGGTGACCTCGACGACGCTGGAGCACAGCGAGGGGCGCTCGTGGCTCTCGGAACGAAAGCGGTCTACGAAGGTGGCCTTTGCGTTGTCCCCGACGACGATTGTGGTGTGGGGAAAGGTCGAGCCGCCTCCGGCGACATCGCGAAAGACCTCGTAGGGGATGTCGATCTCGATCCCGGCGGGCACGTAAACGATGATGCCGTCGGATAGAAAGGCGCCGTGAAGGGCGGTGAACTTGTGCTCGTCGACCGGGACATCGGTGAAGAAGTGCTCCTTGAGGAGATCCGCGTGGTCGCTCGCCGCGCTCTGGTAGTCGGCGACCACGACGCCCATGTCCGCCAGCTCCGCCGACAACTCGGGGGCGCTGCGAGTCGGAACCGGAGCATCGAAGAGCGAGAAGTCGAAGCGGCGCACGTCCGTGTAACGCCACTCCTCGCCCTTGGGATCGGGCAACTCGAGCTTCTCGAAGAGGTCGAAGGCCTGCAGGCGGCGCTCGGCCAGCCATCCCGGCTCGCCGAGGTCCGTAGACAGCCTCTCGACCGAGTCTCTCGTCAGCTTGTATGTCATCGGTGGACCCGTCACACTCCTCGAGAATTCCAATCGGCGGGGCGGCCGTTGCGTCCCGTCGCTAAAAGCGACCCGGACGAAGCCTGCCGTAAAGAGTTCGTGAAACCGTTCACTATCTTAACAGGGATCACGCCGCCACTTAGGGCTGCCTAACTTACGTTTACCCTGCTCACATGGTTCAACAAGAAAGAGCGACGGCTCGTTCCCCGGCTCCCCTTGGGCTTGCGGCGATTGCGTTGGCCGCGGCGCTGTGGGCGCTGGGGGCCGTGATCGCGGCGGACCTGTTCGCCGACGGGGTCCCACCGCTCGAGCTCGCCGAAGCTCGTTCTGTGGTCTCGGCACTCGGACTGGCACTGCTGCCGGCCGCCTGGCGCCGTCCCCCGCTCGCGCCGACGGCCGCTGTGCGCCGCAGCCTCGTCACGCTGGGCGTCTGCATCGGTCTGGTCAACGCCGTCTACTACGTCGCAATCGAGCGTCTGCCCGTCGCCGTGGCCCTGGTGCTCCAGTACACTGCCCCCGCTCTGGTCGTGGTCTATAGCGCGCTCCGGCTCCGAAAAAAGCCCGGCAACGACGTGATGGTCGCGGTCGTCCTCGCGCTCGCAGGGGTCGCTCTCGTCTCCGGGTTAGTGGGGGCCGAAGTCACGGCGGTGGACGGGCTCGGCATCCTCATGGGCCTGGCTTCGGCGGTGTTGTTCGCCACCTACACGCTCGTCGGCGCCGCCGTCGTCAGGACCTACGGACCTGTGGGCGCGATGTTCCGCGCCTTCTCGATCGCCGGAGCATTGTGGATCTGCTGGCAGAGCTTCAATGGTTTTCCCATCGAGCTGTTCGAGCCGGCCAACCTGCCGCGCGTGATCCTCGTCGGCGTCGTGGCCACACTCACGCCGTTTCTCCTCTATCTCTGGGGCGTCGAGCGGGTCAAAGCCGAGCGCGCCGCCATCGCCGCGACGCTCGAGCCTGTTCTCGGCGCGCTCGTCGCCTGGATCTTCCTCAACCAGAGCCTGAGAGCGGTGCAGCTCGTCGGAGGCGCGCTGGTGGTCGGGGCCGTGGTGCTCATCCAAGCGAGCCGCGCGGCCCCCCCGGCCCCCGAGCTGTAGTAGACGCTATCGGGTGGCTAGCTCCGCCAACCGCTTACCGATCAGCGGTGCGAACTTGAAGCCGTGGCCGCTGCAGGGCGAGCCGACGACGATCGCACCATGTCGCTCGATGACGAAGTGCTCGTCCGGAGTGTTGGTGTAGATGCACGTCTCGGCGTGCACCGGCGTCGGGTCGGCCTCCGGAAATCGCGCTGCGACCCATCTCGAGACCCTCTCGATGGACTCGGGATTAACTTCCCCGATCTCGCTGGGGTCGGTGGAGGGTCCCGCAATGTGCTCGCCCGCCTTCAACCCGAAGCCGGGCGCGGGAAGCGCATAGAGTGCCGGGTCGCTCCACTCCACGAGAGTGGGCGCGGAGGTCCCGATGTTGAAGTACGAGACCGTCTCGCGCGTTGGTCTGACGTCGAGCGTCACCCCCGCCGTCGCAAGAAGCGGAGCGGCCCACGCCCCCGCCGTCACTATCGCCACTCCTCCGTGAAAGCTCTTGTCGGATGAGTGCACCTCAACGCCGTCCTCGGAGATCTCGAGTGACTCCACTCTGGTGGCGCTGTGCACGCGCACACCCGCACGTGTGGCGACCCGCAGGAAAGTCGAGGCAGCCCTGTCCGCCAGCGCCACGCCTGCATCGGCTTGCCACAGAGCGATCTCGTCCTCGGCGACGTGCACCTGGGGCCAGCGCTCGGCGGCGTCCCCGCCTTTGACCAACTCGAAGTCGACATCGCATGCCTGCAGCGCATCAGCGCTGGCGTTTACTCCCTCGCCGAGATCGAGCCCACCGGTCGTGACGACGAGGCTCTCACCCGTCTCTTTTTCGGCCGCACGCCAGAGGGAGAGCGACTCTTGCGCCATCGCCACGTACATCGGATCGGGATAGGAGAGACGGAAGATGCGTGACGTGCCGTGGGACGAACCCCGTTCGTGGCCGGGTTCGAACTGCTCGACGATATTGACGCTGAGGCCGGACGGAGCAAGGGCGCGCGCCGTGGCGGCCCCCATCACGCCGGCTCCGATGATGACAACGTCAGACTCGAACATCGCCTGATACTAGGTCAACTAGGCTGAGGTCTCCCTGTCCTTCAGCACGCGTCGCAGGATCTTTCCCGAGGGCGATTTCGGGATCTCGTCCACGACCTCGACGAGCCGCACTCGCTTGTGCGGCGCAACGCGCTCGGCCACATAGGCCATGATGTCGTCGTTGTCCACTTCTCCTTCGAGTACGACGAAGGCCTTGGGCACCTCACCGGCGTCCTCGTCGGCGACCGGAATGACGGCGGCGTCGCCGATCTGAGGGTGGCTCAGCAGGACGGCCTCGAGCTCCGCCGGCGCGACCTGCATGCCCTTGTACTTGATGAGCTCCTTGAGCCTGTCGACGAGAAAGAAGTAACCGTCGGAATCGACACGCCCGATATCTCCCGTGTGCAACCAACCGTCTCGGTCGATGGTGTTGCTCGTAGCGACGTCGTTGTTGAGGTAGCCCTTCATCACCTGGGGGCCGCGAATGAGAACCTCGCCGAGCGCTTCGCCGACGACCTCGTCCCCACTCGTGGGGTCCACCACCATGCACTCGGTGTTCGGCAACGGCGGCCCGATCGAGCCCGGCTTGTCCTTGGCGGGATCCTCGGCGACGCAGTGTGTGACGGGACTGGTCTCCGTCAGCCCGTAGCCCTGCATAACGTGGCACCCGAGCCGGCTCGACGCCGCGGCGGCCAGCTCGCCGCTGAGGGGGGCGGCTCCGGACATGACGAGTTCGAGGCTCGAGAGATCGTAGTTGTCGACGACCGGGTGCTTTGCAAGGGCGAGGACGATCGGAGGAACGAGGTAGGCGCGCGTCGTGGCGTGCTTCTGGGACAACTCGAGGAACTGCTCGAGATCGAAGCGAGGCATGGTGACGATCGTGGCTCCGCTGCGGAGGCTTCCGTTCATCAGCACCGTCATGCCGTAGATATGAAAGAAGGGAAGGATGCCGATGAACGAGTCGTCTGGTCTGATCCGCTGGACGGCGAGGAACTGGCAGATGTTGCCGACGAGGTTGTGGTGGCTGAGCATGACGCCCTTGGGCAGGCCGGTGGTGCCGCTCGAGTAGGGAAGCACTGCGAGGTCGTCGCGCACGTCGAAGTCGACTTCGGGGACATCGACGCCGGCGCTCAATAGATCCGTGACGGGCGTGGCGCCCTCGCACTCGCCGAGGACGAAGATCTCCTCGACTCCCGTCTTGCCGGATGCTTCCATCGCCTTGTCGAGGAACTGCGGGATCGTGAGCAAATACTTCGCCCTCGAGTCCTCGAGCTGAAAGGCGAGCTCCTCCGCGGTGTACAGCGGGTTGACGGTGGTGTTGATGCCACCCACGGACGCGACCGCATGGAACGCGACCGCGTACTCCGGCACGTTGGGCATGTAGATCGCGAAGCAGTCGCCTTTCCTGAACCCGCGCGCGATCAGCCCGGCCCCCATTGCCCGGACCGCTCCGGCCAAGTCCTTGTACGTGATGGTGCGTCCGCTCGGTCCATCGATGAGCGCCGGCTTGTCGCCGAACTCGGCCGCCCGCTCGAGTACGTAGCTCGTCAGCGACACCTCGGGGATGTCAACCTTAGGATAGGGACTGGTTACGACCATCTGCTCCCCCTTGTCTGCCCGTCATGAGTGTCCCCCGTAAGCGCCGCTTGTAAGCGCCGCTTGTATGCGGCGAGATGCGTCACAGCACGATCCAGGGTATGCACTCGCAGTGGACATCGAATCGATGGGACTCTTCAGCTGGATTTTTTCGGGGCTGATCATCGGCTCGCTCGCTCGCTTGCTCCTTCCCGGACGTGATCCCATCGGTTGTCTGGCAACGATCGGACTGGGCGTTCTCGGGGCCGTCGTCGGTGGGTACGTGTGGCAGGAGGTGTTCGATCGCAACGATGACATCTCGTGGATCGGCGCCATCATCGCCGCGATGATCCTGCTGTTCATCTTTCGCTCGTTCACCTATCGCAGGCGCTGATCAGGTCAGAGGGAACGGCGGTTGCAAGAACCACGAGCGATCGTCGACGTCGATGGACGTCACCCACTTGACCCACCAGAAGCCGCGCCGGCCCGGAGCGACGACGCGGGCGGGAAACCCGTGTCCCTCGCTCAGCAGGTTGCCGCCGACGCGCGTCGCAAGCAGGAGCCTGGACGCATCCGTAAGCGGAAAGCGCCGCGCGTAGCCGGTTGCGGAGGTCACGACGATGCTTGCTCCCTCGACGTCCTCGAGCAGCTTGTCGAGGCGGATACCGGTCCAGTCCTGGGTCGCGTACCAACCGCCGGTGCAGTCAATCGTCGCTCGTAAGTCGTCGTCGAAGACCAGCAACTCCTCATGGCTAAGACGGCGCTTACCCACGCGTAGCGACCACGAGGACGGGTCGATGTACTGCACGCGGTCGAAGAGCCATTGGGTCACCGGCATCGCGTCCGGTTGAAACGAGCCTTGCTGGTGGGAACCCGTAATCCGTCGATGCCTCCCGGGCAAGGAGGCCAGCCTCGACACGCCTTCGACTCCCAGGTAGAGGAGTCCACTCCCACCGACGACCGTCCCTGCGCGTAGAAGGGCGCGTCGAGCGACGTCCGTGCGATGTACGCGCACGGGGCGCGCGACAACATGCCACAGCAGCATTGGGATCGAGGCAAGCGCGGCTCCGACGTGAACCTGCATGGCAGAGACGGGCCCCCACTCAGTCAGGCCCGCCGAATGAGCGACCCCCGAGACGATGCACACGAGCACCAACACGAAGAAAGCGATCGAGACCGCTCGTCCACGCTTGGCTCGACCGAGCCCACGTCGCATGATCACCGATTTCCAAGGGCTGAGGATGACCACAGCGAGTCCCGCGACGACGTGAGCGAGCACGGCCCACCGTACCCACCCGGATCCGAGCCCGAATGCGACACCGCCCGTGATGAGCGAAAGGGGCAAAGCGACGAGCAGCCCCAGATTGGTCCTTCGCCCCGCCATCCGTTCAGCGTAGGACCACCCTGCGGCTAGTACGCGTCTCCTTATTCGGCGCCCCACGTGAGTGCGGCGGCCTCGCCGTTCAGGGGATGCCATTGAATGATTCGGAAACCGTGCTTGATAGCCGACCGGAAGGGCGAGTCGAACGGATGAGAGATCTCGTCTCAGCGCCTCACGGTGCCGTCTGTGCAGGTTATGGCTGCGATCGCCGGACGGCTCAGCGCAGCTCCTGGATGCGGATCAGGTTGCCCGCGGGATCGCGGAAGGCGCAGTCGCGCACCCCGTACGGCTGCTCGGTCGGCTCCTGGACGACGTCCGCGTGGCTGGCCTGCACCCGCTCGAAGGTGCCGTCGAGGTCCTTGGTGGCCAGGTTGATGCCGCCGTAGGTGCCCTTGGCCATCATCTCGGCGATGGTGCGGCGCTCGTCATCGGTGATACCGGGGGTAGCTTCCGGCGGGTACAGGACGACGGCGGTGCCGGGCTGATCGGCGGG
>Ga0136627_1000204_pt1 | contig 20194 bp, 23 predicted proteins | sample AntDrymUQ4892206_2_FD_104652 | JGI IMG/M metagenome (GOLD analysis project Ga0136627, IMG submission 104652) | Polar desert sand microbial communities from Dry Valleys, Antarctica - metaG UQ489 (22.06) | ecosystem: Environmental > Terrestrial > Soil > Desert | place: Antarctica: Dry Valley... | reverse complement strand
TGAGCGGCCGCCTCCGCCGCCTGGCGAAGCACGCCATGGCGCAGCGCCAGCACGTCCCGCCGTGCGAGCCCTTCGGTCAGCGTCACACCGGACGGCAGGCGCGTGGAGGAGTTCGTCTGGTTGATCACCGCGATCAGCCGCTCGAGCTCGTCGGCCAACCGGTCGACCTCCCCCAGGAGCTCGTCCGGTGACTCCGGTGGCTCGGTGCCTTCCTGCACCACGGCGCTCTCGCGCAGACGCGCGCCCAACTGCGCCAGCCGCTTCTGCAGGTCACTCCGCCGCGCCAGGGCCTCGCCGAGCTTCATGCACGCTCAGCGTAACCGAACCGGCACGACGGTCAGGTCAGGCCATTGCGCGGATCCTCGAACGACCCTCGTGCCGAAACCTCGCGCACGCTCTGCGCCGCCCGGGGCACGGACATGCCCCCCCCCCGACCGCGCATCCGGGCTGCTGCCCCCGAGAGCGTCGCGCACCCGGCCCGAAGGCGGGCGACTCGACCACGACCGGTAGGCTCGGCCGGCCGTGAGCGAGCGCGAAGAGCGACGCCCCGAGCGCAAGTTCGACCCGGCGCGGGCCGATCGGCTCGACGCGCCCGAGCGCGACACCTACCTGCCCGACGCGCCGCTGGTGGCCCTGCTGGGACTGCGCGGCGAAGAGACGGTGGTCGACTACGGCGCGGGCACCGGGCGGCTCGCGATCGCCGCACGGACCACCCTGGGCGCGGCCGGCCGGGTGATCGCCGTCGACGAGAGCGACGAGATGGTGGCGCGCCTGCGCGAGCGGATCGCGGCCGCGGGCGCCCAGGTGGAGGCGGTGCCGATCGCCGCCAACCGCGTCCCCGAGCCCGACGGCACCGCCGACCGCGTACTGGCCGTCAACCTGCTCCACGAGGTCCGCGGCGAGCGTGCGCTGGTCGAGATGCGGCGACTGCTCGCCCCCGAGGGCCTGCTGCTGGTCGCCGACTGGGAGCGCGGGCGCGACCCCGAGCGAGCGCTCGGGCCCCCGGACGAGATCCTCTACAGCGAGGGCGAGGCGGCCGCCGAGCTCGAGCGCGCCGGATTCGAAGTCGAGCGCCACGCCGGACCGCGCTGGCACTTCGTGCTGGTCGGCCGGCCGCGGGCCTGATCGGGTGCCCGTCGCGCCCTCCGGTCGTCGGGGCATCGAATCATGGGGTGATGCCAACGACGTGGACACCGGGCCGAGCAAGGAGCATCGCCAGCAGCGGCGATACGTTGTCGGCGTGCATGCCGTTGCCGATGACTACGGGCGGTTACGCCCGCCGGCGCCGACGGCGGACGAGATCTGCACCTGCCCTCCCAGCACACCGATAAAGCTGATGGGCATGAATGGCCTCAGCTACAACCCGATCCACTGCCTGAGGTGCAACCGGGAGGTTCCGCCGGAGCGACTGAACCTCGATCGCAGACTCGCGGACGCGATAGCCGACTGGCGATACACCTACGATGCGATCGGTGCGCTCGAGCTTGCATCTGGCATCTACGAGAGTTGGGCTCGCGCGCAGCTACTCGATGCAGACAGCCCCCCGAACGTCGAAGGTCGTGAGATCGCGGGAACGCTGAACCAGTTCTGTCGCTGCTACTTCTGGTTCTTCCAACCCGACTCGGACGATGGGTTCGTGCCCCGCTCGACATGCCCGGTTTGCGGGGATCCGCTCGCCCTCTACAGCGAGGGCATCTTCTCGCAGCTCCTGTGCGAGCGGGACCGACTGGTTCTCGTGGGCGAGTAGCTCCTGGCGACTGCGGGGTTCTCCCGCGCCGCCTGCGATCCGCGATCATGGCCGTCGCGTTCGAGCGCTTCATAGAGCGGGCCCGCCTCGGGCTGCCCGAGCCGGAACGCTCGCCGAGCATCGCTCAGGAACTGCGGGCCGCCCCCCGCGCCTGGACCTCAAGCGCGCGCTTGCGGCTCGCCTCGTCGATCATCTCGCCGTCGAGCAGGGCCGCGCCCCCTCCTCCACCGGACGCGGCGCGGTCGAGGGCGTCGATGACTGCCCCGGCCCGCTCGAGCTCCTCGTCGGTGGGAGAGAAGATCTCGTTGAGGGGCTCGACCTGGGTCGGGTGCAGCGCCCACTTGCCGTCGTAGCCGAGCGCCCGCGCGCGCGCCGCCGCGGCGCGCATGCCGTCGAGGTCGCCGATGTCGAGGTGGGGCCCGTCGATCGCCTGCAGGCCGGCGGCCCGCGCGGCGACCAGCACGGAGTCGAGCACCGGCGCCCAGTGCTCTCCCGCGGCCGACGAGCGCCCGAGCGAGGCGCCCAGGTCCGCGTAGCCGACGATCAGCGCCTCGAGGCGATCGCTAGCACGCGCGATCTCGCCCACCCGGCCGAGCCCGGCGGCCGTCTCGATCAGCGCCTGGAGCGCGACCGGGCGCTCGCGCCCGGTCTCCTCCTCGACCATGCCGAGCAGGCGGTCGACGAAGCGCAGGTCCTCGGGCGCCTCGACCTTCGGCACCACGAGGCAGGAGAGCGCGCCACCGGCGCGCTGCACGACCTCGATCACGTCGCGGTGGCAGAAGCGGCTCGTCGTCTGGTTGATCCGCACCGCGACCGAGCGGGCCGTCCACTCGCCCTCGCTCAGCGCGCCGGCCACGCCAGCTCGGGCCTCGTCCTTGTGCTCCACCGTGACGGAGTCCTCGAGGTCGATCACGATCTCGTCCGCGGGCAGCGACCGGGCCTTGTCGAGCATCTTGGTCGAGGAGCCGGGGACCGACAGGCACGAACGGCGGGAACTCGTCACGGCGCGAACATACCGGCCGCGCTTGCATTACGCTCCCGGCCTGCTCGCCGGCCGCCGACGGGGCGGCGCGCGAGCTCGGGAGAAGGAGAGGGGATGGCGGCGACGGACGAGCGGGTCTGCATCGGCGGGCCGTACTTCGAGGACTTCGAGGCCGGGCAGGTCTTCGACGAGGCGCCCGGGCTCACGCTCACCGGGGGCCACGCCGCCCTGCACCAGGCGCTGGTGGGCGATCGGCTGCGGCTTCCCCTCGACGCCGCGCTGAGCCGTGAGGTGACCGGCCACTCGGAGGCGCTCGTGCACCCGAACCTGGTCTGCGACGTGGCGATCGGCCAGTCGACCGGGCCCACCCAGCGCGTGCGCGGCAACCTCTTCTACCGCGGCCTCGTGCTGCTTCGACCCGTCTTCGCCGGCGACACGCTGCGCACGCGGACCGAGGTGGTGGGCCTGAAGCAGAACCGCGCCGGCTCGGGGACCGGGCTCGTGGCGCTGCGCATGCGCACCGAGAATCAGCACGATGAGCCCGTGCTCGACTTCTGGCGCTGCCCGATGATCCCGCTGCGCGATCCGAGCGCGGAGACCGGGCACGCGGATCGCTTCGAGGGCATCCCGGCGGAGCTCGACATGGAGCAGGTCGAAGCTGCGGCGCCGCGCGACTGGCGCCTCGACCTGTTCGCCGAGCGCGCGCCCGGCCACCATTTCGCGGACCTCGTGCCGGGCACCGTCTACGAGATCGAGGCGCGCGACACGGTGACGGCCGCGCCCGAGCTGGCGCGCCTGACCCTCAACGTCGCGATGACCCATACCGACGCGGGCGCGAGCGCCAATGGCCGGCGGCTCGTCTACGGAGGCCATACGATCGCCGTCGCGGCCGCTCAGATCACCCGAGCGCTCCCGAACCTGGTGACGATCGTGGCGTGGCGCCAGTGCGATCACACGGGGCCGGTCTTGGAGGGCGACGTGCTCGCCACCGAGCTGACCGTCGGCGACCTTCATCCGCTCGAGCGCGGCGGGCTCGTCGACCTGCGCGCGGTCACGAGCGCCGACCGCGGCGATGCGCCCGAGCCGGTGCTCGACTGGCGCCTGCTGGGGCTGATGGCGTGAACGGCATCCTCGACGGGATGCGGGTGGTGGAGGGCTCGGCGTTCGTAGCCGCCCCGCTCGGGGGGATGACGCTGGCCCAGCTCGGCGCCGACGTGATTCGCTTCGATCCGATCGGGGGCGGCCTCGACCGCACCCGCTGGCCGGTGACCGACGAGGGCGAGAGCCTGTTCTGGGCCGGCCTCAACAAGGGCAAGCGCTCGTTCTGCGTCGACCTGCGCGCGCCCGAGGGACAGGAGCTCGTGACCGCGCTGCTCGGGACGCCGGGTCCAGACGCCGGACTCTTCCTGACCAACTTTCCGGAGCGCGGCTGGCTCGACTACGACGCGCTGCTGGGAGCACGCGCGGACCTGATCATGGTCAACATCCTGGGAAACCACGACGGCTCCTCGGCGGTCGACTACACGATCAACCCGGCGACCGGCTTCCCGTGGGCCACCGGGCCGCGTCACGTCGCGGTGCCCTTCAACCATCTGCTGCCCGCCTGGGACGCGATCACGGGCACGCTCGCCGCCGCCGGCCTGCTGGCCGCCGAGCGCCACCGCGGCCGGACCGGCGAGGGCCAGCTCGTGAAGGTGGCGCTCTCGGACGTCGCCTTCGCGATGGTCGGCAACCTCGGCAAGATCGCCGAGGCCCAGGTCAGCAGGCACGAGCGCCAGAAGGACGGCAACTACCTCTACGGCGCCTTCGGCCGCGACTTCACGACCAAGGACGGACGGCGGATCATGATCGTGGCGCTCACGCTGCGCCAGTGGGAGGGGCTGGTCGAGGCCACCGGGCTGCACGAGGCGTTCGCGACGCTCGAGCGGATGATGGGCGTGGACCTCACCAAGGAAGGCGACCGCTTCGAGGCACGCGAGGTCATCGGCGCGCTGCTCAAGCCGTGGGCGATCGGCCGCACCCTCGCCGAGATCGGGGAGGTGCTCGAGGCCCACGGCGTCTCCTGGGGCCCCTACCAGACCTTCATGGAGCTGGTCGACCAGGATCCGCGCTGCTCGACCGAGAACCCGATGTTCGAGCAGGTCGAGCAGCCGGGCATCGGCGCCTACCTCATGCCCGGCTCGCCGCTCGACTTCGGCGCGCTCGAGCGCGTACCGGTCCGCCGCGCGCCGCTGCTCGGCGAGCACACCGACGAGGTCCTCGCCGACCTGCTCGGACTCTCCGATGCCGAGATCGGGCGCCTCCACGACGGCGGCGTCGTGGCGGGACCGCCGCTGGTCGGCCGGCCGCCGGCCTGAGCGGACTCAGGCGACAGTTGCCGTGTCGTCCGAGGGACCGCCGCTGGTCGGCCGGCCCCGGGCCTGAGCGGACTCAGGCGACAGTTGCCGCGTCGTCCGAAGGTGCCGCGTCGCTCAGGCAGCCGCAGAAGGCCTCGTGACCGCGGCAGCCGCAGACGCTGCCCCCGCCGGCCCGGAAGGCGACCAGGCGCTCGCGGAAGGCGCCGAGCTCGGCCACCTGCGCGTCGATCGCGTCGATCTTCTCCGCCAGCAGGCGCTCGACCGCGGGGACGACATCCGAGCAGCAGCCCCGCTCGGCGACCGCGATCAGCTCACGAATCTCCTCGAGCGAGAAGCCGAGCGTCTTGGCCTGGCGAACGAAGCGCAGCCGGCTCTCCTCCTCCGGCCCGTAGATGCGATAGCCGGCCGGGGTCCGCGGCGGGCAGACCAGCCCGATGCGGTCGTAGTACCGCAGCGTGCGGCTGGGCAGCCCGACGCGGGCGGCGGTGTCCTTGACGGTATGTGTCATGGACATAGAGCATAAGCCTGTACCTAGGTGTCAAGTCAAGGGGGACCGGCCGCCGGCGCAAGACGGGCGATCTCCTCCGCGGTCATTCCCAGCGCCTCGAGGCCCGCGAGGATGGCGTTCGCATCCGCGGGCGAGAGCTTGGGCAGCAGGTGGGGCAGCACCGTGACAGCCAGCTCGGTCGCCGGCCACCCCCGTCGCTCGAGCTCCTCCACCACGAGCCCGATCGCCTCCCGATCCATGGCTGGAAGATGGCGGTCCAGCCACGCGGTCGAGACTCGAGCCGGTACCGAGACCGCCGGGGCCGCGCCGGTTCGCGCTGCGCCGGCCCGGGCTGCGCCGGCCCGCGCTTCGCCGGCCCGCGCTCCGCCGCCCGACGGCGCCGGAGGGCCAGGCGGCATGTAGGGCATGATCCGCTCGGCCACCTCGGCCTCGGTCCAGCCCCTGCGGCGCATCGTGTCAAGCAGGGCTCTGGCCTCGGCCGGGGAGGCCGTCGGCAGCGTCCGGCGAATCCAGGCGTGGGTGAAGCTGGGCGGGTACTCCCCGCGTACGCGCCTGCTGCGGCGCCGCCGGAACCTCATCGCGCGCGGTCGGCTCGTCGCTGCATCGCCCGCTTCGCGGGCGCAACCAGCGTCATGTCCCCCGCCGCGCCTGAGCCGGCGTCAGCCGGAGGGGTCCTCGTTGGGCACGCCGAGCGAGCCGTGCGCCTGGACGATCTTCCACTCGCCGTCCTCTTGATGAAAGACCACTGTCAGGCGCACCAGAATCGTGCCGCCCTGCAGCTGCAGCGTCGGTCGGTCGGCCGCCCAGCCGACCGGACCCTCGACGTAGGCCTCGGGGTCGCCGGCGGCGAGCGGCATGCTGCCACCCATCGCCTCCACCTGCTCCTTCCACGCGGCGGCCAGCCGGGGGCCCTGCCACCACTCCTCGGCGTCCGTGCCGACGCCCCGCGCGGCCTCGGTGACCGAGAAGTGGCGATCGATGAAAGCCGTGTCTCCGCTCGAGAGCGCCTCGTAGAAGCGCAGGAGCAGGTCCCGCAGTTCGGGCGAGCGATCCATGCTGGCTCCTCGTCCGGCCGAGAGCCCCTCCGGACGTTACTGGCCGCAGTACTCCGTCGGTCCGGCGAAGTTGATCAGCGCCGAGCAGTCGATCGAGTTGGCGTGCCCGTGAATCGTGCCCGGCCCCTCGGTGCTGTTCCCCGCCGCCCCGAGCGCGCCCGTTCCCACCAGCACGGAGATCGGCCCGAAGTCACTCTTGAGCGAGCCCACCCCACGGATGCCCCGGATCGCGCGCCGGTTGATGGCAGCGACCCCGCTGTCGATCGCCTTCGTCTCGGGGCTGAGCAACCTGAACTTGCGCGTGATGCGCCCGACGGCCGCCTTGATCGAGCTATCGCGGGCGCCGGGAGGGCCGACCCTGCGGAAGACCGAATCGACGCGCGCGTTGATCGTCGTGGCCTTGCCGAGGATCGAGCCGGCCTTGCGGTTGATGGCGAAGGCGTTGCCCTGGATCGAGCCGACCGTGTCGTTGATCGACACCGCGTTGGCGTTGATCGAACTGACCTTGTCGTTGATCGACCCGGCGGTCCCGTTGATCGCCTTGGCGGTGGCGTTGATCGACCCTGCGGTCTCGTTGATGGCGCCGGCGGTCTTGAGGATCTCCGCGGCGCTCTTATCGATGTTGCCAGCCTCGGTGAGGATGCGGTCGGCCTGGGCGGAGAGGGGGGCGGCCCGCTTGCGGATCCGCGCCGCGATCCGGTTCGTCTCAGCGGCGAGCTTGACGTTGTCGAGGTCCTTGTCGATCGGGGAGACCTGCTTGTTGATCAGCGGGAGCGTGTCGTCGATCTCGCGCGCGTTGACCAGCGTGGCGGTGAGCATCAGCACGGCCGCGAGCGCCCAGACGATCACCACCACCAGCACGATTCCCGGCAGTATCGGCGCCAGCCCCAGTGTTGCGCTTCTCTCTCTCATCGGTGGCTGCTCCTCCTAGCAGGGGCCGCTCGTGTCGATGAGGCCGGTGAGGGCCACGGCGCCACCGCCCCCTGACTGCGACAGGACCGGCGCGTTGCAGATGCTGGTGAGGTGCCTGTTGACCTGCCTCAGCCCACCCAGGATGTTGCCAGCGTCGGCCTTGACCGGGCTCAACCCGTTCGGGTTGGCGCCGGGCCCGGCGATGTTGTTGTCCTCGTCGCGACGCTGCCCCGTCCGCCGGAAGGGGCCGCCGTTGATGAACCGCACCCGCCGCCAGATGCCGTGGGTGCCGAGGCTTCTCACGCTCTGGGCCGCCACCAGCGTGCTGTCGATCCGTCTGGCCAGCGTTCGCACGGTGACGAGCTGGCCCGAGGTGTCGACCAGCGAGGGCGAGATCCTGCGCAGCGTGCCCGAGGTGTCGACGAGCGAGCCCGAGATGCTTCCGAGCTTGCCCGTGGTGTCCACCAGCGAGCCCGAGATGTTTCCGAGCATGCCCGAGGTGTCCACCAGCGAGCCGGTGATGTTGCCGAGCTGGCCGGAGGTGTCCACCAGCGACGCGTCGGTGTCGACGAGCGAGGCGTCGGTGTCGATGAGCGAGGCGTCGGTGTCCACCAGCGACGAGTCGATCGATCCGAGCTTGCCGCGGATCGAGCCCAGCGCGCTGAGGATGTTGTCCGCCTGATCCGGGATCGGCTTCAGCGACCCGTCGATGCGCTTCAGGTTGCGGTTGATGTTCTGGATGTGCTCGGGCAGCGGCCGCACGTCGCCGCCGGCCCCCGTGACTGACGCGTCAGCCTCGAACAGATTGTCGTCGATCGACGACAGCGAGCTGACGATCCCGATCAGGAAGCCGATCACGACGACCACGACGAGCGCGCCGACGGTGATCCAGATCCAGAGCCATCTGATGAATGTGGGTGCCGCTTCGCGCATACCGATCGCCTCCTATCGTTGGCCCAGTCCGGGAACGAGCTGATCCAGCAGATCGCCCGGACGCCGCACGTCGGGGACTCGGAGTGGGCCCGGGCCCCCGCCGAGATCGGGCAGCCCCTTGAGCAGGTCGTCGAGCGGCCCGGTGGGCACCTCGGGCAGCGGGAGGCGCGGCTGCGGCTCGGGCGCCGGAGCCGGCGCCGGCGGAGCCGGAGCCGGCGTCGGAGCGGGTGAGGGCGCCGGTGTCGCGGGCGGGTCGCCGGTGAACGGCAGCTGCAGCCTCTCGGGGGACTCGAGCTCCTCGGGCGAGCGCAGCTCGGGCGAGGTCGACGAGCCTGCCTGAGCGGAGGCCGGCGTGGGCTGGCCCTGGCAGTCGCCGTCATTCCCGGACTGCCCCTTGACCTTGCGGTCGATGCAGGCGGCGGTGTCGTTCGCGCCACCGGCCTGGCCGAGGATGTTGCCGGTGTCGCCCTTCACCGCGGTCACAAGGCTGAGGGTCACGTTGAGGTTCGTGTTGATCAGCCTCACGTCCGTGTCGATCCGGCGCGCGATGCCGAGGATCGATCCCGCCGTGGAGTCGATCCCCGTGGCGCTGTCGTTGATGCTGCCGGCGCTCTTGTTGATTCGACCGGCGCTGGTGTTGATGCTGCCCGCGCTGGTGTTGATGCTGCCCGCGAGCGAGTTGATCCTGCCCGCGCTGGTGTTGATGCTGCCCGCGGTCGAGTTGATCGCGCCGGCGGCGGAGTTGATGGAGCCGGCGCTGGTGTTGATCCTACCGGCGCTGTCGTTGATGCTGCCGGCGGTCGAGTTGATGCTGCCGGCGGTCGAGTTGATGCTGCCGGCGCTCGAGTTGATGCTGCCGGCGAGGCCGTCGATGCCCTGCGCCGTGGAGACGATGCCGCCGAGCTGGGTATCGAGCGGCCGCGCTGACTTGAGGATCGATCGAGCCAGATCGTTGGTCCGCGTGAGCTGGATGACCGAGTCCGTCGCGGTGTTGATCCCGCGTCCGGTGGTGGCGATGTTCTGCGCCTTGCTGTTGATGGCCTGCGCTTCCTGGACCGTGCGGGCGAGCAGCACCGCCGCGATCCCGACCACAGACACCACTACAACGAGCACTATCACGCTCGCAATCGTAAAACCTCGCATACCCCTCCTCCTCGCTCACAGCCCCTGAACTGCCACAGCGCCGCGATTTGTAACGTATATGCCTGCGACATACAAGTCCCAACCGCCACAGGCCCCCGGCGGGACACTCTCGATGCGTCCGGGAAAGCGACTCCACCGCTGTCTCCGGCGCGGCGCCACGGGGCCGGGGGCCCGGCGCGTCACCGGGCCCCGGACCACCGTCAGCCGCGAGCGGACGAGCTCGGGACGGGGGTCTCAGGCTCGGCAGGCTCGGGCTCCGAGCCCGCTTCCCGCGCCATCTCGTCGAGCGCCTGCAGCATCCGCTCGTAGTCGTCGTAGCGCTGGACGGGTCGCAGCCACGCCCAGCCGTGACGTCGCGAGAGCTCCTCCGTGCGGTCCCGGTCGCCCGAGTCGCGCCCCGGCGCGAGGTCCCGGTCACCCGAGTCGCGCCCCGGCACGAGGTCCCGCTCGCCCGAGTCGCGCCCGGGCGCTAGGTCCCGCTCGCCACGGGCGGAGGGGCGCGTCTCGCTTGCGGGCGAGACGGCCCGGCTGCGCGCCTCCGAGGCCTTGTGCGCCGCGATCGCCGCGTCGAGGAACACGGCCGGCTCGGCCTCCAGCTCGATGCTCGTCTCGAGCATCGAGCGCAGCGTGCGCAGCTCGCGCTCGCTCGCCGGGCGCGACATGCGTGCACGCGCGTAGCGGTCCCAGGCGCGAGCGAAGGGCCGTCCGGTCTGCTTCGACGGTGGGCTCGAGATCGCGTAGACCGGACAGACCCCGCCGCGAGGGTCACCGTCCGCCCCTACGATGATCGGATTGCGCTCGATGCCTTTGAGCATCGCGCGCCGGGTGCGGAGCGGAAGCCCGTCGATCGCCGCTCTCAACGCGCTTGCCCTGGCCACCTGTGGTCTCATCGAAACTCCTTCTTGACGTTGGTCCACCTCGCCTCCAAGTCGTCCGAGGCTAGGGGGGAGCGTCCCGCCGCTCAAGTCATTTCCTACCCATGCACGGGAAGTTTCAACCCCGGCCGGCCACGCCGCGGGCGCTCGCCGCGGGCGCGCCGCGGGCGCGAGGCCGGTACGCTGTGCCGCGCGGCACGTAGGTTCGCCGCCGGTCGCGACTGGGAAGGGGAGACGATGGAGGGACGAATTAGACAGGGGCTCGCTGCGGCGGAGCGCCAGAACGTGGCAAAGGTGGCCGCGCTCCTGCTCGGGCTCGGTTACCTGGGCGCGGGCGTCGTGGGCTTCGCGGCCACGGGCTTCACCGGCTTCGTCGCGAATACGGACGCGTCGCTGCTGGGCTTGGACCTGAACATATTCCACAACATCGTGCACATCACGATCGGCGCGGGCCTGATCATCGCGTCGCGGATGAGCGATGTGACCATCACCCAGGGGGTGATGATCGGCGTCGGGCTCTTCTACGTGCTCGCCGCTCTGCTCGGGTTCATCAACTACCTGCAGATCATCTCGATCAGCGACTCCCTGGCCTTGGACAACTTCTTCCACCTAGTGACCGGAGCGACGGCATTGATCTTCGGCCTGCTCGGCGCCCGCCAGCAGAGCGAGTCTCCACGTGACACGCGCGGGCTGAGGGGCCCTGAGAGGCCGCGGCCGATCGAGGAACGCCGCGCGCAGTGGGACAGCGAGGAGACCTACAGGGAAGAGGCCTACTGAGTGGCCCCTCCTCCAAGTCGGAGGAACCACTAGTACGACCGACGGGCTCCAGCGGTGACGGCGGCGGCTTCGAGCCCGCCGCCCTTCGCAGATGGGTCCCGGTGGGCGTCGTGGTGGCCCTCCTGGTCGGCGCGGCGGCGGTGGTGATCGCGCGCGAGCTGGTCTCCCCCGCTGCGCCGCCCGACCCCCCACCGGCCCCGGCCACGGACGACGCCGTTCGCTTTCGCGACCCGGCGGCTGGTTTCTCGATCGCGCTTCCAGCCGGCTGGCGGCGCGTCGCCTCGGCCGATCCCGAGGTGCGGCTGCTGGCCGAGGACCAGGGCTCCTCGATGCTGGTGCGGATCACCGACCTCGAGACCGAGGTCGGGCCGGAGCGCCTCGACGCCGCGAAGAGGCTCACCGACAAGCTCGTGCGGGCCGCGGGAGAGGTGAAGCAGCTGCGCCCGCCCCGGCAGGTGAGCCTCGGCGGACTGCCGGGGTACCTGTACCTTTACACGTTCACCGACCCCGCGACCGGCGAGCGGGGCGCCCATGCGCACTACTTTCTCTTCCGCGGTCAGACGCTCATCACGATCGTCTTCCAGACCGCGCCGGCAGAGCGTCTCGTCGGCCTCGCCCCGCTGTTCGACCGGATCGGGGACACGCTGCGAGTGACTCCGGGCTGAGCGGCGGCGGCGCGCCTCCGCGAGTGACCTCCGGGCTGAGCGGCGGCGCGCGCCTCGAGCGGCAGTGGCGGACGCTCGTCCCGTAGCCTACTGGGGCTCCGAAACGCTCGAGGTCAGGCTGAGGTTGACAGGCCGTCAGCCATCGCCCAGCAGGCGCCGCCGCTCGCGCTTGTAGTCCACTTCGCCCATAGCGCCGGCCGCGCGCAGCTCGGTGAGGTACTCCACTGCGGCCAGGCGCGCGTAGTCGGGGTCGGGCGCCCCCAGCGCGGACGACAGGGCGGCCACCGCTGCGCGCCGCTCTGCGGGCGTGAGCTCCCCGATGTCGGCGGGCAGGCGCCGCCTGCGCCCGTGCTCGTCGACGTAGACGAGCCTGCCCCCCGCTCGCTCGCCGGACTCGCGCAGGCGAGCGAGCGAGTCCGCCTCGTCGACCGCCCAGGCACGTTCGCGGTCGGCCCCGTCGGGGGCCTCGTCGCGGGGCGGCCCCGCCTCACTCATGTCGCTCCGTGGGAATCATGCTCTTGAGCAGGAGGTGAGCGTACCCGTTGGTGGCCCGCAGGGTCTCTGGTAGGTTGGCGCGCGTCCGGCGCAGCGCCGGAGCAGACGGAGGGGAGGCGGTTCGATGGCGACGGCAACGGCCACGCAGAGCCCGCTGGACAGGATCAGCTATGGGGATCTGTATCGCCGCTGGGAGCAGGGCAACTGGCGCGCGACGGAGATCGACCTCACGCGCGACCGCGAGCAGTGGCAGGCGGAGTTCTCGGACTTCGAGCGCAGGGCGGCGATCTGGAACTACTCGCTCTTCTTCTGGGGAGAGGACGCCGTCACCGACGGCCTCTCGCCCTATATCGACGCCGCGCCGCTGGAAGAGCAGAAGTACTTCCTCGCCACCCAGCAGGCCGACGAGGCGCGCCACGCGGTCTTCTTCACCCGCTTCATGCACGAGGTCGCGGGTATCGGCGACGGCACCGTCGGCGCCGGCCTGAGCGGGATCCGCCCGCAGCTGACCTGGGGCTTCGAGCGGGTCTTCGGCCGGCTCGAGACGGTCTGCGAGGAACTGCGCCGCGACCCCTCGGTCCCGCGCCTGGCGGCGGCGGTGGCGCTCTACCACCTCGTGATCGAGGCGGTGCTGGCACAGACCGGCCAGCACTTCATCACCAGCTACCTGACCGAGCGCGACCTGCTGCCCGGCTTCCGCGAGGGGATGGAGCACGTCGAGGCCGACGAGCAGCGCCACATCGGCTTCGGGGTCAAGCTGCTGTACGACCTGCGCCAGATGGACCCCGAGGTGCCCCACGCGGTCGCCGAGATGCTGCGCGAGGTGCTCCCCTGGGCGGTCGCGGTGATCGTCCCACCGGGCTGGGACGAGCGCTACATCACGAGCTTCGGCTCCAGCTTCGAGGATCTCGCCGAGGCGGGGGTGACCTCGATCATGACCAAGCTGCGCTCTGCCGGCATGCCGCTCGACGAGCTGCCCGGTCCGCCCGTGTTCCCCGTGCTGGGCAGCGCGCGCGAGCGTGCGCAGCGCACCAAGCGGCTGCTGCGCTGCGGCTACATCGGCGAGAAGACCGGCCCGCCCTCGACCGATCCCGAGGACGTGCGGCTGCTGTTCGAGACGGTCGCGACCGGGCTCGACAGCGCCGCCGCCGCCGAGCCCGGCGTAATCCAGTGGGAGCTCACCGACGCCGAGCCGTGGCACATCGTCGTCGGCAACGGCGCCAGCGCGGCGCGACCGGGGCGGGCCGAGCACCCGCACCTGAGCCTGAGCGCGCGCTTCGAGGACGTCGTCGACGTCGTCGCCGGCCGCAAGGACCCCCGCAGGCTCGTGGCGACCGGCCGGCTGCGGCCACGCGGCGACCTGCTCTGGGCGTGGAAGAGCCGCCAGATGTTCCCGCCGCTGTAGGCGCGCGCCGGGAGCGGGGCGGAGCTCGATGATGGACGCGGCGGGCTGGGACCGCCGCTACGCCGACAGCGCACGCGCCTTCTCCTCCGAGCCCATCCCGCTGCTCGCCGAGCTGGCCTCGCCGCTGGTCGCAGGACGGGCGCTCGACCTCGCGGCGGGGGCGGGGCGCAACGCGCTCTGGCTCGCGCGGCGCGGGTGGCGGGTGACCGCCGTCGACTTCTCGCGCGTCGGCCTGGAGCGCGCCGCGACACGCGCGGGGGAGCTCGGCCTGCAGCTGGACACCGTCAACGCGGACCTGTACGAGTACCGCCCCCCGGCGGCCGCGTTCGACCTCGTTCTGATCAGCTACATGCATCCCCAGACCGCGAGGCGTCCGGCGGTTTTCGCCGCCGCCGCCGAGGCGATCGCCCCCGGTGGGCGGCTGCTGGTGATCGGCTTCGACGTGACCGACCCCTGCGAAGGGCGCGGCCCCTCCGACCCCGAACGGCGCTTCAGCGTGAGCCGGCTCTCCGGCGCCTTCCCCGGCATCGAGCTCGAGCGCTGCGAGACGGTGACGCGCGAGCGCCAGACGGCGGAGGGGCCACGGCGCGCGGTCGAGGCGTTCGCCTGGGGGTGGCGGCCGGACGGCGGCTGACGCGTGCGCGGGCCGCGGCCCGGCGCCGACGGCGGCTCGCGGCGGGTGGGAGCTCCCTATGCGAGGGCGGCGGTCACGGCGGCCGCGGGGACGGCGCCTTCGCGCACGACCGTCGCTGCGCCGCCGCGCTCGTAGCTCGTGAGATCGAGCACCGTCGACGGGGTGCCGGGCAGCTCACCGCCATCGAGCTGGAGGTCGACGCCGGCGCGAATGCCGGGGTCGACGTCGAGGAGGCGGCGGGCGTCGGGGCCACCGGAGCGATTGGCGCTCGACTGCAGCACCGGCCGGCGCGCGGCCGCCAGCGGGGCGAGCTCCCCGGTCAGCGCGGGCACGCGCAGGCCGAGGCGCTGCGGCTCGGCCGCGCAGGCGAGCGGGAAGCGTCGCGCGGGGTTGGGCAGCAGCAGCGTGATCGCACCGGGCAGCAGGCGCTCCAGCGCGGTTCGCGTGCGGGGGCCGAGCTCGGGCAGCGCCGCGAGCGCGAGCCCGAGGTCGAAGAACATCACCGCCGCGGCGCGGTCGGGCGCGCGCGCCTTGAGCGCGTACAGGCGGCGCACTCCCTGCTCGGAGTCGGGCTCGGTCGCGAGCCCGTAGACGGTGTCGGACGCAAACAGCGCGACCCCGCCGGCCGCGATGCAGCGGTTGAAGGTCGCGACCTGCTCGGCGGTCACGGCGCGAGACCGATCGTCACCCGCTCGCGTCCGGCGAGATCGGGCCTGGTCGCACCGTCGTCGAGCAGCGCCCGCACCGCCTCGCCATGGTGCGGGGCGTGCTCGAGCGCGAGGCGCATGCCGGTGGGGACCTGGGCGATCAGGGCGCGAATCGCATCGAGCCCGCCCGCACCGGCGACGAGCGCTTCGCGCGGCTCGTAGAGCAGGATCTCGGGTGCGAGGCAGGGCATCTCCTGCTCGGCTACGTATGGCAGGTTGGCCAGGACGAGATCGCACCCGTGCGCCTCGGCCGGCAACCCGTCCGCGACCGCGACCTCCAGCTCGAGATCCAGCCGGCGCGCGTTGCCACGCGCGACCTCGACCGCGGGCCGCGAGCGCTCCGAGGCGGTCACGCGCAGGTCGGGGCGCTCGTCGAGCAGCGCGAGCGCGACGGCGCCGCTGCCGGTCCCGACCTCGTGCACCCATGCGCCGAGCGCCAGCTCGAGCGCGACCTCGACCAGCAGCTCGGTCTCCGGGCGGGGGATCAGTACGCGCGCGTCGACGTGGAGCTCGAGCCGGCGAAACCCCTTGCACGCGAGGATGTAGGCCACGGGCTCGCGCGCGACGCGGCGGCGGACCCGCTCACCGATCGGCCGACCGGCGCGCACCGGCACCGTGATCCCAGGCTCGGTGAACAGCACCGAGCGCTGCACGCCCAGCGCGTCGCAGACCAGCAGCTCGGCATCGAGCCGGGGCGTCTCGCAGCCCGCTGCCTCCAGCGCGGCGGTGGCGGCGGCGACCGCGTCGCGAGCGGTGCCAAGACCCTCTACGTGCCGACCCCTTCGGCCGCGCCCTCGACCATCGAGCTCGCCTCGAGCTTGAGCCTCTTCTCCTCGGCCTCGAGCGCCGCGGTGAACTCGTCGAGCTCGCCGCCCAGCACCCGCTGGACCTCGCCCTTGGTCAGCTTGACCCGGTGGTCGGTCACGCGGTCCTGAGGAAAGTTGTAGGTGCGGATCTTCTCGGCGCGCTCGCCGGTGCCGACCTGCAGGCGCCGCGCGTCGGCCTGCTCAGCCTGCCGGGCGGCGAGCTGCTGCTCGTAGAGGCGGGCGCGCAGCACGCGCATCGCCTTGTCGCGGTTTTGCAGCTGGGACTTCTCGTCCTGCATCGAGACCACGAGCCCGCTCGGCTTGTGGGTGATGCGCACCGCCGAGTCGGTCGTGTTGACCGACTGGCCGCCCGGCCCCGAGGAGCGGTAGACGTCGACCTGCAGGTCGCTCGCATCGATCTGGACCTCGACCTCCTCCGCCTCGGGCAGGACGGCGACGGTGGCAGTCGATGTGTGGATGCGCCCCTGCGACTCGGTCGCCGGCACGCGCTGGACGCGATGGGTGCCGCCCTCGTGCTTGAAGACGCTGTAGGCGCCCGCGCCCTTGATCGCAAAGGTGTGGTGACCCTCCGAGCTCTCCAGCGGCTCCGGCGCGAGGCCGCGGCGCTCGGCGTAGCGCTCGAGCATCCGGTAGAGGTCGGCGGCGAACAGCCCCGCCTCCTCCCCGCCGGTCCCGCCGCGAACCTCGACGATCACGTTCTTGTCATCGCTCGGGTCGGGCTCGACCATCGCGAGCCGAATCTCCTCCTCGAGCTCGCCGACACGGCGCTCAGAGGCCTCGAGCAGCTCGCGCAGCTCCGGGTCCTCGCCACCCTCGCCGAGCATCTCGCGCGCGCCCGCAGCGTCCGAGGTCGCGTGCCGCCACTCGGTCGCCAGCGCGCCGGCGGGCTCGAGTGCGCTGTAGGCACGGCCCACCTCCGCGTAGCGCTCGCGATCGCCGATCACCTCGGGGTCGGCCATCTGGGCCGACAGCTCGCCGAAGCGGCCCTCGATCTGCTCGACGAGCTTCGCGATCATGCCTAGAGCGTAGAGCGGGGGCTCCCGCCCCCGCACCCTCGGCGCCGCCTCACCCACGTCGGCCGGCGACCGTCTCGACGGGCTCGGTGGGTCCGCGACGCCTCCGCGGACGTGGGTCAAGCGGCCCCGGGAGCCCGTGGCAATTCTACGCCCCGACCTCCATCACGGCACGATCGTCCTTCGTCGCATCGGCGGGGTCCTCCAGCGCCAGCACGGCCTCGAGCGCGGCGATCGCCACGGCGAGCTGGGCGCGATCGGGCTCGCGGGTGGTCAGGCGCTGCAGCTGCAGGCCGGGCCACATCAGGATCTGCGCCCAGCGCTTGGTGCGGTGACGGCCGAAGAGCTTGATCACCTCGAAGGCGAGCCCGGCGACGACCGGGATCCCGACGACGCGCGAGATCAGCAGCCAGTGCCAGTCGAGCTTTCCCAGCGGCGCAAAGACGAAGATGGCGACGATCATCACGATCAGCATGAAGCTCGTACCGCAGCGCGGGTGCAGCCGTGAGAACCGCTGCGCGTTCGCGGGCGTGAGGTCGAGCCCGGCCTCGCAGCAGGAGATCGTCTTGTGCTCGGCACCGTGGTACTCGAACACGCGCTGGAGGTCCTTCATCCGCGAGACCAGCCAGATGTAGATCAGGAAGATCGAGATCCGGACGAGCTTCTCGATCACCACGAAGGCGATCGAGTTCGGGATCGAGTCCCTGAAGAGGTTGGTCAGCCCGGCGGGCAGCAGGAAGAAGAGCCCGACCGCGAACAGCAGCGCGACCGTGACGGTGCCCGCCCAGGTGCCACTTGAGATCTCCTGCGTCTCGCCCTGCTCATCGTCGGGCAGCTGGGCGTTGGCCGAGATGGCCAGCGCCTTGAAGCCGAGCCGCATCGACTCGACCAGCGCGACCGCGCCGCGGATCACCGGCAGCCGCAGTGCACGGTGGCGCTTGACGATCGAGACGACCGGCTCGCTGGATACCTCTATCTCACCCTCGGCGCTCTCGCGGGACCCCAGCTCGCCACCGGCGAGCTGCTCGTCGGTGGGCTTGCGCACCGCGACCGCCCAGGTCGAGACGCCACGCATCATCACGCCCTCGAGCACCGCCTGCCCGCCGACCGGCAGGTCGCGCCCGGCATGGAGCGGGGCGTCCCAGGCGACCGGGTGCGCCGGCGTGGCGCCGTTGGATTGGGGCGTGGCGTCGGTGCTCACCGGGTCACCTATCGGCGCCGCAGCGTGGCTTCGTGAGCCTATGGAAGCGGCGGGCAACAAGAGCACGGTTTGGACACCCGCGGCGCCAGACACCACCCTCGATGCTCGCGATACCACTGGTATCGCTGCGCTCGATTGCGGCACCTGGCGTCCCCGGATCGGGCGCCCAAACCGCACACTTGCTTCTCGACGCTTCCTATCGCAGCGGCGGGCAGCGGATCGAGCGCACGTTGTCACGCTCGACGGCCTCGTTGACGACCCCGTCCGGGTCGACTTCGGCGCGGAGCCGGGCATCGCAGCGCGGGCCGGTGACGAAGACGCGCCGTACCTGTGCAGGCGCGAGCTCGGGGACCGCGACCGTGTCGACCGCGGAACCGTCGACCGAGAACGCGAGCGTGCTGGCCCGAGCGGGCTCGACACCCCGATTTCGCACCCGGACGGCATAGCGCGTCGCGCCGGGGGCTCCGTCGAGGCGCTGCGCGCCGATGCGCCCGATGTCGAGGTTTGGCAGCGGCCCGGGCTGGCTGCACCCGCGCGTGCGCCGCGTGGCGCGCTCGAGGACACGTCCGTCATCCGCATACCAGCGGAAGTCCACCTTGGCGCGATAGGTGCTTCCGATGGCGAGCTCGAGCACACGCTGGCGGTAGGCGAAGCCGCCGACGCCGTCCCGCGAGCGGCGCCAGATGCCAAGGCCCGGTGCGCGCAGCGCCACGAAGCGCTCGCCCGCCCGGCGCTCCTGCAGCGTGAAGCGCATCCACATGCGATGCGTTCCCGCCACGCGGCGCATCACGCCGCGGAAGGCCGCGCGCCGGTCGGTGGGCAGCTCTCCGCGGGCGCACTCGGCGACCTTCACCGAGGCGGATCCGCGCGGGCGCGCGTCCCCGGGCTGGGGCGCGCCCAGCAGCGCAACCGCGGCAACGGCGGCGACGGCGAGAGCGGCAAGTGGATGGTGTGCTCGAGATCGCACGCGTTCAGATAACAGCCGCGCGCCGGCGGAGTTGCGGCCGTTCTGCCCGCGCGCGTCAGCCCGAGCGGCGAGCGGCGCGACGGCGGAAGCGTTCGACGCGTCCACCTGTGTCGATCAGCTTCTGCTTGCCGGTGTAGAACGGGTGACAGTTGGAGCAGACCTCGACACGGAGGTCGTTTTTGGTCGAGCGGGTGGTGAACTCGTTGCCGCAGGTGCAGCGCACGTGCGCCTCGATGTACTCGGGGTGGATCTCGGTCTTCATGGTCGGTCCAAGTCTACTCAGTGTCGGCAAGCTCACCGGATCGCTGCGGGGCGGGCTCCAGGCGCGGCGGCCTGCGCGCCACCGAGCGCCTGAACCAGGCCCGCAGGCGCGCCCACCACGTGCCCGGACGGCCAAAGCGGGCAGGGGGCGGTTGCTTGGCCCGAACCAGCTCGATCCAGTCGTCGAGCGGCATCGTGCCGTCGATCAGGTGGGCGAGCGCCGAGGTCACCGGCGCCGCGACCCCGGCCTGCTCGATCGCGGTGGCGAGCAGGCGCACGGTCTCCAGCGCCTCGACGGCCTGGCCCAGGCGCGCGGGTATCTCCTCCGCGCGCACCCCCTGCGCCAGCAGCTCGCCGGCGCTGCGGTTGCGCGAGGTCGGCGCGAGCGCGGTCGCGACGAGGTCGCCGGTCCCGCCGCGGCCGACGAAGGTCCGGGCGGCGCCTCCCGACAGCTCGGCGAGCGAGAGGACCTCGAGGAAGATGTCCGCGGCCGCCATCCCGGCCGCGTTGAGTCCCTGGGCCTGGGTGGCGCCGACCGCGACCGCCGCGGCGTTCTTTGCGACCCCGGCGAGCTCGACGCCGACGGGATCGTTGGACACCTCGCACACCACCCCGGCGCGCTGGAAGGTCTCGGCGACCCGGTGGGCGAGCGGCTCGGAGTGCGACGCACACGCCAGCCCCGCGCCCGTCTCGATCATCTCGCGGGCGTGGGCGGGGCCGCCGACGCAGG
>Ga0136627_1000203_pt1 | contig 20290 bp, 21 predicted proteins | sample AntDrymUQ4892206_2_FD_104652 | JGI IMG/M metagenome (GOLD analysis project Ga0136627, IMG submission 104652) | Polar desert sand microbial communities from Dry Valleys, Antarctica - metaG UQ489 (22.06) | ecosystem: Environmental > Terrestrial > Soil > Desert | place: Antarctica: Dry Valley... | reverse complement strand
CAGTAGCGCTTGTGATGCCAGTTTATGAGTCCGAAACGCGCCTCGTCGAAAGCCATCACCTTCACGGGCTTGCCGCCCGGCTCGGACTCGCGCTCCTCGCCGATCCTCCTCAGCTCGCCCGGGAACTTTTTTTGAAGGCTTCCTGCTCTTTCGGATCGGCCTTCTCGTGGCGAGGCCGCCCCGTTTTGAGCTTCACCTTGCGCCGCCTCAACAGCCCCCCGACACTCTCGGGGTGGGTGTAGTTGACGCCCCGCCGTGAAAGGAACCGGTGGGCCTGGGCGACCGTGGCTATCTCCCCGCGCTTCATGGCCTCCTCCAGTTCCTCGAACGCCTCGTCTGTGACCAGCCCAGAAGGGCCTCGCTCGTGAACCCTGCTTACCATAAGCTCCCCCAACCCTTCGCGGCGGCAAGTCGCGAACCACCTCTGGCACTGGCGCCAACTGTATCCCAGGCTCTCGGCCACCTCCCCCAGAGAGGAACACTCGCCGCTTTTCAGGAGCCTGAGCATTCTCACCCGGTGGAAAAGGTGGGTGCAGCGATGGCGCTTCTCCATTCCCAGCAGTTGCTCTTCATCTTCGGTTATCGTCCGTGGATAGTCTATGTTTGGCATGAGCGCATTATGCCACTAATATACTGGAACGGTATCAGTCACCCTCGACAGCTACGGAGAGGACACCGGGTCGCCCGGCTCCTCGCAATACGGCGACGATGAATTCGAGTTCACCGAGTGAAAGCGGCCCGCCGGAGGCGAGCCGCGCATTTCAGCCAGTCAGCGTCTCAGCTTGTCAGCAAAATGAAAAGCCGCGCGCCGGAGAAAGCGAGAGTCGGGAAGCTCTCGCTCCCGGCCCGGCTCCGATTTTATTGCGTGAGGTTTCCGACTTTCATTGTGCCTCGTTCGAGAAGCTCGATGCGGTATCCGTCTGGGTCAACGATGAACGAGATATGGTAATCGTGTCCGCCCACGGTCATCGTCTTCGGATCGAGGGCGACTTCGACTCCTTGCTCCTTGAGTTTGTCCACGGTGCCTTCGAGATCGTCCACGGTGAAGGCGACGTGGGAGTATCCGTCGCCCATGTCGTATGGCTCGGATTGCTCGTGGTTGTGGGTGAGCTCGAGCATCGGCTCGGAGGCATCCTCCTCCATCGCGAAGAAATAGTTCGACGCGGTGTCGAAGTGCATCTCCCCCACCTTCTTCATCCCGAGCTTGTTCACGTAGAAATCCGTGCTTCGCTCCGGGTCGAGGATGCGGTAGCAAGTGTGGATGTACGTCGCGGCCATGCCTCTCCTTTCGATCTCCTCCATTTACAACCGACAGTATAAATTAATCGAGAAGCGACGCGCCAAGCCGAAGCCGAGCCTCCGAAGACAAACGCTCGACGAGCTCCCCCGCCGACGGAACATCGGAGACCATCCCCACCGACTGCCCGGCGTAAATATAGTTCTCCGAGAAGTCCCCGCTCTCGCGGGCGTCACGTAAAGTCCCTTTCGCATCGGAAAGATTCCCCGAAAGCTCATCCTCCCGGCCATGCCACCGATCGGTGAAGTCGTTTCGGAGGGCGCGTCCGGGGAACTCCTCCGGCCACGGGATTTCCTGCGCGATGTCGAAGACGCGGGTGTGGACTGTCCCGGTCTCGTCGCTTTCGAGGAGACGCTTCTTCGCCGCGTCGCCCCCGAGGGATTCCTTCGTCGCGCAGAAACGGGTGCCGATCCACGCTCCACAGGCCCCCATCGCGAGTACCCCGGCGACTCCCCGCCCCGTCGCGACGCCGCCCGCCGCGACGACGGGGATTCCGGCCTCGTCGCCAATTTCCAAAACCCTTTGCAAAATCACCATCGTCCCGACCGACCCGGTATGCCCGCCCGCGTCCGTTCCCTGCGCGACGAGAATATCCACCCCGGCCTCCACCGCCTCGATGGCCCGCTCCGAACTTTGAACCTGGCTCATCACGACCGATCCGGCCTCGCGGACTTTCTCGACATACGGCGACGGGTCTCCGAAAGAGAGGGAGATCGCCGCCGGATTCTCTTCGAGGACGGCGTCGAGGAGTTCGGGCCGGTTTTCGAGCGACCACGACATGAGGCCGAAGCCGAACGGGCCGCGGGAACGGGCGACGTCGGCTTGCTCGGAGAGCCAATCCATATTCGCCGATCCTCCGGCGGCGATCATGCCGAAGGCGCCCGCCGCGCTCACGGCTCCGGCGAGTTCCCCGCCCGACCATCCGGCCATCGGCGCGGAGATTATGGGGTGTCGAACGTTCAAAATACGAGTGAGTTCCGTGGAGATCATGGCTTTCCTCCCATTCGTGGTTTTCCGGGAGCTTAATTCGCCGGAGGCGCGAAGGCGAGGAAAGAACTCACGAAAGCGGCTCGTCTTCGCCGAACCGCGCATTTCAGCGAGCCAGCATTCCGCAAAAACAAAAATTCGACTCGCTGACGAGCGAAGCGGGACGGAAAGTGCGGAGCGAAGCCGCCTTCACGAGCAGCCTTCACGAAAAAAGAAGCCGCGTCCCGACGAAGATGAGCGTCACGGCGAGGATGACTTTGAGCGGCTTGCCCGGAAGCCACGGAGCGACGAGGCTCCCGGCGAGTACGCCGGGGATGCCGCCGAGAAGAAGCGACCCGACGAGGCTGAAATCCACGTTTCCCTGCGTCATGTGGGCGAGGCCCGTCACGAGCGAAAGCACGGTCGCGTGCGCGATGTCGGTCCCGACGACGACGGAAGGCGCGATCGGATAAAGGAGGAGAAGTATGACGGCCATCACGCTCCCCGACCCGATGGACGTGAGGCCCACTAAATAGCCGCCGAAGGCTCCGAAGAGAATCGTATATATACGCCGCTTCGCGCTCATCGGGGATTTCCCGTCCCAGCCGCCGGAGGCGATGGCGTCGTTCTCGCCCCGGTCGGGCATGAAAAAATTACGGTATATGAGGGAGAGGCCCACGATCACGAGCGTCACGGCGATGACGGAGATCATGATGGATTGCACCATCTCCTCGTCATACGAACGCTTTATCCACTCAAGCGTCGCAACCCCGAGCAAACTGGCCGGAATACTCCCAAGCCCGAGAAACAACGCAAGCTCGAGGTTTATGGATCGCTGCCGATAATGCTGCAAAGACCCCGTGAGCTTCGTGACGGTCGCGTAGATCATGTCCGTCCCGATCGCTGTCGGAGCCGGAAGCCCCATCCCCACGACGAGATACGGCGTCATGAGAGAGCCTCCCCCGACCCCCGTGAGGCCGATCAGAAAACCAATGACAAGCCCGACGAGAGTCGGAGAGGAGGAGAAGAACTCGAAGCTCAAACGCTATCGCTCATGCGCGGTCGTACTGCTCCACACGGCGCAAATAGCCGTAGTGCTCGAGAAACTCGACGACGCGGCGCGCGCTGTCCGAAGGCTCCTCTTCATCGGTCTTTATGTGGAGCTCCGGGGCGTTCGGCGACTCGTATGGGTCGGAGACTCCCGTGAACTGCGGGATCTCACCGGAGTACGCCTTTTTGTAAAGCCCCTTTACATCCCGCTCGGCGCACACCTCCACCGGAGCGTCAATGAAGACCTCGATGAAGTCCTCCCCGATGTCCTCCCGAACCCGGTCGCGAACCTCCCGGAACGGCGATATCGCCGAAACTATGACACCAACCCCGTTCCGGGTGAGCAAGTTCGCCACGAACCCGATGCGAAGGACGTTCGTGTCCCGGTCCTCCCTCGAGAACCCGAGCCCTTTGGATAGGTTCGTCCGCACGATGTCCCCGTCCAAAACCTCGCCCCCGCCGAGACGCTCGCGAAGCTCCTTCTCGACTATGTTTGCGATGGTCGTCTTCCCGGCGCCGGAAAGACCCGTGAACCACAACGTGAACCCGCGACCGAACCTCATGCTGTCATCCATAGTATTCTCCCGTCTCTTCTCGGTTTTTTACTTCGCCGGGTAGTTTCTCGGCTGCTTTATCGTCTTCTCCTCGTCGCGAAGCCCTTGTATGAGAACCTCGATCACTTCGGGCCGCGAGAACTCCGGCGGCGGATACTCGCCCCTCGACAGCATCTCGCGCACCTTCGTCCCGCTCAGGAAAACTTGCTCCTCGGGGGAACTCGGGGTCGTCTTCGTGGTCGCCATTTGCATGGTGCGCTTGCACCAGAAAGCGTGCTCGTACTTGAGCGGCAATATGCCGAGCTCGTCCTCGGTGAACTCCTCGAAGATATGCTGCGCGTCGTACGTCCCGTAATAACTCCCGACCCCCGCATGGTCCCGACCGACGATGAAGTGCGTGCATCCATAGTTCTTCCGGCACATCGCATGGAACACCGCCTCGCGCGGCCCGGCGTACCGCATGGCCGCCGGGAAAACGGCGAGCGAAACCCGGTTCTTCGGGAAATACCGGTCGAGGATGACCTCATACGACTTCATCCGAACCGGAGCCGAAATGTCGTCGGACTTCGTCTCCCCGACGAGTGGGTTGAGGAGAAGCCCGTCCACTATTTCGAGCGCGCTTTTCTGGATGTATTCGTGCGCCCGATGCACCGGGTTCCTCGTCTGGAAACCGACCACCGTCTTCCATCCCTTCTCGGCGAAAACCGCCCGAAGCTCCGACGGCTCGAAGTAATATTGGGGGAACGGCCTCGCGTTCGGCTCGTCCTCGATGAGCGAGACCTCGCCCCCGAGAAGCACGTCTCCCTGCCGATAAACAGCCGCGACTCCGGGGTGGTCGCCATCGTCGGTGCGGTACACGTTCTTCGCCTCATGCTTTTTGTCGTACGAGAATTTGTCCTCGACGCGCATCGTCGCGACTATCCGACCGTCGCCGTCGGCGAGGGCGACGTCGTCGCCCTCCGACACTTTCGAAGCCTCTTCCTCGGAGGCGGAGAGAGTGATGGGGATGCTCCACACGTTTCCGTCTTTGAGATGCATCGTCTCGACGACCGACTCGTAATCCTCGCGGCCCATGAAGCCGGAGATCGGGGAGAACACCCCGGTCGAGATCATCTCAAGGTCGGAAAGTTGCCGAGGCCCGACGACTATTTTCTGGAATCCGCGGGCTTGCTCGCGGCGCTCCTCGCGCTCGCCTTCGGGAACCCTCCGGTCAATGAGAGTCCCGCCGTGCGGGGCGATGGTCTGCCAATTCTTTGTGTCCACCGTCATCCACATACCCCCGTCACCGCAGCGAGTTCATTTTCGTTGTCGAAAGAAGCTCGGGTGGCTCCGGCCCGCCGCCTCACGCGCCCGGCGAGTCCGTCGGCGAAGTGGATCCACGGCCGCTCGCCGACTATCCACAGCCTCGCCTCACCCGCATTCCCACGAGCGATCGTGAGAAATCTATCATACTCCACGCCCGCCAATTCAAGGTCTTCCCCCCACTCTCCCCAAAGATACTCGGCAATGAAGGCAGAGTCGTTTATGGCGCGAACACCTTTTTTCGGGGAGGCTTCGAGGGTGGCTCGGGTGCGCTCCCTTATTTCCGTCGGCTCCTCAGGCAAAGTCAAATCCAAGTTTCGCAACTAAAACCTCACAGCTTCGTGTTCGACGGGGGCGAGTTCGGTCCCCTCGTAGTTTTCGAGATGCTCCTCGTAGTCTATGAAGAGCGGCGCGTCGGGGTCGAAGGCCCGTTTCAATGCCTTGAACGCGATCTTCTTGTCCAAACCGTCTAGCTTATCCAAAGCCTGCGGCTTGTCAAGTTCCCGCGTCTCGAGTTTATCTCGAACCTTCTCGAACGCCGAAAGCCCCTCGTCCGTCCGAACGAGAACCGAGGAATACCCGTCGTCGCTCCCGACGCTCCCGACGGAGATGTCGGCCGCGTGGCCCATGAAATCCGCGCACTCGTCGCAGCCTTTCAGCGCGGCTCCGTGGAAGTCCTTTATAGGCTCCTCGAAAATAGTCTCGCCGTCGTGGTTTTGGACGATCAATTTTCCGCGGATAATATCCACCCGCCCGACCTCCGAGAGAGGCACGTCGCGGTTTTCCTGAATTTCGTCGAGCATGAGCCTCTCGTAATTGAAGCTCTTCGTGCAAAGGAGCGCGATCGTGAGCGTAACCGCCTCGACCTGCGAAGAGCCCCAATTCCACGGCCTCGCCTGCATAGCCTTTATCCCCTCGACCTCGCACGGCGTCCCGACGACGGCGATGCGAGGGTTCGGCGGAAGGTCATAGTTTTTGAAATCGAGATGCCCGAGCGCGAGCGTCTGATTGTAAAAACTCCCAGCGCACTCGACGACCTCCTCCGGCGTGGTCGCGAGGAAAGCCTCGCCTTTCCAAGATTCCGTCTCGCTCTCGCGGGCGAGGAGCGCGCCGTCAATCTCGTCGGCTTCGAGGAGCGAGATGAGAAGCTGGCTCACGAACCCGCCATCCTGAACGCCGGGAATGTCGTCCCGCACACGAGCCGTATACGACTCATGCACGCGCCCGATCCCCTCGATGCTCCCCGCCGCCTCGTTGTTCCCAACGATCTTGAGCGGCGAACCATGACCATTTCCGTCGCCATTCCCATTTTCATGTCCATTCGAAGAATGACCGTTTCCGTTGAGTTCGTGGTGTTCGTCGTCGAGCTTCCATGTGGCTTCGTGGCGCATGCCGCCTCGGGGGCAGAAATCCCAGCAAAGCGAGCATCCCGTGCACATCTTCACGAGGGTCGGGAGATCGTCGTCTGCGATGCCGATGGAGTCGGTCGGGCAAGCGGCGACGCACGCGCCGCATTGGACGCACCGGTCGGCATCGATCACGGCTTTTTCGAGATCCCAAAACCAAACTTTTCCGGGAGCCTCGTCAATATCGTTCATCATGTCTCGGATGTCGAAACCTGCCATTAGGCGGCCTCCTTTTCGTTATCCATCGAAAGGTCGAGGGTGGCCGCGCTCCGCCGGGCGAAGATGCTCGGGTTGTTGGTTATTGGTTGATGGTTATTGGCAAAAACCATCAACCAATAACCACAAACCAATAACCGGGAGCGAAGCGACCCCACCGGAGCGAAGCGACCAGCGAAGCGACTCACTTCTTCCCGATCTCGACGGGAGTCCGCCCCCGAAGCGTGTCCCGCAATTCGTTGTTCTTCGTCCGCCTCGCCCATTCGTGGAATTTCTCGCCTTCGCGCCTCTCCTCTTTGAAACGCTCGATGAGGTTCGAGAGAGCCTCGGGGACGGAGTCCGAGGGGCGGGCGCCTTCGACCCAGTCTATAAAGGCGGCGTCGTTCCCGAGGGAGCCGCCGAGGCCGATGTCCACGCCCTCGACTATTCCATCCTTCGTCTTCGCAGTTTCACCCCGGAAGCCGATGTCGCCGATTTGCGGCTGGGCGCACGACGCGGAGCATCCCGAGAAGTGCATCCGCACAGCCTCTTGTCCGACATCGTCGCCGAACTTGTCGTCCATTTCGCGCGCCCACTCGAGTGCCTTTATTTTCGTCTCGACGATGGCGAAGCGGCAGAATTCGCTCCCGGTGCATGCCACCACGCCGCGCTCGAACGGGCCGGGCTCCGGCGAATACCGTTCGAGGAGAGGCTCCGCGAGGAAGTCGTCGAGGCGATTCTCGGGGATGCCCGTGATGATGAGATTCTGGTCGGTGGCGAGGCGCACATCCGAGCCGTACTCCTCGGCGAGACGACCCGCCTCCTCGAACTGCCCGCCGCCCATCCTTCCGACCGGGACGTTCAGCCCGACGTAAAAAACACCGTCGTCTTTCTGTTCGTGGACGCCGATGTGGTCACCCCGATAGTGGCTTGTGAGATCCTCACCCGCCGGACGGAGGAATATGTCCACCCGGGTTTGAAGCTCCTCGCGGAAACGCTCCGGCCCGAGTTCTTGAACGAGATACCTCATCCTCGCGAGCCACCGGTTCTCGCGGTTTCCAAGCTCTCCGAAAACCTGCGCGACGCCCCGGCAAACCTCGACCGCGTCGTCCGGCTCGATGAACACGTCAATGTCCGAAGCCATCCGAGGGCCGTCCGAGAGGCCGCCGCCGACGCGCACGTTGAAACCGACGGTTCCATCTTCGAGGCGGGCGGGGGTCATGCCGATGTCGTTTATCTCGGCTTGGGCGCAGTCTTCGCAGCAGCCGGTGATGCTCATTTTGAATTTCCTCGGGAGGTTCGCGTAGTCGCGGTTCCCGGTGAAATAGTCCGAGACTTCCTGCGCGACGGGATATGCGTCGAGGACCTCATCTTTGCCGAGGCCGCTTACGGGACACGAAAGCACGTTTCTCGCGGAGTCGCCGCATGCCTGGACGGTCGTCATTCCAACGGCATCGAGGCGGCGCCAGATTTCGGGGATGTCCTTCATTTGGAGCCAGTGCATTTGGATGTCCTGGCGCGTGGTTATATCCAGAAAATTGTCGCCGAAATGCGGATTCTCGTATGGGCCGCCAGCAAAATCCCGGGCGATTTCCCCGATGGTCTTCGTTTGCTCGGGAGTCAAAACGCCGCCGGGGACTTTCATACGCATCATGAAATTGTCGCCACCCTGTTTCTGCGGGTATATCCCGACCCACTTCAATCTTTCCGGCTCTCCGGGAATCTCGTCCATCTTTGCGAGATCCCTCGAATAGTCGTCAATGATGGACTGTTTTATATCCAGCGGATGGCGGGCGAGCTTGTGCTTCTCGACCTGGTTGAGACGGCTCTCGTCCGTATTTCTAAGAGACCGCACGCCCGGCCCTCCCGTTCATGACGTGCAGTCCGCACTCCGTCTTTTCGTTGTCGGCCCATCGTCCGGCCCGGTAATCCTCGCCGTCGGAGACGGGGCGGGTGCATGGCTCGCACCCGATGCTTTTGTATCCTTGCGAGAGGAGCGGATTGAGCGGAACGTCGTTCTCCTCGACGTACTCGTCCACCCGCTCCTTGCTCCACGCCGCCAGCGGCGCGACTTTGGCGACCTCGAAGAAAGCGTCCCATTCGACGATGGGCGTGTCGGAGCGGTTGTGGGTCTGGTCGCGACGGATGCCCGTCGCCCACGCCCCGAAATTCCCGAGCCACTTTTTCTGTGGTTCGATCTTCCGTATCTGGCAGCAAAGGTTCGGGGCGCAACTCCACAACTCCGGCCCGTGCCTCCGAACTTGCTCCTCGACCGACATCTCCGGCTCGATGACCTTGAATTTCACCGACGGATACCGCTCCATGACCCGGTTCCGAAACTCGACCGTCTCGTCGAAAAGGAACCCGGTGTCGAGCGTGAAAACCCACGTCTCGTCGGAGATCTTCGAGAGCATGTCGAGGAGAACCATCCCCTCCGCCCCGCCGAACGACACGGAGAGCGTGAGTTCTTCGCCGTACTCGTCCACCGCCCATCTCAGAATCTCCTGCGGCGTGGAGCCTTCCAGCCGCTTCGCTATGGATGGAATCTCATCGAGTTCCGATCCGCTTTTATCCAATGCCGGAGCCTGGCGCATAGTGGCTCCTCCCTCCAGAGAAAGTGTTTTCGAAAATTCGTCGTGCGATCCGGGGAAAAGTTAGGTTCGGCAGTCGCTACATCGCCGCATTCGCGGCGAATGCGGGTAAATCACGTTCATTTCCGTGGCCTCGACTGCTCTCTCGAAATCCATGCCCACGATATTAAGCAGCCCCCCGCATACCGTCAATAGTAAATCCGATGTTTTTTGTCGGATTTACAAAAAATTATCTTTCGAGGAGAGTTTCGGGACGGAAAACGCCGCTTCTCGAAACTTTCTTCTCACCTGAAAAGGTCTCTCCGGGGGCATGAGGAAGTTCACGGAGCGTTCATCGTATTCACTCTTCTCCGGAGGGCGAGGGAGCGAAGGAGGACGTTTTTTGGCGGGATTGTCGGCGCACGGATCATATCTTGAAAACCTTGCTCCGAAGAAGAACCCGGCGGTCGGGCGGGGCCGGAGAAAAGCTCTCCTTGAGTCAACTCCGCGACCCCTTCATGTCCGGCTTCATAAGCGTCTCCATAAGAGAGGGACATGATGTTGACTTCGGATGTTCGGTCGGAGCGGAATCGGCGCAAATTCAAAGCGGTGGAAGAGGAGATATAGTCGGCGAGGGCATCTTGGAGGATCCAAACCGTCTTCCCACCCCACTCCGCGCCCGCCTCGGATTTCACGATGAGCTGGCTCACCATCCTCGCCCACACTTGCCGATAATTTATGCTGGGAGCGGTATGACGGTGGTTCGCTTCCGCTTGTTCCCACCGGACGTGCTCGAAGTCATGATCTCGACGACGAGAGGATCACCTTGCGGGAAGTCGTCCACATACTCGACCCCGTCCCGCCTCGAAAGAGAGAAACTCGCCGCGAGAAGAACCTCGCGCAGACGACTCTCCCTCCCGATGCCGACGATACTCCCGGCAAGTTCCATCTCGATGCTTCGGAGGGGCATCACCACGTAGTCGAACGTGTAGTCGAAGGATTTCCGGGCGTCTCCTGAGCCGGAGACGTGCCTGACTTTCACCTCCGGCCACACGCCGAGCCTCTCGCCCGGTGAAAATCCGGAGTGCCGCATGAGCATGGACTCAGCGAAATTCTGGTGCGCGCGGTCGCCCACACCCTCCCTCCCGAGGACGAGGAGCCGCCGGGGGCAGACGATCCACGGTCGTCGGCCCTCCCGAGGCTGGATCGAGCAAACCCCCGACGGAACCGACTCCCGGCCTTCGAAATAGTCTTTCAATTCCTCACTGTATCGGAGGTCGTCGAAGTCTATTTGCGAAAGGTACCGGTTGCCCCCTCCGTCGCAATCGCACCCCATGAACGGACACCGCGCCGCTTTCCTGCCGGACTCCGCCTCGGGCGAATCGTCGTCTACGCGGTATCCGAAGATTTCAAAGATTTTCGGCATTCGCCGCTCAAAGCCCTTTCTATCCCCCCGGCTATGGCGCGGGCCACGGGGGGAGGCACGGAGTTTGCGATTTGGCGATGCTGATCGAGGTTCCGGTAACTTCCCGACCTCCCGCGTATCGGCCCTTCGAGGAGATAGCCGTCGGGATAGCCGTGTATCCGCATGTACTCGCGGGGCGTCAAATATCTGTCCTCTGTCGGATGGAAGAACACTTCGCCGCCGCGAAGCGTGTTCGCGGGCTTGCGGCGGGCGGTTCTCAGGAACTTCGTCGAGTCCTTCTTCGTGAGCTTGCCGATTTGCTCCTTCGGAAGATGGGTTTGCGCCGCGAGGAAAGAGCCTTCGGGGACGCCGTGGATCCTCCGCCGATCCCCGGCGGGCGTCACGTCTGTGTGGCTGTCCTCCCGAACCTCCCCATTTTTGGGCGACGGACTGCCGAGATCCCCGATGGCCTCCCCACCGTCTCATACGGACGAAGCGAGAAGAGCGAAGCCGTCCCCTCCTCCGCCCCGTGCGTGGGATCCGGGAAATGGAACCCGTTCGGCTTTTCGGTCGCGACCACGAACACGCGCTTCCGAAGTTGCGGAACGCCATAGTCGGCGGAGTTCACGACCTTCCACTTCGGCGCATATCCGAGCGCGTCGAGGTCGGAGAGGAGCATTTGAAGAACCTCCCCGCGCCGCCCGAGTTTGTCCCTCGCGCTGAGAAGGCCCGTGACTTGCTCGATGAAAATAGCCTTCGGCCGGAACACCTCCGCGAAGCGAGCCATCTCGAACAAAAGAAGACCCCGCTCGTCCCTCAAAGCGCCCATCTTGCCGATCTGGGAGAAAGACTGGCACGGCGGCCCGCCGCAAAGAAGGTCGAGGTCGCCGGGCGCGACCCCCATCTCCTCCATTAGCTCCACGGGATCGACATCGCGGACATCGGCCTCGACGATCCTCGTTTCCCGAGCCTCTCTCGAAGCGGCGGACCGCAAAGTCTCGCAGCAATGAGGGTCTATCTCGACGCAGGCGAGGGTCTCGAAACCCGCCTGCGATACGCCCGCATCCAGACCGCCCGCCCCGGAGAAAAGAGACAACGCCACCCGGCTCATCCGCTCCGCCCTTCCACACCGAACCCCGCCGCATCGTATCCACATTCGACCACCATACCTTCAAAATACATCATAGCCCACCGAAGTTCATCACCGAAAAAGGTCTCTTTCCGGGGGCATGACGAGTTCTTCGGCGGCTCCGGAGGCGGGTTCGTATGGGTATCCGCGGACGATGGCGGCGGGGACCCCGTCGGTTTTGTTCATGGCGAGTTCGGAGGCGGCGGCGAGTTCGTCGGCGACCGCGAGGACGCTCGCTTCGAGCGGGTATCCGTGTGGATCCTCCATGCCCCGGTAGTCTGACATCGGGTTCATCCCCGCGACTCCGATGGCGACGTTCGTTATGCCGACCCTCCACGGACGCCCGAACGAGTCCGTGATTATCACCGGGATTTCGAGGCCCATTTTCTCCCGGAGATGTTCGTGGATGGCTCGCGCCGAGTCGTCCGGGTCTTCGGGGAGGAGGCACACGGTGTCTTTGCCCGGCACGTTCGAGGCGTCCACTCCGGCGTTCGCGCAAACGAGGCCGTGGCGGGTCTCGGAGATGATAATTCCGCGATCCATCTTCACGATGCGCTCGCTCTCCCGAAGCACGACCTCGACGTGGCGCGGGTCTTTGTCGAAGCGCGAAGCGAAGTCTTTGGCGAACTCCGAAGGTTCGACGGATGCGAGATCCGCGATCCGCCCCTCGGCTTTGCTCGCTATTTTGTGCGTCACGACGAGGATGTCGCCGGAGCGGAGGATGTCGCCGACCGCCTCGAAAAGCATCTCCGGCAAATCGTCGCCGGCATTCACCTCCGGCACGCCCTCGACGGGGAGGACTTCGATGCCCGTCAAGAATTTCCTCCGCGATATGTCTCGGAAATCCGATCTCCTTCGAGGCGGGCGAAATACTCCGCCGTGTCGAGGTGAAAGACGAATCGAAGAACCGCCGAGGGAATCGCCCATCGCCTCGAAAGGGATCCCCGGCAATCGCCTTCGGGATTCATCTCCGGCACGCCCTCGACGGGGAGGATTTCGATCCCGCTCAAAGGTTCCCCTCGCAATGCATTCCCGCCGTCCGCGCCCCATCGAAGCGGGCGAAGTCCTCCGCCGTGTCGAGGTCGAAGGCGAGGCGGGGGATCCCGAAAACTTCGGTGGGGAGGCCGCGCTCGCGGGCGGCGGCGGCATGCCTCTCGAAACTCCCCGGACCGAAGAGGAACGGAATCGCGTCCGGCGGCGAAAGGAGGAGCGCGTTCGTCCCGGTACCCGCGCCGTCCGGCGCAATGGCAACGGACGAACCCTTCGCGCTTTCGAGAAGGGCGAGAATATCCTCCCCCTCGACGAGCGGGAGGTCGGCCGGGACGACGAGGAGCGAAGACGCGCCTTTTCCGAGAGCGAAATCGCGGCCTTCCTCGAGGGCGGGATTGAGACCTTCGCTCCGCTGGAAGAGCGGCGTCGCCCCGATTTCCTTCGCTTCCTCGAGGACGACGCCGTCCGGGCTGACCACGCACACCTCGTCCACGACGCGCACCTCGTCCACCTCCGCCTCGATGAGCCGCTTCACGACGCGGCGCATCATATACAAAGTGAGGCCCGCCCTCGCGCACGGGTCGAGGATCGGGGCGAGCCGGCTCTTCGTCCCCCGGAGATCCTTCACCGGAACGACCGCGAAAACACCCGCTCCGCTCATCCCGCCCTCCCCGAAATCTCCTCGGCGAACCCGATGGCCTCATGGGCGAGCCGACTCATTGCCCCGAGGAGACCCTTCACCGGGGCGACCACGAAAACCCCGAATCCGCTCATGCCACCCTCCCCGAACTCCTCGAAATCTCCTCGGCGAATCCGAGTGTTTCGTGGGCGAGGCGTTCCCGATCCCCATCGTCGCGCATCACCGCGTCCGTGACGAGGACGCGCATACCGAGGCTTTCTATTTCGTCCCGCTCGCCTTCGTCGGAGCGGTCAATGAGCATCCCGTCCACGATGCCCGCGTACATCCTCGCCACCCCCGCCGCCGACGACTCATGGCCGAGCGAGGAGAGCATCCGGTCCGCCGGGCCTTTCAAAGCCTTCCCGCCGACGATCGGGCTGACGGCGACCTTCGGCGCGGACGACGCCGCGGCGACCGCCTCCCTCATCCCCGGAACCTCCAGAATCGGGCCGATGCTCACCACCGGATTCGACGGGCAAAATATTATGGCCTCCGCCCCGGAAAGCGCTTCGAGAACTTCCCCGGTCGGGCTGGAGCTTTCGATGCCTCGAAGCTCGACGCCGAGGACTTCGTCGCGTTGCCTCCGCCGCACGAAGTATTCCTGGAATTCGAGGCGGCCGTCCGGGGTATCGAGGATCGTCGCCACCCGCTCGTCGGACATCGGAAGCACGCGGCTCGATACCCCGAGAGCCTTCGAGAGGCTCGCCATAATGTCTGTGAGGCTTTCGCCTCTTCCCAGCCGCCCGGTGCGGAGGACATGCGTCGCTATATCTTTGTCGCCGAGGAGGAACCACGTGTCCTCGCCGTAGTTTCCGAGCATACCGAGCGAGTCGAAGGTCTCGCCCTCGACCCCCCACCCCGTCTCCGGATTGGCGATTCCGGCGAGCGTGTACATCACCGTGTCGAGGTCGGGTGAGATGTGAAGCCCCCACAACTCGAAGTCATCGGCGGTGTTCACTATGACGGAAAGGTCTCCGTCGGCGAGAGCGGCTTCGAGGCCGGAGGCGAGCTTCGCCCCCCCGACCCCGCCCGCGAGCGCGGCGACTTTCACGAGATCCTCACGATATTTCTCGTCGCATCGGGTTCATCGAGCCGCTATCTTAGCACCGCGAAAAGGATGGTCTATGGTTTCGAGTCGGAGCATGGAAACGTTGTTACCCGCGAGCCGCCCTTCTCAATTCATAGCGATACTCGTCGCTCGAAGCCCCTTTGAAAAAGTCCGCGTTCGGAACCGTCGCGACCCGCTCGAACCCGAGCGACGCGACGGACGCGGTGTTCCGGGTATCAATCTCCGCCGCGACAACCTCCACCCCATAATCCTCGAGGAGATGGCGAATTATCCGACCGCATCCCTCGGCGGCGAAACCCCGCCTTTGGAAAAGGACGAATACCGTATACGCGACGTACGCGACCGTCTCCGCGCTCTCCTCGCGCACGGTCGCCTCCATCATACCGACGTATCCACCGGAGCCGCGCAGTTTCATGGCCCAGTCAAGCCAGACTTCCCGACTGTCGGGGGAAACCCGCGAAGACAAAACCCGGTACCGCTCCTCCAAAGTTTTCAGCGACTCTGGAGGATCCCGTGGAATGAACCGGTAAAGTCGCTGGTCGAGCAAATATTCGTACACGCTCTCGGCGTGACGGATGTGGATCGGCTCGAGAACCGCGCGCCGGGTTTCGAGAATTTCCTCCGACTTCACCGGACGCATCGAACCACCGCCCCCTCGCACCACCCCCCGAACACCGATGCTATTTTAGCAACGCCCACAGACACCCTCGGGAAAGGACGCGCATGGGGCTCGCGAACCCGGCAAACTTGTCGAGCCAATACGCTAACGCCCCAAACCTCGACTCCCGCATAACCCTCCACCGAAGATTCAGCGTGAACAAGTACTCGTGGCACCGATGGGTCTTCGACCAGTTCGACTTCTCACACGATGCCCGCATCCTTGAAGTCGGGCGTGGAAACACCGCTCTGTGTACGGAAAACCGCGAAAGAATGACCGAAACGTGGAGGATCACACTCCCCGACGCATCGCCCGGAATGATCGAAGGCGCGGAGAGAAACATAAACCTCGACTTCAGAAACATCCTCATTCGAAACTTCACGTTCACGTCAACCGATGCTCAAGGTGTATTGTTCGGGGATGGGGAGTTCGGAGCGGTTGTGGCGAATCATATGCTTTACCACATCCCAGATCGGGTAAAAGCCGTCTCGAGGATGGCGCGAATTTCGCGGCCGGGCGGCGTTTTGTATGCGGCGACGGACGGACGGAAGCACATGCGCGAGGTGGACGGGTTCATAACGCGGCTCGACCCGGATCACCCCGAATACGGACTCGCCCGGAGGTTCTCCGGATTCACGCTCGAAAATGGCGAGGCGCAACTTTTCGAACACTTCGCGGAAGTCTCACTCTCGCGGCATAAAGACGAGCTTCGCGTCACGGAGGCGGGGCCGCTTTTGGCGTGGGCGCTCTCGACGGTCGCGGTTCGGGAGATCGCCGAGAGGGTCGGGGAAGAGGAGTTCGCCCGGAGGGTTTCGGAGCTTTTCGAAAGTTTGGAAGAAGAAATCTCCGAGTGGGGAGAGATACGAATTGCGAAAGACGCCGGACTCTTCGCGGCGAAGCGATGATGGAAATACTCCCTTTCCAAAACTTCGCCGCGCCGGAGGACGGCTTCGGTTTGCAGCAAGCGGTTCTCGAGGAAGTCGCCAACCGGGAGCGCGAGGCGGCGATGCTCGTATGGAGTTCGTCGCCGTATGTCGCGGCGACCCGGCTGGAGACGAGGTTGCCGCGATTCCGCGAGGCGGTGGACGGCGTCGAAAGGCTCGGCTTTCCGGTGATGGTTCGGAACTCCGGGGGCGGGGCGGTCGCGGCGAACGAGGGTTCGATTTCGTTCTCGCTCACCTTCCCCGTCGAGGACATGAGGCGGGATCTCTTCGAGCGGTACGGGGAGGGCGTGGAACTCGTGTCCTCGGCGCTCCGGCGCGTCGGTGTCGAAGCCGAGGGCGGCGAGGTCGAGGGGGAGTTTTGTCCGGGCGCGTATTCGGTGAGATCCGGAGACGAGAGTGGCGTGAAGCACGCGGGACTCGCGCAGCGGGTGACGAGGCGGGCCGCGAGGATCGAAGCGCTCATCCTCGCGCGAGAGACCGGAAAGCTCGTCCCGATCCTCGACGGATTTTATGGTGCCCTCGATCTCCCCTTCCGTCCATCGAGCGTCGGGGATATTTCCGCGAGCGTCGAGGAAATCGTCGAAGCTCTCGCTGCGGAGGTTCGGGAACGGTATGGAGGTCGGGAAGGTTTCCTCTCCGAAAAGACCCTCGAACGGGCGCGGGGGATGCGAGGGGAGTGGCGGGCGAGCCGGGCTTCATAAATATGGCCGCCGTCCACCGGGCCGCCTCGACTCGCCGGTGTCGGGTGGCGGAATATAATCGCCGCGAATCACAAGAACACGACTCGCTTCCCCGCACGGCGGACTCTCGATGAATCCGGGCGGAGGCTTCGGTCGAGAACGCTTCGATCTCCCGACTCCCGGTTTCACTCACCCGGCTTCGGTGCGGCGATTCAGGCCGAGGGCTTGAACCATGAGGCGGAAGTTTTGCGGCTGGCTCGCGGCGCGAAGGGCTTCGGCGTATTCGATTTTGTCCGCTTCGATGAGTTTGAGGAGGGCTTGATCGTAGGTTTGCATCCCGTAGTATTCGCCCTCGCCGATGGCATCCTGAATTTGCCCGGTCTTCTCCGGGTCGAGGATGAAGTCCCGGATGCGCCCCGTCGCCGTCATCACCTCGACCGCCGGGACACGTCCGCCGTCCTTCGCCGGGATGAGGCGTTGTCCGATGACACCTTTCAGGGTGCCGGCGGTCATGATCCTCGCCTGGTCGCGCTCGTGCGACGGGAAGAGGTCGATCATGCGGTTTATCGTCTCCGTCGCATCCACAGTGTGGAGCGTGGAAAGAACGAGATGCCCCGTCTCCGCCGCCGAAAGGGCGATTTGCGCGCTCTCGGTGTCGCGTATCTCCCCGATGAGAATGATGTCCGGGTCTTGGCGGAGGACGCGGCGGAGGGCGCGGGCGAAGGAGGCGGTGTCCGCGCCGACCTCGCGCTGGTTTATGAGGCTCTCCCTGTCGCGGTGGAGGAACTCGATGGGGTCTTCGATGGTCACGATGTGGCGTGCCTCGGTCCGGTTCACGAGGTCGATCATGGCGGCGAGCGTCGTGGATTTCCCGCTCCCCGTCGTCCCGGTGACGAGGATGATGCCCCGTTCCTCCTTCGCGAGAGTTTTGACCGCCTCCGGCAAACCGAGGTCGTCAATCGCCGGAATATCGAAGGGGACGAAACGCATCACAATGGAGACGGAACCCCTTTGGCGAAAGGCGTTCACCCGGAAACGCCCCACGCCCTCGATCGCGTATGAAAAGTCCGCCTCGCCCTGAGTTTGGAACTCCTCCGAGGATTTCTCGGGGAGGATCTCCGAGAGGATGCCCTCGGTGTCCGGGGGCCGCAGTTTTCCGTGTTGTTCGAGACGGACGAGGCGTCCGCTCACCCTCACCGCCGGGAACGTCCCCGCCTTGACGTGGAGGTCGCTCCCCCCCATCTCGACCATCTCCCCGACAAGAACCGACACTTTGACCGCCACTCGAACCTCCGAGACTTCCACTCTATAAATCGTCCACACTTCCTTTTTCCAGTATGCACACCTCCACAGCGAAAGCGCGATGGACGAAGTTTCGGCGAGGCGGGTTCGGCGAGGCGGGTTCGGCGAGGCGGGTTCGGCGAGGCGGGTTCGGCGAGGCGGGTTCGGCTTGTTCGCCGCCTCTCATCGGCTCTCTCGCCTTGCGGGGATTTCCATGAAGCTGCGAGTCGGCAAATCGTCGGATCGAGAGCTGCCGATGGCGTTTTTCGATCCACGATTTGCGACCCCTCGATTCGCGATACAAAGCGATTCACGCTGTCGTGGATTATTCGGGTTAAAGAAAAAGGCTCGCCGTCCGATAACGAGTTCATGGAGGGGCGCTATTCGGCGTTTCCTCGGAGATGGGAAGAGTCGAATGGCGGCGCGAGGCGAGGCCGGGAACGAGGCCACGGGCGCGGCCCGAGTCGAAGGTAGTGAGGAAAATAGGCATTCAGCTAAGAAAGATCGAAGGCATGAGGCAGGGGGGACGCGGCGGCCTTCTCGGCGGGAGCGTGTGGGACGAGCTTATCTCCGAGGGGGTCATCTCCGAGGCGCAGCTCCACCAGGCGCGCGAGATGCAGCAAGACGACCCGCGCGATCTCGGGAAAATCCTCATCTCCCTCGGATTCGTCTCCGGCGAGGATGTGGCGAGGGCGCAGGCGAGAAGGCTCCGGCTCCGCTATGTCGAGATCACCGAGAAGGACGTGGACAAGGGCGCCCTCGGCCTCGTGCCGGAGAACCTCCTTCGGAAGCACCGGGCGTTGCCGCTGAAACTGGAGGACGGGAGGCTCGTCGTCGCGCTCGGCGACCCGCTCAATATCCAGGCGCTCGAGGATCTCCGGATGTCGTCCGGGCATCCCGTCTCCCCGGTCGTCGCGACCGAGGAGGCGATTGACAAAGCCCTCATAAAACTGTTCGCCGCCGGGGAGAACATGACGAGCATCCTCGAGGAGGCCGACGGCGAGAGCGACGACGATGACATCACGGACTCCGACATTGACCTCGGCATCGGGGCGAAGCCCGACGAGCGGCCTGTGATCCGGCTCGTGAGTTCGTTTTTGCAGCAGGCGATATCGGAGAGGGCGTCGGACATCCACGTCGAGCCGCGGAGCGGGAGCCTCGCCATACGCTTCCGCGTTGACGGGATGCTCCGAGACATCATGGCTATACCCCCGAAACTCCAAAGCGGCGTCACCGCGAGGCTGAAAATCATCGCGAACTTGAACATCGCGGAGAAGAGATTGCCGCAAGACGGGCGTTTCTCCGTGAAGATCGGCAGCCAGAAAGTGGATTTCCGGGTGGCGACATTGCCGACGGTCTTCGGCGAGAAAATAGTCCTCCGGCTCCTCGAAACGACGAACGTGCTTATGGAGCTTACGGACCTCGGTTTCTCGCCGGAGGTTTACGGGATTTACCGGGAGGTTTTCAACCGCCCGTATGGCGCGATCCTCGTAACCGGGCCGACCGGATCGGGGAAATCCACGACTCTTTACGCGACGCTCAACGAATTGAACACGCCGGAGAAGAACATCATCACGGTCGAGGACCCGGTCGAGTACCGGATCGGGGGCATAAACCAGGTTCAGACGAACAACCGCGTCGGACTCACGTTCGCCACCGCGCTCCGGAACATCCTCCGGAGCGACCCGGACGTGGTGATGATCGGCGAAATACGCGACTATGAAACCGCGAAGATAGCCGTCGAATCGGCGATGACGGGCCACCTCGTCCTCGCGACCCTCCATACGAACGACGCGCCGGGGGCTTTGACGCGCCTCACGGACATGGGCGTGGAGCCATTTTTAACGTCATCGTCGGTGGACTGCGTGATCGCGCAAAGGCTCGCGAGACGTTTGTGCGAGCGTTGCAAAAACCCCGTCGAAGTGGAGCGAGCGGTTCTCGAGGAGGCGGGCTTTCCGTTCGAGCTTATGAAGGGCGAGCCGAGCTTCCACGAGCCTGCTCGCCCTGCAACCTGGGCCCGACGATGGTCGTCTATCCGGAAGGCGTCTGGTATTGCGGACTGACCGAGAAAGCCATAGACCGCATCGTGGACGAGCATTTCGCCGGCGGCAGGGT